>Ga0105245_10004901_pt1 | contig 11770 bp, 16 predicted proteins | sample KBSM54metaG_FD_81523 | JGI IMG/M metagenome (GOLD analysis project Ga0105245, IMG submission 81523) | Miscanthus rhizosphere microbial communities from Kellogg Biological Station, Michigan, USA - KBS M5-4 metaG | ecosystem: Host-associated > Plants > Roots > Rhizosphere > Soil | place...
CGCCGGTGCCGCGGCGGTGGTCGCCCTGGCCTATCCGTTGCACCCGCCCGGCCGGCCCGAGGTGTCCCGGCTCGACGAGCTCGAAGCACCTGACGTCCCCGTGCTTGTCGTGCAAGGGGATCGCGACAGTTTCGGCATGCCCGAACCGGGCCCGAGACGGCAGGTCGTGGTGGTGGCGGGAGCTGATCATTCGCTGAAGAAGGGTCTCGCCACGATCGCGGAATCCGTGGTCAGCTTCGTGCTGTCCGGCAGGATGTCGGCAAGCGGCCAGTGATGGTGAGGAGGGGCCGGTGAGCTTCTACCAGTTCTGGGTGAGTCAGCAGACGATCCCGGGCAACGTCGTGCCTGACATCGTGATCGGCGCGGCGACGTACATCGTCGGCAAGTACAAGGTCGCGCCGTGGCTCCATCAGCGCCATCAGGAGCATCTCGACCAGAAGGAGCGCCACCACCAGGAGGAGGTGGCGTGCCACAAGAAGCTCTTCGAGCTGCACGAGAAGCACCATCAGGAGCTGCTCGACCAGCATCGCCAGTTACTGGAGGCGACGCGGGCGAACTCCCCGGACGGTGCTCCGGACTCCGGCTCGGACCCGCAAGGTCCGCCGTCGGACGGGACCTAGACGGCAGCGATAGGAGCGAGCACTGCGCCAGCCGCGGCCGCCAGGTCGGCCGGGGCCAGTTCTACCTGAAGCCCGCGGCGCCCGGCCGAGACGAACACCGTGGGAAACGTGGACGCCGACTCGTCGATGACGACCGGGAGCCTGGTCTTCTGGCCGAGCGGCGAGATCCCACCCACGACGTAGCCGGTCGCCCGCGCGGCTGCTGCGGGTTCGGCCATTGCGGCCCGTTTGCCGCCCACGGCGGCGGCGATGGCTTTCAGGTCCAGGTGCCCTGCCACCGGCACCACGCCGCACACCATCTTGGCGTCGACCAGGGCGATCAACGTCTTGAAGATTCGCTCCGGAGGGACGCCGAGCGCCGCTGCCGCCTCGTCCCCGTACGCCTCTGCTCGCGGGTCGTGCTGGTAGGGATGCAGCGTGAAGTCGACGCCGGCTCGGGTCAACAGGGCGATCGCCGGGGTCCCACCCGGGCTCTGCTTGGCCACGCGTCGAGACTGTAGTCCGAACGCGGGTTGAGGTCTTCGGAAATAGCTGATGTGTGGACGGCGTTGTGCCCACGTGATGAGCACAGTGTTGCCCCAGCGCGGCTCGGCCGTCCTTCGGGCGACCAGGCCCCTGAACCCGGGCGCGATATCCTCCTTTGCACCACACCCGGTGGGCAACGAGGGGAGTCCGGTGGCCGAGGAGACAGTCGAGGAACGCCGCGCGCGCTTCGAGCGTGACGCGCTGCCCTTCCTGGACCAGCTCTATGCCGCGGCGATGCGGATGACCCGCAACCCGTCCGACGCCGAAGACCTTGTCCAGGAGACGTTCGTGAAGGCCTTTGCCGCCTTCCACCAGTTCACCGAGGGCACGAATCTGAAGGCGTGGCTCTACCGAATCCTCACCAACACCTTCATCAACAACTACCGCAAGAAGCAGCGGCAGCCGCTCGAGGCCAACGGCGAAAATGTCGAGGACTGGCAGCTCGCGCGGGCAGAGTCGCACACCTCGTCCGGGCTGCGCTCGGCCGAGATGGAGGCTCTCGACCACCTGCCCGACTCGGACGTGAAGGACGCCCTCCAGGCGCTTCCCGAAGAGTTCCGACTGGCCGTGTACCTCGCCGACGTCGAGGGATTCGCCTACAAGGAGATCGCAGAGATCATGGGCACCCCGATCGGCACCGTCATGTCGCGGCTGCACCGAGGCCGCAAACAGTTGCAGGGCCTGCTCGCCGACTACGCGCGAGAACGTGGGCTCATTCCGGCATCAGTGGGTGGGCAGTCATGAGCGCAGGCGGATCTTCCGGTGGATTCGGTGGTTTCGGTCCGGGGAACATCGATTGTGATGACGTCCTCAAAGACATCTATCTGTACATGGACGACGAGTCCGACGATGCGCTCCGCGGCCGTATCCGACAGCACCTCGACGCCTGCGCGCCCTGTCTTAAGCAGCTGGGTCTCGAGCAGGACGTTCGCTCACTCATCGCTCGGTGCTGCGGCGGCGACCGGGCACCGGACGAACTGCACTCCCGGATCCGGGTCCGGATCACGGAGCTGACCGTGGAGTCCGCTCACCTCGAGTACCGCGCCGAGTAAGACGCACAACCGGTCGGTCAGACGGGCGCCGGCGCGACGTTGTCGGCCAGCTGACGCGCTGCGGTCAAGCCAGCGGTGATGAGGTTGTGGCCGTGCTGGCCCAGCACCACTCCGTAGAGGTCGACCACGTGCCCGCCCGCCACGCGGTGCGCGACGAACATGAAGCAGCCTCCTGAGGCATCCATCGACCCCGTCTTGATTCCGGCGAAGCCGTCATGCCCCAGCAGGGTGTCCGTGTTGTGGACCGTCCCGGCGACCGGCAGCGCGATCTTCGTCATGGAAACCAGCCGCGCGAAGGCGGACACGGTCATCGCCGTCTGCGCTAGGCGGAGCTGATCCGCGGCCGTCGATCGTGTGGCCGAGTCGAATCCACTCGGGTCGGTATAGAGCGTGTGCTGCATGCGCAGCGAGTGCGCCGTGTCATTCATGAGGGCGACGAACGCAGACACCGAGCCGGCCGTGATGCGCGCCAGGATCACTGCGATGTTGTTGGCCGAGGGCAGCAGGAGAGCCGCCAACGCCTGACGCTCGGACAGATGTTCGCCCGCCGCGACTCTCACGACCGACTGGTCCTGGCTTCGGCGCTCGTCGGTGTCTTGTACGTCGGTGTCGGTGATCCCGATGGTGAAGCCGTCGCTGTCGGGGTCCAGCGGGTAGGCCTGAAGCACTAGGTAGGCCGTCATCACCTTCGCCAGGCTCGCGATCGGCACCATGGGCTGCTGCGGGCTGGTCTGTACGCGGTCGTCACCGAGACGGTAAGCCGCTTGGCCATTGATCGGCCATCCGGTGCCGCCGAGGTAGTGACGCCCGGCGTCGTCGCGTTCGGCGATGACTGCGCGAGCCGCGGTGGCGGTGATCGAGAGGGTGAGGATGGCCAGGACGGTGACGACAACCTTGGTACGCGTGCTCATGACAACGAGGTTGGACAACCGGCGCTATCGTGACCGTTCAGGCGTTGCTTATGACGGCCTTATCCGACCCCGGAGATCATTTCCACTCATGCGTGTCCTGCTTGCCGACGACGAACGCCTCCTCGCCGACACTGTCGCGGAGGGGCTGCGCCGTCTGGCGATGGCGGTCGACGTCTGTTACGACGGCGAGGGCGCGATGGACCGTCTCGGGCTCAACCATTACGACGTCGCTGTTCTCGATCGCGACATGCCCGGGCGGACGGGCGACGAGGTCTGCCGATACATCGTCGACAACGCGATCGGTACCCGGATCCTGATCTTGACCGCCGCAGGCGGTATCCGCGATCGCGTCGACGGTCTTGGCCTCGGAGCCGACGATTACCTCACGAAGCCGTTTGCGTTCGCCGAGCTCGCAGCTCGTATCCAGGCGCTGGCCCGCCGGCCGACGGCTGGTTTCGCGCCGGTCCTCGAGGTGGCTGGCGTTGAACTGGACGTGCCCCGGCACCGGGCTTTTCGCGACGGTCACCTGCTGGACCTGACTCCGAAGGAGTTCGCGGTTCTGACGATCCTCATGCGATCGGCAGGCGTCGTGGTCAGCTCCGAGGTGTTGCTCGAACAGGCGTGGGACGAACATGCCGACCCGTTCACGAACGCCGTTCGCGTCGCGGTGATGACGCTGCGCAAGAAGCTCGGCGAGCCGCAGCTCATCCACACGGTTCCCCGAGTCGGCTACCGGTTCGGCGACGCGCCGTGAACCTCACCGTGCGGCGTCGAGCTGCGCTGGCCGTCATCGTCACGTGGCCGGTGGCGTTCTTCTACCTCTACTGGGCCTGGTACATAGTCATCAACCTCGGCCGCGAATGGCGCAGCGGGTACTCGTCCTGCTCTGGGGACTGGCGCGACGTCTCCAGCCCGTGCGGTTCCGGCTTCGACGTGCCGCTGGTCGTGTTCGAGCTGGTGGTGATGACCGCACTCATGGTCGTGATTGCCTGGGCCCTGGCGCGGTGGGTGACGTGGCCGTTGCGAGCGATGACCGATGTGATCGCCCAACTCGGACCGACCAATCTCGGCACGCGGATCCGGGCAGGCGGTCCGCGCGACGAAACACGCAGGCTGGCCGACGGTATAGACGCCATGCTGGACCGGGTCGGTGATGGCTACGAGGCACAGCGTCGCTTCGCCGCCAACGCCTCGCATGAGCTGCGCACACCGCTGGCCACCCAGCGCGCATTGATCGAGGTCAGCCTCGGCACCGCCCTGACCGCTGACCAGCTCGACCTCGTCTCGCGGCAGCTGCTGGCCACGAACCAGCGCAACGAAGCGCTGATCGAGGGTCTGCTGGTGCTGGCCGAGACCGAGCGCGGAACCATGACGACTGCCGCACAGTCGCTCGATCAGTTGGTCGTCGAGACCGTGCACACGATGCGCGCCGGCGCGGCCGAGCGCGGGGTGGAGTTCACCGTCGACGCGGCGCCGATCGTCGTCTTCGGAGAGCTGCCCCTGCTGGAGCGCCTCATCAGCAACCTGGTCGGCAACGCGATCAAGTACAACCAGTCGCCTGGATGGGTTCGCATCGTCGTGCGTAGTCCGGGCACATTCGTCATCGCGAACTCAGGGCCGGTCGTGCCCGCCGATCAGGTCCAGGCATTGTTCGAACCTTTCCGCCGGCTGGCCGGGGATCGGCTCGACCACGGCGGGGGCGTTGGTCTCGGGCTGACGATCGCTCGCTCGGTGGTGGCCGCTCACCACGGCACCATCACCGCCTCCGCAAACCCGGCCGGCGGCTTGACCGTCGAAGTGCGCCTGCCTTCCTGACGAACGCCCAGCCGGGCGTGGCAGGCTAGTCGTGTGTCGGCGCTCGGTGACCTCCTCGCGGCGCGCACGACGCTGTCCGACGACGAGGTCAACCACCTGCAGCGCCTGGTCGGGGAGTGGCAGCTCGTGTCGGACCTCTCCTTCGCCGACCTCGTCCTGTGGGTGCCGATCGCCTTGCCGGACGGTGAGGCGGGCAGCATCGGTGCGTTCCTGTGCGTCGCGCAGTGCCGACCGACGACCGGCCCGACGGCGTATCAGAACGATCTGGTCGGTGTCGTGCTTCGCGGTGTCCGGGCCACGGGTCTGCGCACTGCGGTCAGCGAGGAGCGCATCTTCCGCGAGGTCGAGCCGGACTGGGACGGCGACCTGCCCATCCGTCGCGAGGCGATCCCGGTTCGGGTCGGCGGCCGGGTGATCGCAGCCCTGGGACGCGACGCCAACCTGGCCAGTGCGCGCACGCCGAGCCAGCTCGAGCTCGTCTACCTACAGAGTGCTGCCGATCTTGCCGCAATGATCGCCGACGGCACGTTCCCGGCCCCGGACGCGCCGATCGAGGAGGGTGCCGGGCCGCGGGTCGGCGACGGTTTGGTGCGCCTGGAACCAGACGGCACGATCATCTACGCGAGCCCGAATGCACTGTCGGCGTTCAGCCGTCTTGGCATCACCGGAGCGGTCGTCGGGGAGCCGGTCAATCTGCTCACGTCCACGGTTGCCGACGATCCGTTCGACGCCAGTGATCTCGCCCAGGCGATCGCCGCAGCCACCGACGGAGGGCAGCCGGCCAGCATCGAGGTCGAGGGCGGTGGCGCCACGATCCTGTTCCGTGCCCTGCCCCTTCGCCCGCGCGGGGAGACTCTGGGCGCACTGCTGCTCATGCAGGACGTCACCGAACTGCGTCGCCGGGATCGTCAGATCATGAGCAAGGACGCGACGATCCGCGAGATCCATCACCGGGTGAAGAACAACCTCCAGACGGTCGCGGCGTTGCTGCGACTCCAGGCTCGGCGCACCGCGGTGCCCGAGGCGAAACTCGCCCTTGAGGAGTCGATGCGGCGGGTCAGTTCCATCGCGCTGGTCCACGAGACGTTGTCGGTGTCCATCGAGGAGGCCGTCGACTTTGACGTCGTCGTGGACCGCCTGCTCGGCATGCTCGCCGACGTCATGGGCTCCTCGGGCCACATCGACCTCAAGCGGGACGGTCACTTCGGCGAGATCCCTGCCGAGGTGGCGACCGCACTCGTCTTGGTGCTGACCGAACTGGTGCAGAACGCTCTCGAGCACGCCTTCGAGCCGGGGGAGTCGGGGAGCGTCGTCGTGCGAGCCAACCGGGCCCGGGGTCAGCTCACGCTGACCATCGAGGACACCGGTGTCGGGCTGCCCGACGGCTTCGAGGTGAACACCTCTGAACAGCTCGGCATGCAGATCGTGAGCACACTCGTCTCCGCCGAACTCGACGGGACCGTCGAGGTCGCGGCACGCCCGGATGGGCCGGGGACGGCTGCAGTGGTGCGGATGCCGCTGGGGCGTCGGCCTCGAGTGGGTGGCTGAGCGTTCAGCGCTACCTCAGTGATTTGCCTGTTGTATGTTGTGCGCAAAGTCGATCTTGAGGGGTACTGATGAGGCGAATGCGCTACGTGGCGACGCTGGCTCTGGGCACGGCTGCGGCAACCGGGCTCGCGATTGCCGGGATTGCCCTCGCACCTGCAGCCGGCGCAGCGACGGCCGCCCCGCTCACCGAATTCGCCTACTCGAGCGCGGCCGGGGACTACATCGGTGGCGGACAGTCGGCAACCTTCACCCCGTCGGCCTCGACCACGGTCTCGATTACGGGAACCAACCAGCACGTATCGGTGTCGGTGCAGGACTCCGGAACGTTCTGGAGCGCCCAGCTGTCCCCGGGGCGGGGTGACACCCTGCACCCTGGCGACTACCTGCACGCCGAGCGGGACTCCTTCCGGACTGGACGCGCGCCCGGTCTGGACGTGTACGGAGACGGGCGTGGCTGCAACACCGTGTCTGGCAGCTTTCGCGTCAACCAGATCGCGTTCAACAGCAGTGGGGCACTGGTGTACGCCGATATCGATTTCACCCAGCACTGCGAGTCGGCGCACCCGGCGCTCAACGGCAAGATCTACCTCAACCAATTCCCGCTGAGCTACCGGCAGAAGTCCGACGCCGGGGACTACGTGGGCGCAGGCGCCACGAAGACGTACTACAACGACACCAGCACCCTCTCGGTCAGTGGGACGGCTGCCGGATTCCAGTTCGCGATATCCGGTCTGGGCGACACCTGGAACGGCATCATCACCGCGCCGACTGGCTCGACGCTCGTCATCGGCCAGCACTACAAGACCCTGCGCTTCGCGGATGCTACGCATGCCGGGCTGGACGTGTTCGGTGACGGCCGCGGCTGCAATACCTCGACCGGCACGCTGACCATCAACGACATCGTGCTCTCCGCGGGCGCCGTGTCGCGGGTCAGCGCGACGTTCGTGCAGCACTGCGAGGGCGCGACGCCAGCTTTGCACGGCACCCTGCACTACTACGACTGAGGACGGCGGAGCGGGTTAAACGACGAAGCCGGTCGCGTCCAGCGACCGGCTTCGAAAGGGTATGCGGCTCAGGCGAGGCGTGCCCGGGCTCGTGCGTTGCGGCGCTTCAGCGCGCGACGCTCGTCCTCGGACAGGCCACCCCACACGCCAGCGTCCTGTCCGCTCTCGAGCGCCCAAGCAAGGCACTGCGACATGACAGGGCAGCGGCGGCAAACCGCTTTGGCTTGCTCGATCTGCAAGAGCGCGGGCCCGGTGTTCCCGATCGGGAAGAAAAGCTCCGGGTCCTCGTCACGGCAGATCGCGCGGTGACGCCAATCCATTGGTTGATCTCCTCACTAGGTCGTAGCGGAGCGGCATCGTCGATGCTCCATCTACGCTTGTGAATCCTTTCACGAGCTGGCCCGCTGTTCAAGCATTCCGTTCAGGGTGCAAGGCAGCTCACCTCGTCAGCGACGAGCTCCCTTGCATTCAGCGGGTTCCGAGACGAAAGCGTTACCGAATATCGGCCGCTCGGCAAGCACTAACGTTCCGAAACTGGTCAACACCTCAGCCACGTTACGCACAAAGCTACCCAAATCGGAAGGGTCACACGCCCGAATCTGGCTAGATCAGGACACTGAGAGCCCGAGGTATCGACCTCAACGTGAGCTTTTCCCGGAACTCGGCGTAGTCCCCGTCTACCTGCACCGGCATCGGTTCGTCGGCGATCACGACCAGCGATTCGACGTCGTGGTGCAGGTGCGCCCCGCGACGACCGACCCGGCCGTTAGGTCCTGACATTCGGGCCATGCTCCACAGCATGCCGACGGTGCCCATCCGGCGGCGGGCGTACAGGCCGAGCGCGTTGTCGAACGTGACGTCCGGGGTTGGGTGCAGCGGACGGTTACCGACGAACGTCCACGGGTCGGCGTTGGCGGCGATGACGAAGTAGATGTCATCCAGCCGCGTTCCGTCGGGAAGCTCGACGTGCAGCTTGGGATGGCGCCGGTCGGCACGGAAGAACTCCCGCACGCCGACCCGTGCGTAGAGCACGTGCGTGGACTTCTTGCCCCGTCGCCGGTACCGCTCGACGCCACCGACGATGGCGGCGTCGAAGCCCATTCCCGCGGCGAAGACGAAGTAGCGGTCGTCGACCTGACCCAGACTCACCGAGCGGCGCGAGCCCGTTCGGATTGCCTCGAGCAGCACCCCGGTCGCCTCGATCGGATCGTTGGGCAGCCCCAGGGCACGGGCGAAGACGTTGGTCGAGCCGGCCGGCACCACGCCGAGCGCGGGGACTCCGTCGTGCACCCCGTCGGTCAGCAACCCGTTGACCACCTCATTGACCGTGCCGTCGCCGCCGAAAGCGATCACTGCGTCGGTGCCGTTCCGCATGGCCCGGCACGCCAGTGCGGCGGCATGTCCGCGGTTCGCGGTCTCGGCAACCTCGAGTTCGGCGTCGCTGCCGAGCGCATGGGTGAGCACGTCACGCTCACGGGGAGTCATCGCCGTCGCGTGCGGGTTCGAGATCACCATGACGCGCACCGCGCGAGTCTATGCGGCCGGTAGGGTTCGGCTGTGCCTGAGGACCCCGCGCCAGTGGCGGCCGACGCGCGCCCGGACGTCCCGAAGGAGATCCGCCAGGCGGCGATCCTGATCGCCATCGAGGCGCTCGGACTGCTCGGTGCAGCCGGGGTGCTTCTAGTCAAGCTGATCACCGGTCATCCCACGAAGGTGTGGGGCGCCGTGGCCGAGATCGGGTTCGCCGTGGCTGGAGCGGCCGTACTGGCCCTGTGCGCGCGAGGGATTCGCGCCCTGCGGCCCGCTGCTCGCACACCGATCGTCTTCATCCAGTTGCTCTCGCTGCCGGTGGCTTTCGACCTGGCATTCCAGGCTGGGCTCGTCGCCTACGGAGGGCCGATCCTGGTGATCGCGCTGGCGGTGCTCTACCTGCTCTTCTCGCCGGGTTCCCGCTTGGCGCTCGACCGCATTCCCGACTAGCGCGTCACTTCTTGGGAGGCTCCGGTACCCCGAGACCGGCTCGCAGCTTCGTCAGTCCGCGGGCGACCAGCCGGGAGACCTGCATCTGGGAGACGCCGACGATGCCGGCGATCTCCGTCTGGGTCTTGTTCGCGACAAAGCGAAGCAGCAGGATCTCGCGCTCCAGCTCGGGCAGTTGCGCGATCACACCCCGCAGCATCTCGCGCTGCTCGACCTGCTCGAATCCCTCGTCGACGAAGCCGAGCTTCGGATGCTCAGGGGCCGTCTCGCCGGGTGGAGTGAGTATGTCCAGCGTGACGCCGGAGTACGCCCTGGCAACGTCCAGCGCCTCGATGACGGCGTCCTCTTCGACGTCGATCCGGGTCGCCAGCTCGCGCACCGTCGGCGCGCGTCCCAGCTCCTGGTTCAGCTCCTCGCGGGCGGCGTTCAACGTCGTCTGCAATTCCTGGGCACGACGCGGCACGTGGATGAGCCAGCCCGTGTCGCGGAAGTGGCGCTTGAGCTCGCCGAGGATCGTCGGCGTGGCGTACGTCGAGAACTCGAGACCCCGTGACGGGTCGAACCGGTCGATCGCCTTGATGAGCCCGATGGTGCCGACCTGGATCAGGTCGTCCATCGGCTCGTTGCGCCCGTAGAACCGCCTGGCCAGATAGACGACCAGCGGCAGCTGTGTTTCGACCAACCGATCTCGCAACACCGCTCGCTCGGGGCTGTCCTCGGGAAGTGAGTGCAGCTGGGTGAGCAACTCGACGGCGGTCGGCTGGTCGGCCGAATCACTCACCGGCGGCGGCCTCTCGACGCTTCGTGACCGTGATCGCGGTGTGCTCGGCCGCGGCATCCACGACCACGTCAGTCACGAGCGCAGTGAGCACTGTCCACGCGAACCCGGTGCGGTCGAACTGCGCCTCGGGCCGGTCAGTCGCCACCAGGGCCGTGACGCTGAGCGCAGCCGGGGCGAGGGCGAACCGCGCCTCGAGACTTGTGCCGGCCGTGGCCAACGGTAAGAGCAGTGCGCACGCCTCGTCGACCGCGAGGCGCAGGTCCTCGATGTCGTCGACGGTCAACTCGCAGCGCGCTGCGAGACTGGCGGCGACCAGCCGAAGGGTCGCCACGAACGTGACCTCCGCGGGGACCCTGACCTCCACCACTCCGGAGATGGGCGGCTGCTCGGACTCGGTCACTAGGACTCTCCCTGCTTTGACGTCTGTTGTTCCGAATACGGGTTGGGTTGGTTCCACCTGGCGATGACGTGCTGTCCGTACTGAGCGCTGAGCAGGCACGGCGAGGCCTCGTCGAGGAGCAAGTGTGCACCGGCGGCGACAGGCTGGCCGATCCACCGTGCGCCCAGCACGCGGGTCAGGTGGCCGTGGGACACGAGGACCACCGGACCGTTGCGCAACGCCGCGGCTGCTCGGGTCAATACCCGATCCGCGCGCTCGGCAATCCGATCCGCCGTCTCGCCCCCTGGGGTCGGCGCACCGAAGATCGTCCAGCCGGGATTGGTCTCGTGGATCTGCCTGCTCGTGAGGCCCTCGTAGTCCCCGTAGTCCCACTCCGCGAGATCGTCGTCGAGCGCGTCGATATGCAGCCCGGCGAGTTCGGCGGTCCGCTGGGCGCGCTGCCGAGGGCTGGACAGCACCAGAGCGGGGCGGAGCCCGGCAAAGATCGTCGTCAGAGCCGACGCCTGGCGCTCACCCTCAGCAGTCAGGGGAACGTCGGTGCGCCCGGTGTGCCGGCCCGTGGCGCTCCACTCGGTCTGGCCATGGCGCACCAACCACAGGCGAGCGCCGTCGTCGACGGTGGGCGGCATGACGAAGGCCGACCCCGGGACAGGGTCGGCCTTCGTTGCGTCGTGCATCGGCGAGGCTCTCAGGCCGCCGCCTTCGTCTCCCAGAAGATCGTGTCGATCTCGGCGATCAGGTCGAGGAGCTTCTGACCGTCGGCCGGGTCGACCGAGCCCTTGCCACCGGCTGCCCCCGCCGCCTTGGTGGCGCGGTTGAACAGGTCGTGCAGCTGCGGGTACTTCTCGAAGTGCGGGGGCTTGAAGTAGTCGGTCCACAGCACCCAGAGGTGATGCTTGACGAGCTCCGACCGCTCCTCCTTGATCGACAAGGCGCGGCTGCGGAAGACCGGGTCCTCGTTGCCCTGGTACTTCTCCATGATGGCTTTGACCGACTCGGCCTCGATGCGGGCCTGGGCCGGGTCGTACACGCCGCACGGAAGATCACAGTGCGCGCGGGCAGTGGCGGGGGAGCGGAACAGGCGCATGGCCTCGGAACCTCCTGAACTCGGGACAGCTGACGTGATGTGAAGAA
>Ga0105245_10004902_pt1 | contig 11770 bp, 10 predicted proteins | sample KBSM54metaG_FD_81523 | JGI IMG/M metagenome (GOLD analysis project Ga0105245, IMG submission 81523) | Miscanthus rhizosphere microbial communities from Kellogg Biological Station, Michigan, USA - KBS M5-4 metaG | ecosystem: Host-associated > Plants > Roots > Rhizosphere > Soil | place...
CAAAAGAAGCTCACCCGGGTGCGTCCGCCTCGCGTACACATCACGTATGACGTCGAAACTGGCGACGCGATCGAGAAGCGGGACATCCCCTTTGTTGTAGGAGTGATGGCGGACTTGTCCGGACAACCGGAACAGCCCCTTCCGGCGCTCAAGGACCGCAACTTTATCGCCATAGACAAGGATACGTTCGACCCGGTTCTGGGACGGATCGCCCCCCGGCTCGCATTCAAGGTGGACAACAAGCTTAGCGAGGACGACAACCGCCTGGGGATAGAGCTTCGCTTTAACTCGATGGCGGATTTCGAACCGGCGGCGGTCGCCAAGCAGGTTCCGGCGCTGAGAAAATTGCTGGAACTACGCAACGCTTTGCACAATTTGCAGTCTAGTTTAATCGGAAACGACAAATTGGAGTCCATTCTCCAGGAAGTCTTGACCAACCAAGAGGCGCTCCAGCGCATCGGGGCCGAGGCGGGTAACCAATCCGCCGCGGAATCCCCCAAGGAGGAATAATCCATGGCGGCCGAACGGTCCACAGCAAAGCCCGCTTCCATCCTGCAAACAGCCCCTGAGGAGAGTTTGCTGGACGCCGTGATATCCCAAGGGCGTCTGGGGCAGACCCGCGAGGAGCAGTCGAAAAACAAGGGATACCTGAAAGAACTCGCCGATCAGGTCTTGGAAGGGCAAATCAAAGTTAACGCCGACACCGATAGGATGTTGGGTGAGCGCGTCAAGGAAATCGATGAATTGATCTCGGCGCAGTTGAACGAGGTGATGCATTCGCCGGAATTCCAGAAACTCGAAGGCGCCTGGCGCGGGTTGCAGTATCTGGTTTCCAACACCGACACCGGGACGATGTTGAAGATTAAGGTGTTGAATGTCAGTAAGAAGGACATTCTAAAGGACTTCACCAAGCAAAATGACTGGGAAGCGGCCACCATCTTCAAAAAGATTTACGAAGAAGGATACGGTACGCTGGGCGGCGAGCCCTTCGGCTGCCTGGTCGGGGATTACGAAATCACGCGGCATCCGGAAGATATTCAGCTTCTGACGAACATGTCCAATGTGGCCTCCGTGGCCCATGCGCCGTTCCTTTCGGCAGCGAGCCCGGCTTTATTTAACTGGGAAAGTTTCACCGAACTGGCGGGCCCGCGCGATGTGGAGAAGATCTTCGATAACGACGCTTACGTCGCGTGGAGGGACTTCCGTAAGAGCGACGACGCGAAGTATGTCGGGCTGTGCCTGCCGCACGTCTTAATGCGCCTGCCCTACGGCAAGGAAACGTCGCCGGTGGAAGAATTCGACTACGAAGAACAGGTGGACGGACGCGACCACAAGAAGTATCTGTGGGGAAACGCCGCCTACGCGCTGGCCACGCGGGTCACGGATGCTTTCTCTAAGCACGAGTGGTGCGCGGCGATCCGCGGCGTAGAGGGCGGTGGCCTGGTGGAGGGTTTGCCGGCTCACACCTTCCAGACCGACGATGGCGATTACACGGTCAAATGTCCAACTGAGATCGCCATCACGGACCGCCGTGAAAATGAGCTCTCGAAGCTGGGGTTCATCCCGCTCAGCTATTACAAGGGAAGCACGAACGCGGTGTTCATGGGGACCCAATCGGTTAATCAACCGACCAAGTACCTGGATGCCGATGCCAACGCCAACGCGCGGTTGTCCTCCCAGTTGCAATATACTTTCGCCATTGCGCGATTCGCTCACTTCTTGAAGGCCATCATGCGAGATAAGATCGGCAGCTTCATGAGCCGAGAGCAGTGTCAGAAGTTTCTGAACCAGTGGATTCAAAACTATGTCCTGCTGGACGATTTCGCGTCTCAAGACGCCAAGGCCAAATTCCCTCTGCGGGAAGCGCAAATCGAGGTTATAGAAGATCCTTCCAAGCCGGGCGTCTACAAGGCCATTGCACGGTTACGGCCGCATTTCCAGCTGGACGAAATCACCATTTCCTTGCGTCTGGTGGCGCGTCTGCCCGCGGCGAAGGGGTAAACTTCAACTTTACCCGGTGCGTCGGTACGTGCGGATTGCCGCGCATTCCGGGTTTGTGGCCCTATTGAGGTGCGTGCTTGCCAAGGGCTTTAGACCGCACGGAATTGCGACTTCACTTTTAGGAGGATCCAAAAAATGGCGGATAGTTATTTGCAAATTGATGGCATTCCAGGCGAGTCACTCGACGATAAGCACAAGGACTGGATCGAGATATTATCGTTCAGCCACGGCATAACCCAACCGACCTCGGCAACCCGGGGTTCGGCAGGTGGTGGAACTACAGCCCGGTCGGAACATGGCGACTACGTCATCACCAAGTATGTGGACAAAGCGTCGCCGAAGCTGGCTGAGGCGTGTTCGACCGGAAAGCACATCTCCAAGGTCAAGATTGAAATGTGCCGCGCGGGTGGCAGCCAAGTTCCCTACATGGTAGTCAATATGGAAGAAGTCGTGATCTCCTCCGTACACCACGCCGGCGCAGGTGGAACAACCGACTTCCCCACGGAATCCGTGTCACTGAATTACGGAAAGATCGATTGGACCTACACCCAACAAAAGCGCAAGGACGGCTCCGGCGGTGGGAACGTGACCGGCAAGTACGATGTAACGGCCGGTAAAGCGTAAGCGTTCGCCCGCAGATGCCGAACCGCGTTTACCTCAGCGAGGCGTTGCTGCAACCCGTCGGGCCGGAGCAACCCGGGGGCCGGGATCTCCGGTTCGAGCCGGTATTCAGCGAGATCCTCGAGGCCCGGCGGATCGACGATGTCACTGGGAAGCAGCCCCAGTGGGACGTGGTCGCAGAGCTTTCGCTGGAGGCATTGCAAAGCAGCAAGGACATACGTCTTTGCTGCTTTCTGACCGAAGCAGGCATTTTCCTGGACGGGTTCCCAGCCTTGCGCGATTGCCTCCGGCTAACGCGCGAGATTGTGACCCGTTTCTGGGACCAGGGATTACTGCCTCTGATCGAAGACGGCGATCTGGATTACCGGTCCGGGTCGCTGGCGTGGTTCAACGATCGCATGGCGGATGGCGTTCGGCTGATACCGATCACTTCGCGCTCGGGTGGCGGAGAAAACTATAGTTACTCCCGCTTCCTGCAGGCTCAGCGGATCGGGTCTGAAGATAGCATTCAGAAGATGCCGGCCGAAAAGAGGGAAACGGTCACCAGCCTTAGAAACCAAGGCTGGATTACGCTCGATGTCTTCGAAGCCGCGATGAAGGCTACTCGAAGAAAGCATTTCGAAGCTATTTCCCAGGCCTTCGATGAGGCGCGCGAGCAATTCCTCGCGCTTGAGAAAGTTATCGATGAGAAGTGTGGCCAGGCGACCCCAAGCTTCAAAGAGGCGCGGGAAACCTTCAGCGACATGCAGCTTCTTCTTCAGACCACTCTGAAGAAGAAGGTGGAGGAAGAACCCGACGCTGTCGCAGCGACTGAATCTGGAGCAGATGCGGGGACAGCGGGAGCCGCCGGAACTATGGCGGGGTTCTGGACCGCCGGCATGCCTGCGGAATCCGGGTCGTGGCAACAGGCCGAGGGATTAGTTCGTGCCGGAAATGTAGACCGGGGATTGCAGCAGATGGCGGCCTTGGCGGCTCTGGAAACATCGGGCCGGGGTCGTTTTCTGCGCAAGCTGATGCTGGTGGATGTTTGCCGTAGCGCCGGACGGGAGCGCCTGGCCAAAACCATCCTGGAAGAGCTGAACGAGCAGATCAAAGACTACCGTCTGGATCAGTGGGAGAGCTCGGCCTTGGTTGGCGCGGTCTGGTCCAGATTATACCGTCTCTATAAGAAAAGTGAATCCAGCACCGAACAGGATCAGGCCGTGGTTCTCTACAATCAGCTCTGTCGGTTAGACCCCTGGCAGGCGTACGTCGACTGCGAGGATTAAGAATGGCAGGGCCGCCCGCGAAGTCCATGGTCATTGCCTCACTGTTCGATCGCCTTACCGACTATGAGCCGCGGAATTCGCGCGAGATCCTTCCGCCCGAGCGGGATCAGCGCGAGGCATACAAGGCTAGTGTCGCGCGAGACTTGACGAACCTCCTCAATACTCGCCGCAGCGAGGCGGATATCCCAGAAGAGTTTGAGTACACACAGGAGTCTCTGGCGGCTTACGGTGTGCAAGACTTTACTACTGCCCCCATGGATCGCGAGGCGATTCGCCGGGCTGTAGAGCGAAGCGTGCGGCGGTTCGAACCGCGGTTGAGCCGGGTTCAAGTGACCGAAGTGGATGCCGGCAGTCTTTCCTACTTATTCCGAATTTCCGGTATGCTGCGCGTGGAACTGGGCCTGGAACCCGTGGTGTACGACGCCGACCTGCCTGCTGAGTCGCGCCGGTTCCGGGTGAAGCCGGGCCGATGAGCGACGAACTGTATCAATACTATGAGCAGGAGCTCACATTCTTCCGGCAAATGGCCGGGGAATTCGCGCAGAAATATCCCAAAGTAGCCGGCCGGCTCCAGCTCGACGAAACCAGGGAGAGCACCGACCCGCATATTGAACGGCTCATAGAAGCGTTCGCCTTGCTGGCTGCGCGCGTGCGGCGCAAAATTGACGACGAGTTTCCCGAAGTCGTTGAATCGCTGCTCCACATGCTCTATCCCCACTATCTGCGGCCGCTGCCGCCGATGGCGATCGCGCAGTTCCGGTTCGATCCGCAACAAACGGCCGTCACCGAGCCTTCCACAATCCCCGCCGGCGCAACGCTCACATCACGGGCGTCGGGAGGGCTCGAATGTTCGTTCCGTAGCGCCTATCCGGTCACCGTTTGGCCCATCAAGGTGACCGGAGCCTCGTTGGTTTCCGTGGCCGCGGCTCAGGCGAGTGGAGCCCCGCAAGACGCGTCGTCAGTGCTGCGCATTCAATTGGAGATGTTCGGGAATCTCCCCGCCGCCGCGCTCAAGCTTCCTTACCTACGATTTTTCCTCAATGGGGAAGGCACTCCGATTCATTTGCTGTATGAGATGCTCTTCACTCACGCAATGCGCATCCAATTGCGTCCCCGCGGCGCGAGTCGAAGCGCGGATCCAATCGTACTGAACTCGGAGTGCATTCGGCAGGTCGGTTTCGAGAATGACCAAGGCCTACTGGCCTATTCCAATCGAAGCTTTCTCGGCTATCGGCTGCTGCAAGAGTATTTTCATTTCCCCCAGAAATTTTTCTTTTTCGATTTAGCGGGTCTGGATTCCACGCCACTCGACACCCTGGGCACATCCTTCGAGGTACTGATCTTCTTCCGGGATTCTGAGTTGCGAGATCAGATTCCATCCATCGCCCAAGCCGTGAATGTGGACACGCTGCAGCTCGGTTGCACCCCTATTGTCAATCTTTTCGAACGGTCGGCGGAAACGATCCGAGTCTCGCACGCGGTCACGGAGTATCGCATAATCCCGGACCGGCATCGGCAGTCGTCGATGGAAGTGTATTCAGTGGATCGGGTTGTTTCCACCACGTCTTATGAGGAAGACCCCCAGGTCTACGAACCGTTCTATTCGTTCCGGCATTCCTATCAGGATCAGCAATCGCGCTGCTTCTGGCACGAGCACCGCCGGCCCTCCTTGCGCAAGGACGATGAAGGTACCGAAGTTTATCTTTCCCTGGTCGACCTGGATTTCAAGCCGGCGAATCCTCCGGCCGAGCTGTTAACGCCGCGCGTTACCTGCACCAATCGGGATTTCGTTTCCCGGCTGATGTGGCGCAAGGAATGGGGCGAACTGGAGGGAGAGGGATTACCTCTAGTTCAAGCACGTTGTATTGTTCCACCCACCAGGACCGTCCGCCCGCCGTTGCGCGGAAGCCTCCAGTGGCGGCTCATCTCGCATCTTTCACTGAACCATCTCTCGATCGTACAGGCCGGCGGCCGCGAAGCCCTACAGGAGATCTTGCGTCTTTATACGTTCAACGAGGATGAAGACGTTCGAAAGCGCATCGCTGGCATCACTAGTCTGAAGAGCGAGAGTTCCGTGAGCCGGGTGTTGTTCGACTCGGGCGTCGCTTTCTGTCGTGGATTAGACGTTGAAATTGAATTTGACGAAGAGCAGTTTGCCGGATCGGGTGTGTATTTGTTCGCATCCGTGCTGGAAAGTTTCCTGGGACTCTATAGCTCCGTGAATTCGTACAGCCGTCTGACGGCACACACGCGACAACGAAGAGGTATGATGAAGCGCTGGCCGCCGAGAGTCGGAGCCCAGAAGACTTTATGAGCGACCCGTCGCTGCCTCTCGAGGAACAGCTTTTCGAGAGTCCTTTCGATTACGACTTCTTTCAAGCCGTCAGGTTGCTGCATCTGATGCTGGACGATCGCCCAGGCGTCGGGCGAATCGCCAAGCCGGCCGAGGAGCCGGTGCGGTTCAAGGTCCGGCAAAGTTTGGCGTTTCCCCCAAGTTCCATCCATTCCCTGTCGGCGGAAGCGGATCCTCCCCAAATGACCGTTGCATTCCTGGGACTGACGGGCTTTCAAGGAGTGCTGCCGCACCACTATACCGAGCATATATTGGCACGTGCGGAATCGAAGGACCTTGCGATGGCCGAGTTCTTCGATCTCTTTAATCATCGAATCCTGTCGCTGTTCTATCGTGCTTGGGAGAAACACCAGTTTCCTGTACGATTTCAGGCCGCGGCAGCCAAGCAAGAGATTGACGCGTTCACTCAGTATCTGTTCGATTGGATCGGAATGGGTACGGGACGGCTTCAGGGAAGAATGGCGGTACCCGACCGGGCCCTGGTACGATATGCCGGCCTGCTGGGCCAAATGCCGCGCTGCGCGGTCGCGCTGGAGGCGATCCTGCAAGACTACTTCGGCGTGCAAGTCCACATCGAGCAATTCGTGGGTGCGTGGTATTCGTTACAGGAAGAAGATCAGTGCGATTTACGCACCGAGAGCATGAACAATCAACTGGGCCGGGGGGCAATTGCGGGCGATGCCGTTTGGGATCCCCAGGCTCGCTTCCGGGTGCAACTCGGGCCCCTGAGCCTGGTCAAGTTCCTGGCGTTCCTTCCGGATGGGCAAGCGGTAAAAGAGTTTCAGGATCTGGTGCGATTCTACATTGGACCGATCATGCAATTCGATTTACAGTTGATCCTGAAGGCGAATGAAGTTCCGTTCAGCCGGTTGGGAGATGATAGTCCAGCAGGCCCCAGGCTCGGATGGTGCGCGTGGTTGAAGACGGGAGAGTTCGGAATGGATGCGGGGGACGCCGTATTTGACGGCCCGGAGTCCGCAAGCAGCCTGCCGACGCTGAACCCGTTATGAGTAATCTTCTGTGGTTCAATGAAGACAACCATATCGTCCACCCGGATTCCCCTCGGGGCAGCGGGGGGCCCGGAGCCTTTAGAGCGGCCGGGCCAGCGCTTAACGACGTCGACATATTCGTCTCGGCGCCGCACCCGCATTCTCCGGTAGGACGACTGTTCGTTCTCAACGACCACCACAAGCGACAGGTCACCGACCATGCAGGACGAGGCAAGACCGCCGTCCATGCCGGCCCAGGCAGCGGAGGCGAGATCAACCTTTACGGTGTCTTTAAGCCGTTCCCTGAGTGGAGCAACGACGCAAAAGTGCTGACCGCTATTAATTCGAATCGCGACGATTGGTATCCGGGTACCCCTGAGCTCTTGGCGTTTGCCAAGAGTGGATCAGGCACCGTAAGCGGTGTCGTAAATATATGGAATGTCTTTTGTGCGATCGCTCGAAACCGCCCAAAACGCATTAATATCTTTACTCATGCGAAGGATGGATACATCGCCTTGAGCGGTAAGGTGGTAAAGGGAGATGTTGAATTCGCCTCCGCGGAAAACACATCACTGGATGATGAGCTTATGTTAAAAGCCGATGATAACGGCTTCACATTCTCGGACGATAAGACCAAGAACGTCACTTTCCCGCAAGTTCGCGCAGCCCTTGGAAACGACGCGGTGATGGTGATCTATGGGTGTCACGCAGGCTTGGATAAGCCATACCTCGGTAGAATCGCAAATATATTGGGCGTTAGGGTGCTAGGTTTCACTGACGAAATTCGCTATCATCCCGTCACGAAGGGCAAGCGCATCGTCGGCTGGAAATACAGCGTCGGCGACTCCGAAAAAGTCTCGGATTTCCACCAGCTTGATAAGTTCGCGATAACTCTCACACCGGACGTCAGACCGTGACCAAGATGTTGGTCCGCTAACACTACTAGTTGCGTCTTATGTGGCTTTGATCGCGCCGGGGGTCTAGACCGGCGATCGCGGAAAAAACGCCGCCACGGCGCGTATCCAGGTACATCTAAGGAACGTTGCCTTCAAATTCTTTGAGCATCGCGCTGGCTTTGGCGTAGTTCTTCATGGTCGTCGCTCCTAGCAGTCACTCCCACACGACCACGACTTCCATCTTCGGTTCCACAATCTCACTAGGTGCGTGGACCCCGATGCGTCGCGTGAGCATGATACGCTCCCACAGCGGACCAGTCTGATTGATTTGGAAGTACTGATTTTCGAGCTTCCTCTGCACCGCTTGGGGGACAACTTGCACGTGCCGGAGGCCGACGCCGCCGACCGCGGTCCGAACCAGGCGGTCTAGGTCATCGGGAGCAGCCATCCTCAAATACTGAGCACCCTTGGTAATGAGATCGCCGGCGCCCATCTTAGCACTCACCGCGAGATAAAATTGGCCCTTCTTGAAGAGATTATCATCCTCGATGGCGCCGACCCAAACGTAGCGGTCCGTGAACACAAGCGGGATCGTGACGAAGTTCTCTGGGACTATGATTGCCAGCAACTGTCTGATCCGCGCATCCAGCTTTTGGAAGCACGGACCCAGATCGTCATGGTCGTAGTCCGGAAGGGTTCCGGGGCCCCCTTCCACTGCAAATGTGGATAGGGCGCCGGCCAGCCGTAGCATCGCCAAATAAGCTGCTTCCGGATGGCCGCGCCGAGTCTTGAAGATGTGCTTGAGTTCCGGAAGGTGGCTGTTAAACGTGTGCAGCATCCAGAACTTGTCGATCTCCGAGGCTGAAAAACTGGCCGAAGATTTTCCAGTTTCGCGGCGGGAACCGGATAGCTGTGCGCTGTTGGTCAGAAGAATCTCAACCTGCCTTCGAAGCAGGCTCATCAAATATTCGCTCGAAGCCAAGTCCAAGCACGGCGCGACAAACGAGGGCCGCAGCACAGGGGTTCCGGTTCCGCTCCGCTCAAGCTGGGCGATTCTCAGGGATGAATAGCCGTCACGAAATTCCGTGCCGAACAAGAGGCGGAAGGTTTTCTTGCCTAACTGCACGGGCCGTTCGTCGGAACCTTGATTATCGTCGGGGACCAGCTTGGTTTCCGACGTGTAGCGCGTGTCCGCGGGAGCGGAACCATCTTGCTGGCCAGCCAGGGCAACGTTACGCGCATTCGGACGGCGTTCGGGAAGGGAGAGATAGACATCCAGCGTTTCCTCGCTGGTAGGCCAATTCTGAGCAAACTGGCGGCTAGCCGGGAGTTCGTCCGAACCGGGCATGTCGAAGGTCTCCCCGTCCGGTAGGACACCGCGCGCGCCGGTCAGTTTGAACAGGCCGTTGGCTACGGAATCCGCGTCTATTTGGAGATCCGTTACCCCGTAATTGGCGAAATGCGAAGCACCGAAGCGGGAGTGGACCAGATCCTCGAAATACAGGTCCTGGGCCTGGAAGTGTTGGGGAGACAGAAACATCCCCTTGGTCCATACCACTCTAGACTGACGCTTCATCGAGATTTAGCTCTCCACTTGATGCCGTTTGAGAATCCCGAGTGCTTCATCGCGTAAGGGATCGCTCAATGCCCGAACGCTCTCGACGTCCAGAACTTCGGCGAAGGACGCTCCCCCGGCTAACCCGGCCGCCATCATCACCAGCTTATCGGCAGGGCGGAAGGTCTTGAAGGGAGCGGAGATCGTGATCAGCGGCAGGTCTCCAAGTTGGGGCGATTTACGAACTTCAACCTTATAGCGCAAGGCTGCCAGTAAATCGGCCATAGCCGGGATCTTCGCGAACAGTTCGTTGATCAAACAAGCGCGGAGGACGAAGGCGCGGACGGCGTCGACATCCCGCTGACCGCTGCCGGCGACGACGCTGCGCAACGTGGTCAACGAGTAGGAAGTCGCGTAGGACACCACCCAGGTGAGTGGCGAGGTCACTCGAATGGACTGCCAGCCTCGATCCGACTCGATGGCATGCGTGTATTCCCATTCATCGAACTGCAGCTGGGTAGAGACGGATTCGATGGGAACACGGATTTCGGGACGGAGATCGAAGGGTTTAACGGCGACACGAGCGTATAGCTCCCGAAGTTCGGCGAGATTGCGGTCGGCGTTAGGCACCGCCTCTTTGCCGACGGCTTCAATGTGGTCGCCGAGGAACCGCCGGGGCCGGAATAGGGGCGCCAACGCGTCGACTTGCGCTTTCAAGTGACGGAGGCTAGCCTGGGAGACCTCCTTGGTAAGGCCGTGCAGGCTGAGGAGTTTAGAAGGTTCCAGGTCTATGGACATGGGTAACGCTTACTATACCAAAAGCTTAACGAGAGTTGCGCTCCTAACCATTTGTGTGGAAAACCCTAAAACGCTCCGACGGAGGCGGTTGGACGTATATAATCGATTGATACCGGAGGCCACAACGGAAATCCTGGATGAAAAATGAAATGCTGGTGGACGATGTTCCGTCAACAACCTTGTCACGTTCAACTCGGAAGCCGGAATGGCGTCGCCCAAGCGAGGACATCGCAGAAACGTGCCAGCCGCCGTCCAAGATAGTTGGAGTGCTCATCGGCCGGCTTGTTGATTTTGGCGAATCGGGTCAGCCTTTGGTCGATTTCCCGGACAATACTTCGATTACAGCATTGCCAGCGCGTTCCATTCTCCCGTTGGGCAAGAGGACGGTAGGCCGGGAAGTGGTTCTCATGTTTGAGGAGGGCGATCCCCAAAGGCCAGTAGTGATGGGCTTGGTTGAGGATCGCACCACCAAACGACGAGAACCTGTCGAGTTGACGCTCGATAAAAAGAAGTTCGTCTTTACGGCGGAGGATGAGATTGTCCTTCGGTGCGGCAAGGCCAGTATCACGCTGACCCGCGCCGGCAAAGTGCTCATTCGCGGGGCCTACATTCTCAATCGTTCATCGGGAGTGAATCGGATCAAAGGCGGTTCGGTGCAGATCAATTAAGGGATTTACCGATGGAACTCCTCAACGCAACGGGGATGCAGGCTGGCTACTCAATGGGGATGCAGCCCGACGGCAGGGAATTGCTCGTCGTGGTCGTCAAGGGTACCTTTGAGATGCCCAAAGGCGCGGAGGAGCCTAAACTGGCCGAAGTGCAATTACCGCTGGTCGAGGCCGATACGTTCACGGGTGAGCCGGGACTCTCGGCCCCTATTTATGAAAGCGAATACACTCCGGTAAAGCCGCGCTGTGATGTGGTACTGCTCGGCTCGGCTTATGCACCGCATGGTATGCCTGCGGAGCGCGTGAGGGTCGCCCTGCGGGTCGGCACGATGAGTAAACAGTTCGACGTGGTCGGGAACCGCGTCTGGCGAAGCGACATGTTCGGCGTAGCGGCCACGCAACCCGAGCCTTTCACCGTCATGCCCATTTCGTACGACGTGGCTTTTGGCGGCGTGGATAACCTGAATCCGGACCCTGGCCAACATGAAGCGTACCCTGCAAACCCGATCGGCAGAGGATTCTATCCAAAGAGCAAAGGCCGGCTGATCGATGGTAAGCCGCTGCCCAATACGGAGGAGCCGGGAAACCCGATCAACAACCCCGCTGTTCCCAATAATCCCA
>Ga0105245_10004907_pt1 | contig 11767 bp, 9 predicted proteins | sample KBSM54metaG_FD_81523 | JGI IMG/M metagenome (GOLD analysis project Ga0105245, IMG submission 81523) | Miscanthus rhizosphere microbial communities from Kellogg Biological Station, Michigan, USA - KBS M5-4 metaG | ecosystem: Host-associated > Plants > Roots > Rhizosphere > Soil | place: Michigan...
CTTTGATTCATTCGAGACTTGATCCATCAAGAGCAAGTGGTGCGCTACACCATCTGTGACAATCTTCATGTACACGAACAGCCGCCCTTCTGCACGGGGGAGGGAGGAGGAGTACCCGAATATGAGCGGGTAACTCCCCTTCTAAGGAGAACAAATTGGAGGAGAAGTCCGCCTCGCCTGGTATTATCGGCGCTCTGAGGCGAATTTGGTAGCCTATCTAACGGTCAATTTTTACCGAATGCTCAAATGGACCACTTATCCGCGCGTCATCACCACGCTGACAGCGAATCGAAAGATAGGCTGTCACTAATCTCGATTAGGTCTAGAATTTCTTGAATTGGATGCCGACTATCTTTATCTGAACCGGCATATGGTGGCTCTACGGAGTTCTTGGAACCCATCTGTCGTGATTGCGGTGGGCAGCTTGCCCGCGTCCCTCGGACTTTGGCCGATAAACTGATATGGTCCGAAATATATGCGTGCCCGACATGCAAACGCAGAACGGGCACCTACTATCGTTTCCTATACGCTCATTGCCGCTTCATGTTTTCCCGACATTCACGGTGCATTCGCTGCGGATCGGAGGCGGTACGACGCTTGATGAAACGCGATGAAGTGGACGGTTTTACGCACAATCCCCTTGGTTTGATTCTGGCTTTGACAGCAGCACCGATCAATCATTGCAATTCGTGCCGGTTACAGTTTTTCGATTGGCGTAATCCGCGTCCTCGTGCGAAGGTGGCAAGACACTCGAAGTTTTGAGCGCAACCTACTAAGTCAAGTTGAAGGTAGAGCCACGACTCGGGAAAAGGTTTCAGATTGTGACGGTCTTTGTACCAAACTTTGTACTTCCGATTAGCTCAATCGGTGTTATCTGGTTGCATTCTGTGTAATAGAGTCAGTAAGTTACAGATCCCAAAAGAGGCGGCTGTGTTCGAATCCCCCTCTCCGCCAGTAAAATTAGAACCCGATTCCCACCAGAACCGTCGCCTGATTGCGATTGGAATGCAGACTGCCAAAAGGGCTGGAGAAGCTTTGGAACGCCCACCCGTTATATCGGATCTCCGGCGTCACCCGGATCCCGCCCAAGTGGAGCGAAACCCCGGCGCCCAATACGATCCCGTAGTTGTTGCGGTGATTGAGTTCGAGGACATCCCTCACCGACAGGTGGCTCAGCGCAACGCCTCCCTCGATATAGGGCTGGATGGGGCCGCCGAACAAGCTCTTTTTAGCCAGCAAAGGGAACTCCCAGGCGCCCGTAGACACGCTGGGCGCCGCGGACAACGCCTGGCGGTATGAGTAGCTTCGATAAAGCGCGTCTAACTCGACCGAAAACCCTGACGGCAAGCGGAATTCAGCGTAGGGACCAATAGTGTACCGGTGCGTGCTCTGAAGATAATTGATCGCGCCGCCGGGTGAGGTCGCGAGCGCATCGTTCAACGGCACGCCCGCTTTTAGGCCAAAACCGAAAGGCGACTGGGCCAGAGCAGCACCAGTCGCCACTAGAAATAATAGGAATTTTTTAGTCACTACTGTCAGTGTACGATCCGCGAAATGTGGAATCTGCGGGGTGAGCGCTAGCGGGCTTAGAATCCAATTCCAAGCATGACCGCCGCGACATTGCGATTCGATTGCAGCAACGTCCCGGGGCTGTCAAAGTGCCGCGAGGTCCAGCCGGTGTAGCGAATTTCAGGAGTGATGTGCACTGGCCCAGCCTTAATGTCGAGGCCGGCTCCCGCCACCAGGCCCCAGGTGTTCCGATCGTCCAGCTCACGTACATCATGGATGCTCAGATGGCTGAAAGCCGCGCCGGCCTCAAGATAAGGCTTCACGGGACCGGGAAGAAACTTGTACTTCACCACCAGCGGAAACTGCCAGTCGTGCGAGTTCTGATCCCGCACGGGAGCCGGAACCACTTGGCGGTACTCGTAGGTCTGATAAAGGGCGTCAAGCTCGATCCCGAACCCGGCCGGGAGACGCAGTTCCACGTACGGTCCCAGAATGTAGCGATGGGTGTCGGCGATATAACTCACCGGATTCTGCCCTCGCACCACGAATGCGTCGTTCAGTGGAACGCCGCCCTTCACTCCGATGCCAATCGGCGACGATTCTTCGGCCAAGCCAGTAACTGCCAAACCCGTAGCCAGCAGGAAACCTAAAGTCAGATAGCGCATGCGAAAATATCCCCTGCTAGTGGGATCGTTTCCGGGCGAAATTGTTTCGGGCCGCGAGCTTTTAGGCGCGAAAAGCTCATTTCTGGTCGCGGGCCGCCTGGGTGGCTAGCTCGTCGCAGCGGTTGTTGTCCTCATGGTTGGCATGGCCTTTAGTCCAGGTCCATTTAATGTCATGGCCGGCGGTGGCTTGCTCCAGTTCCATCCACAGATCCTGATTCACCACCGGCTTTTTGGCGGCGGTCTTCCAGCCGTTGCGCTTCCAGCCGTGGATCCAGGTGGTGATGCCGTTCTTCAGATATTCGGAATCGGTGATCACTTCCACTTTGCAATGCTCCTTGAGCGAGCGCAGGCCTTCGATCGCGGCGGTCAGCTCCATGCGATTGTTGGTGGTGTGCGGGACCGATCCCGACATCTCGCGCGTGTGGTTCCCGAAACGCAGTACATACGCCCATCCGCCGGGACCGGGATTGCCCAGGCAAGCGCCATCTGTAATTAAATGCACTTGTTTCATGTTCCTTTATCATAGGAGCAGTGAACGATCCGGAAAACAAATCGTCACCGGTTACGGGAGAGGCTAAGCCTCTGATCATGATTCCGGTGACCGCCGAGGATGTAGAGCGCGAGCGCCGGCGCAGAAATCTGAAGTGGCTGGCGGTAGCGCTGGTGGTGCTCGCGGTAGGCGGGATCGTCTACAAGCGCATCAACGATCCGCGCGATGCCCGCGAAGCTTTCGACGCCGGAATGCGCCTGGTGCAGGCCACCCGCTATGACCAGGCCATCCTCAATTTCAATCGCGCTGTGGATCTGCAGCCGGACTTCGCGGAAGCCTATCGCATGCGGGGCCGTGCCTATGTTGCGGAATCGAATCCGGACCAGGCGATTCGCGATTTCACGCGGCTGGCCGAATTGCTGCCGAAAGACACGCTGGCACTGGTGGAGCGCGGATTCGCGCGCCTGGACCAAAAAGATTATGCCGGTGCGATTGCCGACGCCACCCGCGCCATCGCTGTGGATCCGAAACTGGCGCGGGCCTACAATCTGCGCGGCACGGCCAGGAGGGAGGCAGGAGACCCGCGCCAGGCAATCGAGGACTTCAGCAAGGCAGTGGAACTCGAGCCCAATCTGGACAATTATTTCCAAAGGGCGTCGACGTATCAAAAACTCGGCGACCATGCGCGGGCGATCGCGGACTTCGACAAAGCGCTGGATGAGGATCCCCAGCAGCCCCACATCCACTACGCGCGGGCGGCCTCCAGAGCCGCGGTGGGAGATCAAGCAGGCGCTACGGCGGACATAGCCATAGGCCACAAGATCGACGGCTATTAAAGGACGGGTTCCGTGTCCGCGGCCCGCTTGGTTTCCGCGCGCTGCCTGGCTTCTTCCTTCCACAGGCGAACCCCGCCGGCGAAAGCATTTCGGTTGTCACCCAGTTCGGCGCCTGGCGGGAGATTTTTGAGATTCTTGGAATTCCCTCCACCAAGCACGACGTAGTCGGCCTCCAGCGCGTCTTTGAGGCGCGTCACGACATCGGCCACATAGCGGCGCCATTTCTTCTTGCCCATCCGCCTCATAGCGCGGTCGCCAACGTAGTCCTCGTAAGTCTTTTTCTTGTAGGGAAGGTGAGCTAACTCCATGGGCTCGAGAATCCCATCGACGATCATCGCCGAACCAAGCCCCGTACCCAATCCTAAAAAAAGCATGCAACCGCCCTTGTAGCTTCCCAGCGCCTGCATCGCAGCGTCGTTGAGCATCTTGACTGGACGCCCAAAAGCCTTCGCGAAATCGAATCTCACCCAGCCACTGCCAAGATTGTGGGGTTCATGAACCGGACGACCGTGGATTACGATACCCGGATAGCCGATCGAAACCACGTCATACTTCCAATCCTTGACCACACGTTTCACTTCGCGCACCATGCGGGACGCGGTCATCGCGGGACCGGAGTCGATCCTGCGCTCCTCGGGCTGCCCGCTGACACGCACCTTGACGTGCGTTCCGCCGACGTCGATCACTAGGATCTTGCGTTTGGATGTCATACCTGCAACACGTCTCCCTCACGCGCCACGATCTGATACAGCACCGGATTGACGAAGAATCCCAGCAGCAGCCGCGAGATCAATCCGGCCACCACCACAATAGCGAACGGCTTCTGGGTGTCGCTTCCCACGCCCGTGGCCATCGCGGCAGGCAGCAATCCCAGGCACGCCACCAACGCCGTCATCATAATCGGCCGCAGGCGCAATAGCGAAGCTTCGCGCGTGGCGTCCTTAATGCTGTGGCCTTCCTTGCGAAGCTTATTGATGTAGCTCACCAGAATCACCGCGGTTTGCACGGAAACGCCCAGCACGGCCAGCAATCCCAGCACGCTCGACACGCTGAAGGGCGTATGCGTAAGTTTAAGCCCGATCAGCGCGCCCACCGGCCCGGTGAGCACCACGCCGATCGCGATAGCCACCGGGAATTTGATATTTCCGTATAGCGCGAACAGGATCAGGAAAATCAACAGGGCCGCCAGCGGACCGATGATCGCAAGCTGCGACTTCGCTTCCACCAGTTCGCTGTATTCGCCGCCCCAATCCAGACGGTAGCCTTCCGGCAAGTGAACATTCTTCGCCACAGCAGCCTGGCCAGCGTTGATCACGCCTTCAAGGTCTCGCCCCACCACCGAGAATTGGATACCGATGTAGCGCGAGTTGTTCTCGCGATAGATGAAGGAAGCGCCACTGGTCTCGCTGATGGTCGCGAGCTCGGATAGCGGGATCTGCTGGCCCGCCGGCGCCGGCACCAGCAAGTTGCCGATCTCACGGGCGCCCGAGCGGAATTGCGCCTCCGCGCGCACTACCAGGTCGAACAGCTTTTCGCCCTGGATCACTTGCGTGGCGGTCTGTCCGCCGATTGCCGTTTCTACTACCGTTCCCACGTCGTTTACATTGATTCCGTAGCGTGCGATCTTGGCGCGGTCGGGCGTAATGGTCAGGCTGGGCTGGCCGAGTTCGCGCACGACGGTGAGCTGAGTGAAGCCGGCGGTACGATCCAGCACGCGCCGGATTTCGAGAGCTTTGGTCTCCAACACATTCAGGTCGGGACCGAAGATCTTAACCGCCAGCGCGCTCTTCAACCCGGTGAGGGCTTCGTCGACGGCATCCTCGGCCGGTTGCGTGTAGTTGAAGATCACTCCTGGAAACGCGGCCAGCTTCTTCTGCAGATCTTCGATCAAATCGGCTTTGGTGTGGATGGAGCTTTGCGTCCAGGCCTTGTCATTGTAAGGCCGAAGTCCGACATAGAATTCGCAATTGAAGAAGCCGGTGGGATCGGTGCCGTCGTCCGGCCGTCCGAGTTCCGAGCCGACCAGGGTCACTTGCGGGTAGCTCTTCAAAATCTCGCGGATCTTGGGAGCGAACTTGCCCGCCTCCTCAAACGAAATGGTGTAGGGCATGGTGGCGCGCACCCACAAGGCTCCTTCGTCGAGGTGCGGCAGAAACTCGACGCCGATCTGCGGAATCAGCAGCAGCGATGCGCCGAAAATGAGTGTGGCGGCGATAATCGTGAGCGCCGGATAGCGGAGGCAGCCTCCCAGCATCTTGCCGTAGATCCGGCGCACCCATTCGAACACCGGATTCCGTTTGTCCTTGATCCCTTTCAATGTGAAGGACGCGAGCACCGGCACCAATGTGAGCGTGAGAATCAGCGCACCGATCAGGGCGTAAGCCATAGTATTGGCCATGGGACGGAAGAGCTGTCCCGCCGGTCCGGAGAGAGCGTAAATCGGAAGGTAACCGGCGATGATGACCGCGACGGAGTAAAAAATGGGGCGATCCACATCGCGCGTCGCGGCCAGAATCATTTCGCGAAGATCGAAAGTCTGGCCGTGGCGGGCGCCCAGCTCCCGGTGAATATTTTCCACCATGACGATGGTGCCGTCTATGATGATGCCGAAATCGATGGCTCCGATCGACAGCAGATTCGCCGCGTCGCCGCGGGCATGCAGGAAGATGAACGCGAACAGAAGCGCCAGCGGAACCGTGAGCGCGGTGATCAGAGCGGCGCGCACGCTCCCCAGAAAGAAGATGAGAACGATCAACACCAGCAACATTCCGCGCATGAGGTTGCCTTCCACGGTGTCGGTGGTGACGCGCACCAGGTCGCTGCGATCGTAGAAGGGGCGGACTTTCACGTCGGGCGGGAGGATGAACCGGTTCAACTCCTCGGTTTTCTGCTCCACCCCTAGAAGCACGTTCTGGGTCTGCTCTCCGCGGCGCATCAGAACCACGCCCTCTACGGCGTCGTCGTTTTTCTCAAATCCAAAAATTCCGAGCCGGGGGGCGTGGCCGATTTCCACATGCCCAATGTCCTTGACGCGCACCGGAGTTCCATTCGCGCTGCCCACCACCACTTCGCCGATGTCTTCCGTGCTGCGCAACAGGCCGATACCGCGAACGTAGTTGAACTGCTGCCCTACGGAATAGAATCCGCCGCCGGCGTTGGCGTTATTTGCCGCAAGCGCCGTGACTATTTGCGCCACCGGGATGTGAAAGTTGTAGAGCCGCGCGGGGTCAAGCAGCACTTGATACTGCATGGTGGCACCGCCCAATCCGGAATCGTCGGCAACGCCCGGCACGCTGCGGTAGGCGCGTTCGACGATCCAATCCTCGAAGGTTTTCAATTCCTGCGGCGTGCGGTCCGGACTCTCGAGCACGTATCGGTAAACCAGACCGCTCGGGCTGAAGTACGGCGCCATGCCGGCCGTCACCCCGGTGGGCAGCGCCGCGTCGCCGATTCTCTCGAAGGCTAATTGCCGGGCGAAATAGCCGTCGGTGCCTTCATCGAAGGAGAGAATGACGACGGACAGGCCATACAGAGAAATGGAGCGCATCACATGCAGGCCGGGCGTGCCGTTCATCGCCAGTTCCAGCGGCAGCGTAGTCAAACGCTCCACTTCTTCGGCGGCATGACCAGGCCACTGCGTGGTCAGCTGGACTCTCGGCGGTGAAAGATCCGGATAGGCGTCGACCGGCATGCGCTGAAAGGAGATTGCGCCGGCCACGATCAACAGCGTCACTAACACCAGGATCAGGAACCGCTGCTGCAACGCCGATTGGACAATCTTATGGATCATGAGTAGCTGGCCGCCGCCTAATGTTGCAGGGAATTTTCAAACTGGACGAAGAGGCTGCCGTCGCCCACCACACGCTCGCCCGCGTTGAGGCCGCTGTTGATTTGAGTGCGGCCTCCCGACGATTCGCCCACCGTCACCAGGCGGCGTGCGAATTGATTGGTTGCGGTCTGGACGTAGACGAAGGGCTGATTCTCGGTGTCGTGCAGCACCGCGGCGTCGGGTACCAGCAGTGCGTTCGCGATTGCTCCCGCGCGGACCGTCGCCGTGACGTACAGGTCTTTCTTAAGTTTGTGCCCGGCGTTTTCGGTTACGATGCGCGCTTGCAGCGTGCGTGTGGTGGGATCGAGCGCCGGCGCGAGGTAGGAAATCCGCCCGCGGAAGGTCTCAGGGTAAGCATCGGTGGTGATATCGACCGTGTCGCCGATGCGCACGCTGCCTAAATCGCTCTGATACACGTTGACCAGAACCCAAACCGTACTGGTATCGGAAATGGTGAAGCATTGCGTCGTGCCAGCCTGCAGCAACTGGCCAGGGCCCACCAACCGCTCGACGATTTCGCCGGACACCGGCGCGAGCAGCGGAATCTGCAAGGTGCCCGCGGCCTTTGCGGTGGCTGCGGGGTCGGATATGCCCAGGGCGCGCAGCGCATCGGTGCTCGATTCGACATCGGACTGGGCCAGCGAGCGATCCGACTCGGCCTGTTGCACATCGCGCTCGGCGATGGCTTTGTGCGCCAGTAGATCGACCGCCCGCTGGTAGTTTTTGTCGGCGAGCGCGTAAGCGTCTTTGGCTTTCAGATAGGCGGAGCGGGCCGCCGAATAGTCCGGACTGTTTACATTCAGCAGCGTCTGTCCGGCGCGCACTGAATCTCCCGGAGCGGCCAGAATTTCGCGCACCGGGCCGCCCACCGCGGAGAACACCGGCGTGGTGGTGAATGCGTTGTAGGCCACCGAGCCCGTAAGCCGCAACACTCGCGGCAGGCTTCCTTTCGCAACCGGCGCGATCTGCAAGTGGGCGATCTGATCAGCGGGAAGAGTGAACAGATTGGCGGTTTCCGCTTTGGTTTCTCCGGTGGCGAAGGAAGTCATTTGCGCCTCGCGCTGGCTGGTGCGCGAGCAACCGGAGATCATGAGAACGCCTAGCAGGACGGCCGCAGCGAGGGTTCTCATGGCAGGCTCCTGGTCCCGACCGCTTCGCGCAGTTGTTCGAGCGTGACCATATAATTCGCCAGCGCCTGGCGGTAGGCTAGTTGGTTCGCGCGATAGCTCCGTTCGGCGTCCAGATAATCCAACAGACTGGCGGCGCCGCGCTGATACGCGTACTGACTGATATCGCGCGATTGGGTGGACTGGTCAAGATAGCCCGAGCGATAAAGCCCGATAATCTGATCGTTGGTGCGGACTCCTTCATAGGCGTTGATCACGTCCGACAACACTTGCTCGTTTGCTTCGGCGGCCAGTTCCTGGGATTGAGTGATCGCCGCCTGCGTGCGAGCGATTTCGCCCTGGTTGCGGTCGAAGATGGGGATTTGCATGTTGAAGAAAAACGCTCCGGAGTTGATCTCGGCGACGTGGCTGTAGTTAAAACTCACGTCCAAGTCGCGCTTTCCGTTGGCCGCCGCGAGCGATTGCTGGCTGCGGGCGGCGGCGATACTCTGACGCGCGGCTTGCAGATCGGGCCGGGAACTGACCGCCAGCATCTTCAGGGCTTCGAGATCGCCATGAACCGCCTGGTAGTCGAGCGTTCCGTCGACGTCATAGTCCTGCGGAACCGATTCGAATCCCACGAACTGGCGTAACGCCGCCAGGGCTTGGACTTTCGACAGCTTGGCCGACGACACGTCGGTCTGGAATTGCAGCAGCTGCAGCTTGATCTTGATGGCGTCGCCTTCGCTGATCGCGCCCGCGCGGGCTTGCTCTGTGCTCAGCTCAACGGTTTGCTGGAAGCTCGCCAGGTTCTGTTGCGCCAATTCGATCATGGATTGCGCCAATAGCACCGCGACGAATTGCTGGGCGACATTAAACGTGAGTGTCCGCTGGTTATCGGTCACCTGCGAGCGCGAAACGGTGGTCTGATCCTGCGCGGCTTGCAAACGGTGCTGACGCTTCTGGCCGCGCTCAAAGGTGTAGCCGACGCCCACGTCGAACTGCGCACTGCTATTGATGTAGGACCAGTTGAACTGCGAGAGATTGAAGAGCGGCAGGAACTGCGTGTCCCAGGAAAGCGTGGGATTCGGCCGCAGGTTGGCAGTAATTTCCTGGGCCTGATTCTGGCGAATAGTGGAGCGGGCCGCTTCGAGCGCATGGTTGTGCTGCAGCGCGAACTGAATAGCCTGATCCAGAGTGATGCGCACCGCCGGTTGCTGCGCGAACGCCAGACCGGCGCAACTCAGCAAGGCGACAAACAAAATCCACGGCGGAGCGAAGTCAAAACGGCGCTTACCGTTATAGTCCTGCAAAATCTATATCTCCTGATGCGCGGAAACCCACGCGGAAAACCCACAAAGATAAGTGCCCCGCTTGCCAAGACAAGCTGGGACAAAAACAATTGAGTGGGGACTAGGCAGGCGGGGCGCGGGAATGGCCGAGAGCGACTAGCGTCTCGCGGTAGCCGAAACACTTATGAATGGCGACGTGCCACTCCGAGGCAACCGGCGCCAGGACACCCAGGGTTTGAGCCGGGTTCGCCCATGCCATGTGCGCCAGATGACAAAAGGCGCAGCGATGACTGAGGCCCTCGGCAGAATGGTGGGAGGATAGCGGGATTGTCTGGAGCGAGAGCGTAGCCGCGATCAGCAGCAGAATCGCAAACCACCGTAAGTTAGGCCGGCGAAGTGTCACAGGCGCCTTGAATTATACCTCGGTTGAAACCGGGCGAGGGATTAGGGTCCCCGCGGGGACCGCGGCGGTACACTGGACGTATGAGCGCCACGAAGACTGTGCTGACGGCCCAGGAATTCGACAACTACCCGTTCGAGGAAGACAAGCGCTACGAACTCGACGAAGGGGAGTTGATCGAAATGGCCCGGCCGACATATATGCACAACCGCGTTCTGAAGAATTTAATCTTTGCCCTGGAGAGCTATTGCCGGCGGACTCACGTTGGGGAGTTGCTGATTTCTGAAAGCTTGTTCGCGCTGTCTTACAACACCCGCCGGGCTCCCGATGCTGCGATCATTCTGGGCGACCGCCACGAGGAATTGAAGAACGCCAAGGTGATTCCAATCATCCCTGAGATCGCCGCCGAAGTGTTGTCGCCGGCGGAAACGCCGCGCACGATTCATCGCAAGCTCAAGCAGTATTTTGGGGCGGGGGTGAAGGAAGTGTGGCTGATCGATCACGATGTCCGTGAAATCGAAATCTGGAAAGGCCCCAGTTTGCCGGACCCAGTACTCGCCGGAGCTGACGTTTTGACATCGGTATTGCTCCCAGGCTTCGCTTTGCCGCTGGAAGAACTGTTCGCGTAAAGCCTGACCTAACGCCGTTTGGTCCGAATGACGATTGGCGTGGCGGTGAAATCGAAGCGCTCGCGCAGGCGGTTGGCGAGATACCGCTCGGCGGAGAAGTGCAGCTTGCCTGCCTTGTCGGTGAACGCCACGAAAGTAGGAGGGCGCACGTTGGCCTGCGTCATGTAGTAAATCTTCATGTCGTATTCCCATTCGAGCGACGCCACGAAGCGGTTTAGTTCGCCGGTGGTGATGCGCCGCGAAGCCGCCTCGTAAGCTTTCTTAATGAGCGGCAACAGCTGGCGCGTGCCGATTCGTTTTTCGGCTGACACAAAAGCAACGGGCGCGTATTCCAGAAACTTCAGATTGTCGCGGATCTGCTCGATGAACTTGCTCTTGTTCTTGTCCTTCGACGCATCCCACTTGTTGACCACTAGAATGATGGCGCGCCCCTCTTCGTGAGCGTACCCGGCGATGGTGGCGTCGAGCGCCAGCACGCCTTCGGTCGCGTCCATCACCAGTAGCGCCACGTGCGACATGCGCAGGTGGCGGCGCGCCATCACCACGCTGAGCTTCTCGGCCATCAGCTTGGTCTTGCCCTTGCGGCGGATGCCGGCGGTGTCGACGAATACGTATTCGGTCCCGTCGTCGGTGACTTTTTCGTCGACCGCGTCGCGGGTGGTGCCCGCTACTGGTGAGACGATGGCGCGTTCGGTGCCGGTCAGCGCGTTCAGCAATGTCGATTTGCCCACATTCGGCCGGCCGATGATGGCGATCTTGATGGGCAGCGTGCGCTCTTCTTCGGGCTCCGGTTCGGGACCCGCGTCCTGGCCCCGCACTTTCTTGCGCGGCGCCGGCTCGGCCGTGAACCCTTCGGTTACGTGGTCCAGCAGATCTTCGAATCCCAGACGATGCTCCGCCGAAACCGGAAACAAATGCTTGAAGCCGAGCGAGTGAAACTCGTGGGTGAGCGCTTCGCGCTTGGGGCTGTCGATCTTGTTCACGGCCACCGAGACCGGCTTTCCCAGCTTA
>Ga0105245_10004909_pt1 | contig 11766 bp, 12 predicted proteins | sample KBSM54metaG_FD_81523 | JGI IMG/M metagenome (GOLD analysis project Ga0105245, IMG submission 81523) | Miscanthus rhizosphere microbial communities from Kellogg Biological Station, Michigan, USA - KBS M5-4 metaG | ecosystem: Host-associated > Plants > Roots > Rhizosphere > Soil | place...
ACGGTCGATGGACAAGTTGGCGAACAACTGCATAAGGGTGATCGCGTGATCTGCCGGCGGTCCGAGCAGACGGTGCAATTGATCCGCGCCAGCGGTGTCGGGTTCTTCGATGTGCTGCGCGAGAAGCTGCAATGGGGCGGCTAAGCGGGCGGCGGCGCGAGCACCGCTAACACCACTAACCGCTTTGCTCCGCGATTGCGTATCGAATGGACGACGCCGGAGGGAGCAAAGGCTCCTCCGCCAGCAGAGACCAGTTGTGTGTCGTCGCCCACCTGAATCTCCGCTTCGCCGTCGAGCACCACGTAAAGTTTGTCCTGGCCAGCGTGGGCGTGCGCCGCGTGCTCCTGTCCGGGCTCAAAACAATTGAGACCTGCGAACAGGGTCTCGCCCCGCGCAATGTTCGTCTTCGCCATTTTTTGGGAAGAGAATTCGGCGAGGCCAGCCAGGTGCTTGACGATCATTACTTGTAAGGGAAGTTACGCGGTCGCCGCGACACCCAGCTTCTTGTACCAGGGCGTTGCGCCAGTGAGCGCTGCGTTCACGGCGTTGATATTCTCCACGCCCTTTGTCGACAGGAATTCTTCGAGAGCCGCCAGGCCCTTGGTCGCGTAAATCGGCATGCCGTCTTTCCAGGTTGCGCGTCCGCACAGGACTCCCGAGTAATCGGTGCCCGCTTCCGTGGCCATACGCAGGCTTTCGACGAACTGCGCGTTGCCCACACCGGCGCTCAGATAGATGAACGGCTTGGTTGCCACCGCCGCGGCTTTTCGGAAAAGATCCATCGCTTCCGACATCGACTGAGCCTTTTCACCCTTGTAGACGGAACTGCCCTCGACAAACTCGGCGTTGATGGGGACTTCCACCTTCAGGACATCCACTTTATATTGCGGCTTGGTAAACTCCGCCATGCAACCGATCACCACGTCCGGCTTGATCTTGGCGTACTCGACGCCCTTCTCGTTGCCACCCTTGGGATCGTAGCCCACGAATTCCAGGAAGAAAGGAATCTGATGGTCCTCGCATTCGGAGCCAATGCGCTCGACGAAAGCGTGCTTGATATCGTTGACTGACCCATCATCGAACGGGCTGTAGTAAATCAAGATCTTCACGGCATCCGCGTCCCAATCGACAATTCGCTTCACGGAAACGTGCGGCAGCAAGTCGGGCAAGCGGCCCGGCTTGGTGTTGTCGTAGCCGGAATGCTCATACGCCAGCAGCAGGCCAGCGTTGGAGGAGCGCGCCTTGGCGGCCTCCAGCCCGTATTCAGGATCGAGCAAGATGGCCGAAGCGTGCGGCGTCAGAATGCGCGTGACGGCCGTCTTGAACTCCGACATCATATCCCAGGTGATCGCTTTCTGATCCACGCCCTTGGCGGTCGCGAGCGACTTCTGCAAGCTGCCACGTTGATCCATCGCAGCCGCGGCGATTATGCCGTCCTTATTGGACAGCTTCTTCATGTATTTCGTTTTTCCAGCGGAAAGAGCCATAACTTATTCTAAGGGGCGGCGCACCCATTTTGTCACCCGGCGAAAGAACGCTTGCGCCCGGCCTACGTCGCGCAGGATCTGCGCCTTGAGGGCCTCCGGCGTCTCGAACTTGCGTTCCTCGCGTACGCGGCGCAGATATTCCACGCGAATTCGCGCGGGCGTGGGCGGTTCCAAACGATCCAGCAGGAAAGTCTCGATGGTGAGTTCCTGACCGCCGGACGCGTCCGCGAAGGTAGGGCGATAACCGACGTTGGTGATCGAATTCCAACTGCGCTCCGACTCCTCATCGAAGGTACGCGTGATGTAGACGCCGGTCGAGGGCAGAACTTGTGCGTGCGTGCGCAAATTCAGCGTGGGCACCGTTTGCTTCGAACCGATTCCGCGCCCCGGAACGACTTCGCCCGCGGTTGCATAGGGCCTGCCAAGCAGCCGCGCCGCGAGCGCCACCTTGCCAGCCTCTACCGCGCGCCGGACTTCGCTGGACGATACGGCTCGCCCACGCCACTTCACCGGAGTGACTGCGCGCGTCTCGAAACCGTAGATCTCCCCCAGCCGCGCTAGCGCCGTAACGTCGCCGGCCTGACTATGCCCGAAGCGGAAGTTGCCGCCCACAATGACGGCGCGCGCCCGCAGGCCATGCGCCAGCACTCGCTCCACGAACTGTTCCGGAGTCCAATGCGCCACGTCGCGCGTGAATGGGAGCACCAGAACGTACTCGATGCCTTCCCGCGCCAGTACTGCGCAGCGTTCCGCTTGAGTGGTGAGCAAGCGTGCCGCGCGTTGCGGGGCAACGATCGACGCGGGATGCGGATCGAAGGTCAGTACAGCCGGCTGCAAACCTCTTTCGCGGGCCGCGCGGACTACCTCACGCAACAATTCATTGTGCCCGGTGTGGACACCGTCGAAGTTGCCGATGGTCACCGCCACCGGCTCAAACCCGGCGGCTTCCTCTAAGGAGCGGGCAACTCGCATCTTATTTTGAAACCCCGGACTGTGGAAGGGGGACCTCGATTTGCAAGCCGTCGTATGCCAGTCGCACATTCGCCGGAAAGACGGACTCGGTCTGCGCATGCGGCAAGTCGTGGCAGATGTGGGTAAAGAAAGTACGCTGCGGCGCCAGTTCGCGAGCCGACGCCAGACTTTGCTCCACCGTCGAGTGAGTGGGATGCGGGCGGTGCCGCAAGGCGTCCAGAAATAGCACGTCCAGATTCCGCAGCAGCGCTTTGGAGCCTTCTGGAATGTCGCTGTGATCAGTGAGGTATGCCGCGTCGCCGAAGCGGAACCCGAGCGTCGCGCCGCGGCCGTGCATCAGAGGAATGGGAACCACGCGCAGGCCGAATAGATCGAAGGGTTCCTCGGTGATTGTGTGCAGGTCCACGCGAGGCGCCGATGATTGCGACGGCTCCGCATCGAACGCGTAGCGGAAAACGCGACGCACGATGTCCAACGTGGCTTCGGTGCCATATGCCGGGATCGACATCTTCTGGTGGTAGTTCAAAGGCCGCACGTCGTCGAGCCCCAGGATATGATCTGCGTGTGCGTGCGTGAAAAGGATCGCGTCCACGCGACCGATGCCCGCGCGCAATGCCTGGGCGCGAAAGTCCGGAGTGGTGTCGATCAGCACGTTCTTTCCGCCATACTGCACCAGCACCGATGGCCGCAGCCGGTTGTCACGCGGGTCAGTGGAGGCGCACGTGGCACAGCTGCAGCCGATCGTCGGCACGCCCGAGCTGGTGCCCGAACCGAGCACTGTGATGCGCAATATCTCCGGCATCAGGACTACGCGGGTGCGTCCCCCGGTTCAGCGGGTTTGTCTGCGACGACCGGTGGTTTTTGTTCGGCCACTTGTACGAAGCGGAAGCGCAGTTCAGTGAGCGAGTTTTCGATCAGCCGCTGCTCTTCGAGCGCCAAGTTTCCGCGCGTTTTCTCGGCGATCATGGCCAGCAGATCGATGGCGTGGCGCGCCGCACGCAGGTTAGGCGGTCCCTCGGACGGTTCTCCGAACTGGAACAGGCCGAGTTGCATCTCCGCTTGGGTCTTCAGCGAGAGAACCAGAAATTCAAAGGTAGGAGGTGGTAAAGGGAAACCGGAGTCGCTCATGAGCTTTATTCTTAGTGTAGTTTGGAATGGAATGCCTGCGCCGGAAGAGCCCGCGAACCCCGATCGGGAACGGATGGACGCCATCTCGGGCGCGCTGGCACGCGTGGTCCAGCGTCAGAATGAGTTTGCACAGCGCTTGCTGCGGATAGAAGCGGCGGTGGGCCTTGTTGCCGCGCAACCACCCGCAACCGCGCCCGAGCCGGAACCGGCGACAACTACGACTGAGCCGCCTCCGCTGCCGCTGCCGCGTACGCCACCTCCCCTGCCGCAAGAAATCCCTTGGGCCTCGCCGGACGTGAACGCTGTATCTGAACCCGCGCTCGAAACCACTTTCGGACTCGGCTGGCTCAACCGAGTGGCTGTAGTAACGCTCATCTTCGGCGTTGGTTTTCTGTTCAAGTACGCAGTGGATAGCCAGTGGATCGGCCCCGCGATGCGCGTCGCTCTCGGCGTCGCCGCTGCCACTCTCTCGCTTTTCCTCGGCGAATGGATTTCACTGCACGGCCAAAAAATCTTCGCCCGGGGATTGACGGGACTCGGCTTGGCACTGCTCTACCTCTCGTTCTATGCGGGCTTCGGGTTCTACCATTTGCTGCCGCAGACGACTGCATTCCTGCTGATGTGCCTGACCACCGCCGCGGCCGCGCTGCTGGCGCTGCATTACGATTCACAGGCAGTAGCCCTGCTGGGGATGGCCGGAGGTTACCTCACGCCGGTGCTGCTCTCCACCGGCGAAAACCACATGTGGATTCTGGCCGGTTACACCTCCATGTTGAATCTGGGAGCGCTGACCGTCGCACGCGTGAAACGCTGGCCCGCGCTGGAGTGTCTCGCTTGGCCGGCAACGGGGTTGCTGTTCTTGGCTTGGGCCTCGCGGTGGCTCGATGACGACACTCGCCTTGCAGCATGGGGCTGGCTCTCGCTCATCTTCGCGCTGTTTTTCGCGGCAAGCGTAGTGGGCGCGCGGCTGTGGTTACTCGCGCTGAACACCGGAGCTTATTTCGCCGGGACCTATTCCTTACTCGACCATCAATATCACAGCTCCATGGGCGCTTTCACTTTTACACTGGCCCTCCTACACGCGCTCCTGGCGAAGGCCGTCTGGAATCGCGATCGCCGTCGGGGTGAATTAGCGGCAGCGCTGGCGATGGTCTTGTTGACGCTGGCGATCCCCATCCAGTTCGTGGGCTTCCGCATCACTATGCTGTGGTCGCTCGAAGCCGCCGCGCTGACCTGGTTGAGTGCGCGCTTCGACCGGCCCAGGCTTCAGATGGCAGCGTCGGTAGTGTTTGCTTTGGTGCTGGTCCGCCTTGTCACCTTGGATTCCGCGATGTATTCGATCGACTACTTCTATACTGGGTTCGCGAACCGGCGTTTCCTGACGTTCTCAATTTCCGCCGCGAGTCTGTGGATGGCTTCGCGGTTTGCGGACGCGCGAGAATCGCAGTCTGTTGCATATGGCGCGGGGCATCTGGTCATGCTATGGGCCCTGGGATTGGAAGTCGCCGGATGGGCCGGCCGCACCAGCGATCCACAGGATGTCGCAAACGTCGTGTCCACCGGAATTTCCATTTTGATGGCGGTTTACGCTTCGGCACTGGTGGTGGCTGGAGTTGTACTGCGCTCGGCCCTGAACCGCATTTTGGGCCTGGGATTGTTCGCCCTGGTGATCGTGAAATTGTATCTGCTGGACGTGTGGTCGCTAAGCCGCGGCTTCCGCATCACCGCATTCCTGGCGTTGGGCGGTTTGTTGCTGCTGGTATCGTATTTATATTCCCGCTATAAGCCGGCTCTCGAGAAACTTTGGAGGCCGGAAACAGCAGAGAGGGAAACGCCGCCGGATGAACGGCCCGCTGGAGAGCGTTCTTCCATCTAACGCATGCCGCGACATTTCACGTTGACCGAGGCCGAGCGTATGCTGCCTGAAGTAGACCGCGCACTGCGCGACGCTCTGTTTCACAAGGCCGAATACCAGACCGCCGACGCTGAGTTGAATGCAACCATGCAAGGTATCCGCATGGCGGGCGGGTCGCGCGTAAATCCCGGGCCGATCCTGGCGACGCGCGCCCGCCGCGACGCCAGCACGGGTGCCCTGCGGGAAGTCTTTGAGAGGATCGAGCAGATGGGCGTTCTGGTCAAGGACCTGGACATTGGCCTGATCGATTTCCTAACCCTCTATCAGGGACGCGAAGTGTGCCTGTGCTGGAAATTGGGCGAGGAACGTATCCGCTTTTGGCACGGTACGGACGAAGGTTTCGCGGGGCGCAAGCTCATCGACGATGAGTTCCTGGAAAACCATCGGGGCGATGCGGTCGTCTAAATAGGCCGCCTGCCGCGACAGCCCGTTACCCCCAAAGCCCTTAGATTTGCGCAGTACTGGTGCCTCCGAACTAGTACGAAAAGACTTTGAGAACAGGACTAACGGCTGATTTCTTGCTTTATCGTAGATCTTTATATTTAGTCCATGCGAGCTATCCTCATCTGCCCGGGCGAAGACCTCCGAAAACAGTTCGAGCAAGCGATTGCTCCGCATTGGATGTTGAACATTTCCCGGACGCTCGAGGAATACCCCACTGCACAGGACCTTAGCAGGGTGGTTCGGGCGTGGGCTCCCGAAGTTGTCTTTCTCAGCATTGAGAGCCTGCACAATGCGGAGCCGATCGCCCGCCAGTTGGAAGCCGACTTCCCGTCTATTCAGAGGGTGGCCATTCACTCTTCGCAGGACGTCGCCGTGCTGCGCTGCGTTCTCCAGTTGCGCATGACCCAGCTGATGGCGTCGCCGTTTGAAAGCGCCGAGGTAGGGCAGGTTTTGGACCAGCTCGAACGCGATCTTGAAGTTCGCCCGGTGGTGATCGATTCGACCGACCGTTTCTTCGCGTATATTCCCGCGAAGGCAGGAGTTGGCGCCTCCACCATTGCCGCCAACACCACATGGGCCTTCAGCCAGATGGAGAATCCCAGCGTATTGCTGGCGGATTTCGACATGGCCTCGGGAGTGATCGAATTCATGTTCAATACCTCCCACGACCGCAATCTTGCGGATGTGACCGCGCACGGCAAGCAACTCGATGACGAAGCTTTGCGAACTCTGGTCAAGAAAGTCGGCAACACCGACCTGCTTCTATCCGGCGCCCCCCGCGTGGGGGAAGGGATTCCGCGAGTACAAGTTGCCCAACTGATTGAGTTTGCCCGGCGCAATTACAATATCGTCAGCGCCGACATGCCGGACACGTTCGATGAAACCACGCTGGCGGTGTTGCGGGATGCTAATAAGATCCTGCTGGTGACGACTCCGGAATTGCCGGCGTTGCGCCTCGCTCATCTGAAAGTCCTGCTGCTGCGCAAACTGGATTTGCTTGACAAGGTTTCGCTCCTCTTAAACCGTGTGTCGAGCAACATGTTGCTTAGCTTCGCCGAAATTGAGAAGACCGTCGGTTTGCCCGTGTTCGCGTCCTTCCCGTCCGATTACGGCGACGTAACCGAGGCCATTCGAGCGGGTCGGCCCGCGCCGAAGCTATCAACCAGCGTCCAGAAGTTCGCCAAGATGCTCCTGGACAAGCAAGTAGGGCCCGAAAAGCCGCGCCGCTTTATCGAACGCTTTGGATTGGTACCGATGCGTTACGGTTACCGCTAGGAGATTACGTTGAGCACCGGCGTACAGCGCAGGCAGAACAATCGGAAGCGCACCGATCCCAGCGTCGTGAGAGTCCGCTTGAAGGATTCGGCGGGGAACGCGCGTTGGGCCACCGCCTACCTTCGCGATGTCACTGACGAAGGCGTCGGACTTTCGCTGATGACGCCGCTGCAGGTTGGCTCGATGGTTGTCATACGCGGAACTTTCGGCGAGGGCCGGACTGACGTCCAGTTGCAGGCCGACGTGAAGTGGTGCATGGAGGAAACCGGCGGCGTTTTTCAGGTTGGTCTCGAACTAAGCAACGGCCAAGGGGCGCGTGCCAGAAATGAACGGCGCGAGGCGGAGCCGCCGATCGGCGATACCACACCGTTCACCGAAGATCCTGAACATCTGGATTGCTACGAAATCATGCAGCTGAGTCCGAAGGCTAGCGCGGATACCATCCATCGGGTCCACCGGATTCTGGCGCAGCGCTACCATCCCGATACTCCCGACACCGGGAATGCGGAAATGTTCATCCGGGTCACCGCCGCGGCGCGGATTTTGAGTGATCCCGAGCAGCGCGCCAAGTACGACGCTCGCTATCAGGCCACCCGGCAACTGCACTGGAAGATCTTTGACCAGGCCGAGGCGGCTCTGGGACCTCAAGCCGAAAGAGCGAAGCGGAAAGGTATTCTTGGCTTGCTGTATGCCAAGGCCCAGCACGACATCGAACGCGCGTCCATGACGGCTGTCGACTTCGAGGAGATTCTCGGCTGCCCCCGCGAACATCTGCAAGCGGCATTGTGGTACTTGAAAGGGAAAAACTACATTCAGCGCGGCGACAACGGACGCTACACCATTACCGTTGCCGGCTTCGATGAAATGGAGTCGCAATCGTTCATGCCCGAGCCCAGCCACCAAAAATTGATTGAGCAGGGAACCACTCGGGTAGCGTAGGCCGTTCGGACCTCGCTAATTTCGCTTCTTCCCTTTGCTCGCGTGAACGCGGCCCGGCGTCTGCGGTCGCCCTCCTGTTGTATACTCCAACCCAGAACATTATGACTACCACGCGACGTTCCCTGCTCCGCTGGACGGGCGCGGCTGCATTAGCTACGGCCGCCGAGAGACTGCCGCTCCAAGCCGATGCGCCGAATGACATCCGAATCACCGAAGTGCGGCCATTGATCATCAAGGGTCGGACACTCTTCGTGATGGTGAAAGCTTCCAACGGAATGTTCGGATTGGGCGAGTGCTCGCCGATGAACATGACGGTGCTGGCTTCGAATGTTCAGACTCTGCTAAAGCCGCACCTGATGGGCAAAGACCCGTTCCAAACTGATCCGCTCTACGACGAAATGCTGTACCCGAACTTCAAGCTCGGCCCGATGGGCGCCATCTCGGAAGCGATTGCCGGTGTGGATATCGCTCTGTGGGATCTGAAGGGCAAGATTCTGGGCGTTCCAGTCTATAAGCTGCTGGGCGGCAAATATCGTGACCGCCAGCCGGTATATTTCAGCTACGGGCGCGGCGGCGCGAAAACCGATACTCCGGAAAGCGTGTCGAAGCTAATGGCGCAGGCCGTCGAGCGCGGCTTCACAGCGGTGAAGATCCGCATGGACTTCGGCAGCCAGGTTTTGGATGCTCCGGACGACCCGGCGGAGAGCTTCATCTCGGCGATTCGCAGGGCTGTGGGCGATAAGGTGGACGTGGCGTTCGACGCAAACAATGGCTACTCCCCGAAGCGTGCCATTATGATCGGCCGGAAATTCTCGGAAAAATACAACATCGCGTGGTTCGAAGAGCCGACGCCGCAGTATGACTACGCTGCGATGAAGGAGGTCGCCACCGCGCTCGACGTGCCGATCAGCGCCGGCGAACATGAGTACACCCTCTGGCAGTTCAAGGACCTGATCACGCAAAGCGGGATTTCGATCGTGCAGCCCGACGTGAGCAAGTGCGGCGGCCTTACGCAGGCGAAGAAGATCGCGACGCTGGCGCTGGCTTACAACAAGCATGTAGTGGTACACAACACGACGCCCACGGTGGCCACGGCCGCGGTGATCCATTTCGCGGCCTCATGCTCGAACGCCGCCCGACGGCAGGAGTTTCCCGGCGAGCGAGCGGACTTAGAGCCGCTATTTGAAAACAAGCTGGAGTTCGAACGCGGCTTCATGAAGGTACCGGAATTGCCTGGACTCGGCCTGATCGCCAGGGAAAGCGAACTGGCGAAATATCAGTAGCCACGGAACGGCAGCAGGATAAAATGTCAGTACCATGAAATATCCCGCCGCCGTAATCGTCGCGCTACTCGCTTTCGCCGTAAACGGAGCGGGCCAGACCGCCGCTGTCACTCCCACCACCGCCGATGTCGACGCGATCTATCCGGACATCGAAACCTTCTACATTGATCTTCACCGCAACCCGGAGCTGGCCTTTCAGGAAGTGCGGACCTCGGGCAAACTCGCGGCGTTCGCCAAGGCGCTGGGCTATGAGGTCACCACCGGCGTCGGCAAGACCGGCATCGTGGCCGTGCTGAAAAATGGGCCCGGCCCCACGGTGATGTTGCGAACCGAGATGGACGCCTTGCCGGTGGAAGAGAAGACCGGACTGCCGTTCGCCAGCACAGTCATCGGGAAGACGGCCAGCGGCCAAACGACTCCGGTAATGCATGCCTGCGGCCATGATATCCACATGTCCGCGTGGGCGGGTACCGCGCGCTGGATGGCGGAGCACAAGGATCGCTGGCACGGCACACTGATGCTTATAGGACAGCCGGCTGAAGAAAGCGGCTCGGGCGGAGCTACCGCGATGCTGAAGGACGGCCTCTTTACGCGATTCCCGCGTCCCGATTTTGCGCTGTCCCTACACGATGACGACACCATGCCGGCCGGAACCATCGGATATCATCCGGGCCCCTTCCGCTCCATGTCGGACAACGTCACCCTCGTCGTGCACGGGCGCGGCGGACATGCCGCCATGCCGATGAACACCGTCGATTCCATTGTCCTGGCTTCGCGTATCGTGTTGGCGCTGCAGACCATCGTCTCGCGCGAGAACAATCCTATCGATCCGGTGGTGATCACGGTGGGCTCGATTCACGGCGGCACGACGGGCAACGTCATCCCGGATGAAGTGCGGCTGCAACTCTCGGTGCGGACGTACACTCCCGAAGTCCGGCGCAAGACTCTCGCCGCTATTCGCCGCATCGCCAAAGGTGAAGCTATGGCCGCGGGCGCGCCACGCGAGCCGGAGATCATTACGCGCGACGAGCCTGGCGAGCCGGTGGTTTATAACGATCCCGCCCTGGTCGCGCGTCTGGCTGCTGCGCTCAAAGCCGGCTTGGGAGACAAAGTAGTCCCCATGCCGGCAAAGATGACGTCGGAAGATTTTGGCCAGTATTGGATCACGGGCAAAGTCCCATCGGCGCTGCTGCACATCGGCGCGGTGAATGCAGAGAAGTTCGCGGAAATCCAGAAGACCGGCATTCCGGGACCCGCTCCGCATTCGCCCGAATGGGCTCCCGACCGTGAGCCCACGCTTAAAAGCGCGATTCGCGCGGAAGTGACCGAACTCACCGAGCTATTCAACGGAAAGTAGCAGATCGCTGCCACCGTTGTATTGCCGGAGTGATGTATACTTTACGTGATCTGCGGTCGCGGATCAGCCCCGCCACAGCGTCCTTTTTGGGCCGCGTGTGGTCCAAAGGAGAATTATGAAGCGCATTAATATGATGGCCGCACTGGCGGCGATGGCCCTCGCTATGACGAGTCTGGTCATGGCCGCCGACGCCGATGTCAACATCCTGAAGAGCAGCGGCTCTCTCGACCGGCTCTTCAAGCAGTCAGGTGTCTATAACACCTCCAGCACCGGCAAAACGCCCGGTTTTGTTGCCGATCCCGCGTGGCCGCAGCCGCTGCCGCACAACTGGCTGGTGGGCCAGCTCGGCGGACTCTACGTCGATCAGCACGATCATATCTGGGTCTACAATCGGCCGCGCACCATGACCAATGAAGAGGCGGGGCTCGAAGAAGCCGTGCCGGGCGCCAAGAATGACAAGGGTCAGCCGATCGACGGGATCGGTCAGCCGCGCGTGTATGGAGCTATCGCCGATTGCTGCAAAGCCGCTCCGTCCATTCTCGAGTTTGACGCCGACGGCAAGCTGCTGAAGGCCTGGGGCGGTCCGGCGGATCCCGGTTTCATTGGCGGCAAGTGTAAAGAAGAGGCAGGCTGCATCTGGCCGCAGAGTGAGCACGGAATCTATGTTGACCAGAAAGACAACGTCTGGATCTCCGGAAACTCTGGCGTAGCCGGCAAGGCGGAGATGCCGTGGTCGACGAACAAGGCGGGCGGCGACGGCCTGGTGCTGAAGTTCGACATGGACGGGAATTTCAAGATGCGGATCGGCGGAACTCCCAAGGGACCGGACAGCAATGATATGCATGGCGGTATCAATGGCACTCCGCTGCTGTTCCAGGCGACTGACATGGTGGTCGACCCCGCGACCAACCGCTTGTATGTTTCCGACGGCTATGGCAACCGCCACGTCCTCATCGTCGACGCCGA
>Ga0105245_10004911_pt1 | contig 11765 bp, 8 predicted proteins | sample KBSM54metaG_FD_81523 | JGI IMG/M metagenome (GOLD analysis project Ga0105245, IMG submission 81523) | Miscanthus rhizosphere microbial communities from Kellogg Biological Station, Michigan, USA - KBS M5-4 metaG | ecosystem: Host-associated > Plants > Roots > Rhizosphere > Soil | place: Michigan...
CTCGGAAGTTTCAGCGCTCCCGCGCATGACGCCGATGGCAAGCAGATCGGTAACTATCCGTGCTTCAAACCGCCATGGGGCCGCTTGATCGCGGTCAATGCCGCGACCGGGGATTTTGCCTGGCAGGTTCCTCTGGGGATTACCGAATCGCTGCCGGAGGGCAAGCAGAATACCGGATTGACCAACACAGCCGGACCGATCGTGACCGCGGGCGGACTGGTGTTCATCGGCTCTACGGGTGACAATCGCTTCCGCGCGTTCGATTCGAAAACCGGCAAGCAGCTGTGGTCGGCGAAGCTCGACTACACCGCTACCGCCGTTCCGATGACCTTCATGGGCAAGAACGGAAAGCAGTATGTCGCGATTGTTGCCGCAACCGGTGGCGGCGGTGGACGCGGAGGCCGTGGTGGTCCTCCCGCAGCCCAAAATCAAGGTATCTTTGTCTTTTCACTTCCGTGAGGGTCTTCTCGCTGCCCTAGACATTTATGATCCGGTCTTTCTACATCATCCTCGTGACGTTGCCGCTCTTCGGACAAACTCCAGCGCCCGGAGACTGGCCGCGCTACGGCCGCGACCTCGCCAGTACGCGATTCTCTCCGCTGCGCCAAATCACGACCGGTAACGTGGCGAAGCTCAAAACTGCGTGGACGTATCGGCTCCGTTCGGATGCTGAGCTTGCCCGGGGTGGCCGGGGCGGCGGCATCGGCGGCTATTCCCAGGTCACGCCGATCGTTGTGAACGGCGTGATGTATATCACCGCCGGCAATCGCGTTCTGGCGCTGGATCCGGATACCGGCAAGGAAATCTGGAAGTACGAGGTCACGGGAGGCAATCCTTCCGCGCGCGGCGTTACTTACTGGCCCGGCGACAAAGAGAATCCGCCGCGGATCATCTTCACGTCGGGCCGCCGGATGATCGGATTGAACGCTCGCACGGGCAAAATGGATCCCGGGTTCGGCAAAGAAGGCGAAGTGGACATCGTGGTGCCCTATAACTCGCCTCCGACGATTTACAAGAACACGCTGTTCCTCGGCGCGAATGTTGGCGAGCAGCCTGCCACGGGCGCTCCGGGCGACACGCGCGCGTATGACGCTCGCACCGGCGTGAAGAAATGGGAGTTCCACTCGGTTCCGCATCCTGGCGAGCTCGGCCACGAAAGCTGGACCGGCGACGAATGGAAAGATCGCACCGGAGTCAACAACTGGGGCTTTTTCATGACCGTGGACGAGGCACGCGACACGCTATACACCACCTACGGCAGCCCCGCCAGCGACTTCTACGGATTCGATCGCCAGGGGAATAACCTGTTCGGCAACTCGGTTGTGGCTCTTGATGTTAACACCGGTAAGGTGAAGTGGTACTTCCAGGCTGTTCATCACGATTTATGGGACATGGACCTGCCCCCGGCTCCGATCCTGCTCGATCTGACGGTCCAGGGTAAGAAGATCCCCGCGCTGGCCCAGACCGGCAAGGTCGGCTACATGTACATCCTGAACCGCATCACCGGTGAGCCGGTGTTCGGCATCAACGAAACGCCGGTTGCCCAAAGCAAAGTTCCGGGCGAGCACACTTCGCCGACGCAGCCGATTCCGGTGAAACCTCCCCAGCTCGCTCGCCACGCGTTTGATCCTGCCACCGAGATGGTCACTGCCGCCGACACCAACGAGGCGCACGCCCAAGCCTGTGCCGGCCTGGCGGAGAAGAGCGGCCCGCTGCACAACGACGGTCCATTCACGCCCTGGGTGTATCGCGAGCCGGGCGCGCCTCCGGTTTCGAGCGTCATCTTTCCCGGAGCCATTGGCGGAACCGACTGGGGTGGAATGTCGGCCGACCCGCGCAATAACTACGTCTTCGTGAATACGTCCGATTACGCCAGCATCGGCTGGATCGAAAAGATGCCCGCTACCGCGCGTGTGCCGTATGACCAGCGCAGCGCGTATGGAGCGCCGGTTCCATCCAAATTCTGGGATCGCAAAACCGATGCCAACGGAGCGCTCATGGGATCGTCGTCATGGCCCTGCCAGAAGCCGCCATGGGGTTTCCTAACCGCAGTGAATGCCAATACCGGCGATTTCGCATGGCGCATCGTCTTCGGCGTCACCGATGAGCTGCCCGAAGGAAAGAAGAACACCGGGCGCGTGAACGGCGGAGGCTCCATCGCAACCGCGGGAGGCCTGGTGTTCATCGGGGCAACCAACGACAAGCGCTTTCATGCGTTCGATTCGAAGACCGGGAAATTGCTGTGGGAAATCAAGCTGGAATATGACGCCATCGCCACGCCGATGACGTATTCCGGAAAAAACGGAAAGCAGTATGTCGCGATTACGGCCTCAGGCGGCCTGGGAATCACCGATCCGAATCCGTCCAACAACGAACAGATCTACGTGTTCGCGCTGCCCTAGCCGGATGATCTGATTACTTGGCTTTGGCCTTGGATTGTTTCGGGACCACCTGCACGTCGTACAGCGTGTAGTCGCCGTCGTACACGGTCGCCTTGATCTGATCGCCCACCTTGACGTTCTTCAGCAGGTCCGGTTTATCCACCTTGTAGGGCATGGTCATCGCGTCCATGTAGCCTTCCACCTTGCCATGATTCACGGTGAGCATGGTCGCCTGCACTGCTTCGACCTTGCCTTCGAGCGTGTGCGACTTTCCCTTAGCCTGTTGCGCTGACGCTCCCAATGCCAGCACAAACGCCAAAGAGAGCAGTGCCGCTAACCCGCGAAAAATCCTCAAGGTTTTCATTTTGGATGACCCTCAACTAGATCTTATCACCCACCTCCGCCGGCGATTCTTTAACATTCTTAACCCATCTTTAACCCAGCAATTAACCGACTCCCGGCTGCAGCCGCGGTGCACTCGCTTATGTTAGTAGTGATGGATCTCGACCAGATCAGGCGCCGCGCGCCCGTGTTGTGGCTATTCATGGGAATTCTGGTGGTCCTGGTCTGCGTACTGGCGGGCTTGCAGTACTACTGGATCGGCGAAATCAGTTCCACCGAGCAAAAGCGGTTACAGGACGACTTGCAGGCGCAGGTGAACAAGCTGGGCAGTGATTTTAACGCCGAGATCAACAACGCCGCCGCTGCGCTCCAGCCCGACGACCAGCAGGTCCAGGACTGGGGCCCCGAAAAAGCCTACGAGTTGCGCTATGCGGCCTGGCGCTCGTCGGCGCTGCATCCGCCGCTGTTTCGCCGTATCGCTCTGGTGAATATCGAGACCGGCGGGCTCGGGCTGAAGATGCTCAATCGCGAAACGGGTCAGCTCGAAACCGCCGCGTGGCCCGAGGAATGGATTCCGGTGCGCGATTCTTTGGCTGAGCGGCTCGCTGGGCGCGGCAACGGTCCCCCCAGGCTCGATAGCTCGACGTTGATAGACGTTCCCCGATTTAACAACCGCGTTCCAGATCGTGGTGTGCGGCAGGGCGAGCTAGACTGGCTGCTGCTGGACGTCGATCGCGATTATGCCGGTTCCGTGTTGCTGCCCGAGTTGCTCGCTCCGCATCTGGGCGACGACTTCCGCTCGCAGTATCGAGTGGAAGTGTCAGACCGGGCGAATCCGTCCGACCTGATCTACCGAAGCGACCCGGCTTCCGCGCCCACCGGCCGCGCTCAGGCTGTCGCCATGATGTTCGATCCCATTCGTCCCAATCTCCCCCGTGATCGCGGCGGTCCGCGCAGCCAGTTCAAAGGTCAGTCGAACGATCCTAACCGGGGGCGATGGCAGTTGTCGTTGTGGTTGCGCAACGGCACGCTTGAATCCGTGGTGACCAGCGCACGCCATCGCAATCTGGCGATCTCAGCCGCCATTCTGCTGCTGCTGCTGGCGACGGGCGCCGCACTGGCACAATTTTCCCGGCGCGCCCAAAGGCTGGCTGAAGTGGAAATGGATTTCGTCGCGGGCGTGTCGCATGAGTTGCGGACGCCGCTCACCGTGATTCGCACTGCTGCGTTCAACTTGCGCGGCAAAGTCGCGACCAATCCCTCCCAAGTGGAACGGTACGGAGCTTTGATCCAGCAGGAAAGTGAACGTCTGGGCGCGATCGTCGAGCAGGTGCTGCGTTTCTCCAGCACCAAGGCCGGCCGCGTAGTGCAGGAACGCCGCACAGTTTCGGTTGCCGGATTGATCGATGAGACGGTGCACTCCAACAAAGGCATGCTCGAAGATACTTTGTGCGAGGTGCAAACGCACCTTCAGCCCGGACTTCCCGCTATCACCGGGGACTCCGTAGCGCTCCGGCACGCGCTGCAGAACCTGCTGGCCAACGCCGCGAAGTATGGACTGCCCGGGAAGCAGACCGTAGAAATCTATGCGCGATCGATTGCCGGCGCCAAAGGTCCGGAGATCGAAATCCGCGTTGCCGACCATGGTCCGGGAATACCTCCCGAAGAACAGAAGCATGTGTTCGACGCGTTCTATCGCGGAAGAAAAGCCGTGCAGGATCAGATCCACGGTACCGGCCTCGGATTGCATCTGGTGAAGAAGATTGTGGAGGCTCACGGCGGTACGGTGAGCCTGGAAAGCCAGCCTGGCGCGGGGTCCACGTTTATCGTGCGCATCCCCGCCGCTCCGGCTGAACTTCAGGATGAATTCGCGCATTCTCTTGGTTGAGGACGAGCCCGGCGTCAGCCTCACGGTCACCGATCTTCTGGAGGCCGAGAGCTACCAGGTCGATACCGCCATGGACGGCATTACGGGACTCGCCAAGGCGAGTTCGGGCGATTACGATGTCCTCATCCTGGACGTAATGCTTCCGGGCAAGAGCGGCTTCGACGTGTGCAAGGAGTTGCGCCAGCGGGGATGCGACACCGCGATTTTGATGCTCACTGCGAAGACCCAGGTCGTGGATCGCGTCGTCGGGCTCAAGCTGGGAGCGGACGATTATCTTGCCAAGCCCTTCGATCCCTCCGAACTTCTTGCCCGCGTCGAATCGCTGCTGCGGCGCATTCCCAAGAAGAAGCGCATCCCCGTCGCGCGCTTCGAATTTGGCAACGTGATCGCCGATTTCGCCAGCGGGCAGGTTCACAAGAATGGCCAGCCCGTGACTATGGCGGCAAAAGAGCTACAGCTGCTCCGTTATCTGGTGGACCGCCGTGGAACCGTGGTATCGCGCGATGAGCTGCTCCAGAACGTGTGGGAATATCAGGCCGAAGTGTCCTCGCGCACCATCGACGTGCACGTTGCCTGGCTTCGGCAGAAACTCGAAGACAATCCGCAAAATCCCCAGCATATTCATACCGTGCGGGGCGTGGGCTATCGCTTCACTGCCGAATAGCACACCCGCAAACAGGTTAAGCCTGTGACAAACATCCGTTAAGAACGTTAAGCGGACAATCCTCGACGCCTCCGCCGGCGTCTTAGCATGCATGGAAAGCAAAGTTAAGCTTCACGCGCGCGATTGGTCTCGCGTCTGGGTCGTCTCCGGCGCGGCCCTGGCGATTCTGCTGCTGGGCAGTAGCGTGATGAACTACGTCAGCTATACGCGCTTCGCCGCGCTTCGCAATACGCGGCTGGCGATGGCGCGTCAGGTTGGGCCCGTTACCCAGCTCATCAAAAGTGAGCCGGCCGCCGGACTGAGTCCGCTATTGGACCGGATGGTCGAACAGAATAGCGGCAGCCTGGCATGGATTCAAGTGTTGGATCGCCAGGGCGCCGTCGTCGCGCGATCGGGTGGCGCGGCTGCCCCCGCATTCGAGCCCGCATACGTTGCCGCCAAGCTGCGTGATCGTCAGCCGATCTTTACCGTCCGGCAGACCAGTGCCGGCGCGGTGGTGGTGGAGGCGTTTCCTATCCGCGTGCCGGCATCCGCGGTAGCGTCCCATGATCTGAAACTGGTTTCGCTGAACCACGCGCCTGTTATGAGCGGCATGGGTTTCCTGGAGATCGCTTCGTTTGCCAATAGCGCCGGCTTCGTCGCCTGGCCCGCGCGCTGGAGCTTGATCCTGGGAACCGCGGCGGGCGTCGCGCTGCTGGGAGCGTTGATTGTTTTATCGATCCGGTCGAGCCAGCATCGTGCTGCCCAACGCGTGGAACAGCAGATGGATATCGCCAGGGAAGTCCAGTATGGATTACTTCCGCCGCCTGCGGCGACGGTTCGCGATTTCGATATCGCGTCCGATTGGCAGCCCGCCGGAAGTGTCAGCGGCGATTTCTACGACGTGATCGACATCCCTGAGAAAGGCGCTGCCTTCGTCTTCGGCGATGTATCGGGCAAGGATGTTCCAGCGGCCATGCTGGCGAGCTTGATCCAGGGAACCGTGCGTGCCACTGCCTGGACTCGTTCCGCAGCCGAACACAATCATGCCACGGGACAGCTCAACCGGCTCTTGTGCGAGCGCGCCTCGCAGGAAAGATTCGCCAGTCTGTTCTGGGGATATTTCGATATGCAGAGCGGCATGCTGCACTATGTGAATTGCGGACACTGCGCCCCGTTGTTGTTCCGCGCACGCCAGGGCGTGGTGCGCTTGTGTGCCGGCGGTCCCGTTCTAGGACTGCTGCCGAACGCCGGATTTGAGCAAGGTGTCGAACGTCTGGAGCAAGGCGACATTCTGGTGCTGTACTCGGACGGCATCGTCGAAGCCGCCAATGCCGGCGGCGAGGAATTTGGCGAGCATCGTTTGATCGCCGCTATCGAATCGAGATTGGCCGGCGGTCCCGACGCGATCCGCGATCGCATTCTTCAGGAAGTGCGCGCGTTCACCGCCAGCGATCGCCTGAACGATGACCAGACACTTCTCGCCATCCGGTATACGGGCGCGGTCGAAGCGGTGAGCCTTCAGGCCGCGTAGTCTCTACTGCCGCGCTACCTCAAGTTTGTTGTCGAACTTGAAGAGCGCGGAGTTGATGAGGTCCGAAGGCGTTTGCTGGATCACTTCCGACTCCGCTTTACCCAGGATTTCCTGGCTCTCAGTCTCGGTCCGAACCCTACCCTTCAAAGTCACAACGCCGTTCCGGATCGTCACATCGATGTTGCGGGAGGAAGGCTGCAGGGCTTCGTCCTTGGCCACTTCCTTCTTGATCTTCGCGGCAACCTCGAGTTCCTTCTGTGAGTTCCATTCCGTTCCGGCGCCGAGTAGTCCAAAGGGCAGGGCCAGACATCCCATCACGGAAATATTACGAATCAGTCCGCGCATCACAGTTACCTCGATAGTTCTGATGGGCACCTGTGCGCGAGAGTTTCGATAAACCGTCGGAAGCGGACGAATGGCAGTCCGCGTATGCCAGACAGCGCGAGGGCAGCTCTACCGAATGGATGATTTCTGGCGGAGAGGGGGGGATTCGAACCCCCGGTACAGATTTAAGTCCGTACGACGGTTTAGCAAACCGCTGCTTTCGACCACTCAGCCACCTCTCCGCGAAGTGGGTCGGATCTCTTGCGATCTTAACACTAATTCTCTCGTCCGAACCGGCGTGTATCTGTAGATTCTGACGGAGTTGGAGGTCGGGGCGCTGTTGCTAGCTCATCGCCGCCAGCGACTCTTGCACGCTCGGATGCTTGCCGGCTTCCACTTCCTTGCGGCGAAGTATATGGAACGCAGTCAGTATCGTATTGGCCTTGGCCAGCGCGGCAACTCGCTCGGTGAAAGCCTCCAGTTTTTTTCCGGGGATCGCGTACACGGCCACGCCCGGCGTCAGGATATCCAGGTAAGCACGCGCTCCGCAGCAGCCCAGGCTCAGCGCCGTCTGATTATTGTTCAGCGCCTGCGGGATCACCGCGCATGCCGGACGCCCCATGGCGGGAGGTAATCCGCCTTCCAGTTGCTGCGACGCTTCCGAAAGAATCAGCGTCTGGTCGGCGTTCACAAACAACAGCACCACATCCGGCGGCAGCGGGACATCGCTCAGCGGTCCGTAAATTACGGACTGCGGACGATTCTTCAAAACCGGAATCAGCGGAATGTCCTGTTCCCGCACGTAGCCCAGATCGGCGAACACCTTCAGCGCGTCGCCCAAGTCCTTTTGCGCCCCCGGAGAGGCTTCCAGATTGTGGGTATAGATCCCCACTCCGCACAAATCGTGCTGGCTCGGCGCCGTGGCGAACACGCCGCTGCCGGCCTCCTGCCAGAACCGGCACCCGGCTGGCACGGACCCCGTAAACTGCTTCACTCCGGGGGGAACTGCATCGGCGAAACACACCGCCACGGGCGGGCGCTCCAGGTGCAGGGCGTTGGTCAAAGTCTGGGCCAGCAGGGGGTAAGAGGGCATCGGACCCATGGTAGCAGTGGGACCACGCCAAAAAACGAAATGCCCACCCGAAGGTGAGCATTTACGCTTACCCCGCTGTCGCGGGGGATGTACATGGGAGAATCAGAATTCGACGGTTTCGCAACCGCCAAAACCTGGTTGTGATCGAATCTTAGAGTCTGGAGCCGATGAAGTCAAGGGAAAAAAATCCACTTGCAATTCTGTCTGTATCGCGCTGACTCTAAGCTACTTCGGAGCTAACGCCGAAGTGCGTCACTTGTGGAAAAGTTGTTCGTAACTCGATCCATCCGCGTGCTCCTTTCCGTCTAAGGGTGCGGAACGTCAAGGCTTATTATCCCGGATCCGGAGAAGCGTGTAGGGACTCTCCTCTTCGCCCTTTCCCAGCTTCCGGAGGAGCACCCGGAAGCCTCCAAACCCCACCCCAACGATGATACTTAACGCGATCAGGACGCCCGAAAGGGTGAAGATATTGAGAAAGAGCTTGGCCAAATACTGCGCCTGATTCAGTGGAACCGCCTGATTCAGCGTGAGATTCCCGGCAAACTGGACCTGGGCCAGCACCCGTTCGGCCGAATCGGCGTCCGGCGGCTGGACCACCACCCCCACCAGGGGGCCGCTTCTTTTCGCAATAGTACCAGGGACCTTGAGCAATTCCGCCTGGCGCTCCCGGGCCATGTTGGGGGTCGGGTAGCTGAATATGGCCAGGGTCAGCTCGCCTTTAGGCGTCCGGTAGCGGCCTAACTGGGCTTCGGCACCCAGGTGGAACGCCGCCAGCGACGGAGCGATCCTGGGCTCGTAGCGGGCCAGGGAAGCGGGACCCAGAATGTACCGCTCCGAATTGGGAATCAGGCCCTCCTGGGGAAGGTACGAGATCAGCGAGGGCAGGGGCGCCCGGTCCAGTTGGGGAAGCTGGATATAAAGCAATTCGAGGTCCTTTTGTTCCGGGACCGAGCCGGTGAACTGGAACACATAGTTTTCGAAGCCCACGATCGCCCCTTCCGGGGTTTTCGCAAAAAGGGCAGCGAGCTTGGCCGGCGTCGCCTCCGGAGGTCTTTGGGCTTCGAAAAGGGCCAGCGCGCCGGTCGAATCGTGCAAACGCCAGGCGGATACGTTAAAACGTTTCGAAGGTGATTTGTAGTCCGCCTGCTCGCCAGCCTGGAACCCGAATTCCTGGAACAAAGCGGAATCCGAAGCCGCCAGAGGTTTCAATTCGCCCCTGACGAAGGCGCCGATTTTCTCCGGCAGAATTGCCGCGTGTATCGGAAGCAGCCCGACGAAAATGAATCCTAGCTTCCGCAGCATTTTTTGTACTTCTTCCCGCTGCCACAGGGACACGGGTCGTTGCGGCCGACGGTTTTTTTCGCCAGCACCGGCTGGTTGCCGGGCGAGGCTTCTCCTCCCACAAATTGCAGCTGCGCCATTTCCTTTTCCTTCTTGCGCTCGATCTTGCGGGTGAAATCCATGACCGAGTTCTGCGCGGCCCGCGCTTCGGCCTGGCGCTGCTCATTGGTGGGTCCCGAAGCGACGCCCACCGCCTCGGGCTCGCCGCCGTCCTCATCCTCTTCGTTCCACAGTTCCGGATGCGGAACGTCCATGGGACCTTCGCTGCGCTGCAGGAAGAACAGATAGCGGACGGTTTCATCCTCAATGCGATCCATCATGTCCTGGAACAGCACGTAGGATTCTTTCTTGTATTCGACCAGCGGGTCCTTCTGCCCGTAGCCGCGCAGCCCGATGCCTTCCTTCAAGTGGTCCATGGACAACAAGTGATCCTTCCACTGGTTGTCGATGACGTTGAGCATGATCATGCGCTCGGTCTCGCGCAGCAGGGGCGTGCTGAGCATGTCTTCTTTTTCCTGATACTTCTTCTTCAGCTGGTCGAAGATTTCCTCTTCCGCCTGGCCGCGATCCAGATTCATGAGGTCTTCTGTGCGGATTTTTACGCCGAACTGAGTCAGAACATCAGTCTCGAGACCGGTCCAGTCATAGTTGCTGGAGTGCCCTTTCTCGGGAAGGCGGGCATCCACGAACGAACCCAGAATGCCGCCGATGATTTCGATGACGCGCTCCTTCTGATCCTGTCCTTCGAGCAGCGCGCGGCGCATGCCGTACACCGCCTGGCGCTGCTTGTTCATCACGTCGTCGTATTCGAGGATATGTTTGCGGGCGGCGAAATTCTGCGCTTCCACGGCCTTCTGCGCGGCCGCGATGCGCTTGGTGATCATGTTGCTCTCGATCGGCACGTCTTCTTCCATGCCCAGCCGGAGCATCAGGTTCTGCATGCGCTGCCCGCCGAAAATGCGCATCAGATCGTCCTGCAGCGAAAGATAGAAACGCGCTGATCCTGGATCTCCCTGGCGTCCCGACCGGCCGCGAAGCTGGTTGTCGATGCGCCGCGAATCGTGCCGCTCCGTGCCCAGAATATGCAGCCCCCCTAGCGCCACTACTTCATCGTGTTCCTGCTGCGTTTCTTCCTTGAAGCGCGTGAAGAGGGAGTCCCACTCCTGGCGCTCGGCCGATCCGACTGCCGCGGTCTGCATCACCTCGGGATCTTTGTTTTCCTTGCGCAGCCGCTCCTTGGTCATGAACTCCGGATTACCGCCCAGCAGAATATCCGTTCCGCGGCCGGCCATGTTGGTCGAAACCGTGACCACGCCCTTGCGCCCCGCCTGCGCCACCAGGAACGCCTCGCGCTCGTGGTTCTTGGCGTTCAAAACTTCGTGGCGGACGCCCATTTTCCCCAGAATCTTCGACAGCTTTTCGGATTTTTCGACCGAAACGGTTCCCACCAGGATGGGCTGCCCGGTGGCGTGAATCTGCTGGATCTCCTTCGCCGCGTTGCGGAATTTTTCCTCTTCCGTGCGATAGACCATGTCCTGGAAGTCCGTGCGCTGCATCACCCGGTTGGTGGGAATCTGGGTGACTTCCAGTCCGTAAATTTTCTCGAACTCCGCGGCTTCCGTATCGGCCGTCCCGGTCATTCCGGCCAGCTTCTTATACATGCGGAAGTAATTCTGGAAGGTGATCGTCGCCAGCGTTTGATTCTCACGCTGGATCTTGACGCCCTCTTTCGCTTCCACCGCCTGGTGCAATCCATCCGACCAGCGGCGGCCCGGCATCAGGCGGCCGGTGAACTCGTCCACGATGATGACTTCATCGTCCTTGACCACATAGTCCTTGTCCCGGAGGAAGAGCACGTGAGCTTTGAGGCCCTGCTGCACATGATGGTTGACCTCCATGTTGGCGGCCTCGTAAAGATTTCCCATGCCCAGCAGCCGCTCGATCTTGAGCGACCCTTCTTCGGTGAGCGCCACGCTGCGATGCCGTTCGTCCACGGTGTAATCGCCGGTGGTCCATTTCTGTCCCGGCTCCTTGCCCTCGATCACCTCGCCGCGGATCAGGCTGGGAATCAGCCGGTTGATCTTGTAGTACTTGTCGGTGGACTCTTCACTCGGGCCGGAAATAATCAGGGGAGTACGCGCTTCGTCAATCAGGATTGAGTCCACTTCATCGACGATGGCGTAGTTGAATAGCTTGAACTGGGTGCCCTTGCCGTCCAC
>Ga0105245_10004916_pt1 | contig 11758 bp, 8 predicted proteins | sample KBSM54metaG_FD_81523 | JGI IMG/M metagenome (GOLD analysis project Ga0105245, IMG submission 81523) | Miscanthus rhizosphere microbial communities from Kellogg Biological Station, Michigan, USA - KBS M5-4 metaG | ecosystem: Host-associated > Plants > Roots > Rhizosphere > Soil | place: Michigan...
CCTCGGAGCGCAGCCTCACTGCCTCAATCATTGCCCAGCGAATGAAGGATGGGGCACCCGAGGCGGAATCCTACATAGCATCGCCTAACGAGACATTCGAGGCCGGGTGGCGCTTTCGAGTCCAGGCGCAATCTCAGCAGGCCGGTTACTTATATGTTGTAAGCGACGGACCAGGTAATGCCGGTGTCAATAATCTGTGGATACTCTCGAAACTGTCCATGGCTGCCAACCAGACCGCGGAGACAGGATGGAACGTTTTTGACAGCCATCCGGGGACCGAGCGGCTTTGGATCGTATGGGCCGAGCAGCCGGTTGACGTTCTGGAGACGGCAGGTCGGGTGGACAGCCCGGATCTTAAACAAAAGATTCGGGATATGTTGGCCGTCTTGAAGCCCGGGAAGGGCCTTCCGGCCACGTCGAGCATACAATTGCGAGGCGCGGATTCAGTTTTGGGCGGCCTGCTGGAACTTCGGCATTTGTGAGCCGTTGCCAGTCTTTTTCTTATCGGCGTGAGATTATCCGCAGGCTGATGACGCTTTACCTAGTGTCAGTAGGCTGCTTGAACGGTTTGCACCACGGGCGTATGATTGAAGGCCCCAGTCGTACAGCGGATTCGGATTCGGCCCACTCTCGCGTAGGAGCGGCCAAATGATGTCAGGCTAAAAAGGAGAATACACAATGTCTACAACTAATTGGCTGATCCTGGATGTCGATGTGTCCGGTAATGACCAGTCGGACGGACAGGTTCAGTTGAGCTACACCATTATTAACAGCGTTCTGCAGGCCGGCGCGATCCTCAGCTACCGGGTCAACGACAACTCCCATCCGTCCGCGATCGCCACGACTCCGAGCAGCGTCGCCAGCACCAGCAGTGGGACCGATACCCTCTATGCCGTGTCGAGCTTTACCGTCACGGACTTTCGCCTTCCGTCGAGCGGTGTATTCAACGGTGGGAAATACGACGCCGTAGGTTTTACGCTGACCATCGATAGCACCGGCAACGCCACGCTAACAAGTGGCACATTCACGCCCGATGACGATGTCAAGGGCCTGGGCGATGATGACTTGTCCTGGTCGGCGGATACGAACGCGCCCTTCCCGGAGCAGGCGAGCAAGAAAGCTTCCGGCAAGTACTGATATTTGGTGAAAAATGTGGAGCGGGCTCTAGCCTGCAACGAAGGCTTCAGTTGCCGTCAGAGCCTGGCCCAAAAACCCAGGTGCAAGCTAGGTTCGCTCCACTGCTAGCGTTTTGTATGAGACGAACTATCCCCACTACGTTGCTTTCCCTGCTGGGCGTAATCCCGGCAGCGTCGCAGCAAAGTGCCGCCGTCGACCCGCTGCCTTTGGGGGTTCGACTCACCCGGCAGATCGAAGGCGCCACGGTGGACCGCTTTGCCGTGCCGCTCGCCGCAGGGCAGTTCGCCAAAGTCGTCGCGGCGCAAACCGGAAGCGACATCGTACTCACCTTGCGCGATTCGCACCAGCAAGTTGCAATGGAGTCCGACTTGCCCAACGGGGCTTACGGACCGGAAACCGTCGAGGCGATTGCTGAGATCGCCGGCGAATATATCGTTGAGATCAAGCTCGGGGGATCGCCGACCGGCAAGGGCTCTTATCAGTTGACCTTGGAGGCGTTGCATCAAGGCGCCGCAGCCGACCGCGAGGATGTGTTCGCCCATCAGACACTCCTGCAAGCGAACCAAGTGCGCAGAAGAAGGACACCCGATGCGCGCATGCAGGCAAGGGGTCTACTGGATCAAATCCGCCCATACTTCAGAACGTCCGCCGATCGATACTGCGAGGCGCTGACAATCCTCATCCAAGCCGCCATGCTCGCCGAGAGCGGAGATATCAGAGCAGCATTACAGTACAACCAGGAAGCCACCGCCCTGTTCCAGCAGGCCGGTGACAGACACGGCGAAGCGACGGGACGAAATAACATCGGCGGAATGCTGGACGTGCTCGGCGAGCCGCAGCGGGCTCTGGAATCCTACCGCGTGGCGCTCGCGGAGTACCGCGAGAATGGAGACCGCGGGAACGAAGCGAACGTTCTCAGCAACATTGGAAAGCTGGAAGGGGACCTGGGAAACTGGCAGGCTGCCCTCGACGATTACGATCTGGCCCTGCCCCTGGCGCGACAGTCGGGCGACACCAGGCGCGAAGGGCTGCTCCAACACAACATCGGTGGAGCATATTTGTACCTTGGTGATTTCCAAACGGCACTGTCCATCCTCGAGCAGGCGCTTCCAATCCGCCAAGCTGCCCAGGATAAGGTCGGGGAAGGCGCCACCCTTCAGTTAATTGCGCGCTGTTACGAATCCCTAAACCGGCCATCCAAGATGCTGGAATACCTGGATCAAGCCCTAGCCCTCTACGTGGCCCTGGGCGACCGGCGAAACGAAGCGGAAACACGACGAAATCTGGGACACGCCTACGCGGTGCTTCAGAATTTGCCGCAAGCTGAGAAAGCCATCCGAAATGCTCTGGACCTCTACCGCTCAGTTCAGGATCGCCGACGATCGGCACAAGTGCTACTGGAACTGAGCCGCGTTCTGGCTCTCGAAGGTCAACCTGCGGCTGCGTTGGAACAAGCCGAGGAGGCCCTTGCGGAATTCCGTGCAATCGGCGACCGCAACTCCGAGGCGAACGCGCTCGAATCCATCGCCAGAGCTGAAAGCGATCGTGGGAACTTAGCCGCCGCACGGGAGCGCATGGAAGAATCGCTGCGGCTCACCGAGGAAAATCGCACGCACACCGACAGCGAGCAGCTTCGAGCCTCCTTCTTCGCCACGCGCCAGGATTCCTACGGCTTCTACATCGATCTGCTGATGCGGCTCGGCAAGACGAGTCAGGCTCTGGAAGCCGGCGAGCGTGCGCGGGCGCGCAGCATGCTCGATATGCTGGCCGATGCCGACATCCGCGCCGGTGTGAATCCCCAACTGATTGAGCGCGAGCGCGAAATCACCAACACGCTGAACGCCAAGGGCTCGCGGCTGCTGCCGCTGGGGCCGGCTACTGCGCAGGCCCTTGCGCTGCAGCAGGAAATCCGCGACCTGGAGTCGCAGTATCAGGACGTCGAAGCGGCCATCCGTAAGAACAGTCCGCGGTATGCAGCCCTGACCCAGCCGATTCCGCTGACGGCGGCGCAGATCCAACGGGACTTGCTGGATGACGACACCTTGCTGCTCGAATACTCGCTTGGAGAAAAACGCAGCTACCTGTGGGCCGTCGGTAAGAGCGACCTCCACGCGTGGGAGCTTCCAGCGCGCGATAAAATCGAGGCGCAGGTGGAGCAGGTCACGGGCCTGCTCACTGCCCGCAGCATCGTCAAGCGGCTCGAGACTCCCGTAGAGCGGCAGAAGCGCATCGCGCAGGCCGACGCTGCGCTGGCCACGGCGGCCAAGGAATTGAACCGGATGGTGATTGGGCCGGCGGAGTCAATTCTGGGCGGAAAGACGCTGGTGGTGGTGCCGGATGGAGCGCTGCAGCGATTGCCATTCAGTATGCTTCCGGTGGGCAAAGGCGAGCCGCTCGTGATCGCGCATGAAGTGGTGATGCTGCCTTCGGCTTCGGCAATGGCGGTGCTGCGGCGGGAGATTTCAGGGCGTAAGCCGGCTTCGAAGATGCTCGCCGTATTCGCCGATCCGGTGTTCGACCGCACGGATGTTCGCGCGGGAAAGACGACGGTGGCGTATGCAACTCCGCCGGCGTCCCTGGAGGCTACGCGCATTCTTGAGCACCTGGCGGAACCGGGCGAAAGCGGCACTGCGGGCTTGAAGATTCCGCGCTTGCCGTACACGGCGCAGGAAGCCGATCAGATTCTCGCAGTGTTTCGCGGGGGTGCCAATCTGCGAGCCGTCGGATTTGAGGCCAGCCGCGTCGCGGCCACCAGCGGACAATTGAGCGACTACCGCTATCTCCACTTCGCCACGCATGGTTACCTGGACACGGAGCGGCCCAGCCTTTCCGCGCTGGTGCTCTCGCAGATCGACGACAATAGTCAGCCCGAGGATGGGTTCCTGCGAGTGAACGACATCTATAACACGCGGCTTGCGGCCGAGCTGGTGGTCCTCAGCGCCTGCCAGACGGGCCTGGGCAAGGAAGTTCGCGGCGAAGGACTCATGGGGCTGACCCGCGCGTTTCTGTATGCCGGCGCGCCACGCGTCATTGTGAGTTTGTGGAACGTGAACGATCGAGCCACGGCCGAGCTGATGACCAGTATGTATCGCAGCATGCTTCGCGAAGGCATGCGGCCGGCGGCGGCGTTACGCGCCGCGCAGCTCGAAATGCGGAAGCAGAAACGCTGGGAATCGCCATATTATTGGGCGGCATTCGTTCAGCACGGGGAATGGCAGTGAATATGGGAGGCCCTATATGAGATGCGATCGAGTCCTGATGGCGCTCGTGGCCGCTAGTGCGGCGTTGGCCCAATCCGATTCGGGGACACGAGCCATAGTGCCGGAAGCTGTGGTGCAAGCCCGCCCGCGGACAACGACTGCCGCCGCGACAGCCGGGTCAAAATATCAGACGGTCGGTGATGCCGTGACGGCGTCGATACGCCAGCCAATGCCGTCCCGACAGATTGGCGTTACGGTCTGGCGACTTCGTGCCGCCACTCTTGCGGATAGCGGAGCTCGAATCCTGGTGCAGGAAGGCTCGAACACGGTGGAATGGGTTCCCGAGCGTGTGGGCATAAACACCAATCTGCAGGAGGGAGATCGAGTACGCCTTACGATTGAGTCGCCTGAAACGGGCTATCTCTATGTAGTAGACCGCGAACGTTATACCTCGGGTGAACGCGGGATGCCTTACCTGATATTTCCCACTTCCCGCACTCGTGGTGGCGATAATCGTGTAAGCAGCGGCAAGTTAATCGACATTCCTGGGCAAGATGACCGGCCAAACTTCTTTACGCTCCGCCACAGCCGCCCGGGCCAAAGCGAAGAGGAACTCACCGTGATCCTGACGCCGGAGCCTCTAAAGGGATTGGACATCGGCCCGAAAGCGCTGGCCCTTCAGACCGAACTGGTCACCGGCTGGGAGAAGAAGTGGGGCACAGGAAGCGTCCAGCGATTTGAGCTCTCAGGCGGCGCCGGTAAACCTTGGACGAGGGCAGAGCAGGAGGTGGCCGCGGACCGAACTCGCCTGTTGATGCAGGAAGACCCGGCACCCCAAACCGTTTACCGAGTCGCTGTCAAGCCGCGTGAGCCGCTGCTGGTCAAGGTGCGGCTCCGGTATTCTTCGACCGCCGGGCGATAATGCAGCCCATTTGTAGCTTGGCGGGACGTTTATGGTCCCCTCGATCTTCTTCGCTAAACGCCTTCGTCGGGAAGTGCAGACTGGTGTGCTCGCGCCAGCAGCAAGCGGCGGCGGAACTGACGTGTTTCCGCCGCCTTTACTGACCTCTCATCCGGCTGTAGATTTCACTTCGCCTTTAGAGGGATGCCTGCGGTCTCCACCGATTTAGCCCGTTTGGCAAGTTCTCGCTCCTGTGCGGTTTTGACGAGCTCTCTCCCGTATGAAGGGTCAGCGCCCCAGAATTTTGACAGGAAGTAAACGCTACCGTACCGGTTGAATTCCAGCCCGGCGTTATTCGAGGCGCCAGAATGATAAGTCGGGTTGGTCAGACTGATCGCAGAGGCGCGGGTGCCGTCCTCCTTTCGGAGGAACAGGGCGGCGGATGTTTGAGTTAGCGTGTAACTGCCGGCCGGCATCACTCGCTGGCCGACACGGAAATCAAACGGGATGGTTGCCCGAACGGGTGTCGTCTGGGCAAACAGTGAAGTAGCCCCCATAAGGGCCATCAATCCGAACATCGAAGTCATACGATTCATAACGATCTCCTTTTCATGCGTTTTGGTTTGCATTCGCGCTAGGCTATGCATTTTCACTGGAGATAGCGGTGGCCCGAAGAAAGTCCGCCTAAGACCGGCAAGAAACTTTTGAAGCCCTACGAGCCGGCCATTCCGCACTAGACGAATCTGGTATAATCCGCCCACGGCAGGGCGGGCGCATGCCAGCAGACATGGACGAAATCACTGAGCTCCTGCATCGCTGGAGGAAAGGGAATCCCGAGGCCGAAAACGCATTGTTCGAACGCGTCCTGCCCGAATTACGCCGCTTGGCCCATTACCTGATGAAAGGCGAGCGCAAAGGACACACTTTGCAAGCCACGGAGCTTGTGAACCAGATTTATGTCCGGCTCGTGGCGGCGAAGGATCGAAGTTGGCAGGATCGACGCCATTTTTTCGCTATAGCGGCTAGAGCGATGCGGAGGCACCTGATCGACCATGCGCGCGGACGTCCAAACGCAGAGTTTGTAGCGTTTGCGGGAATGGAGGATCTTCTGGCGGCGGAAAACGCGAAAGTGGATACCGCTGTCATAGTTGATCGGCTGCTGGATGAACTGGCAAAAACCAAACCTGAGTGGTGCCAGGTAGTCGAAGTGAAATTCTTCCTTGGGCTAACGGATGAGGAAGCAATGGAAGTCCTTGGGCTCAAACTTCGCACTATGCAACGAACATGGCGCGATGCCCGACAGTGGTTGTTTGACCGGATCAATAGCCAAGATGTTCAACAACCTGAGCGATGACGACCTGCTCATGAGTTTGCTGGAGACGGCATTGTCATACCCGCCCGAACAGCGCGAGGCCTACCTTTTGCGTGCGTGCGCCGATGATCCTGCCGTGCGGGAAGAGGTGTGGAAATACGTTCAGGCCGAGCAGCGCATGAATGGGTTTTTGCTAGAGCCGCTTTTCTCTCTGGACTCCGATCCTAGCTTACTCAAGCCAGATCAAATTCTAGAAGCCCGGTTTCGTATTGTGCGGGAGATTGGCCAAGGCGGAATGGGGGTTGTCTACGAAGCGATTGATGACAAACTGGGCAGGCGAATTGCTATCAAGTGCGCTAAAGCCGGGTTTCACAAACGCCTTCCTCCCGAGGTGCGTAACGCGAGTGACATCAGTCATCCCAATGTTTGCAAAGTGTTCGAGATTCACACCGCATCTACCTCCGCAGGCGAGATCGACTTCCTTACAATGGAGTTCCTCGAAGGATCGACGCTTGCCGAACGATTGCAGGAAGGGAAGCTACCTCCGACGGAGGCGACAAGCATTGCGAAGCAGCTCTGCGCGGGTCTCGAAGCCGCGCACCGGCAAGGCGTCGTTCACGGTGATCTGAAGAGCAACAACGTCGTGCTCGTCAAGTCGTCAGATGGCGTTCGGGCCGTGATCACAGATTTTGGACTGGCGGGACGCTCTTTTGTCGATGGGGCGGCACTGCAGTCCGGCATACGCGCCGGCGCGCCCGATTATATGGCGCCGGAGCTACTTAAGGGTGGCAAGGCCTCGATAGCATCCGACCTTTACGCTCTGGGTGTCATATTGTATGAACTGGCTGCGGGGCGCCGGCCATTTGATGAATCGACGACCTGGGATCGACGGCTCACCCAGCGGCCTTCGCCCCTGCAGCACCGCTGGGGCAGGATCCTTGCCACTTGCCTCGATCCCGATCCATCACGAAGATTTCGCAGCGCTGCCGAAATCGAGCTGGCTTTGGGCCCCTCACGCGTACGCAAACGGCTAGTAGCTGTCGCGGCCGCGCTGACGTTCGCAGTGGTCTCCGGAGCCGTAGTTTACCAGGAAGCGATCACTCCAGAATCAGTGCGTCTGGCCGTTCTTCCGTTCGAATCCGATACGAGCGCCAAGGCGTTGACTGAGGGAGTTTTGCTGGACACCAGTAGCCGATTGAATCACCTGAAGAGTGGCCGAGTTCGTCTTACGCTCATCCCGCTATTAGACGCAATGGAAAACAGGGTGGACGAACCGTCCAAAGCGGGAAGGACTTTAGGGGCGAACTACGCTCTGCAGGGGGCGCTGCACTCCGAATCAGGACGCGTGCAGCTGCATGCCTATATAACGGATACGCGGACCCTGGTTCGCCTGAAAGAATGGCGGGGCGAATACTCAGCGAACGAGGTAGGAAACGCGCCTATGGCCCTGGCGGGGTTTGTTACCGGAACATTGCGGTTACCCCCGCTGGCTGTCGCGCCCGTCGTGCGTCCCGCTGCTTACCACGACTGGGCAGAGGGAGCCTCCCTGGCACAGCGCGACGACACCGTAGACAAGGCGCTTCCTCTCTTGAAGCAAGCCGTCGAGGCGGACCCCGACTCTCCCCTCACTCACGCTAAACTTGCCGAGGCTCAGTGGCTGAAGTTTAGGTCTACCGACGATCAGCAATGGGCCGACCTCGCGATTGCCTCGTTACACAACGCCGAACTTCGGAATCCGGATATCGTGCCGGTGCGGATGGTCTCTGGGTTAATCCGAGACTACTTTGGTCAATATCCCCAGGCTCAGGAAGATCTGATGCGCGCCACGGAACTCGAGCCTCTCAATGGCGACGCCTGGCGGAGGCTGGCTCGTGTTTATGAACACAGTCATCAATGGAGCCTGGCTCTCGAGGCCTATGTCAAGGCGATCGACGTTCAACCTCAATACTTCAAAAACTACAGGGAACTGGCCAGCTATTACTTCAACCAGGGCAACTATGAGGAAGCCATCCTGCAATCCAAGAGGATGGTTGCTCTAGCCCCGGACCTCGCCTCGGCGCATTACGCCCTCGCTGCCCCCTACCTGAATCTCGGGCGCTATTCCGATGCGGAACGCGAATTGCTCATCGCGCGCCAGTTTCAGGAAACAGCGAACACTTCGGCCGGGCTCGGCTTGGTCTATATGTACCAAGGCCGCGACCGTGACGCGATTCCCTATTTCAAAAGTGCGATCGACAAAGGCCCGGCCACCTCAGTCCTCTACATGAACCTCGGAACTACCCTGCGTCGGGCCGGCCTAGCGAGCGAATCTAGAAACGCCTACCGAAAGGGAAAGGAAACGGCAATCAAAGCGCTTAACCAAAACTCCGGAAACGCTTACGAGCGGGCCGTTCTGGCTTACGTCTGTGCCCGGCTCGACGAGCGGGATCGCGCTCAGTCGGAGGTGGTGCAAGCATTGAACGGCTCCGCCGAATCCAACGACGTTCGTTGGATGGCTGCGCTCACATATGAGGCCCTGGACCAGAGGGATCGTACGCTTCAAGTTCTTCGCGACGCCCCCGCCACCCTGCTCGACAGGCTGAGCCGGTTTCCGGATTTGGCGGAGTTAAGCGCGGATCGTCGCTTTCAAAAGTTAGCGGAGTCCAATTCAAAATCGGTTCGATGAGGAGGGACAATATGGAGATTGTGTTTGATGTTAATGTTGACGCCAACGGGAACGCCACGGTGACTCAAACCAATGGCAAGGCCGGCAGCGGTACTAAATTCACGTTCAAATCAAGCGGCCCCATGGGTGCGGACGCTGTAATCGTCTTTGCAGACGGCTCTCCTAAAGAGCTCAAACCGGGCGAACCTCACCAACTGCCCTGCACACTTGTCCCCCTGGAGCAGCCGGCCAATCCGAAGAAGTCGCGACATTTTGACTGTGGACACATGGTAAATGGTGTCTTCACCAAATGGGGGGCGCCCCAAGGGGTGCTGCGAGGCGGCGGCGATACTCCACCCATTGGAGGCGGAGATGAAAAATGACGCCTATGGCTTAATTACTTTCGATTGCCATTTTTACGAACTCTGCCATCCCGAAGCTGTCCCCTCGCTCAACGATGTCGGATTTCCAAAGGGGATTTTGTCGAAGGAGTGAATGCCCGTCCGCCACTAGCAATCCGACGAACGGTTCCATAATGATGCAGCTGCCGACTGACCCGAGCTTCTCGCCATCGTGCAGATGTTGAGCCTCTGCGAGCAGGTAATACCACGAGGGCGCCTGCTGTCGGAACGCCCCGCTTCGGAACTGGGCCACGGGATGCCACCGACGCGCAGTTGATCGTCGTCCAGTGGTTGGATTCCCATGGCCTGCGCAATCGCCTGCGCAGTCGGTTGTGGAATCGCATGAAAATGGAATGCAATTGAGCGATGATCACGTTCTCGTCGTTACGTGGCAGGTCGTAACCGTCGGGAAGGTCTCCGGCGAGGTCTGGTTTGATTAGGGGCGCGCCTAATGCCAGACGGACGCCATCTCTCTCGTAGAGGTAGGGTTGGTCGTTCGGACCTCGGCCATAAAGGCAGTCAAGATCGAACCCGGGAGTGCGGTAGTCGAATAGTGCCTCTGGATCATCTGCCCGCTGCAGCGTAGAAACCGGATCAATTGCGGCTGCGGGTTCCTGGCCGAGCATGTCCGCCAGTTTAAAAGGCTTCTTCTTAAGGCATTCTTGTGTTACAGTCTCGTGTATCTCTAGGTAGAGTTGGGCAGTCTCGCATGACCTCTTACGGGTGTTAAGGCGTGCATTCCAGGTTGAATCGATGTTTGCGGTTATATCGAAGGCTGGAAGGAAGGCACTATATGATTCGTTTTCAGATCCTAGCGGGGTTAGCCGTCATCTCTCTCTCCGCGTATGCTCAACAAACTGGCCGTCTTACCGGGACGGTTCTCGATCCCGTGGGAGCAGCGATTCCGAATGCTTCCGTAAGCCTATACCTGCCTGAAGGCAGCAGCCCGCTCCTGAAGACCACTACCAATTCCGAGGGCATCTTCGATTTGATCGCGGTCAGGCCGGATCTGTATACGTTGCAAATCGAGGCACCGAGTTTTTCCAAGTACACCGCAAGGGAAGTGAGAGTCGAGCCAGGGCGACAGACGATACTGCCCGACATCAAGCTATCCCTCGCGTCAACCACCCAAACAATCGAGGTGACCGCCGCTGCGCCGGGTGTAACGTTGGCAACGGCCGAAGTTGCATCGACCACGACGCAGGAGCAGATCCGCAACTTACCGGTGCTGGACCGCCAGATTAGTAACCTATTTGTTTTACAGGCCGGCGTAGCGCAGAACGGCCGCGCCGCCACCGTGATCAACGGGATGCGGCCCACCTATTCGAACCTCTACGTCGACGGGATCAATATCCAGGATTCGGTACGGATCAATGACCTGGACAACATTCCGAACCGCATCACCATCGCACAGGTGGCCGAGTTTACGGTTTCCACTACCAATTCCAATCCCACGATCGGCGGGGCGGCCAGTACCTTTAGTTTGGTGACACCCTCGGGAGGCAATCAATATCACGGTTCCCTTTATTGGTATAACCGCAACAATTATTTTTCTGCCAATGATTGGTTTAACAACAAGAACGGAGTTTCGCGACCATTCCTGAATTCAAACGAGTTTGGCGGAACTGTGGGCGGCCCCATTAAGAAAGACAAGCTGTTCTTCTGGTCGAATTACGAGGGCTTACGGCGGCCTGGCACCACCCCCGTGAACAATACTATCCTCACCCCAACGGCCAGGCAGGGGATCCTTCAATATCGGGTCGGCGGGAATGTCCAGCAATTCAATGTTCTGACGCAGTCCGGGTTGCAAATCAGCCCGTTCATGCAAAAACTTCTGGATCAAGTCCCCACTACCAGCAACAACAGTGCGATCGGCGACCAGCTGAATACGACCGGCTACAGCTTCAACGCCCGCAACAAGCGAGTTCGAGACAACGTAACCGGAAAACTGGATTACAACCTTACGCCGCAGCACGTGTTCTCGGCGACCTATGCGTGGAACCGCGAGATCACGGACCGTGCGGACTTGACGCCTTTCTACAGTGTGGTCCCGCCGGTCTTTAACGACAACACGGCCAAGCTGTTTTCTGTGTCCTACCGCTGGACGCCTACCGCCACGCTGACCAACGAGCTTCGGGGCGGATACAATCGTGCCCCATCCAC
>Ga0105245_10004917_pt1 | contig 11757 bp, 8 predicted proteins | sample KBSM54metaG_FD_81523 | JGI IMG/M metagenome (GOLD analysis project Ga0105245, IMG submission 81523) | Miscanthus rhizosphere microbial communities from Kellogg Biological Station, Michigan, USA - KBS M5-4 metaG | ecosystem: Host-associated > Plants > Roots > Rhizosphere > Soil | place: Michigan...
ACGACTTTTTGAATCTGGCGACGCTGGATGGGGTAACGTCGACCATTGACGTGCCGCGGTTTTTCTCGCCATCGACGCCCAAGAGCGCCAACACCGGCGCGTTTATTGGGCAAGTGGCCGACACCAAGTTCGATCACGACCGCGGCTTTTATTCCGCGCCGTTTCCGCTGGTGCTGAGCAGCGCCGACACGATCCACGGGGCAACGATCCGATATACAACCGATGGCTCGACACCGACCGCCACGACGGGGTTTGCTTACGTCGCGCCGATCACGATCAACAAGACCAGTACGATCCGGGCAGCGGCGTTCCGCAATGGGTATCTGCCGACGGATGTGGATACGCAGACTTATATTTTTCTGACGGATGTGATTACGCAATCGGCGAGCAACAGTAATACGGGCACTCCCCCGCCGGGCTGGCCCGCTAGTTGGGCGCCCAACACTACGGATTACGGAATGGATCCGGACGTGGTCAATAATCCGATCTACGGGGCGACAATTAAGAATGATCTGCAGACGATTCCGACGCTGTCGATTGCGACGGATATAACGAATTTGTTTGGCGGCACGGGTCTTTATTCAAATCCGAGTGGTTCTGGGATTGCGTGGGAGAGGCCTGCTTCGTTGGAGTTGATTAATCCTGACGGCAGCACTGGTTTTCAGACGAATTTTGGATTGCGATTGCGTGGCGGATATAGCCGGAGCACCGGGAATCCAAAGCATGGTCTGCGCGTGCTTTTGCGCGACACGTATGGAAGCAGTACGCTCAACTATCCACTGTTTAAGAGCGAAAACGGAACGGATAACACGCGCGGCTTTGACATTCGCACATTTGAGAATTACTCATGGAGTTTTGAAGGGAATGGCGGATTGTTCATCGGCCTCCGCGACCAGTTTTCGCGCGATACGCAATACGACATGGGGGATAATACCGAGCGCGGGGACATGTACAATCTGTACATCGATGGGCAGTACTGGGGCATTTACAACACGGACGAACGACCTGAGGCGGATAACGCGTCGAGCTATTACGGCGGAACACCTGACGATTACGACACGATCAAGGTGGACCCGCAGCTTGGGTATACGATCAACGCGACGGACGGAAACACCACGGGTTGGAATGCGTTCTGGATAATGGCGAACCAGATTAAATCGACGGCTGACGCGGGGCAGAACACGAACACGTTGTATCAGAAAATACTGGGAAACAATCCAGATGGAACGCGCAATCCAGCTTATCCGGTGTATCTCGATCCGAATGATCTGATTGACTACATGCTGGTGAATTTTTATACGGGGAACGATGACGGGCCCAGCGTTCCGAATAATTTTTACGCGATCTGGAATCACACGACGAAGAATATCGGGTTTCAGTTTTTCGCGCACGATTCGGAGCACACGCTGCTGGATGCGGGGGCTAATCGTCTTGGGCCGATCGGAACGGGCGCGACGGACTTTACCAAGAGCAATCCTGAGATCATTTTCCAGCAGTTGCTTTACAATCCGGACTTTCGGATGGTGGCTGCGGATCGGGTGCATAAGTTCCTGTTCAATGGCGGGGCGCTGACGACGACGGCGACGCTGGCGCGGTTTAACAAGCGGCGCGATGAGATTAACCGGGCGATTGTGGGTGAATCGGCGCGGTGGGGCGATTCGAAAGTCGCAGCGGCATTGACTTACTCGACGTGGCAGGCGGCGATTGCGAACGTGACGAATGGGTTTTTCCCCGGCCGCTCGGCGACGTTGCTGGGGCAGCTTAAGTCTCAAGGAATGGGCGACGGGACGGTCAATTTTACGATTTATCCGGCGGTGGGCGCGCCGGAATTTGTGGAGCAGTTTGGCGGGGCGATTCCGGTTGGGTTTGTGGCGCACCTGACGAATCCTTCCGCCGGGACGATTTATTACACGCTGGATGGATCTGATCCGCGCCTGCCGGGCGGCGGGTTGAATCCTAATGCGCTGATTTACAATTCGGGGAATGGGATTCCGCTGAATGTTTCGGCGCGGGTTTTGGTGCGGGCGCGGAGCGCTGGTGGGGTTTGGAGCGCGATTACGGATGCGACGTTTACGATTCCGACCCCGCCTGGCGTACGGGTTACTGAATTGATGTATCACCCGGCTGACCCCCCTGCCGGGTCGATTTATTCGGCTAATGATCTGGAGTATATCGAGGTTCAGAACATCACGGCTTCGCCGATCAATCTTAAGAATTACAGCTTTACCAATGGTGTGAATTTCACCTTTGGGGATTTGATTCTTGCGGCCGGTGCGCGGACGGTTGTCGTTTCGAATCTCGCGGCGTTTCAGGCGGTTTACGGAAATCAGCTTGCGGTGGCGGGGACTTTCAGCGGGAGTCTTGATAACAGCGGCGAGAAGGTGACGTTCAGGGGGCCTGTGGGCGATGTCATTCAGGCATTCAACTACAGCGATTCTTGGTATCCGCAGGCGGATGGGGAAGGATTTTCGCTCGTGCTGCGCGATCCGGCTCAGGTGGTGAGTTTATCCGACAGCAAGCTTGGATGGCGGGCGAGTAATGCTATTGGCGGTGATCCGGATATCGATGTGCCGGCGATGAATCCGGGGTCGGTGGTGATCAATGAGATTGGCGCCAAGACGGCTAATGCGAATAGTTCTTTCATTGAGCTGGCGAATACTACTAATGCGCCGATTGATATTTCGGGTTGGTTTTTGAGCGGCGCGAGTTCAACTGCGGTTCTGCCGGATGAGATTTCGCTAAAAAAGTATCAGTTCCCAGCGGGGACGATTATCGCTGCCAATGGGTATCTACTGCTGAATGAGCAAACCAGCTATGGGCAGGCGGGGAATGCTGCGGCGCTGATTCCGTTTAGCCTCGATGGCAATGGCGCGACGACTGTTTCGCTTTCGCAGGCTGATGGCGATGGGGCGCTTTTGGGTTATCGCGAGATTCAGGATTATGGCGCGGCGAGTGTCGGCCAGACGCTGGGGCGATATGTAAAATCGGATGGGGCGACTGATTTTGTGATTCAGACGAGTGCGACGCCTGGAACGGCCAACAGCGGCCCGGCGACTTCGCCCGTCGTGATCAATGAAGTGATGTATGGCCCGGTGGTTAAGTACACGGGGGCGACGCCTAATTTAATCTTCCCGAATCCGAATCTGGAATATATCGAGCTGCGGAATACGACCAATGCGCCGGTTCCGCTTTACGATCCGGCGAATTCTTCAAACACCTGGCGCATTACCGATGGCGTGACATTCTCTTTCCCGCTTGGCGCAACGATTCCGGCGAATGGGTATGTGGTGATCAGCAATCTGCTGCCCACTGATTTCCGCACGGCTTATAACAATGCGTATGGGGCGAATTCGCTACCGGCCGCGACGGTGGTTTATGGGCCGATGCATGGTTTCCTGGATAATTCTGGGGAGAAGATCAGCTTGCAGCGGCCTGGCACGCCTGAGGCAGGCGGATTTGTGCCTTATATTAATGTCGATCGGTTGAGTTATGGCGTGGGCGGGCTTTGGCCCACGCTGCCGAATCAGGGCGGGCCTTCGCTGATTCGTAAATCGCCGCTGGCTTATGGGAATGATCCGAATAACTGGACATCTTCGGCGCAGATCATTGGATCGCCCGGCGTAAAGAATTTGCCCCCGGCGGCGAGCTCGAACCAGTTTATTTATCAGACCGGGCCGCGAAAAGTTTCGATTGTGTTTAGCGAGGATGTTTCGGCGAGCCTGCAGGTCAGCGATCTGACGGTGCATAATCTGAACACGAATCAGGATCTTCCGGCAGCGGGGATTGCGCTTTCGTGGGATGCATCAACTTACACGGCGACGTGGAGTTTCAACACTTTGCCTGATGGATATTATCACGCAACGTTGCACGCGAGCGGGGTAAATGACTCGGGCAATTCGCAGTTGGCGCAGGATTCTTCGGTGGATTTTTCGTTTTTGAATGGCGATGCGGATCGGGATGGATCGGTTGGGTTCAGCGACCTGGTGGCCATCGCGCAGCATTACGGCGTCAATGGCGGCGGGATGCTGGCAACGGGTGACATGGACGGCGACGGGAATGTGGGGTTCAGCGATCTGGTGACGGTGGCGCAGAATTATGGCAACACGCTTGCGGCGCCGGCGGCAGTTCCGGTTGGCGGAGCGGCGCTTGCGGCTCCAGAGGCGACGACGACTGTGATCGCAGCCCCCACGACGGCGATTAAGGCCGGAGTGGTTCCGGCGAAAGCTGCGGCCCCAAAGCCGGTAGTGGCAGCCAAGCCTACGCCTGTTAAACCAGTGCAGCCTGTTTCGAAATTCAGCACGGCTCGGATTGGCGTGGCGGAGAAGAAACGGAAGGATTTGTTTAACTGAATAGCACCGGAAAGCTCGCCGCCATAAGTCCTTATCCCATCTAATGCAGCTTGCAGGAGTCGAACCTGCAACCTTCGGTTCCGTAGACAGAAATCCTCGCGATATACGCTAATCGACAGAATTGTATGAACATTGCAGATATAGCCTTTTTCCCGTAGATTTCGCCCGTCTTCAATCGACGCGTATCGATGGAGATTGATGGTTTCGGTTGCACCGGGGTTGCACCGGGCGGAAACGGCGGCCATGGCACTTTTACGACTCGCTGACTCATCGTCCACAAAGTCACTGCCCAAGAAGATCAATTTCACGGTGGATGCGCTCGCGCGGCTCACCTGTCCGCCGGGAAAGGATCGGGTCTACGTTTACGACGCCAAGACACCCGGGCTGGCGTATCTACTCACCAGCAAGGGCGGGAGAAGCTTTTACCTGGTGCGCAAGATCGCAGGGCGCACGGAGCGGATTCGCATCGGCGGGCGCGAAGTGGCGATCGATCTCGCCCGCAAGCAGGCGGTAAAGTTCAACGCCGAACTCGTCTCGGGCGGTGACCCGCAGGCACTCAAGCGGGCTTCGCGGCGTTCCGACACGCTCCAGCAGCTTTACGATCGCTGGGAGAAAGAACACGCCAAGGTGAGGTTGAAGGCGAAGACGCTACAGACGGACCTATCCCGCTTTGATACCTGCTTCGAGGACTGGAAGAATCGGAAGGTTGTCGGCGGCATCACTGGCGCTGATGTGCGTGCCCTGCATTCGAAGATCGGACGCGAGCGCGGCCACGTTACCGCCAACCGCGCTATTCAACTTCTCCGCCGACTATACGGCTGGGCAAGGCTGGGGGTGAATCCGGTAACCGATGCCGGCGTGGAACTCTTCCGGGAAACCACTCGCGACCGCTTTGTACAACCCGACGAACTCCCGCGGCTATTCGCGGCGATGGATGCTCCGGACGTCAACCCCACGATTCGCGATTTCCTTTACCTCGCCCTGTTCACCGGCGCCAGGCGTTCAAATGTGGCGGCAATGCGTGATGATCAAATCGACCTCACCGCAGCGACGTGGAAGATTCCAGGCACCGCATCAAAGAACCATGAACCGATGACAATTCCTCTGGTGGGGGCGGCGATCGACATCGTCAAAAAGCGGATCGGCGATGAATCTGGTTTCATCTTCCCCGGCCGCGGGGCATCGGGTCACCTTGAGGATCCAAAGGCTACTTGGGCCGCCATCCTCAAGGCGGCGAAGTTGAAGGGGTTGCGGCTGCATGATTTGCGGCGAACGCTGGGAAGCTGGCAGGCTGGCATGGGCGCGTCGTTGCCGGTCATCGGCCGATCGCTCGGACATCGAAATTCCGCGGCGACTCAGATTTATTCACGCCTCCATCTTGATCCAGTGCGCGCGAGTGTAACCGGCGCGGTGGCGGCGATGTTGAAGAAGCCAGACAAACCGGCAAAGACGACGAAAAAGAAAACCGCAAAGAAGCGAACGAAGAAAAAGACGTAATCAATCCGATGGGCAGGCCGCCGGCCAGCGGTCGAATGCTTCCCTGACGTTTATCCGCACCTCGGTGAACGTCGGGGAGGCAGCCCATCAAACGAGGTGCAAAATGTCGGTTGATTTGAGCATGGCGGCGCAGGCGCTCGGGATTTTCTTGACGGAATGGGTTTGGTTTAAAAAAAACGGCGACGTAATCCGTGAGTTGACAGGCCACCCCGCCATACAAGGCATGGCGTTGGAAAGGGTCAAACGCCTCGACGTGCATCGGGAGGATTTGCTGTTCGCAGCTAATTATCTGATCGTGATTTCCCCCGCACTCCAGATGGATAACGAGTCGCTCATTCCTCTGCGGAACATAGCGCGGGCGGCGAAGGCGGCGCGTGATTATGCTGTCTATGGAACGAGCAGTGAGCGGGATTCTATTGTCGCCGCCGCCAATTTAACTTTGTCATCAGTTACAAGCATTGACTTGGAAAACCTCGCAGAGCGGTTTGGGATCGCGTTGGCTATTCGGTCGCCTGGCCAAATCGCTCAAGTCGCAGTCGCCCCGCCGATGGGACCAAGGTGGCTCGTGAAGGAACTCGCTGGCAAGCTGGCCATGGATGAAAAGACACTGAGAAAGTACACAATTGCGGCAGGACATCCCAAGCGGCTACCAAAGCATTTTCGATTCACGGACCAAGAAGCAACTAGAATAGCGGGGATGGTTTCGCTGGAATCGAAAGCCCCCACAAAACATCGCAAGGCAGCAACTGAGTTCATTCAGGAATTGAGCGGAAGCGGAAATCAGCACGGAATCAGCACGGAAATAGCACCGAAAACGGAAAAGAGACCGGAAACACGAAAATGACTGTTGTTGCCTTGGTTTTCGTGTGTAAATAGGCGTGGGTGAGCACTATTACTGCTGATCCACCAAAATCGTCCACGTCCGAATTCCTTTCTCGGCCCGAAGCTGCGAAGTACCTGAACCTGGGGCAGGCGACTCTCGCGGCATGGGCGGTACGGGGAACGCCGAAGCTTCGGTTTACCAAGCTTGGAGCAAAGGTTCTTTACCGCAAATCCGACCTCGACGCTTTCATCGAAGAGAACAGCGCCACGTCAAACAGCGAACTCGCTGCGCGTCGGTAATCCCCATCCCCCAATAGAAACGCCGTTGTCCCTGGGCAGGAAAGCAACGGCGCGTGAACTGTCATGCACCACTATAAGCCCCTTTCCCTCAAAAATGCCATCGACGATTTCCCGAATTCTCTTTTACGCGGCTCGCTGCTGTTGTTGAAAATCGCACGGCTTCGCACAACCGCTGTCCGCGCCGGCTCGCATTTCGCCGCCTGCGCCGATGCCTTATCCGCCGCCGGTCATGTTCGGATCATTCGCTTTCGCGGCGAACAGCTTCACCTCATCGAAGCACGGGGTACCCGTTGAACACTCAATCATTCACAGTCGGTCTGGCGGATGTCGAGTGGGGACTAGTCGGGTCAATCCTCGCAAATCCCACCATCGGCGTACCCATAGCGAGATCAGAGGGATGTACCCCGTTGCACATCAGCCAGGACGATCTGCGCTGGATGTACAGCGCCGCCGAAATCATCGTCGATAGCGGACGTTATCCCGACGAAGAGCATCGAACCGCCACGCTGGTGTTGTGCAAAATGGCGTTGACGCACTTCGGCCACTGGGCCCCGCTCGCTGACTGGTCGGACGAATCCCTTGTTGATTTTGCGATGGAACATTGGGGACAGCCGCCGATCACCCGCGAATGTGCCGCGGCGTTGGTTGATGTTCATGAGCGATGGGCAGACGCCTGCGATGAGCACGGCCCGATGTATGTCCCGCCGCCGGCACTGGGGAAACTCAACATCGTTCGCATCGGCATGATCCTCAGCAAACTCTCGAGGCTCAGTGGGATTCCTGTCGATTGGCTGCATCACCGCTTCGCCGAAATCTGCCACCAGCAGGATACAAAAATTACGTTTTCAGCGCCGCCAAAACCCATCATCACCAATGCACCATCGTCTCGGGAGGTCGCTTGAAAACCCAACCAAAACCGCGCCGGTTTGAACTGCATTACTCAGGCATCTCTGTTAATGGCGACATCAGTTGCACCGTCAAAATTATTGATGCGGACTTTCCAGATGATGAGTTGTTCGAAGGAAAAGTCTCAATCGACAACCCCACCAGTCGAAAGGCGTTTGCTGCGAAGGCGGAGAAGCGGCTAGGCCCTGACACAGCCGCAGAGATCGAGAGTTCGTTAGCAGATAAGGCAGCGCAGGTGAAAAAGGACGCTGTTATTGGCGACCCGATTCCCCTCGACGCCAGAAACGCCCCGCCTCTCCCCGATGACATCTTTCCCGGTTGGCTTGGCGAAATGATCACCGCGCTGTCGATCGCGAATGAAGTGCCGCCGGAGTTGCCCTCGATGTATGCGTTGGCGGTACTGGGCACGGTTTGCCAGCGTCGTTTCAGCATTCGGCCGGAGGTCGGCTATTTTGAGCCGTTGAATATCTGGACCGTTTGCGCGATGGAAAGCGGCAATCGCAAGACGGCGGTCACCGCGCCGTTGACTCTGCCGCTGCTGCTCTGGGAACGCGGGAAGGCCAAGAGCATCGGTGAGGAAAAAGCGGGTGCGGAGTCGCGACGCAAAACGCTCGACGCCAGGATTGGCGAGCTCCGTTCAAAGGCCAAAAAGGAGGATGACCCGATCGATTTTAAGAAGATGCAGGATGAGATTGCCCAACTCGAATCCCAGCAGATCCCCATACCGACAGTCCCGCGGCTGATTTCTCAGGATGTGACGCCCGAACATTTGGGCACGATGCTTGCCGACAACGATGAACGCCTGGGGTTGTTGAGCGATGAAGGCGGAATCTTCGACGGCATGGCGGGGCGGTATTCCTCGATTCCAAACCTCGATATCTTTCTGCAGAGTCACGCCGGTTCTCACGTGCGCGTCGATCGCGGTTCGCGCCCGTCGGTCATTTTGAACCATCCCGCGCTCACCATCGGCCTTTCACCGCAGCCCGATGTCGTCGCCGGCCTCACGAAGAACAAGGGCTTTCGTGGGCGTGGACTTTTGGCCCGGTTCATCTTTTCGATTCCCGCCTCGAAACTCGGCTATCGGCATCTTGAACCGCACCCAGTGCCCGACAGCGTCGCCGCCATTTACAACGAAGAGGTGACCGCCCTAGCCAATGTGCCGGCAAGCATGAACAGCGACGGGGTTGAGATTCCCCGCGTTCTCAGGCTCACTGATGGCGCTTGGCGGGCATGGAAGGCGTGGCAGCGCGATGTTGAGGTGATGATGAGGGAGGGCGGCCGCCTGGAGAATCTCAAAGACTGGGGCGGCAAATGCCCGGGCGCGACAGCCAGAATCGCCGGCCTCCTGCATTGCGCCACGTATGCAAGCTGCATCGAAACCGTTTTGGAGGTGGAACAAGACACCATGGAGCGGGCGATCAAGTTGGCGAAATATCTGCTCGAACACGCCATCGTAGCTTTTGACTTAATGGGGGCCGATGAGAGCAATGACGCGGCGCGCAGCATCTGGAAGAACATCGAAGCAAAACAGGCGGCGAAGTTCACCATGCGTGAAGCCTGGATGCCCATCCGCAGCAAGTTCAAACAGGTCGCCGATATCGAGCCCGGCATCGTCGCCTTGATCGATCACAATCTGATTTTCGAACCTCATCAGGCGGAATCGGGGAAAACCGGACGGCCATCGAGATTCTTCCATGTGAACCCCAAAATTGTGGAGGGATGGCAATGAAACGACAAAACCGAGTAGGTTTTGCGCCTTTTGCGCATATTGCGCTTAGGCCCTTAAAAAGTGATATTACTTTAATATCTATCTATCTATATAATTTCACCGGGGATTATACGGGGGAATTTACCCTAGGAAACCATGCGCAAAAGGCGCAAAACCCCCCTCTCGGTTTGGGGGTGCGGAGATGAAATCCAGCGCCGACCGGTTCACCCTCGTCATCCGTTCTGAGCCTCAGCCGCCGAACTCCCCGCCTATCGAAGTCCGCCTCCGCCGATTCTTGAAACTCGCGCTCCGATGTTTCGGGCTGCGCTGTGAATCAATCGTTAAAGCACCAACTACACCGCCACCAGCGGGAAAGGATCTCGAATGATCACCGTCCTAGAACTCGTCACTGTGCCCACCGCGCCGACCCCGGCAACCCGGATCTGCGCCATCTGCGGCGAGTCGTTCGTCACCGGCCGCGCCGTCGTCACTATTCCAGGATTCCCCGGCATCGTTTGCTACGCCTGCCCCTTCGTCGAAAAGAGCGAGCTAAAAGCTCGAGCTCGCCGGCGCGTCGAAATCCTGGCCAAAGCTGCGCAGGGTTGCCGCGACCGTTTGAACCTGCTCGACGAAATCCAATTCCCCACCGAAGCCGAAATGTTGGCCGAAGCTGAACGCATGATCGGCTAGCGCGATAACCGTTGGTGCAACGGCGATGATTTTGAAATCCCGTTTTAACTGTGAAAGAAGGAACCCATGCCCCGCGAGTTTCAGATGCAGGTTGTGCAGAAATCCGTCAACGAAATCCTTGAGCGCGCCGCAGTTGCCGCCGAGCAAGGAGGCCCCGCCGCCGTCCGCGCGTTGAAGATCCCAGAGGATGGAGAGTTGCCACCCAAACCACCATTGGCCATCAGTGACGGTTATAGGGAGGAGTTGTCCCGGCGGGCTGCGGAGATTTCTCAGCAATGAAACGCGGAAGAACCTAAACTCGCGACGACCGTTGAGGGATTAATTATGAGCGCAAACGCTGGACCAAAGCCCGAATGGATGATCGACCCAGACGGCCCGATCTCGAACGAAAACCGGAACTTTGCCGCGATGCCGATGACGGATATCTCGGTGATGCTCGCGGCATTCAATCGCACTGGCCGGCGAGTTCGATACCTGGGCCATCCCGCCTGCCCCGACTGCTGGGAGTTTCTCGCCTTCCTGTTGGCGTCTAGTCTCACCATCGACGCGGATGTCATTCGGCAAGTGCTCGACTGCCCCTCGGTCAAATACAACATCTTCGAAAGCAAATCTCGCGTTTGGGTTGGAATCTGCGCGTGGGAATTTTTCGACAAGGGCGCGGATGTCGGAGCAGGTTACGTACTATTCGGCGCGGACAAACGAGTAAAGCAAATCGTTCTTCCGCCGTTCATGAAATTAGAAAGCAGGTAAACAGATGCCCATACTTATAAAAACGTCGCCAGTCGCGCCTTTTATCGCCGCCGCTCAAAATGCCGGTGGGTTCGCGACTGATGAAGTCATTTCACAGATCCGCCAGCGACAACAGGGGCTTGATCAATCTGGCCAGGCCCAAGCGCAAGCCGCCGACCTTGCGCAGCAGCGGCTCGATCAGGAGGGCCAGGACTTTCAGGACAATCTCGGCCTCCACCGTGATCAGTTGTCGGCTGAAAACGATCGCTTCAACGCGGGTTTGCAAAACAAAACTCAGCTTGCGGGGCTTCGATCTGATGAGGCTCAGGCGTTGCAGAATCTTCGATCCGCAGCGGCAACTGGCAGACTGACCCAGCGTGATCAGGATCTCAAGGACATGCTTGAATCGAAGCTGACTTCACAAGAGGGCATGGCGAACGCGAATCGTGACGCAGCCGATAGCCGATTCTGGGATGGGACCATGCCGAATCAGTGGGCGCGAACCGATCAGGGCCAACAGAAAATCGATCTCGGCGTTGACAAGTTGGCGCAGGATGAGGAGATCGCCAATAAGAAGTTTCAGTTTGAGCAGACCAAGCAGGACGCCCGAGCGAATAACGATCCCAACGCGTATCGCGCCGCCGCCTCCCATGCCTCCGATCTGGTTCACCTGGCGGGACAGCGGCAACAGGCACTTTCGCGGCAGGTGAACGCGATCGGCTACCAGCTATCCAATCTCCCACCGACAGATCGGGG
>Ga0105245_10004919_pt1 | contig 11755 bp, 13 predicted proteins | sample KBSM54metaG_FD_81523 | JGI IMG/M metagenome (GOLD analysis project Ga0105245, IMG submission 81523) | Miscanthus rhizosphere microbial communities from Kellogg Biological Station, Michigan, USA - KBS M5-4 metaG | ecosystem: Host-associated > Plants > Roots > Rhizosphere > Soil | place...
CATGGCTAAAGAAGAGCTGATCCAGTTCGAAGGACTGGTGACCGAAATCCTCCCCGACGCACGTTACCGCGTGCAACTCGACGCCGGACACGAGATTGTTGCCTACACCGCAGGCAAGATGAAGAAGAACCGGATCAAGACGCTGGCAGGAGATCGGGTCACGATCGAAATGTCGCCCTACGATCTGGAAAAGGGCCGGCTGATCTTCCGGCACAAGGATGAGCGTCCGAGCAACCCCGGCGGAGCGCGTGGTGCACCGCCCCGTGGAGGCCAATTCCGCCGCCGGTAACATTTATAAAAACGGCAACATTGCGCACACCAGACCAAGTCGTGCGCAATGGGGCCAAGGCCCTGCCTTCACATCAAAAAATCGTGCACGTCAGGATTGTTTTGGACCTTACGATCGAATAATATTGGGCATCGATTTTCGGCCGGACGACATTAGCTATCCACCGGTACAGCCGGTTTAGACGCTGACGACCCTTCCAAAAATTCGATCTCACCAGCCCACTGAGAAGTGGACTACGACTTGTATATCCGAGAAGGGACTACCCCGTGAGCATGGGAACCGTGAAGTGGTTTAACGCAACCAAGGGCTATGGCTTCATCCAGCCGGATGACGGCGGCAACGATGTGTTCGTGCACATCAGCGCTGTCGAGCGCGCCGGCCTTGGAACCCTGCGTGAAGGCCAGAAGATCTCCTACGAAATCGTGGCAGATCGCCGCTCTGGCAAATCTTCGGCCGATAATCTGCGCGCCGCCGGATAAGCAACTCCCAGGGCGTGCGCGCCCTGAGAATTGCTTCTGAAATAAAGCAAAGGCCGCGCCCATGGCGCGGCCTTTTTTAGCATGATTTCTTGGATCGTTATCCTCGCGCGCCGCCTACGAGGTTGGGCAGGCAGCGGTATTAATATTGGCCGGCGGCGGATAGAAAACGCATTTCGACTGACGTGGGCGGGTATAGGTGAGATCGCTCAAATTGATCCCGGTCTTCGACATGACGTAGCCGATGATCGGCGTGTAGAGATAGGTGACCTCGCTGTAGATCAGATAGGTGTCGGCAACCTTCAGCGCAGTCGGCACCGCCACAACATCCGCCTTCGCATGCGGCACCGCTCCAACGCTCCATATCACATGCACGCCAAGGTTCGCGTCGACATATAATTCAGTGATCGTGGACTTCACCGGTGTCGCCGAATAGGGCGTCAGGATACCGGCACTGGCATTGAAGATGTTGTTGAGCTGGTTGTCCGTGACCGAAATGTTCTGCGAGGTCAGGTCGGACAGCGTTCGCGCCATCATCGTCACCTTACGGTCGACGGCAACGCCCGCCGAGAATTCGAGCGTTCCAAAGAACAGCACCAGCATCAGGGGCAGGACCATGGCGAATTCGACTGCGGCAACACCGCGGCAATCGTTGAACAAGCCGAGCGTTGAGCGCCGGAAGCGTAGCCATATTCTGGTCATCGGTTTCATGGCTTTGCTCTAGTTATGGGCTAAAGGTAGGGTTCGTTCTGGAACGCGGCGGTAGCAGTCAGCAGCCGCTTGCCGCCGGTCAGATTTGAAATGTCGTAACCCATGCTGGTGACGAACAGCGGCCATTTATAGAACACCCGCACGACGACGATGTCGCCGGGTCCGCCGGGACTGAAATTGTTCGGCGGCACGAAATTTCTTCCAGCGTCGATCGGATCGGCAAGGTTGAGGGAGGAGAACGACGAGTAACTCTGGACGTCGATATAGATGCCGTTGGCGCAGTCGAACAATATGGCGACGCGAGCGCACAGACCGGTCTTGAACTGCGACTGCGTCATCGCGGCCGTTTGCGCCTGGCCGGTCATGACCAAGCGCGCGGAATCCGCAGTCACGGTCTCGAGCAACTGGCTGGCAAAGAACACCATCGCCGACTCGATGATCGCAAACAGCAGCGCGAAGAATATCGGCGCGACCAATGCGAATTCGACTGCGGCCGATCCTCCGCGATTACGGCGAAAGCGGCGAAACAGTTTTCCGACGGTGGAGAAGGGTGACGGCATCAAACATACCCTCGAGGCGAGAGGAATTGCCGCAAGAATTACCCGAAACTGATTGTTGAAGTGTTTCGTCCAATCCCGACAGGTCGGCCCGCTCTGTTAAGGCCGCATTTACCGTATTGCGATTTGCCTTCACGGAGCAGGGATTGGCAACCGACGCGAAGTTAAGCCCGGCAACTCCGGAGCGGGAAAGATAGAGCTCCGGTTCTGATTCAATCAGAACCGATAAGGCTCTAGCGGCGGGTGCAGAGCGGGTTGCAGTTCAGCACGTCCGCAATAACAGCTCCGCGGTAAACCGTGACGAGCTTGCTGTCGACATGGGAGACAACATCGTTGCTCGTCTTACCGTCCGCAATGCTGCGCAGCGCCAACGACAGCGTGCCGCTGATACGGGCTCTTGCCAAAATCTGCACGTCGTCGGGCGCCATTTCCAGCGTGGCTGTCTTGCCCAACACCGCGTTCTGCCCGTCTTTTTCCTTGGGAGCCTGGTCGATGGCGAGAACACGCAGATTGGACAGAACTACCTGGGATGAGATGATTTCGGTAGCCGGACCGTCGACAGGCGTTATCTTCTCACGCTTGGACAGAATGACATCGACGCGGTCGTTCGGCAGAATGAAGCCGCCTGCGCCGGTTTCCGCCGAGATTTCGGTCGAAACAGCCCGCATACCGGTGGGCAGGATGGCCGCCATGAATCCGGAACCATTGGCCTTGACGAGCTTCTGCTCGCGGATCGGTTCGCCCGCGATGAAAGGCCCGCGCGCGATCGAGCCCGCAAGTTCGACTATCGCTTCGGGACGGTCCTTTTTACGGATAAAGCTGCTGCTTGCGCTCGAATCGGTCCATGTCTGCCACTGCAGATTATCGGGCGTGGCCGTCTGACCGAGACCGATATCGGCCTTGGCCACGAGGACATCCACCGTCGGTATTTGCTGTACGGCTACCGGTGCGGGGGCAGCTTCTCTTTGCGAACCGCTCGCCAGATAGGCGGCGATACCGCCGGCACCAATTGCGATAGTAAGAACGACAATTCGTGCGGTGTTCATACGCTTTACTCTTACGTTACTGAATGGGCGCTTCCGGCACTGAAGCAAGCTAGCCTAGTCAGATATAGGTCAAAGCAAGGTTAAGGCGCCTGCTGAGATGGCGTTAACGCCCCCTTGATTAACCGATAGCCGGCCGGCCCATGCGATCCAGGCCGCCGCGGCTGACGCTGATCTGCTTGCGCTGGATCTATTTGCGGAACGGATAGGCCAGTTGCCCGGCCATTTCGCGCGGGAACGCGGCCTGGTCCTCCACGCCATACTGATCGGGCAGCCGGTCCTCCGGCAGCCGGAAAGTCTTGAACAGGATATCCCAGAGCGGAAAGGTGCCCGCAAAATTGGTGTTGCCGCCCTCGAGCGGCGAAGTGTGATGCCAGCGATGGAACACCGGGGTGGCGATCACATATCGGAAGGGGCCAAGCGTCCAGTTCAAATTGGCGTGGACGAATGCCGAATGAAAGATGTTGAACGGACCGAGCCAGAGCATCACGTTCGGCGAAATGCCTGCCATCAGCAGGACGACGTCGACCCCGATAGTTCCCAGCAGCAGGTTCACGGGGTGAAAGCGCGCCGCCGAAATCCAGTCCACGTCCTCGGACGAATGATGAATCGCATGGTATTTCCAGAAGCCGCCGCGATGGAACATGCGGTGCAGCCAGTACATCATGAAATCGGCAAGCACCAAAAACAGTGCCGCCTGCAGCCATACCGGCAGCGTCGACAGCGGACCATGGCCGTTGTCGTAGAAGGCGATCAGGTCGTCCGCGTCACGAATCCCGAATACCAGCGAGGCGCCCAGCACCAATAGCCCGATCCGGAACACGCGGGCGAACATCGGCACCAAAAACCAGTAACAGATGTCGGTGACGAGCTCGCGCTTGCGCCACCAGGGTCTTCCCGGATTACAGGCCCAGAAATGCGCCAGCGCCGAGAACAGCAGCGCCAACGCGATCGTTACCGGCACCACCTTGGCAATGGTCTGGCCGAGCATCTCGACAATTTCGGTCGGCAGATTGGACATGTCCGCTCGCCTATCAGAATCCCGGCCCGCATGCCAGTTCGCGCCGTCTCAGGCGGCCGTCACGGCCGGTTTTGGCGGACGGAAGCTGGCCGCCAGAAGATGACCCAGTCGGTTGAAACGGCGCTCGATCACGGGCTCGATCAGGTAATAGCTCAACGCCAGCGAGGCGCCAACGACCAGCACGAACAACGGGACAAGCCCCACCGGAAACAGCGTCGCGATCATCGACACCACGGCGAAATGCACGAGATAAATTGCGTAGGAATGACGGCCCAGAAGGCTCATCGCCGACATCGTGACATTCGAGGCCATGACCAGATAGGCAAGCGCAAACAACAACACGACTTCCGCACCCCACGCCCCCGTCAGCGAAGCGCCGGTCAGGAACAGCGCGCCGAATGTCGGCTTGCGCTTCAGCTCGATGCAGTCGTACAACAGGATGCCGAACCCGAAGCAGATCGCCTGGTGCGGCAGCCAACAATAGAAGTAGCCGTCGGCGAGATAGGCCCGGCCAGCCGGCAGCGACGCGGCCAGCCACCGAATGAGGTACTGGTCCGCCGCAAATTGTCCGATCGCGCTCACCAGTGCGATCGACGCATAAACGAATATCGGACCGTTCGGCCGCCGGAACAGATAGATCAACAGCGGAAACAGCAGATAGAACTGCATTTCAACGGCAATGCTCCATCCGCCCGGCACCACCGAATTGAACGCGGTGATGCTGGCCCAATGCATGAAGAAGAACGTCAGCAACACGTCACGCGTGCCGATGCCATCGGGCGCCCAGGTCCTGAAGCCCTCTCCCGCAGTGAACAGTAGATAGAAAACGATGGCGATCCAGAACAGCGGAACGATCCTGAACACGCGCCGGACATAGAACGAGCGGACCGCGGCCGAATCGACCTTGTCGCCGAAGGTCAGCATCATCGTGTAGCCGGAGACGATGAAGAAGAGCTGGACGCCGAGTTCGCCATACTTATCGGCAAACGACGTCAGGCCGGGCACGATGCTGGTCTTCGCCGCCGAACAATGTGCGAGTACGACGAGCAGGATGGCCACTCCGCGCAACAAGTCCAGCGATTGGTTGCGCTGTGTCATGACGCGGCGGTCAACGGGCAGTGCGAACGTGCAGCACGGCATTGCTGTCGGAATAGACGCGCTGCCAGCCGCCAATATGGTCGAGCAAGCCGACGGCCGGCGTCGACGGCGTCAGCAATACGGCGTCGATGTCCCAGGTCTTGAGAATATCGAGGAACTGGTTGACGTCCTTGAGTTCCAACGCGCGGTAATACGCCATATCGAAGGCTTCGCCGTAAAGCTCGGCGCGCCCGTCGATGAACACCGGCATCTGTCGCCAGATCATATAGCCGCCGAACGCAAGGTCGTTGAGAACTCGCTTTGGATTGCGCGAAATCAACGCATCGACGGCGGCCTTGGGCGACTGAACTTCGCGCGGCGCATAGGCCGCATTAACGGCGAACGCCCAGGTCGAGGCGGCGAGCATGACGGCCAGCATCGCGACAGAAGCGGCCGACGCGGTCAACTTCGCGAAACGAGCCGGCTGAAGCGAGAACTGCGCCGCCACCGGCGCCATTATGACGAGCGGTATCAGCAGCGCAAATATCTCGAGATTGCGGGCATGCGAAAGCGCCATATGCAGCAGGCCCAGCACCAGTGCGATCCGCGGCGCCGACAGCTTGACGCCGCTGTAAAGCGCACCCGCGATCAAGGCGAGAATCGAAATCTCGAACGCACCGAGGCTGCTGAAATCCGCCGGCATCCATTCATAGATCAGCCGCAGGAGTTCGCCGAGTCCCAGGATCTTGCCTGACGCGAGGATCGATCCCCATCCGTACGGCGTGAGACAGCACGCCGCCAATGCGCCGACGCCGAATACTATCCAGCGCAGCAGCGGCGGCCTTTGCTGCAAATGATCGGCATTCCACAACGCGTCAAGCGCGAAGGCGCCGACCAGCACGAGGCCGAAGACGAATCCACCGTGCAGGTTCGCCCAAAGTGCGATCAACGGCAGCAGCCAGAATGACGGCGCCTCGCCGCGCTCGCTCGCGGACATCAGCCCGTATGCCCAGGACAGCATCACCGGCAGCACAAGCACATGGGGACGCGCCAGGAAATGCTGCGCCGAAAGCAATATCGCCGCCAGCGTAACGACGACGGCATAGGTTGCGGGAATTCGGCGGCCGAGGATATAGGCAAGCAATGCAAAGGTTGCGGCAATGGAGGCCGAGGCAAGCACGATCGGCCCGGTCCAGCCGGCGAGATCATAGAATGTTGCAAACAACACCTGCGCAAGCCAGGACGACGACGTCCATGCCTCGCCGGCTTTCGTGAAGGAGTAGGTGTCGATGCGTGGCAACGCGCCGTGATCGAGGATCCACTGGCCGACGGCGATCTGCCAATAGGTATCGGAATCGTTCAGGAGCCTGCTGCCGTTCATCAGCAGCAGAACATAGACGCCGATCCCAAGCCACAGCCACGCCGGCACCTGGCCAAGGCCTGTGGATTTCTCCCGGTCAAACGTTCCAGCGTCGATGCTCATGACGAGAACTTCCAGCCGGACGTGCTAGTGGCGAAACGGGTAGGCCAACTGCCCGCCGATCTCGGTCGGGACCGACTGGTCGTCGACGCCGTATTCGTCGGGCAACCTGTTCTCCGGCATCCGGAAGGTGCCGAAGAGAATGTCCCAGATCGGAAAGGTGCCCGCGAAATTGGTATTGCCGCCTTCGTCGAGCGAGGTGTGATGCCAGCGGTGGAAGACCGGTGTCGCGAGAAGATATTTGAAGGGACCGAGCGTCCAGTTCAGGTTGGCGTGAACGAAGGCCGAATGGAAAGTCGTGAACGGTCCGACCCACAGCATGATGTTCGGCGAGATGCCCGCCATCAACAGGATGACGTCAACCAGGATCGTTCCGATGAACAGGTTCACGGGGTGAAAGCGTGCCGCGGAAATCCACTCGAGTTCCTCGGACGAATGATGGATGGCGTGATATTTCCAAAAGCCGCCGCCGTGGAACATGCGATGCAGCCAATACAACATGAAGTCCGATGCGACCAGGAACAGCACCGCCTGCACCCAAAGCGGGAGCTCGGACAGCGGACCGTGGCCGTTGTCGTAGAATGCGACCAGCCCATCGACATCGTGGATGTTGAAGACGACACCGGCGCCGAGCACCAGCAACCCGATGCGGAATACGCGGGCAAATACCGGCACGAAGAACCAATAGCAGATGTCGGTGACGAGTTCGCGCTTGCGCCACCAGGGCTTTCCCGGATTGCAGGCCCAGAAATGCGAGAGCACCGAGAACACCAAAGCCAGGGCGATCGTGACCGGCACCACCTTGAGCGTCGTCTGGCCCACCATCTCGATGACTTCCAGTAGCAAATTCGGCATGGCGTCCTCGTCCGATCGAATATCTCAGGGGTACGCGCTCGCGCTTAAGGAGCGGTGAATCCAGGGCGAGATGGCTTGCCGGCCGCGACCCGCTGAAAATGTATTTGCAGTCTGCGCCGCATTTTACGAGATGCCTTAATGCGGTGTTTACTCTGCTTAACAACAGCCGGTTCCCGCGCTTTTTGCACGATCAAATTAACTGCGCCGAAATTCTCGGGACCTTAGGGTGCGGCATGGTCACGGTGCTGAGAACGCCGGCGAGACCAAATTAGTTCGATCAGCCACGTGTACACAGGAGTTATCTTATGAAGAATCTCGTTTCGCGTTTTATGAAGGACGAGTCCGGCGCTACCGCCATCGAATACGGCCTCATTGCCGCCGGCATCGCGATTGCGATCATCACCGCAGTTCAGGGCGTCGGCACCAAGCTGTCCGGCAACTTCGGCACGATCTCGACCTCGCTGAAGTAAACACTCGTCGGCTACTTCTCTGCAAAGGCCCCGGTCATTCGGGGCCTTTGTTGTTTGCTCAGGCTTCGCGCCGCTACTCGGGCAGGCTTCAGACGTACGCCTCCGAATTGCCGATATCCGCACCGACCGGCCGCGCCGTTTTCCGATTGTTCATCTCTGGTGGCTAGCCTCCGGCGATACTTCGTCAGATGCCTGAACCTCGTGTTGGCCGAACGGGCTGTGTGAACTCATGATCCTCGATATCGCCCGTCTTATGCTATTTCCGGCCCTGATGGCGTTCGCAGCGGCGAGCGACCTCTTCACCATGACGATCTCCAACCGGGTGTCGCTGGCGCTTGTGGCAGGCTTCTTCATTCTTGCGCCGCTGGGTGGCATGGGCCTGCACGACATGCTCTTGCATGCCGGCGCGGGCGCCACCGTGCTTGTGGCGGCCTTTGCCTGCTTCGCGATGGGCTGGGTCGGCGGCGGCGACGCCAAAGTCGCAGCCGGCGTGGCGCTCTGGTTCGGTTTCGACCACCTCCTCAATTATCTGATCTATGCCTCGTTATTTGGAGGAGCGCTGACGCTGTTGCTGCTCCAGTTCCGGCAATGGCCCCTGCCCTACCCGTTCGCCGGCCAGGCCTGGCTTAACCGCCTGCACGACAAGCAGAGCGGAATCCCCTACGGCATCGCGCTCGCGATCGCCGCGCTGATGGTCTACCCGGAGACCGAATGGATCAAGGCGGTGGACCTCGCTCACCTCGCCATGCGCTGATCGGCGGGCGCTAACTTCCGGTTAAGCCAATTTACTCATGCCTCATTAACCATGCTTTGACGAATAGCTGGTCAACTCGCATCACGGCGGCGGCAGCGTCGCGGCGTAATGTGGAAAGTGAAGCGTATGAATACGGCACGAATTGTCGTCTTGACCATTGCGATCGGCACTGGCGGCATGGCCGCATTGGTTGCCTGCGGGTCTGACAACAGGATTGCCGTGCCAGCCGGACCGGCTGCGCAGCAGCACGCAGCAGACTTTCCCGTCACGAAATCCGAATTCGGCCTCGGCCGGTCGGTCGAGCCGGGGGACCCGCAGGGGCAGACCCCGCCAACATCGACCGCCAGCAACAATTTTATCGATACGCGCGGCGAAAGCTTCAGCGTCGTCCGTTACGACGGGGATAGCCGGCCGCCGGTGCAGAAGTGGTTGAAAGGACGCACGATATGAGGTGCAGGGGAAATCAGCCGATGCGGACGTCGATGGTCCGCGCCCTGTCGTTTTCGGCAGTCGCAGCCCTAACGCTCAACCCGGCCCTGACGCCGGTGGTGGCGAGCGACTATCGCGCCGTGCCCGCCCCTCGGGCCGCGATCGCCTCCGATGGGCAGATGAATGCGCGTCCTGTTGCGCTCGGGGTCGGCAAATCCATCGTGCTCGACCTGCCGCGCGACATCAAGGATGTGCTGGTTGCCGATCCGAAGATCGCCAACGCCGTCGTCCGCTCCTCCCAGCGCGCCTATATCATCGGCGCAGCCGTCGGCCAGACCAACATCGTGTTCTTTGATTCGGCGGGCCAGCAGATCGCGGCCTATGACATCGCCGTCACCCGCGACCTCAATGGCGTGCGCGCCGCGCTGAAGCAGACGCTGCCGAATTCGGACATCCACATCGAAGGCGTCGCCGACGGCGTGGTGCTGTCAGGCACCGCGGCAAACCCGATCGAAGCGCAGCAGGCCGCCGATCTGGCCGCCCGCCTCGTAGGCGGCTTGGACAAGGTCGTCAATTCGATCGCAGTGCGCGGCCGCGACCAGGTGATGCTGAAGGTCACGCTCGCCGAGGTCCAGCGCTCGATCGTCAAGCAGCTGGGCATCGATCTCAGCGCCAGCATGAATTACGGAACGGCCGTTGTTAAATTCAACAACACCAACCCGTTCACCGCAAACAATGCGCCGCTCGTCGCCAACAACGCGCTTACCGGCACGTTCGGCGCGACGCCCTCGGTCCAGGCGACGCTGCGCGCGATGGAAAGCGCCGGTGTCGTCCGGACGCTCGCCGAACCCAATCTGACCGCGATCTCTGGCGAGTCCGCGACATTCATCTCAGGCGGCGAATTTCCCATTCCGACCGGCGTGACCTGCCAAACGACGGCATCAGGCGGTCTGGGAAATTGCGTTCAGACGGTCAGCTTCAAGAAATTCGGTATCTCGCTCAACTTTACGCCGGTGGTGATGACCGAGGGGCGGATCAGCCTCCGGGTGATGACCGAAGTGTCTGAAGTATCTACCGAAAATGCTTTGACGGGCGGTGCCGGCGGAACGACGATTCCTTCGATCAAGACCCGCCGCGCGGAAACCACGCTGGAGATCCCGTCGGGCGGCGCGATGGCGATGGCGGGCCTCATTCAGGAACAGACCAAGCAGGCCATCAACGGATTCCCGGGGCTGTCGCAAGTGCCGGTCCTCGGTTCGCTGTTCCGCAGCCGCGACTTCGTCAACAACCAGACCGAACTGATGGTTCTGGTAACGCCCTACATCGTCCGCGCGGTCGCGCAGAAAGACCTGTCGCGCCCGGATGACGGCTTTGCCAACGCCTCCGACCCGCAGGCCGATCTGCTGGGCAGCGTCAATCGCATCTACGGCGTTCCGGGCCGCGTCGAACCGGCACGGAATTATCGCGGCACCTACGGCTTTATTACCGACTGAGGCGGGACGATGACACGACCAATGACATCCATGCTACCCGCTGATCGCAAGCGTGCTCTCCGCCTGTCCGGAGCGCTGATGGTCCTTGCGATGGCGCTGGGAGCTTGCCAGCACACCGAAGAGCTGACGACGTCGAACGTGAGCGCACCCGAGGATTACCGGCTGCGTCATCCGATCGCAGTCCAGGAAGCCGACCAATCGATCGTGGTTTTCGTCGGCCGCGGCCGCGGCGGGCTTTCCGCCTCGCAGCGCGAGGAAGTGATGGGAATGGCGCAGACCTGGCTTCGCGAGGGCACCGGCGGCATCAACATCGATATGCCCGTCGAGACGCCGAACGCGCGGGCGGCGAGAGAATCGCTGCGCGAGATCCAGGTGACCTTCGCCTCCGCCGGCGTCCCGCCGCGCGCGGTCAATGTCCGCCAGTACCGTCCGCAAGACCCGCGCTTTATGGCGGCGATCCGGCTGACCTATCCGAGAATCTCGGCCACCGCCGGCCCCTGCGGCCTCTGGCCCGACGACCTCGGACCGTCGATCAACAACAAGGGCTATTTCGACAACAAGTCCTATTACAATTTCGGCTGCTCCAACCAGCGCAATCTGGCGGCGATGGTCGACAATCCGGCCGACCTCGTGCAACCGCGCACCGAGACGCCAGCCTATCAGATGCGGCGTGACGTCGCGTTCGAGAAGTATCGCAAGGGCAACCCCACCACGACCGCTTATCCCGAGGCCGACAAGGCCAAACTTAGCGACACAGGCAAATGATCAGCTACGCGCGCCAGAATTCCGAAGAGCAGCCTGACGGCACATCGCCGGCCGCGGACGATCATATCGCGCCGGCGCCACGCGTGTCGGTTCAGGCGTTTTGCGAGACCGTGGAAACCGCGGCTGCCGTGCAGTCGGCGGGCGAAGACCGTCGGCTCGGCAAGGCTCATCTCAAGATCCAGATGGGCGGCATGGCTGCCGCCATCGAAGCCTATCGTTCGGCGCCGACGCCGAACGTGATCATCCTGGAGACCGAAGGCCGAAACGACATCCTGACCGGCCTCGATCAACTCGCCACCGTCTGCGACGCCGGCACCCGCGTGATCGTGATCGGC
>Ga0105245_10004920_pt1 | contig 11754 bp, 7 predicted proteins | sample KBSM54metaG_FD_81523 | JGI IMG/M metagenome (GOLD analysis project Ga0105245, IMG submission 81523) | Miscanthus rhizosphere microbial communities from Kellogg Biological Station, Michigan, USA - KBS M5-4 metaG | ecosystem: Host-associated > Plants > Roots > Rhizosphere > Soil | place: Michigan...
GACGCTCGAGTGCAAGGTGATCGAGCTCAACCGCAGCCGCAACAACGTCGTGCTCTCGCGCCGCGCGGTTCTCGAGGAGGAGCGCAAGGAGGTCCGCGAGCAGATCCTCGGCCGACTCCAGCCCGGCATGGTGGTCGAGGGCAAGATCTCGAACATCGTCGACTTCGGCGCCTTCGTCGACCTCGACGGGATCGACGGCCTGATCCACATCTCAGAGCTTTCCTGGAGCCATGTCAACCACCCGTCCGAGGTGCTCTCGGTCGGCGAGACCGTACGCGTGAAGGTGCTCGACATCGACCGCGAGCGCCAGCGGATCTCGCTGGGCCTGAAGCAGACGCAGGAGGACCCGTGGCGCCGTGTGCTCGACGAGTACAAGCCGGGCGACGCGCTGGAGGGCAAGGTCACGAAGGTCGTCGCGTTCGGCGCCTTCGTCGAGATCGTCCCCGGCGTCGAGGGCCTGGTCCACATCTCGGAGCTCGCCGAGCATCACGTCGAGAACCCGAGCGAGGTCGTCTCGCCCGGCGACCAGGTCTGGGTGCGGATCCTCGAGATCGACCAGAGCCGCCGGCGCATCTCACTATCGGTCAAGCGGGCCGAGTCCCAGAATCTGCCACTGCGCGACCTGATGCCACCGGAGCTCACCGGGGAGGTCACTCAGGAGGCCGCGCCGGACGAGGTGCCCGAGCTGGGCGACTCCGAGGAGGTCTTCCCAGAGACGCCTCCCCAGGCCGATGCCCCCGCCGAGCCCGAGCCCGAGGCCGAGGCCGGCGAGCCGGAATCGCCCGGCGAGGACGAGGCCCCGAAGGAGTAGGTCTCATCTCCCCACCGTTCGTTGGCTTAACGGGGGGGATCGCCGCTGGGAAGTCGGAGGCGCTGGCGGCGTTCGGCCGCTTGGGGGCCGCCACGCTGTCGACGGACACCGTCGTCCACGACCTTCTCGAGGACCCGTCCGTAAGGGACCAGCTGCTGGAGCGGTGGGGTGGGGAGGCTGTCCCCGGTGGAACCGTGGACAGGGGCCGCGTGGGAGCGATCGTCTTCGATTCGACCGAGGAGCTCGCCTGGCTCGAGTCGCTGCTTCACCCGCTCGTCGGTGGGCGTGTGGTCGAATGGCGGAGCGGACTGGCGCCGGAGGTCGAGCTCGCGGTCGTCGAGGTGCCTTTGCTCTTCGAGACGAGCATGGAGGCAGCGTTCGACGCAACGGTCGCCGTCACCGCCGCCGACGAGACCCGGGCCCGGCGCGCCGGGCTGCGAGGCACCGAACTGCTCGAGTCGCGGAGTGATCGCCAGTTGCCGCAGGAGGAAAAAGCGGCTCGCGCTACGTATGTCCTGGTCAACGATGACTCGCTCGACACACTCGAGCGAGAGGTGGCCGCGCTCATGGAACGACTGACGCAACCGACACCATCCAGCCTATGAGCCCTGCGCGGACAGCGGCCAGGACCGCCCGCCGGCCGACGCGTGCGCAAGCGCGGCGGCGACGCTGGACCTGGTTCGTCATCGCGGCGCTGCTAGGTGTGGGCATCGCGGTCGGGATCAGCAAGATCAACGTGCAGCAGGCGATCCGGGACATCACGCTCCCCCTCCAGCACGACGACATCATTCGCCAGCAGGCCGCCGACAAGAACCTCGACCCGGCGATGGTCGCCGCGGTCATCTACTCCGAGTCGCGCTTCCGCGACCAGGAGTCCCGCGCCGGCGCCCTCGGGCTGATGCAGATCACGCCGCAGACCGCGCATGTGATCGAGGACCTGAGCGGCGGCACGAGCTTCGTCACCTCGGACCTCTCGGATCCGCAGATCAACATCAGCTACGGCTGTTACTACCTGCGCTACCTGCTCGATCACTACAACGGCAACGAGGTCGCCGCGCTAGCCGCCTACAACGCCGGCACGGGAAACGTCGACAAGTGGGGTGGCTTGGACCTGAAGCAGTCGGACATCGCGTTCCCGGAAACGCGCGCATACGTGGACGAGGTGCTCCAGAAGCAGCAGGACTATCGCGCTCAGTACGCGGACGATCTCGGGCTGAACGGCTGACGCGTCCCGATCCGGCGATTGAGTGACGCTCTCCGGCCCCGGTCGACGCGCGCGATCTCGTCTGCGGCGACCGAGGCGAGCGGTGCTACCGGAGTCCAGGGTGCGACAGCGTCGCGCATGAACACCCCTTCGAGCACCGCAGCCTGATCTATCCTCCCCGCGATCGTGGAAGGCGAACGCGCCGCACGCCATCGACGTGATCTCAACGAGCCTGGAGCAACGACATTCAACGCCCGAACGGTGGGACCGCGGTGCAGAACTCGAGCTCCCCGACCAAGGCCTACGAGACCGAGGTCTTCGACCCTGGTCCGGCGAAGGCGCTCGACCTCGTCGAGTCCGGGGACATCCAGCTCGTCCGGTGAGCGCTTGTGCACATCGGTTAAGTTGACGCGGTGCGGAAGGGCGCGTTGACGCTCTTCGTCGCCTGGTTCCTCTGTCCGCTCGTCCTCGCGGCGCTCGCGATCGGCTGCGGCCTGCTGGTCGAGCGGATCGCCGGCATCACCCCGCCCGGCGTCCTGCTGCCCGCGACCGGGCTCGCGCTGATCATCGTCGTGGCGCAGTTCTTCACGCTCGACAGCGGGCTCGCCCAGGTGATCACGCCGCTCATCGTGGCGCTCGCCGTGGTCGGGTTCGGGCTGTCGCTGCCGCTGATCGACCGCGGCGTCGCCTGGTGGGCGCTTGCCGCGGCGGTAGCCGTCTTCGTCATCTACGCGGCGCCGATCGTATTTTCCGGGCAGGCGACATTCGCCGGCTACATCAAGCTGGACGACACCGCCACCTGGATGGCCCTCACCGACCGGGTCATGCAGGACGGCCGGAGCCTCGCCGACCTTCCGCCGTCCACGTACGAGGCCACGCTCGCCTTCAACCTCGGTGCCGGCTACCCCGTCGGCGTTTTCCTGCCCCTCGGCGTGGCTCGGGCGCTGGTCGACCAGGACGTCGCCTGGGTGATCCAGCCCTACATGGCCTTCATGGGCGCCCTGCTGGCGCTCGGGGCCTATTCGATCACCGAGCCGATCGTCAAGTCGCCGCGGCTGCGCGCACTGGCGGCCTTCCTCGGCGCCCAATCGGCACTGCTCTTCGGCTACTACCTGTGGGGCGGGATCAAGGAGATGGCGGCCGCCGCGCTGGTGATCTCGATCGCCGGGATGGCGGCGTTCGCCATCCGAGAGTGGGACTCACCCCGGCCGCTCGTGCCACTGGCGATCATGAGCTCGGCGCTGATCGCGGTGTTGAGCGGCGGGGGGGCGGTGTGGCTGGCGCCGATCCTCGTCGTCGTGCTGATCCTGTTCGTACGGCTTCTCGGCTGGGCGGTCTCCCTGGTGCGAGCGGGGGTGTTCGCGGCCGCGACGGTGGTCATGTGCCTCCCGGTGATCATCCCCGGCGGGCTCCTGCCGCCCACCTCATCCCCGCTCACGAGCGAGACCGCGCTCGGCAACCTGTACCACCCGCTGACCGTCCTGCAGCTGTTCGGCGTGTGGCCGAACGGCGACTTCCGCCTCGATCCTCACCAGCTCACCACGACCTACATCCTGATCGCCGTCGTGGGGATCGCCGCGGTTATCGGTGTGGCGCTGGCGGTACGCGCTCAGTCATGGGCGCTCCTGATCTACATCGGCGCTGCGATCGTGGCATCGCTCGTGATCTTCGCCATCGGCTCCCCCTGGGTCGGCGGAAAGGCCCTGGCGACCGCCTCGCCCGCGATCCCGATCGTCGCCGCAGCCGGTGGCGTTGCGCTTTTCGCCTCCGGACGCCGCGTCGCGGGAGCGATTCTTGTCGCGGTCCTAGCCGTCGGGGTCCTGTGGTCGAACGGACTGGCCTACCGGGAGGTGAGCCTGGCGCCGCGAGCGCAGCTCGCCGAGCTCGAGACGATCGCGGGCGTCCTCGGCAACAAGGGGCCCACACTGATGACGGAGTACCAGCCATACGGAGTCCGTCACTTTCTGCGCAACGCCGCGCCGGAGGGCGCCTCGGAGCTGCGTAGGCGCAAGGATCCGCTTCTCAGCGGGCACAGCCTGCGCAAGGGCACGACCGCGGACATCGACCAGTTCCAGCTGGGCCCGGTGCTCGTCTATCGGAACCTCGTGCTCCGCCGAGGGCCCGGAGCGAGCCGGCCGCCGTCCCCATACCAGCTCGTCTACGACGGCAAGTACTACGACGTGTGGCAGCGGCCGGCGGACTCCACCAGGTTCGTCATCGACCACCTGGGCCTGGGCACCGAGACCGACCCAGCGGGCGTGCCGAGGTGCTCGCAGGTCCAACATCTCGCGCGCGAGGCCGGTCCCGGTGGCACCCTGGCGGCCGTCAGCCGCAACCCGGTCGTGATCGTGCCGATGAACGAGACCAAGCACCCGGCCGCCTGGAACTCGAAGCAGTATCCGTCGTCGCTCGTGCCCACCACGCCGGGCACGCTCACCGCGCAGGTCCAGATCCCGCAGAGTGGCAACTACGACGTCTACCTGGGCGGGTCGGTACGTCCGAAGGTGGATCTCTCGGTGGATGGCAGGCACGTGAGCTCCGTGCGGGGGTTCCTCAACAACTTCGGCGAGTATGTGCCCTTCGGCTCGACGCATCTGACCGCCGGCCAGCACACGACCTCGCTGACCTTCCACGGCTCCGACCTCTATCCCGGGAGCGGCGGGCCGCCCGAGCCGATCGGCCCACTTGGCCTCACGGACCAGGACGCGGCGAGCACCAAGATCTCCTACTTCCCGGCGAGCCAGGCGAGCCGGCTCTGCGGGCAGCGTTGGGACTGGATCGAGGCCGTGCAGGGCGCGAGCGGGCAGTAGCCGACCGGACGCCGCATGTTGCGCGGCTATCGTGGTCTTGGTGCCCGAGTTCAAGCTGAATCCCGCCTACACGCCCACGGCCGACCAGCCGCAGGCGATCTCGTCGCTGGCCGAGGGGCTCGGCACCGACGAGCGTTTCCTGACGCTGCTGGGCGCCACGGGCACCGGAAAGACGTTCACGATGGCTGGGACTATCGAGGCGATGCAGCGCCCCGCCCTGGTGATCGCCCACAACAAGACCCTCGCGGCGCAGCTCTGCAACGAATTCCGGGAGTTCTTCCCCGAAAACGCCGTCGAGTACTTCGTCAGCTACTACGACTACTACCAGCCTGAGGCCTACGTCCCGGCGCAGGACCTCTACATCGAGAAGGACTCGTCGATCAACGACGAGATCGACCGGCTGCGCCACTCGGCCACGGCCGCCCTGCTCGCCCGTCGCGACGTCGTGATCGTCGCGTCGGTCTCGTGCATCTACGGCATCGGGTCGCCCGAGCTCTACCGCGAGCAGATGCAGCTGTTCAAGGTCGGCGACTGGGTCGACCGCGACGAGACCTTCCGCAAGCTGATCGGCATGCAGTACGCCCGCAACGACACCAACCTCACCCGCGGCACCTTCCGCGTGAAGGGCGAGGTGCTCGAGGTGTTCCCCGCCTACGCCGAGACGGCGTACCGAATTGCCCTCTTCGGGGACGAGGTCGAGTCGATTCAGCACTTCGATCCGCTGACCGGGGAGGTCCTCGACGAGATCGACCACGTGGCGGTGTGGCCGGCCACGCACTACGTGACCAAGGAGGAGACGATCGAGCGCTCGGTCTCCGAGATCAAGCACGAGCTGAATGAGCGGGTGGCGTTCTTCGAGGAGAGCGGCAAGCTGCTCGAGGCGCACCGCCTCCGCCAGCGCACCGAGTACGACATGGAGCTACTGAAGGAGCTCGGCTTCGCGCCCGGGATCGAGAACTACTCGCGGATCCTCGATGGCCGCCCCGAGGGCAGCCCGCCGCACACGCTCATCGACTACTTCCCCGAGGACTTCGTGGTCTTCGTCGACGAGTCGCATCAGACGATCCCACAGCTCGGCGGGATGTACGAGGGAGACCGCTCGCGCAAGCAGACCCTCGTGGACCACGGCTTCCGCCTTCCGTCGGCCCTCGACAACCGGCCACTCCGCTTCGAGGAGTTCCTGAACCGGATCGGCCAGATGGTGATGGTGTCGGCGACGCCCGGCGAGTTCGAGCGGGCCTCCGCCGCGCGCATCGTCGAGCAGATCGTCCGGCCGACCGGGATCGTGGACCCGGAGGTCCAGCTGCGCGAGACGCGGAACCAGATCGACGACCTGATGAACGAGGTCCGCCGCCGCGTGGAGGTCGGCGAGCGCACGCTCGTGACCACTCTGACCAAGAAGATGGCCGAGGACCTCACCGCGTACCTGCTCGAACACGGCTTCCGGGTGCGGTACCTGCACTCGGAGATCGACACGCTCGAGCGCATCCAGATCATCCGCGACCTGCGGCTCGGCGAATACGACGTGCTCGTGGGGGTGAACCTGCTCCGCGAGGGGCTGGACCTGCCCGAGGTCTCCCTGGTTGGGATCCTCGATGCGGACAAGGAGGGCTTCCTGCGCGGCGAGACAAGCCTGATCCAGACCATCGGCCGCGCTGCGCGAAACGTGCGCGGCCAGGTGCTCATGTACGCCGACCGCGAGACCGACGCCATGCGGGCGGCGATCCGGGAGACCGACCGACGGCGCGAGATCCAGCTCGCCTACAACCGCGAGCACGGCATCACCCCGGAGACGGTCCAAAAGGGCATCTCCGACATCGCCGAGTTCCTGTCGATGGAGTCGCGCGCGACCCCGGCGCGCCGCCGGCGCGCCCACCGCGACGGCGACGTCATCAAGAGCCCCGAGGAGCTGGAGAAGATCATCGTCGAGCTCGAGGAGGAGATGCTCGCGGCGGCCGACGAACTGCGCTTCGAAGAGGCAGGGCGCATCCGCGACGAGCTCAAGGAACTCCGAGCGGACCTCGACGCCTTGCGCGCGTAGGGGGCGGGTGACTACAGCTTCGGCTCGATCGTCAGGAACATCCCGACGAGCTGCTGGCAGTGCGCCGAGGACCAGGCGGTCATCAACAACACGCTCTCGGCAACCGCGGAGATCTTCAGGACTCAGATCAAACAGGCGATCGCGACCTGGTAGTGCACAAACCCGGGTTTCCCGTCTCGGCGGCGGCGCTCTAGCTGTAATCTCGCCGCATGGATACACAGAAGCTCGTCGACCAGGTCACGCGGAGCGTGCGCGAAGCGATCGACGAGGCCCAAAAGCAGGCGGACCAGGTCCTGAAGGACGCGCAGGCGCAGGCCGAGCGTGTGCGGGCCGAGGCGGAGCGGCTGCGCTCGGAGGCCGAACGGATTCGCGCGGACGCCGAGGCCGATGCGCGGCGGCGGTTCGACGACGTCCAGGGCGCACTCAAGGACCTTCAGGGGCGGCTTTCCGGCGATCCCGCGAGCAAGGTCGACCCGGGCCCGGTGACGGTGCCGGAGCCCGAGCCGCCGCAGACGCCCGAGCCGCTCCCGGAGCCGACCCCCGAGCCGACGCCGGAGCCGGTACCGGAGCCCATGCCCGAGCCGACGCCGCCGACGGAGACACCCCAGCGGGCGACCACTGAGACGGGTAGCTCCAACGGCGAGCCCCAGGTCGGTGACGCGAACGCCGCGGCCCGGCTGGTCGCGATGAAGCTCGCGCTCGACGGGACCTCACGCGAGGATGCGAGGACGCAGCTCGCCGCCGAGTACGAGGTCGCAGACCTCGATGGGCTCCTTGACGACGTCTATTCGAGGACCGGCAAGTAGCGAGACCCGCCGCGCGTCGGAGACCGTGAGGCGCGCCGGGTAAGTGCCCGCGGTCGTATACGTATGCGTCGGTTGGCGGCGCTGGAGGGTGCCCCGTCGCGACACCAAAGTACCGCCAGTCAGGCTATCCCGCACCGCCGGGCGGGTGGTGCCGAAAGGCGGAATCGTGGGGGATCGACCCGGGTTCCGGGCGCGGGTGGTGGACAGGCACGACGCTCTCCCTGATGGCAATCTAGGTGCATGAGAGCCCACCGCTACAGGCGCATACTCGCGATCCGCGAGGCGAGGCTGCCGGTGGTCGCGACCGCTGTCGATCGCATCCCGATCGCATCGTTGTCGCTCGCGACGATCCTGCTGGTACACGCCGAGACGGGCTCCTTCAAGACCGCCGGGATCGTCGAGGCGGCGTTCGCCATCGCGACGGCCGTCACGCTCCCGGTTCAGGGGCGGCTGGTCGACCGGCTCGGCCAGACCGAGGTCCTCGGGATAGCCGTCGCGCTGAACCCGATCACCCTCATCGGACTCGTCCTCGCCGCCCACGGCGGGGCCTCGACAGTCGTCCTTGTCGTGATCGGAGCCCTGTGCGGCGCGACGACACCGGCGACCGGATCATGTATGCGGGCCCTCTGGTCCAGTCTGGTGACCGATTCCGGACTCCGACAGAGCGCGTTCGCGCTCGACGCGATCTCGCTGGAGGTCGCGTTCATCCTCGGCCCACTCCTAACCGGCCTGCTGGTGACGGTGGGCTCACCCACGGTCGCAATCCTCTTCAACGCGGCTCTCGCGACCATCGGGACCCTGCTGTTCGTCGTCTCGCGGGCGTCGCGGGTCTGGCGCGGCGATGGCGGCCCCAGGCACTGGGCGGGGCCGCTCCGGTCGCGCGCGATCGTGCTGATCGTCCTGGTCGAGCTCAGTTTTGGCGTCGCGCTGGGGGCGATGGAGATCTCGATCACCGCCTTGGCGACGGGCGAAGGGTCGGCCGGCCTTGCGGGGGTCCTGATCGCAGCCCAGGCGGCGGCGAGCTTCGCCTCGGGTGTCTGGTACGGAGCGCGTCACCACGCCACGCCCGCCGCCAGCCGCTACGTGCGCCTCAGCTTCCTGCTCGCCCTGGGATTCGTTCCACTCCTGTTCACGACCTCGATCGCCGAGGCGGTGCCGCTGATGGCCCTTAGCGGGCTCGCGCTCGCGCCGGTTACCGCGGCCCTCTACTCGCTGGTGGACGAGATCGCCCCGCCGGGCTCCGCCACTGAGGCCTTCACTTGGATGATCACCTCGATCACGTCCGGCGCCGCGGGAGGGCAGGCGCTCGGGGGTGCGCTCGTGAACGGCGGCCATCCACACCGCGGGTTTGCGGCGACCGTCATCGCGGCGGGCATCGGCGCCGCGATTGCGTACGCCGCCCGGCCCAGCTTCCGGCCGGCGGCGAGCACGGCGTAGGGAGCATCAAGGCAAGCTGTGCCCGGTTTCCGGGCGTGGATTGCGTTAGAACGGGTTTCCGCCCGCGGTTGCCCCATTTTGGGTGCCCTATCTCTACGGTGAACGGGCCCTCCACGGGAACGCCCGTTCGCGTCCGTAGAATCGATGGAGAGTTATGTCGCCGTCCGATCGCATCGTCATCTCAGGCGCCCGCGCGCACAACCTCAAGGGGATCGACCTCGAGCTTCCGCGCGATGCGCTGATCGTCATGACCGGGCTGTCGGGGTCCGGAAAGTCGAGCCTTGCGTTCGACACGATCTACGCCGAGGGCCAGCGGAGGTACGTGGAGTCGCTGTCCGCGTATGCGCGGCAGTTCCTCGGGCAGATGGAGAAGCCCGACGTCGACTCGATCGAGGGGTTGTCGCCGGCGATCTCGATCGACCAGAAGACGACGTCGCGCAACCCGCGGTCGACCGTCGGCACGGTCACTGAGATCTATGACTACCTGCGGCTCCTCTGGGCTCGGATCGGCAAGCCCCACTGCCACAGCTGCGGCGCGCCGATCCAGGGCCAGTCACTGGAGCAGATAACCGACCGGGTGATGACGCTGGATGATGGGGCGCGGTTCATGGTGCTGGCGCCGATCGTGCGCGGTCGCAAGGGCGAGTACGGGCGCCAGCTCGAGGAGATGCGGGGACAGGGCTACGTCCGCGCGGTGATCGACGGCGAGCTCCGGCGCCTCGACGAGGACATCGAGCTCGACAAGAAGTACAAGCACGACATCTCGGTGGTGGTCGACCGGTTGGTGATGAAGGAGGGCCTCCGCAAGCGCCTCTCCGAGTCGATTGAGGCCGCCTCGCAACTCGCCGAGGGCATCATCGAGGTCGAACTCCTCGATGGCGAGGGCAAAGCAGGCGGGGTCAGCAACGGCGACGAGGCGCCCGGCGTGAAGGTCCTCAGTGGGCCGAGCGCCGGCAAGCGCGGCGAGGTCTTGGTGTTCTCGGAGAAGTTCGCGTGCCTCAACTGCGGCACGTCGATGCCCGAGCTCGAGCCGCGGATCTTCTCCTTCAACTCGCCCCACGGATGCTGCCCGCGGTGCCATGGCCTGGGCTTCCAGCGGGTGATCGATCCGGAGCTGATCGTGCCGGACCCGACGCTGTCGATCAGCGACGGGGCGCTTCAGCCATGGATCAAGGCGGCCTCGATGTACCACCGGCGCCTCCTGGAGGCGGTAGCCGAGGCGAATGGGATCGACGTCGGCACGCCGTGGCAGGACCTGCCGGAGAAGGACCGTCAGCTACTGCTCGACGGCACCGGATCGGACAAGCACACGGTCAGCTACCGCAACCGGTTCGGCCGCAAGCGGACGTACACGGTGCGCTTCGACGGCATGCTGAAGAGCCTCGAGCGGCGCTACGAGAACACCGACTCGGACAACACCCGCGAGCGGATCGAGGGCCTGATGGCGCTGCAGCCGTGCCCGGCGTGCGGTGGCGCCCGGCTGCGGCCGGAGAGCCTCGCGGTCACGGTCGGCGGGCTCAACATCTATGAGTACACGCAGCTGTCGGCGCGCGCGGCCCTCGAGTGGATCGAGGACCTGGAGCTGACGGACACCGAGCGCGCCATCGCGAGGCTCGTCGTGCGCGAGATCGCGGAGCGGCTGCGGTTCCTCGACAGCGTCGGGATCGGCTACCTGTCCCTCGAGCGGGCGGCCAACACGCTCTCCGGCGGTGAGGCGCAGCGGATCCGGCTCGCCACCCAGATCGGCTCGTCGCTCGTGGGCGTCCTTTACATCCTCGACGAGCCCTCGATCGGGCTCCACCAACGCGACAACGAGAAGCTGATCGACACCCTCAGGCGGCTGCGGGACCTCGGCAACACCGTGATCGTGGTCGAGCACGACGAGGGCACGATCCGCGCCGCCGACGACGTGGTGGACCTCGGCCCCGGTGCCGGCGAGCACGGCGGCGAGGTCGTCGCGCAGGGCACGCCGGCACAGCTCACCCGAGCTCCGGAGTCCCTCACCGGCCAGTACCTGAGCGGCAAGCGGTCGATCCCGCTCCCCGAGGAGCGGCGGCCGGCCCGCGACGAGCTCGTGGTTCGCGGCGCGCGCCAGCACAACCTCAAGGACATCGACGTCAGCTTCCCGCTCGGGGTGTTCTGCTGCGTCACCGGCGTCTCGGGCTCGGGCAAGTCCACCCTGGTCAACGAGATCCTCTACCGGGCGGTCGCCAACCGCCTGCATCGGGCGCGGCTCCGCCCGGGCGCTCACGACCGCATCGAGGGCATGGAGCACATCGACAAGATCATCAACATCGACCAGTCCCCGATCGGCCGGACACCGCGGTCCAACCCGGCCACCTACACCGGCGTCTTCGACCACATCCGCGACCTGTTCTCGAAGACGAAGGAGGCGCGGGTTCGTGGCTACAAGCCGGGGCGGTTCAGCTTCAACGTCAAGGGCGGGCGCTGCGAGGTCTGTCGCGGCGACGGCCAGATCAAGATCGAGATGCACTTCCTGCCCGACGTCTACGTCCCGTGCGAGCAGTGCCACGGGCGTCGTTACAACCGCGAGACGCTCGAGGTGCGGTTCAAGGGGAAGTCGATCGCGGACGTGCTCGAGATGTCGGTTGAGGAGGCGGTCGAGTTCTTCGCCCACATCCCGA
>Ga0105245_10004922_pt1 | contig 11751 bp, 10 predicted proteins | sample KBSM54metaG_FD_81523 | JGI IMG/M metagenome (GOLD analysis project Ga0105245, IMG submission 81523) | Miscanthus rhizosphere microbial communities from Kellogg Biological Station, Michigan, USA - KBS M5-4 metaG | ecosystem: Host-associated > Plants > Roots > Rhizosphere > Soil | place...
GGCGCCGGCGACTACTACGGCACCTACGACGCCCAGAAGATCTTCGACACGATCGACATCGAGGAGCTCGGGATCGAGCCGCTGATGTTCGAGCACACCTTCTGGTGCAACGAGTGCGAGGGGCTGGCTTCGAACAAGACCTGTCCTCATGACGCTGACGCACGCCTGTTCCTTTCCGGCACCAAGGTCCGCGAGATGCTCGGCAACGGCGAAAGGCCGCCGCACGAGTTCTCCCGCGACGAGGTCGCCGACATCCTTATCGACGCTTACAAGGAGGACTGACAAAGCATGGCTGGTGAGAAGGGCTTCACTCTCTGGTTCACCGGGCTCTCCGGAGCCGGCAAGACGACGATCTCCCGACTGCTGGAGGGGCACCTGCTCGAGCGTGGCTCGAAGCTGGAGATCCTCGACGGCGACATCGTCCGCGAAAACCTCTCGAAGGGGCTCGGCTTCTCGAAAGAGGACCGCGACACCAACATTCGCCGGATCGCCTTCGTCGCCGACCTGCTCAGCCGCAACGGCGTGCCGGTGATCACCGCGGCGATCTCCCCCTACGCGGAGATCCGCCAGGAGGCCCACGAACTGATGGGCGACCGCTTCGTCGAGGTCTACGTCAAGGCTTCGGTCGACACCTGCGCCGAGCGCGACGTCAAGGGCCTCTACGAGAAAGCCTTCAAAGGCGAGATCAAAGAATTCACCGGCGTCTCCGATCCGTACGAGATCCCGGAGAACCCCGACTTCGTCTGCGACACCGAAAGCGAGTCTCCTGAGGAGTCGGCGGAGAAGCTGCTGGCTTACCTCGAGTCGCGGGGGCTGGTTCCGGCTAAAGCCGGCGCGGCCGCCTAGCTGCTAGGGCTCAAAGCGTTTGAGGGGGGCGGGGAGTCCCTCTCCAGACACCGCTCGCCTATGGCTCGCGGTTGAGTGTCTGGAGAGGGACTCCCCGCCCCCCTCTTTGCTGCTCTAGGAGAGATTGGCGAAAGCCCCGCATGCGCTCGGCGGCGACCCGACGCGATACGGCGAGCACCCGCCCGGCGAAGGCCGGGGTGTCCCTTTCTGTCCCTTATTGCTCCCTGTGGCGGTAAGGCACAGAAGACGGGCCGTGGAGCGAGCGCATCCGATTTTGACCCCAGCCCGCTGTGTTCAAAATCGGCTAGGCCGCGCAGAAGCGCTCGCCAGATCACGGCTGCGGGTTTCGCCAGTCGCTGCTAGCCGGCTGTCGATCTCAACCGGACTTGTTCACTGAGACGAATGGCGCCGTCTGGATGTGGGTCACGATCTTTATCTGGATCACCTCCCTTTCATTGTCTTGGCAAGAAGTCGAATGCCGCGGGCAATACCGGGCTCCGACAGAGATGCGAAGCCCAGGACCAGGGTTGGCGGGGATTTCGCCGTGAAGGTGTGGAGGGACAGGCCCTCGACACCTATGCCGCGCTCCGCTGCCGCGGCTATGACTGCTGACTCGTTTACTCCGTCGGGCAGAGTCAGCGTCTCGTAGAGGCCGGCGTTGCCTTCGCCCAGCTGTGCGTCGGGGAGGTGTTCGGCTACTGCTTGGGCGAGGGCTTCGCGGCGGCGTTCGTAGAGGTGGCGGGTGCGGCGGAGGTGGCGGTCGAGCTCGCCGCGCTCGATGAAGTCGTGGAGGGCGAGCTGGCCGATCGACTCGGTGCCGGCGTCCTCGGTCGCCTTCACCTGGATCAGCGGCCAGGCCAGCCAGGAGGGGAGCTGCATCCAGCCGAGGCGCATCGCCGGGGCCAGGCGCTTGCTGGCGGAGCCGATGTGGACGACGCGCTCGGGGGCGAGGCCTTGCAGGGCGCCGATCGCGGTGCGGTCGTAGCGCAGCTCGGAGTCGAAGTCGTCCTCGACGATCAGCCTCTCGCCGCGCTCGGCCCACTCGACCAGCTGCGTGCGCCGCTCGCTGGAGAGGACGCAGCCGGTCGGGAACTGGTGGGCGGGCGTGACCAGGACCACCTCGACGTCCGTCTGTTCCAGTTCGTCCACCCGCAGCCCGTCGGCGTCGACCGCGATCGGCACGACTTCGAGCCCGGCGGCTTCGACCGCCAGCCGGTGCTGGTGCCAGCCGGGGTCCTCCAGAGCGACCCGCTCGATCCCTCGCTCGGCCAGCCAGCGGCAGAGGATCGAGAAGGCCTGCGAGAAGCCGCCGCAAACCAGCAGCTGTTCGGGCTCGGCGGCAACGCCGCGGACGCGGCCGAGGTAGTCGGCAAGGCTCTGTCGCAGCGCCGGCACGCCACGAGGGTCGGGGTAGCCGACAGCGTCTATCGGCGCCTGCCGCAGGGCGGCGCGCAGCGAGCGCAGCCAGCGGTCGCGGGGGAAGGCGGCGAGGTCCGGCAGGCCCGGGTGGAAGTGGTAGCGGAAGCTGGGCAGGAGGGAGCCGGCGGGCTCGCGCGTCTGCGCCGGGCGGACCGCCCTGGCGACCCGGACCGGCGCTCCCTGCCGGGTCAGCAGGTAGCCCTCGGCCGAGAGCTGCCCGTAGGCCTCGGTGACGACGCCGCGGGAGACGTCGAGCTCGGCTGCCAGGGCGCGGCTGGAGGGGAGGCGCGTCCCCGCCGTCAGCCGTCCCTCTCTGATCCCGTCGCGGATCGCCCGCTCGATCTGTTCGTGCAGCGGCAGCTCGCCGTCGCGATCGAGGCGGAGGAGGAGGGACGGGCCAACTGGACCTAAAGATTCGGCCATTACTGGAACTGTAAAGAGGTCCAGTCGATCCCTACCCTGGTGTCATGCAGCGGATCACGATCGTCGGCGGTGGCTTGGGAGGTCTGGTTGCCGCCATCTCCTGCGCCGAAGCCGGGCTCGACGTCCACCTGCTCGAGGCCCACGAGGAGCTCGGCGGGCGCGGGCGCAGCACCGGCGATTCCTACAAGGCGAACTTCGGGCCGCACGTCTTCTACAAGGACGGGCCGTTCTGGAACTGGCTGCGCGAGCGGGAGATCCTGCCGCCTTACCGCGGGCTGCCGCTGGGCGGTCTCCGCTTCCGCTGGCAGGGGGAGGCGCGGCGGACGCCGCCGCTCGGCTCGATCCCGGCGGTGATGCGCCTGCGCGGGCGCGAGGCGCCGGCGGACGTCGACTTCCGCAGCTGGGCTGCTTCGCACACCGACGAGCGCACCGCCGAGATGCTCAGCGCCGCCGCCGGCGTCTACACCTTCCACCACGACCCGGGCGAGCTCTCCGCCGCCTTCGTCTGGTCCCACACCGTGCGGGTCCTGCTCAGCCCGCCGCCGACGGCGCGCTACCTGGTCGGCGGCTGGGGCTCGCTGATCGGGGCGCTGGTGGGGCGGGCGCGCGAGCTCGGCGTCGCGATCGAGACCGGCTGCCCCGTCGACTCGCTGCCCGAGGCGCCGCTGATCCTCGCCACCGAGCTGCACCAGGCCGGCGCCCTGCTCGGCGAGGAGCTGAGCTGGCCCAGCGGCCACTGCGTCTGCCTCGACCTCGGCCTCTCCCACCGCCGCGGCGACCCCTTCGTCGTTTCCGACCTCGACGAGGCGGGCTGGGTCGAGCGCTTCAGCGCCCCCGACCCCTCGCTCGCGCCGAAGGGCGAGGAGCTGGTGCAGGCGCAGATCCCGGTCCGGCCGGGCGAGGAGACCGAGCTCGCCGCGGCCCGCCTCGAACGGCTGCTCGACCTCTCCCTTCCCGAGTGGCGCAACCGCGAGACCTGGCGCCGCCGCCAGGTGATGAAGGGCCGCACCGGTGCCCTCGACCTACCAGGCACCACCTGGCACGACCGCCCTCAGATCGATCGTGGCAACGGCGTCTACCTGGTCGGCGACATGGTCGCCGCCCCCGGCCTCCTCTCAGAGGTCTCTTTTGCCAGCGCCGTCCGCGCGAGTGAGCTGGCGGTCGCGGCTGCCGCTCCCAGGACCGCTCTGCGCGCCGCCTGAATGCCGGCTATCCGGTAAGGCGTTCGAGGATCTCGCGGTCCTCTTCGAGCTGTTTCCTCAGGCGCTTCTGAAAGTCTTTGTCGGCGAAGCGGGACGCAATGTGGTTCTCTACTGCCTGCCGGACAACCTCGGACACAGCCACATCTTGAGTTCGCGCGATGGCGGCGAGTTCAGTCGCCATTTGCTCTGGAAGACGAATGCTTATTGCTTTGCTCGGCATCGGTGTGTAGACAGAATGCTACCAGCATATATGACTTAATGTCTGCTGATGATTGTCTTGCGACAGCCGATTGATAGTTGAGAGAGTAAGACAATAGATTTAGGGACAATCTGCTATAAAGAATCACCATGTGCGCAGAGCTGACGTTTGACCGCCTCGTCTCGATCGTCGCCGAGGAGCGGGATGCTTCGGCGGATGAGGTGGAACCGACGATCTCCAGGCCGGTAGCCGAAGAAGCGTTGGCGGCCCCGTTCGGCGGTCCTGCCATATACGTCCTCTATTCGGATCCGCTCAAGGAGGCGGCTCTCTGCTGCTTTGAGTTCATCCGCCGCCGGCCCCTAACCCATGACAACAAGCACGTCGCTTACAAGTGCTTGCAGGAAATGCTCGTTCGCTACCCGTGGGCGCATTTCGACGCCGACCCTCAGAAGGTCGAAGAAATGCTGGATGGGGTGGGCGACGAATCGAAGGACGAAGACGAGTTCGTCGACTGGGTTCGCGCCGAAGCGGGGATGGTCGCTTGGCTGCGGTACCAGCAGCGAGGCGGCGCTACGGCCTAGCCGGCACCTGTGGTTCGCCCAGCCCGTAGGTGTCGTAGGCGTCGAACTCGGCGAAGGTCTTGTGGGTGGGGCCGTGGTAGTCGGAGGAGGCGGTGGGGACGAGGTCGAGCTCGGCGCAGAGCTCGAGGAGGTGTTCGGTCTGCTCCTTGGTGTGGGTCGGGTAGTAGGTCTCGACGCCGTCGGCCTTGAGGGAGCGGATCAGGTCGTCGACCTCGTCCGGCGCCGAGATGTCCCAGTAGGGGTGGGCGATGACGGCGATGCCGCCGGCGTTGCGGATCAGCTCGATCGCCTGTTCGGCGGTCGGCCAGCGGCGGGGGACGAAGGCTTTGGCGCCCGGCACCAGGTACTCCTCGAAGAAGGGGCCGAGGTCGCCCGTCGCGCCGGCGGCGCGGGCGATGTGGGGGCGGCCGATCGAGAGCGCGTCGCCGGCCTCGCGCACCGCGTCCTCGAGGTGGATGTCGAACCCGTACCCCCGCAGCTTCTCGACGATCTCGCCCGCCCGCGTCAGCCGCTCGTGTTGAGCCCGCTCGCAGGCAGCCGCGATCTTTCCCACGTCGATCCAGTACCCGCAGATATGCAGGTCTTCCGCGTACTCGTGCACGCAGGACATCTCGATAGCTGGCACCAGCTCAACCCCAAGCTTCTCCGCCGCCTCCTGCGCCTCCCCAACCCCCGCAATCGCGTCGTGGTCAGTCAGCGCCAGCGTCGTCACCCCCGCCTTCGCAGCTTCGGCAACAACCTCGGACGGCACCAGCTGCCCGTCGGAGACAGTCGAATGCGATTGCAGCTCGATCAGCATCGGGCGGCAGACTAGCTGCCTGCGTCGGTCGGCTAAGTTGTTCGGAACAGTTAGTTCGTCGCTAGACGAACAAATTCTAAAGTTGTTCGGTACATTTAGATTGTGTCTCAACCGTACAACTCTCCCCAAACCCGGCGCGGTCGCCCGCCGCGGGCAGCTGTCTACGAGCGCCTGAAAGTCCAGATCGGCGAGCTTCGCGAGCGTCTCGGGGGCCTGCCCTTTCCGGACGAGGCGGAGGGCATCTGGCACGGCATCTGGCTCGAGGAGGCCCATCACTCTACTGCGATCGAGGGCAATACCCTCGTCCTCAAGCAGGTCGAGAAGCTCCTCGAGGAGGGACAGACGGCTGGAAATAAGGAGCTGAGCGAATATCTCGAGGTCCGTGGCTATGCCAACGCCGCCGGCTGGGTCTACGGCCAGGGCCTCCGACCGGATGGCTGGAGCGGTGGCAAATTGATCACGCTGGGCGAGGTTCGGGAGATTCACTCGCTGGCGATGACGCCGGTCTGGGATGTGGCCCCGCATCCGCAAGCGACACCGAAGGAGCGTCCCGGCTCCTTTCGGGAGCACGACATCGAGCCGTTCCCGGGCGGCATGCGGCCCCCTGACTGGACGCAGGTGCCGATGCTCATCCGTGACTGGATCGGCGACGCACAGGCACTGCGGAAGGTCGATGGATTCGACCTTCCAGAGGCTCTGGCCAGGCTGCACGCAAAGTTCGAGCAGGTTCACCCGTTCCTCGACGGAAACGGTCGCGCCGGCCGCCTCGTCCTCAACCTTCTCCTGGTCCGCCTCGGGTATCCACCGGCGATCATCTACAAAGGCAACCGGGCTCGTTACCTGAACGCCCTGCGCCGGGCCGACCAGGGGGATTTCGGCCCACTCGGCGAGTTCCTCGCGCGAGCGATCCTGGACAACCTCTACAAGTTCGTCGTCCCTGCCATCGCCGGTCCGGCCCGGCTCGTGCCGCTCCCGGCGCTGGCTACCGAGAAGCTCTCGGCGAATGCGCTCCGTGTGGCCGCGACGAGGGGGAGGCTGAAGGCGGCGAAGGCCGCTGACGGGACCTGGCGCAGCTCGACGGCCTGGGTAGAGGAGTACGAATCGAGTCGCCACAAGCGCGAATAAGGCTTCGAACGGGCGGCATGCACCTCTGCCGCCGTCCTAAATAGACTGCGCCGCCGTGTTCCAGAAGGTCCTCATTGCCAACCGCGGCGAGATCGCCATTCGGGTGGCCCGCACCCTGAAGGAGATGGGCATCACCTCGGTCGCCGTCTATTCGGAGATCGACCGGGATGCGCCGCACGTGCGCGAGGCCGACGAGGCCTTCCTGATCGGCCCTGCGGTCCCGGCCGAGAGCTACCTGAACATCGCGAAGATCGTCGAGACCGCGAAGGAGGCCGGGGCGGAAGGGATCCACCCCGGCTACGGCTTCCTCGCCGAGAACGCCGACATGGCTCGCGCCTGCGCCGAGGCCGGCATCACCTGGATCGGCCCGCCGCCGGAGGCGATCGAAGCGATGGGCTCGAAGACCCGTGCGCGCGAGATCATGGAGCAGGCCGGGGTGCCGATCGTCCCCGGCTCGACCGAGGTCGCGAAAGACCTCGACGAGGCCCGCAAGCAGGCAGAGGAAGCGGGCTACCCGGTCGCCTGCAAGGCGGCGGGCGGCGGCGGCGGCAAGGGCTTCCGCGTGGCGATGACGCCCGACGATCTCCAAGAGGCTTTCGAGGGGTCTGCGAGGGAAGGCGAGAAGTTCTTCTCCGACGACCGCGTCTACATCGAGCGCTACCTCGAGGACCCGCGCCACGTCGAGGTCCAGGTGCTGGCCGATTCGCACGGCAACGTGATCCACCTCGGCGAGCGCGACTGCTCGATCCAGCGCCGCCACCAGAAGGTGATCGAGGAGGCTCCCGGGCCGCACGTCGACGAGGAGATGCGCGAGCGGATCGGCAAGATCGCCACCGACGCGGCCGCCGCCGTCGGCTACCGCGGCGCCGGCACGATCGAGGGCATGCAGGTCGGCGACGAGTACTTCTTCCTCGAGATGAACACCCGCGTCCAAGTCGAGCACTGCGTGACCGAGATGGTCACCGGCATCGACATCGTCCGCGAGCAGGTCCTGGTCGCCGCCGGCGAGTCGCTCTCGATCGCCCAGGAGGACGTGAGCCTGAACGGGTGGTCGATCGAGTGCCGGATCAATGCCGAGGCCGCCCACAAGAAATTCGCCCCCGCCCCGGGCCCGATCGGCGACTCCTACCGCGAGCCCTCCGGTCCCGGCGTCCGCGTCGACTCCGGCGTCGAGGGCGGCTCCGAGGTGACGCCGATGTACGACCCGATGGTGGCCAAGCTGATCGTCTGGGACGTCGACCGCGAGAAGGCGACCCGCCGCATGCTGCGGGCGCTCGGCGAATACGACTCCGGTGGCCTCACCACCCTGATCCCCTTCCACGAAGCGATCCTCGCCACCGAGCAGTGGGCGCGCGGGGAGACCTGCCGCGACCTGATGGAGGACCGGGAGTGGCTGAAGACGACCGCTCCCGCCGACGCCGCCCCGCCCGAGCCCAGCGAGGAGGGCGGCGAGGTCGTCAGCCGCGACTACAAGGTCGAGGTCTCCGGCAAGCTCTTCGACGTCAAGGTGATCGGCGAGGCTCCCGCGGGCGGCGTCGCCGCCCCGGCCGCCGGCGGCGGTAAGAAACCGCCGAAACGCGAGCGCAAAGGCGGCAGCGGCCCCAGCGCCTCCAGCGACGCCCTCCCCTCGCCCCTCCAAGGCACCGTCCTCAAAGTCGCCGTCGAGCAAGGCGCCGAGGTCAACGAGGGCGACCTGATCTGCGTGATCGAGGCGATGAAGATGGAGAACGAGATCACCGCCCACCGCAGCGGCAAAGTAGAAGAGCTGAACGTCACCGAAGGAGCCGCAGTCTCCGCCGGCGACACCCTCGCCGTCATCAAATAGCCCAACCGACTTTCTCCCCACCAGAGCGGGGAAAGAATCGGAAGCGCCCTCAGCTATCCCTGATCAGCTGACCACGCTTGGGTGGCGGGGCAAGGTGGACCCTCCCCAGACACTCAACCGCGAGCCATAGGCGAGCGGTGTCTGGAGAGGGTCTCCCTCGTCCCAGCCATCACCTCAAGCCGTGCGTTTGTGATGCCGCTTTTCTTCTCGTTCTTTTTGTTTCCGCCGTTCTTCTTCGCGCCGTTCCTTGTCGACCTTGCGCTGCTCTTTCTGGGTCAGCGGGAAGGGCGGAGCGGGTTCGCGGCAGGTGTGGCCGACGCAGGCCTCGAGGCGGACCAGCTCGGCGTGGAGGTAGGCGCGGATCGGGAAGTAGTTGGGGACGCGGACGATGTTGTTGAGCTCGTAGGGGTCTTTGGTGATGTCGTAGAGCTCCTTCTCGCCGTCGGGCCACTCGATGTACTTGTAGGGGCCGAGGCGGATTCCCTCGTAGTCCTTGGGCGGCGCGACGATCGAGGCTTTGGCGCCAGCGCTGGAGGCGCTTCTGCGGCGCGGCTGCACCTCTTTGACGACGCGCTGGGCGGTTGGTTCGCCGTTGGCTTCGACGTCGTTGGTCTCGACGAAGGACTCGAAGAGGATCGGCCGCCGCGTCCGCAGGCTGGGGTCGCGGAAGAAGGGCACCAGCGATTGGCCGTCGACGCTTTTGTCCGGCGTCACCCCGGCCAGTTCGAGGACGGTCGGGGCGATGTCGATGTTCGCCGCCAGCTCGCCGGTCGAGGTGCCGGGTTTGATCCCCGGCCCCCGCATCAGGAACGGCAGGTGGGTGGCCGGCTCGTAGGCGAGGAACTTGCCGCCGGTGAGGCGGTGCTCGCCGTAGAAGAAGCCGTTGTCGGAGGTGAAGATGATGTAGGTGTTGCTCAGCCGGTGCAGGCCGCCGAGGGTGTCGATCACCGTTTTCACCCCGTCGTCCACCGCTCGCAGCGAGGCCAGCGCCTTCTGGTAGTAGACGCGGTAGGTGTGGATGTCTTCGAGCGACAGGTACGGCGCTTCGCGGATGAAGCGCGGCTTGTCGTTGACGTTGCCCTCGTTGAACCCCTGCGAGCGGCTGTGCGGGTAGGGCGCCCCGTCGAAGAGGGTGTAGTAGCGCGGCGGTGGCTCCGGCCCGGCCGGGCGGCGGAAGTCGCCGTGCGGGGCCGTGTAGTCGAGCTGCAGGTAGAAGGGCTGTTCGGCCGGGGTCCCGCTCAGCTCTTCGTAGGCGATGCGGCTGAGCACGTCGGTCTCGTACAGGCACGGTTTGCCTTCGCTGGTCGAGGTCGGGCAGCCAAAGTAGTCGCGTTCGCCGTATTCGCGCGTGTCCCAGCTGCCGGAGTCGCCGAAGGGGCCGTCGATCGAGCCGTTGTCGTTGAGCGTATAGCCGTAGTAGTAGTGGTGGGTGTCGGCGTTCTCCACCGTGTGCCAGGCGCTCCAGCCGGGCGGCACGTCGAGGCCGGTGTCGTACGGTTCGTCGCCGTAGCCGTTGAGGAACTTGCCGATGTGGATCGTCCGGTAGCCCGCGCCCTGCAGCCAGGTGGCGAGGTTGTGGGTGAAGGCGCCGCGGGACTTGAAGCCGCTGTAGCCGCCGTTGGGCTGGACGTTGCCGCGGACGTTGTGGTTGTGCGCGTAGCGGCCGGTCAGCAGGCTGACCCGCGAGGGGCAGCAGAGGGGATAGGAGACGTAGTAGCGGTTGAAGGTGATGCCCCGCCCGGCGATCAGCGAGAGCGTGTTCGGCATCGCCGGGATTTCGACCCCGCCGGCGTTGAAGACCGAATACAGCTGGTCGAGCGTCTCGTCGTCGGTCTGGATCACGACGAAGCTGGGGTGTTCGGGGGGGAAGGCCGAGGACCTGGCGGCGCCGGCGCTTTGGGCGTTGGCCAGGACCAGGCCCGCGAGCAGCAGCAGCAGCAGGCTGGCGGCGACGGCGAGCCGCGCCGAAGCGTGCATACGGGAGCGACTGGAATGTCGAGCGAGCATCTGCATCGATCAATGCCGGGGTGGCTACCCCCGAAACCGGCACCTAACGCTTGAGTTGCGGCGTGAACGCTAGAAGACGCTTAGGACGCGCCGAGCTTTTTGACGGCTTCGCGGAAGTTTTTCACCGTGGCGCTGGGGGCTTTGCGCCCTTCCAGTTTCTCGCCGTGGCGGTTGACCCAGATCACCGGCACGTTCATCTTCAGCACCGGCGCGATGTCGGTCGTGTAGTCACAGCCGATGTGCAGCCAGCCTTTCTTGCCGCCGATCCGCCGCGCGCACTCTTTGAAGTGGACAGGGTCGGGCTTGTAGCTGCGCACCTGCTGGGCGGTGACGACGAGGTCGAGTTCGGTCCGCAGGTGGCGGCGCGAGATCCCCAGCAGTTTGTCGTCGACGTTGGAGACGATCCCGATCTCGTACTTCTTCCCCAGCCGGTCCATCGCCGCGTTGGCCTCGCGGAACGGCATCCAGTAGGCGACGCTGTTGGGCAGGAACTGGGCTCGCGAGGGCTCAACTTCCCAGCCGATCTCACCGGCGACTTTGACGATCGTCCGCCGCAGGACCTCGGCGTAGAGCTCGTAGGAGCCGGCCATGATTTCGGCCTGGACTTCCATGAAGCGGGCGAGGAACGGCTCTTCTTCGAAGCTGAAGCCGTCTTTGGCTGCCTCTTTCTTGCAGGCCTCGACGATGCCTTTCTCCCAATCGATCAGGGTGCCGTAGCAGTCGGTGGTCACCCATTTGACGGTTTTGAGGCTGGGGAGGGGCATGCGAGCGCGGCATTATGTCATCGGCTCGCCGGCCAGGCATTCCCGGCGCCGCCCCGCGGCCGCAAGCCGATCTTGGATAGGGTTGCGCGCCGCGCCTCGGCGCCTACCTCTCACCACTTTTCATGGACCTCCTCGAGTACCAGGGCAAGCAGCTGTTCGCCAAGCACGGCATCCCCGTGCCCAGCGGCGAGGTCGCCGACACCGTCGACGAGGCGGTCGCCGCGGCGGAGCGGATCGGCTACCCGTGCGCGATCAAGGCCCAGGTCCTGATCGGCGGCCGCGGCAAGGCGGGCGGGATCAAGATCGCCGCCGACCGGGCCGAGGCGGAGGCGCACGCCGGCGCGATCCTCGGCATGGACATCGTCGGCCCGCACGGCGAGGGCCCGTTCCGCGTCGACCGGGTCTGGGTCGAGGGCGGCTCCGACATCGCCGCGGAGTACTACGCCTCGATCATCCTCGACCGCGGCGAGAAGAAGCTGCTGACGATGGTCTCGGCCAAGGGCGGGATGGACATCGAGGCGGTGGCCGCGGGCAATCCGGCCGACCTGACCAAGGTCCACA
>Ga0105245_10004923_pt1 | contig 11748 bp, 4 predicted proteins | sample KBSM54metaG_FD_81523 | JGI IMG/M metagenome (GOLD analysis project Ga0105245, IMG submission 81523) | Miscanthus rhizosphere microbial communities from Kellogg Biological Station, Michigan, USA - KBS M5-4 metaG | ecosystem: Host-associated > Plants > Roots > Rhizosphere > Soil | place: Michigan...
CCGTGAATATCACGTACGTCGCCAACGGCGGAAAGCTCTCTTCCAATCGCAACCAGGCCACGCTTGATACCACTGACTCCGGCCCGGGGCCAATCGCGGTCCGCGCTACGGCGTTTGACGATCGGCAGTTGAGCGCATCGACGGTTGTTACTGTGAACGTTGAAGCCGCCGCGCCTCCCGCGCCCACAGCACAGAAGCTGATGGAGCTTGATTACAAACCAAACAGCGGCTATGTGGACAACCGTTCCAAGGCCGTGCTGGACGATGTTGCGTTAAAGATGCAGCAAGACCCAAACTTAAACGCGGTGCTTTCCGGTTCCGCCGATAGTGGCGAGCCGCGCAGCCTGGCATTGCAGCGCGCGCAAAACGCCATGACTTATCTGACCAAGTCCAAGGGAATCGATCCGCAACGCATTCAGGTCAAAGCTTCAACAGAGCCCGGACGCAAAGTAGAAGTCTGGACATTGCCCGCCGGAGCAACATTACCGGCAACGCCCACGCAGCCACCGCAAGGCACAGGCCAGCAGGATCAGCCACAAACCACGCCGCCGCAGACCACGCAGCCACCTGCGGCAGAGCAGCCTCCGGCAACGCAGCAGCCTACGCCTCCGCCGGTCAACTAAAGCAGTCTCGGCGAAACGCGGACCGCCATGCGGACCACCATCAAGGTGGAGCAGACCTTTGCGGCACTAGTTAGTTTGTCAAAGAACACTGCAGCATTCGCATTCGCGATGCTCGCTCCTTCAAGAGCTGTATATCCAATCCCCGACCATCCGCGTTAATCAGCGGTAAGGTTTGCCTTTCCGATCACGGCAATCACGCAGTTCTCCGCGCTTCCGCGCCTCGGTGGGGTAGGGTTTTGCCTTTCCGATCACTGGATGACCCAATCACCCGATCCCGATACCCCCTCCCCCCTGTACCCCAATTAGGAATCTAAAGCACTTAGACAATTCAACCCCGGGGTTGATTTTCTAATCCCCGGATTCTGATCAGTGTCATCAGCGTTAATCAGCGGTGAGGTCTGGCTTTTTCGATTCTCAGCGATCACGGAAGCTGCGCGGCGCAATAATCGCCGCGCTTCAACCTGTCATCCTGAAAAAGCGGCCCCTTTTGCCGCGAATGAAGGACCTAAATTGGCGAAGCCGTACGCTACCCCACCCCCCTTTTCCGACTTTTGTTGCAAACAAAAGTACTTTCATAAATCGACCCTTGGACCTCCCCTGCGTGACGCTTGGGTGGCCCTTGGGTCACGATTGGGTCACCCAAGGGTCACCCAATCCCAAACCCAGTCCCAATCCCAGTCGGCAGAGGGTCGCAATCCAGGGCCATTGTCTCCAGATTTCCGGGGTTGATTTTCTAATCCCCGGACTCTGATCAGTGTCATCAGCGTTAATCAGCGGTGAGGTTTGCCTTTTCCGATCACGTGAGCTCCTTTGTGCTCTTTCGTGTCCTTTGTGGTTAAAGGGTCTTGCTCTTGAGCCAATTACTAGTTGCCAATTGCTAGTTGCTTTTTTCTGCGCTGCTGTACTTTAGCGCAATTCATGCCGGTAATCACGTGCGAACTAGTTCACTCGCAGCGGACATGTCTTTTGCGACCCTCTGCTTAACATGGTTCATTGTCCGACTGGCCAGCACTTGTACAAAACTATTTCAGCTGCCTGAGAGATGTTTAGGAATTCAGTTTGAGCAGTACGTCGATGTGGGAAGTGGCCTCGCATCCCACACCGCCTCGCACTGACGAACTGCATAGGTCGATGACTCCGTAAATACAACGACTTGCTGTCCCGAGGGCGAACCTTCATCGCTGCTTGAGTCTCCGGCACAGCTTCCATGAGGGGCGGAGCAACCGGCTCCGCTGGTTGGCACATCAAGACCGCCTAGGGGGACTTGTGATCCTGGTCACGGCGGCGAAACAGGCCGCAGATATCAAATAATCTATGGAGGCGATCATGAGCATCTGCGACGTAAAGATCGCAATTTCCAACGTGCTGCTTGCCACTGACTTTTCTGAAGAATCAGCTCAAGCGGCAGAGTGCGCCCAGAGCCTGGCCGAAAACTACAATGCGCACGTACACGTGGTCAATGTGATGGATCTCTTTCCTTTCTCCCTGCGCAAGGACGATGAAGAAGCGGCAGCGCGAGTCGAGCAGATCAAGGCAACGGCAAACGAGCGCATGAAAGAATTTGTGCGCTCTTATCGGCTGCAGGGGAAAAAATTCGATACTGCCTTTATCTCCGGAGAGCCTTATGCGGCCATTGAGGCATTTACTCGCGAGCATGGAATTAACCTGATCGTGCTCGGAAGCCGCGGTGATGTTGGGCTGCGCCGTCTGTTTGAGGGCTCTGTAGCGGAGGAAATCTTTCGTACCGCGCTTTGTCCTGTAATGGTAGTTGGGCCAAAAGCACGGATGCGCGAGGGCATGTTCAACCATCTGCTTTTCGCCACGGACCTGGGCCGGGTTTCCCGGGCTGCTGTTCCTTATCTCGAATTCCTGCTGTCAACGAACACGGCGGCAAAAGTGATCCTCGCACATTTCCTGGAAAAGGAAGAGAGCAACGTCTATACGCGCCATCAACTGCGGCGGATGCGTGAAGGTGAATTGACGGAATTGCTGGGGCCGGAGTTCCGTTCTCAGATTGCCGATGTAGCGGTAGAAGCATGTTCACCGGCGGATGGAATGCTCACAATGGCTGAAGAGCTTGCCGCGGACCTGCTGGTTTTGGGCGTCCGCTCTGGCGGATCGTTCACCAGGGCAGCCACTCACGCTCCGGTTTCCATCGCTCCGCGTGTCATTGCGGAAGCTCTTTGTCCCGTGCTTACCGTGCGCGCCGAATGACGGTTTAGAGCAACAGTTGCCTGTATAAACCACGAGGTGAGCCCCATCATTTCCTGGCTGTAGCCTGAACGTTGAAAATGAAAGCGTGCCCGATGAAGATAAACACTTCCCAGCAGAGCATTCCGCAAGAGTCACGCCAGGAGAAGCAGCCTCCAACCGCAGCCTTTCCATGGCGTGGTCTTACAGATGCTGAAGCCGCGCAGCGACTGGAGCATGATGGCTTCAATGAACTTCCCTCCGCGCACGCCCGTAATCTCTGGCTTATTGCTCTGGAAGTGCTCCGGGAGCCCATGCTGCTGCTGTTGATGGGAGCAGGCGGCGTGTATCTCCTCCTGGGCGATCCGAAAGAAGCAGTCGTTTTGCTGTTTGCCATCTTCGTCGTCATCGGAATTACTCTCTATCAGGAGCGCAGGACCGAACGCGCCCTGCATGCTCTGCGCGATCTCTCCAGCCCCCGGGCGCTGGTGATCCGCCAGGGCGCACGTAAGAGAATTCCCGGGCGAGAAGTGGTGACAGGCGATCTGGTCGTCATCTCGGAAGGCGATCGCGTCCCGGCGGATGGAGTGGTTTTGCAATCGAGGAACGCTCAGATCGACGAGTCTTTGTTGACCGGGGAATCTGTTCCAGTTCCCAAGACGGCAAGCACGGTGAATATCGGCTTGGGCCGTCCTGGAGGTGACAACACCCCATTTGTGTTTTCGGGGACCCTCGTGGTGAAAGGACAAGGCATTGCCCTGGTGCACGCTACTGGACCGCGCACAGAACTAGGCCGGATTGGCGCATCCTTGGCCAACGTCAAGCCGGAAGCGACCCAGCTCCAAACAGAAACGGACAAACTTGTCCGGGTATTTGCGGTTGTAGGAGTCGTTCTCTGCGCGGCGGTTGCCTTGATCTTCGGCTTTTTACATTCCAACTGGTTACAGGGAATTCTTGCCGGGCTGACCCTTGCCATCTCAATGGTCCCGGAAGAATTTCCGGTGGTGCTCACCGTTTTTCTGGCGATGGGGGCCTGGCGTATCGCGCGGCAACGAGTGCTCACACGCCGCATGCCCGCCATTGAGACGCTTGGAGCGGCAACCGTTCTCTGCGTCGACAAGACCGGAACGCTGACGATGAATCGCATGTCCGTGCAGATGTTCCACGCTTCCGGGCAATGGTGGAAGATTTCTGATACTGGCAACCGTATACCCGACCATTTCCATGAGGCGGTGGAATATAGCATTCTGGCCAGCAGCCGCGATCCTTTCGATCCTATGGAGAAAGCATTCAATGACATGGGCAGAGACTGTCCGGAACTGAAAGAGCATCTCCATCCTGACTGGAGCCTGGCCCGCGAATACGCTTTGTCACCTCAGTTATTAGCGATGTCGCGCGCATGGAAGGCCCCTGGTGACTCGGCCTATTGCGTGGCCGCGAAAGGCGCGCCGGAAGCCATCGCGCAGCTTTGCCGGCTCTCTTCTTTTGAAACCGCTGCGCTGAAGCAGGCAATTACAAGGATGGCTGAACAGGGATTGCGAGTGCTGGGGATTGCCAGGGCGACGCTTCAAGGATCTCTTCCGGCAGAACAAACCGCGATTCTTTTCAAATTTGTAGGATTGGTAGGACTTGCCGATCCAGTGAGGCCGTCTGTACCCGACGCCGTAAAAGAGTGCTACCGCGCGGGCATTCGCGTGGTAATGATCACCGGAGATTACGCGGTGACAGCCCAAAGCATTGCGAGCCAGATAGGACTGCAGCATCCGGATCTGGTGCTCACCGGCGCGGAGATCGACCAGTTGGACGAAGCAGAACTCAAGCGGCAGGTTCGCACAGTCAATATTTTTGCCCGCGTTGTTCCCGAACAAAAACTGCGGCTGGTAAATGCGCTTAAGGCCGAAGGTGAGATTGTCGCCATGACGGGCGACGGCGTAAACGATGCCCCCGCCCTGAAAGCTGCGAATATCGGGATTGCCATGGGCAGCCGCGGTACAGACGTGGCTCGCGAGGCCGCGGCATTGGTTCTGCTCGACGATGATTTCTCATCGATTGTTACCGCCGTCCGGTTGGGGCGGCGGATTTATGACAATTTGAAAAAAGCCACAGCTTTTGTGCTCGCGGTGCACGTTCCCATTGCTGGCGTAACTCTGGTCCCTCTTCTCTTCGGCTGGCCATTGCTTCTGCTGCCTGTGCATGTGGTCTTTCTTGAACTCATTATCGATCCGGCATGCTCCATAGCCTTTGAAGCTGAACCGGAAGATGCCGGTGTGATGGACCGACCGCCCCGCGATCCCGCGGAGCGCCTCTTTGCAGTCCGGCGGGTGCTCTCCAGCCTGGGACAAGGCTTTGCCGTGTTTCTGAGCACATTTGTCGTCTATGGCGCGTTTATGAAATTTGGATATTCGCAGCCTGAGGCGCGTGCAGCAGGCTTCTCCGCCCTGGTGGTAGGGAATCTGGCAATGATATTTGCGGATCTCTCCTGGAACAGGCTGGGCCGTAAAAGTATCCGATCGAGAAATATCGCGCTCTGGATCATTGTGGCCGGAGCGCTTCTGGCCCTTGGGTTGGCACTGTTTGTTCCTGCATTAAGAGGCATCTTTCACTTTTCTGTTCTTGAATTCAAAAGTGTCTTGATCGCGGTTCTGGCGGGAACCTCCGGCGTGTTGTGCTTCGAAGCCCTCAAAGCCGTTCTTGGACGGCGTCATCTTCAGCCTGCAGGTGCACGGAGGGGAGATGCCTGATAGAAAAAACATCGCAACTCTTCTGCTCACCGGAGCTACGGCTGTTGCGTTGTATGCGTGCTATCTCCTGTTCCGGCCATACATCACTCCAATCTTGTTCGCCTGCGTTATTGCCATCGTATTTCATCCGTTGCATCGCGTGGTCCAGCGTGTCTTTCCACGACGAAACATCAGCGCCGCGGTCAGTACCGTCTTCACTCTGCTGCTGAGTATTGCGCCCTTGACCTTTGTGCTGATTGCCGTCAGCAATGAATTATCAGATCTCTATCAATCGCTCGCGACAAGAGATGGCGGGCCCGGAAGCCTCGTTACTTCTCTGCTCCAGGGATCGGAAAAAGTCGTCGCTTGGCTGGGGCGTCATGTTCCCCTGCCCTCAATTGACCTGAAACAAGTCCTGCTGAGCAGGCTTGAAAGCTTCAGCAGCGCGTTTGTGCGATTTGGGGCCACACTGGTGAGCAATGCCTTTGCCTTTGTGGTGAAGGTTGTCATTACTCTTGTGATCCTGTTTTTTCTGTATCGCGATGGAGAGTTGGCTATTGCCAAAACGATGGCTGCCCTCCCGTTTCCCCAGGATCGGCTCGCGGAATTGCGGATGCGCATTAGTTCAACCGTTGTTGCCAACTTTTATGGCGGGGTTGTCATTGGAGCTTTGCAAGGGACACTCACCGGGATAATATTTTGGGCGCTCGGTCTTGATTCGCCAGTTTTGTGGGGCGTTGTAACAGGCTTTTTCTCGCTTGTTCCAATGATCGGCACGGCCGTAATCTGGGTTCCAGCGGCAATCGTGTTACTGCTGACCGGACATTTAGGAAAAGGCATTATTCTGCTCGCCCTGGGCGCTGCTGTCATTGGAACAGTCGATAACTTTATCCGGCCGATTATTCTCCGCAAGAGCGTCCATCTTCACATGCTGCTGGTCTTTTTTGCCCTGATAGGCGGCTTGCAGGTGTTTGGAGTGCTCGGTGTTTTCGTAGGTCCCGTAATTCTCTCTGTGACCGCGGCGCTCTTGATGATGCTGAAAGAGGACCTTTCCGGTAGAAATCAGCTTGTGGAGCCGGCCAACGTTGCGGCAAAAAGTTCTCAAAGCACAAGCCAATGAATCTGCGGACGCGAATCTATTGGACATGCTTTATCGAAGTGTCGGAACCTTATTGGAAAGACCCGGCTCATGGAAAATCAATTTCGACAAACAGGCAGTTTCAATAAAGTTCAATAAGCATTTGACCCTTGTTCGGAACCCAAGGGGGCCAGAGGTTCAAATCCTCTCTCCCCCATCAGTCCCTTCCAGCCGGCCATCACTTGACGATTAACGTGACGGGCATACTTACCGGCTGTACGCCTGCATTGGAGCTGGTAGCTGTCACTGTGAGCGTGAAAGTTCCGGGCGGCGTTCCCGGCGGCGGTGGTGGTGGAGTAGAGCCTCCTCCGCCGCAGCCGACGCAAAGCAGCACAGCGAATGCACCAGTCGCAAAGGCCCAGCGTGGAATTTGCCTTCTGGCTCTTTCCCGATAAGCAAGCAGAACCATTACCAGCAGGCAGATGGCCAGCGGCCAGGCACGAACGCCGAAGTTGGCCGGAGGAGTCCATAGCGTCTGCCATGGCGCCAGTTGGGCTGGCCGGGCAGTGGTAGTCACGGTCATGGTGGAAGAGTTGCCGGTAGTCGGGTTCGGGCTGAAAGTTGCCGTAGTCGCCCCCGGCAATCCGGTAACGCTGAAGGTCAAGTTATCGGCAAAGCCTGCTTGCCGCGAGATAGCTACGGTGTAACTTGTGCTGGCGCCGGCGGCGACGGTCTGAGAAGAAGGCGTAGAGCCCAGAGCAAAAGGCGCCGACGTAACCGTAAAATTGGCAGCGCTGGTGGCGGTCCCGTCCAGCGTTGTAACAGAGATTGAACCAGTGCTGGCCCCGGCGGGAACTGTCGTCGTGATCGTCCCGGAGTTGTTCACCGTGAATGTAGCCGCCCTTCCCCCAAATGAAACTGCCGTGGCACCGGTGAAGTTCGTGCCGGTAATCGTCACACCCGATCCAATCCCGCCGAAGGTCGGCGCAAAGGAATTGATGGCCGGCGTAATCGTAAAACGGGTCGTGGTAACAATAGCGCCGTTGCCAGGCGTTGTGATGGAGATTGGGCCAGTGGTCGCCCCGGCGGGAACTGTCGTCGTGATCGTCCCGGAAGGGCTCACCGTGAAGGCAGACGACACTCCATTAAACGAAACAGCCGTCGCTCCGGCAAAGGCCGTGCCGGTAATCGTCACACTTGTTCCAACCGGACCGAAGGTCGGCGCAAACGGACTGAAGCTGATGCCTTCAAGGAAAGCTACAATGTCGTCGGCCGCGGTGGGACTAATCGTGAAAGTGTTGATCGGGCCGGAAAACCCAGCCCCCGGCGAGGTGTTGAAGAAAGATGAATTATAGAACGCGAGCACATCTTGCAACGTGGCTGCGGAGCCGTCGTGGAAGAACGGACCCAGGTTGGCGATGTTGAAAAGCTGCCGGACGCTGAACACACGCGTCCCGCAGGCTCCGCTGGGCTCGCAGGGAAGATTGTCCACTCCAGCCGAGTTGATGACTTGATTCACCACACCCGTGTTGAAAAGCGCTGAGTCGGTAAGGACCGTGCCGCTGTGGCAAAACGAACATTTGGCCTGGCCGAAAAAGGCATTAAAACCTCGCTGTTGCGCGGCGGTGACCACGAACTGGGTTAAATTGAATTTATTCGGGTCGGTTCCTGCCGGGAACTCCAGTGACCGCATGAACGCTTCCATGGCGGCCAGTTCATCAGGCGTCGGCAGCCGGAAATCCGGGTCCGTTCCTCCGCTGTTCCGATTCAGCGTCCGCGGGAAGTGCTGGGTGACGGCTCCCGTCGCGAACGATTGCAGGTCGCCGACGCTGCCGCTAAGTCCAAACGGGCCAAATCTTTGGCTCAGGTTCAGGAGATGTGGAGACTTGCGGAACACGGGCGCGGTCGGGGGGAACCCGTCAATGTTTTCCAGGATCAGGCCACGGCCTTGAGGGAAGTTCAGTGCCGCGCTCGTCCTCATCCGCTTTGGATCTTCCAGGCCGAGCACAGACGAACCTGCAATAGCGCCGAGACTTCCTGCCGTGATGCTTGAGACGGTTCCCGTACACGAGTTGCTGTCGCTCACGTCTCCGGACAAAGCGGGGTTCATGCCGCCCGCGACAAGATATGTGGTCGGCGAAACCTGCGTCAGCACCTTGGCTCTCGCTGCCGTCGCTCCGGTTCCACTCGTTATGATGCCCTGCAACGTACCGCTGCATGGCGCGGCGCTCGATACCGTCTGCGTCAGTACCAGCGTGTTCAGATTGAAATCGAAGCCGGCATCGAAGCTGGAAGGATTCGTCTCGCCGATGAACAGCGGATCAAACGTCGCGGAGACGTTACTGAAGCGCGACTGGATATTGCTCGGCGGCAACGCGAAGTTCAGGCTCGCTACGTGACAAGTTGCGCAGGTCCGCCCGTTGCCCTGGAAGGTCTCGCCGTTGAACAGGTTCTCGCCCTGTGCCACTTGGGCGGCTAGCGGGATCGTGAACGTCTTTCCCGCATCGTTTATCGGTGTGGGCGTTGTATTGATCGTGAAATCGGAGTTAGGGACGGAACCGCAAGAGGTAGAAGTACGCTTCAGGCTCACCGTGTTCATGATAGGAAGGGCGGCCGTTGGGGGACCTGAAACAACCACGCCGTTGCAGCCGCCGGAGTCGCTTCCGGTCTGGTTAGCAGGAAAGCTTCCGTAGGAAACGCAGTCGGTCCGTGGAAACGCATTGACATTCAGCGGATTGTTCGTGAAGCACACCTTGCCGCCAATGGGGCTCAGGAGCGGCGGCATAATGAAATCGGGAGTCGGTGCTCCAGTCAGATTCGCAAAGTCCTGGGTCGCAATCAACTGCGGGTTGGCATCGGCGGGCACACTGTGCGGGAATTTGAACTTGCCAATTTCTCTTCCCGTCGCGTCAAAGAAAACCAGCATCACCCTCGACTGAGTCTCGCCAGGCTGCGGCCCCCATAAGTTGCCGGCGCCCTCCTGCTTGATGACGATGAATTGAATTTTGGAGTTGCCATTGACGCCGGCCATGATCTCCTGAATATGGTTCTCATCGTTGGTCGCAAAAGCGCGACTCGAAGACAGCAGAAGAACCACGCCGATCGCCAGGCTATAGATGAATTGCAGACTCTTGTTCCGGTTAGTCATGCCCTTGGCCTCCTCTTTTCCAATTCGTCATACATATCAGATCCTTGCAACCTGGATTTCCATTGGGCCGAGTAACCTTGTAGCGTTAGCGGGATGCTGAGAGTCGAGCCGCTTGTTCCGGTCAGCGTAAGTGTGAAAGTACTCGTTGCTCCATCGCTCCTAATACGCCACTGCTGAACTAGTGACAAAGAAGTGCATAACGTTTCATCCCGGTATCTTTATCCTCTAATACGCGCGATTGAAACTAGCTTTATCTTGTAGTTCATCCCAAGCTAAGTTTTCTTTCACTTCCCACTGAAAGCCTGGATTTTCGCAGAAGTTTAGGGGTTAGCCTCTCTCGAAGCAGTACAAACCTTTTGCACTTGGCCGGAAAAGACAGCGAGCGAAGTTTTACCACATTGGGATAGCGCTCGTCGATAACTAGAAAGTAACTAGCTGGGAAGCTTCATCAGCAAGCCTTGGTTTTAATTCTGGAAGTCCCATCTGTAAACTATCGTAAAGATGATGCCCTATGATGTTGCGAAGCACAATTCCTAGCCGAACACCACAAGTTGGAGCTGGTTCCCGCCGTAGGTAAACATGCAACAGTTCCACGCCGGCTTTATCAGAGTCTATTTTTCCGCGAGCTTTCTTCCCACGTTCAAGCTGTCAAAGTTGAGGATCGTGTTGAGCACCAGTGGATAACTGCCTATGGTTTCGGCGCGATAGATGGGGTTTGTGGAAAACAAAACGATATGGCCATTCCCTACCGGCACGTCAACCACTGCTGCATGCTGTGCGATCTCATTCCCGCCCTCCACCAATCCTGAGATCAGCAGATCTTTCGCATCGGCATAGCGGAAGATCACACGCGGGCGGCTGGCCGGAGGAATAACTGCAAAGTTGTTGCGGCGCTGCTCGTCAGTGAGTGGCTGGGCCTCCCAGGTTTCTGCGTGTGGCTCTTCCGGAGCTTCCGCGCCTGGACGCCCCGGAGTGAAGTCAGGATCTTCTGTGCTGCCGCGTCCCGTCGGGCGCGGGCCCGGCTCTGAACCTAAGCGGCGCGGGCCGCCGCGGCTCCCCGCGATGTTGGAGATGTTGAAGATCGGGCCGTTATCGCAGTAGACCGGCAGGTTGTCGCTGAAACCGTATGCGATTGGGCTGGCGGCATCCATGTTCACTGATTTAAGGATTGAGCCCACGATCTTAATTTGTTTCGGCGGCTCGATAGAGACTCCGGGCGTCATGCGCAGATCGGCCGTGAGGCTTGCCGTATTCATCACCGTCACCAGCACGCCGCCATGCTGAACAAAATTTTGCAGATGTTCAACTCCGCTCCATCCCATGCCGGGCCGGATGTCCTCGGTCGAATCTTCTTTGCCGATGTTCGGCGTCTCCGGTGTGCTTTTCCACGGCAGCGGGTTTCCCCAGCTCATCGGCAGGCCATTGATGATTGCCATGGTATCGCCGCGGCCGGTGGGCGGAAAGAGGATCACATCGTACTTGGAGCGGAGGTCGTCATCTCGCGCAACCTGCTGCGTGTTGATGTAGCTGTAGGGTATCTGCATCTGGTCCAGAGCCAGACGCCACCAGCCTTCCGTCTGGGTGCTTAGCCATGTGTGCAACAGGGCCACGCGAGCGGCGCGCAATGGATGGGACTTGACGGCCGGCGCACTGGACAGTCCGACAGCTTCCAGACCCAGGGCTGTAACTTCCCGCCGCAGAGCTTCTCCCTCGACCTTGGTGACGATGAACGACCCGCGCGTAAACTTGCGTCCTCCAGCTTCAAAGGGCTCCTCGGCAGCCTCGATCGAGGCGTCCTTCAAGCGATAGCGAAGTGTTGCCAGGGCCGTATCAGCGTTTGCATTGATCACAAAGGCCGAACTTCCTCCGCTGACGCCGCCGCGAACTTTGATCTCGCTCACCTTCTCCATCGGCGTCTCCAGCACCTTGGCGTCTACCACGCGCAACACACGGACGTTGAACAACTCACCAAAGGTCCAGCCGGTATCG
>Ga0105245_10004928_pt1 | contig 11741 bp, 11 predicted proteins | sample KBSM54metaG_FD_81523 | JGI IMG/M metagenome (GOLD analysis project Ga0105245, IMG submission 81523) | Miscanthus rhizosphere microbial communities from Kellogg Biological Station, Michigan, USA - KBS M5-4 metaG | ecosystem: Host-associated > Plants > Roots > Rhizosphere > Soil | place...
GAAACCGGTCGTACGCCTCACTCATAGTCAGGCGTTATAGCACACCGAACGCGGACTCTCTCAGCCTCGTCCCGCGCCACGAATCGAGTCGTCGGGCTGAAGCCGGACACTACCGGACGACAGGGTCAACGTGACGAGCACCACCCGCCCCGAGGTGTAGAATCGCCGCACGTCGGTGAGCGGTCGGATCGGTAGCGAACCCTTGGTGTAACAGAAACCGGAGGGCGGCATGCCGCGGCGATGGCTCGGTTGGTCAAGCGTTCTCGCGATCTCGATCGGCGGTGCGGTCTTGATGGCCAGGCAGCCGCCCGACCACTCGACGAAACGCACCGCGATCTCGCGCGCGGGCGCCTGGACGCCCACGCTCACGGCTGACGGCCACCCCGATCTGCAGGGCGTCTGGTTGAACAACAGCGCCACACCGCTGGAACGGCCCAAGGCGCTCGAAGGAAAGTCGACCCTCACTGACGAAGAAGTGTCGGAGTTGCGCCGGCGCGCCGATCGCCTCTTCAGGAACACCAACGCCGACTTCCCGGCCGGCGACGCGGTGTTCCTCGCGGCGCTCGCGAATGTCGAGCGGTTCACGAGCACGACGGCGACGGGCACGACGTCGGAGATGATCGAGCGTGAGTTCGATAACCGGACCTCGCTCATCGTCGATCCACCCGACGGCCGGATTCCGCCGCTGACGCCTGAAGGCCAGCAGAGACGGACGTCAGCCGCCGAACGCCGCCGGCGTCCTGCTGAAGGGCCTGAAGATCTCACGCACGTCGAGCGCTGCCTCACCTACGGTGTCCCGCGGCTCAGCGGAACCAACACCGGAGCAGGTCCGCTCGGCTACTACGAGATCGTTCAAACACCATCGCACGTCGTCCTCTTCCTCGAAGCCGTGCACGAGGCGCGCATCATCCCGATCGACGGACGCGCCCACCTGCCGGCATCGGTCCAGCTGTGGGAGGGCGATTCGCGCGGACGCTGGGAGAAGCAGACCCTCGTCATCGATACGACGAACTTCTCGCCGAGGAGCGACTTCCTGGGTTCGTCCGATCACCTGCACCTCGTCGAGCGCCTGACGCGTGTCGCAGCCGACCGGATCGAGTATCAGATCACGGTCGACGATCCGACCACCTGGACCAGGCCGTGGACGGCCGTGATACGCCTCAAGCGGAGCGATGCGCACCTGTACGAGTACGCGTGCCACGAAGGGAACTTCGAGATCGTGCACGACATGCTCTCGGCCGCCCGGGCCGCCGACAAGATTCGCTGACGAACGCGGCCTGGACCTCAGACGGTAGAAAGCGGGAGCTTGTCGAGGTTGTCGCGCGATGTGTTGTCCGCTCGCGAGCGCAAATAGAAGCCGCCGTGGCCGTCGCTCACGATGACGATAGGCGCGCGGGCATCGTCACGGCGCGCGAAGTAGAACACCGTTCCCCTGCGGATATCGTCGATCGCCTGTGCGACCGTGACCGGCGACCACGACGCGGCGTCGTTGCACAAATGCGTGATCGTCCCGTGATCTTTCTTCACGCTGGTGACGTCTCGCGCGATGCCCGAGGGTTCGAGCCCGCGCTGCCGCGTGAACGCATTGCTGAAGAGGCTCGAATCCGGCTGGTTCGTGATGCGTTGGAGCGCGACGAGACCTTCCCTCCAGCTGTTGAGCGAGTCGCCGTACAGCATCGCCGTGTCCAGGGCCTGCATCTTGTTGAACTGCCCCCAATGCGGACGGCCGTTCCTGCGCACGGCGGCATGGTGGCAATACAGGAGCCACGCAAAGTTGCCCGCGAGCGGTTTGATGCTGGCAAGCTCGAATGACACGGCGCGATTGCTTCCGATGTTGTGCATCGACAGCGATGCGTTCGATGACAGCGACGGACGGAGCGACACGTACCCCGCCTGCGGAAAGAACGGACTGATCGCGAGCACCTCGTCGAGAAAATCCAGACAGGCGGAGGTGGTGGCGTCGAACACCACCTCGAGCGAGTCGGAGACGAAGTCCGTCTGATCGCTGTCTGCCCGCGTGCCGCTGGTCATCAGGTAGTGAGGGCCGCGCCCCGTCCGCGGAAAGCGGCCGTTCAGCACCAGGTATTCGATCTCCGCGATGAGCAGGTTCATGCCCGGAATCTTCCACAACGAGTCGATCGCAGACGCAATGAGCACGCCGGCGTTGAAATTCCCCTGTGCGATCATCAAGTCGAGCCGCGCCGTGGTCTCGGTGAGCGCCGCGACCACGGTGGAGGTCGTCGTCCCGGAAATCACCGCTCCGAGCCCGGGAAGGCCAATCAGAGCACCGACGATTTCGCCCACCGCAGCGGTGGTCGCGGCCGCGGTGCCGGCGGCGATTCCAAGCGCGGTGTGCAGTGCCACGGTGACGCCGATCGCGATGTCGTTCATGCTCGACTGCGGGCTGGGCGCGATGTCCGGCAAGTCGGCCCGCGGCGTCTCCCACCGGCGCGTGACCCACACGTCGCTCGGCCGAAGCGCGTTGAAGACCACCTGGAAGAAGTAGGGAACGCCCGTCGCATCGCTCATGCCCGCGGGAACAGCGTCGTTGTTGAGCAGCCGGAGCAGCGGTGTGAATACCGACGGCGTCCCCTGTCCGTCGCGCAGCGCCTGCATCACCGCCGCCTGGCTCGGCGTCGTCACGACTTGTGCCACGCGGAACTGCGTCCGCACTTCGAGGACGACTGCGTACACGACGCCGAATCGTCCGCTCGCTACGCGCACCGCATCGAAAATGCGATCGTTCCGCACGACGATCGTGTCCGGGCACGGCAGGATCGCTCGCAGCTCCGCGTCCTTGTCGTCGAGCGTGAGCGGATCGCGCTCGCTCTCGATCCAGACTTCCTGTCCACCCGCGAACACCAGATGCACCGCGCGGACGATGTCGGGGAACGGCGGTTGATTCCAGTCGCCTCCGTGCGTCGACGTCGAGATGACGCCGGCGAGCGCCTGACCGTTCGAACCGCCGAGCGTCGGAAGGGCGAGGTGTCCCGCGTCGAGCTCTTCGCACAGCGCAGCGACGCGGATACCCGCTTCGAAATGCACGAGTCGACCGCCGGGTCCCACTTGCGGCACCGCGGTCCAGCGCGGCGCGAGCAGCTGCCGATTGTCGTCGACCAGGTACCGCAGGCGGCTGCTCAGCAGCTTGAGCGAGACCATCACGCCGTCGGTGCTCGTGCAGTCCTCGAACGACCACCCCGAACCGACAACATGCAGCGATTGCCGATCTTCGCCCGCCTTCGCGACCAGTTCGACCAGCGATTTCAAGTCGCGCGGCCGCGCCATCTTCGCCGGAGCGAACCGGACGTCGCCATTCCAGTTGGTGCCCCGGAAGTTCAGATCGTCGTCACCCGAGTAGTTCATCCCGGCGCGGCACGCCATTTCGCGTCTCCTTGACAGTCGGACTCCGGAGGGTACGAAACCTTATCGCAGGTCCATGGGAATCGCTCCCATCTCGGAGGTACGGCACACCCGTTGCTCCCTGAGACGCGCCGGACGCCGGACAGGCGATTTCACACGGATATTCCGGCCCGCGGGATGCGATCGGCTGACTTTTGACATCGGAGCACCAGAATCTCTCGACCCTGGAGAGAGGAGTAACACGCATGAACAAGCGGCGACGGCTCGAGGATCAGTATGAGGCCCTGCTCTTCCAGAACCGGCTCTTTGCCCTGATGCGTCTCAGCCTCGTACTCGTTCCGGCGTTGCTCGCCATCGCGTTTGGCTACGCCATCGGTCCTTATCTCGGTCCTCTCTTCTGAGAAAGCCGGATTGACTAAAATGCACGGCGATGCCGAGCAAATGGGAATACCGCGTGAAGTTCATCCGCATTCCAAAGAACGAAGCGACAGCTGCCGTGACCGGCGAACTGAATGAAGTCGGTAGCGACGGATGGGAATTGGTGAACATCGTCGAAGTCGGCACGATCCTGATGGCCGTCTTCAAACGCCCGCTTCCTGAATCCGCCGATATTCCGCCTGCGCGCTGACCAGCAGCGCGAGGGTGTTCCGGACCCAGTCGGCGCGGGACTTCTTCCAGGTTTCCCAGCCCTCCGGAAATTTCTTGTCGATGAACATCAATTCCAGATCGGTCACCGCGATGGCTGGCTCGCCATCGACAGCGGCGGAACCTGGCTTGTTGGCGAAGAACGCGAACAGCAGGCCGAATTCGCCGGCGGAGCCGGCGAGATTGTCCTCGCCGAACAGCTTCGTCAGCTTCTGCTCCAGGTCCCTGTGAGCATCGACACGTTCGTTGTCAGCGCCGATCAGCCGGTTCACGATCGCCGGTCCGATCGCACCGAGCACTGAACCGGCGTCGGTCAGCAGCGAGATCACCGCCGCTCCTCCGAAGACCTTCGACGCCGGATCCCGGTGGAGATTCTCCGCGATGAAATGCGCGACGTCCGATCGCGTGACCATGCCGTTCTTCGCCCGCCGGATCAGGCGAGTGAAATCGCCGAAGTTCAGCCTGCCCGAGCCCAGCGTGTGAGGGTCGCCTTGCAGGATGCCGCTGTGACCCGGATGCGATCCTTGCGATCCCGGAAATTCGAGCGAGAACAGACCCGGCGGTGTCTTCGTATCGAGCCGCCCCGTGCTGCCGCGCATCAGCAGGTGGTTGCCGGTCGCGAACAGCACGAGAACATCGCCAAGATCTCCGCCTCCCGTGTTACCCAGTTCTCTCACCTGGTCGAGGCTGGCGAGCGGGTTGTCCGCGGTGTTGCGCACCGGAAGAGTTCCGGTCGCAATGGCCGTCCCGATGAACGGACAGGTGGCTTTGGTTCGAACGACGCTGCTCCTGACGTCCTCGCCGAGTTCAGCTTCCACCGCCAACACTCCGGGCTCGTGTTCGTTGCCGGTGCCTGAATCGCCGGTGTTCTTTCCGTCGACCATGGCGAATACCTCCTCCGTTCTGACGGACACATCATCGATCAATTGAGCTCAGCCGGACGACATATCCGTTCGAGAATCGCGTGCCTCATCCGCACCCTGTGAATCGCCAGACGCTGGCCGTCTACACGTTTGGCACCCGTTCGTGACAAGCCGACGCCGACAATGTGGATGCGGAGCGGCTTCCGAAGGAGGTTGACGTGAAGACTCATCCCAACCTGATCACCGACTCGGGTAGCGTGATCATCGACTCCGGTAGCGCGAAGGCTTTAGCCGAGCGCCACGAATGTCCCGGGATCTCGCGGCGGGAACTGCTCACCTCCGGCGTTGCGTGGATCGTCTTCGCGAGCATCGCCGCTCCCGCACTGGCGGAGCAGGTGCAGAAAAAGTGGGTCGCATGCGGCAAGTGCCGCACGATCTTCTACGACGGATTTCCCAACAAGGGGCGATGCGCGGCCAGCGGCGCTCACGCGGCAAGCGCGCGGCGCGTGCAACTTCCCTACGACACGCCCGAAGGACCGCGCATGCAGGGCGGGTGGCGGTTCTGCCACAAGTGCAACGCCTTGTTCTTCGACGGCTATCCCGCGAAGGGCGCCTGCCCGGCTGGCGGCGGCCATCAGGCGCAGGGCCTGAACTTCGTCCTGCGACACAGCATCAACGGTGGCAGCAATGCCTTCCGCTACTGTGCGAAATGCCACGCGATGTTCCAGGTGGGCGCCGATGGCCATTGTCCCGCGGGCAGCACCCACGAGGCAGCCGGGTTCCTGTTCGATCTGCTGAACGAGGACTCACAGCGGATCGATTAGGAGACGAGTTCTTCAAAACTCACACGATCATCGCGCCGGGGCTCGTCAAGATCTAGGGAGTCCGACGCAGGGCTGCGGCCCTATGCTACACGGCCTCAGTTGTGGCGCACGGCTTCAGCCGTGCGTGCTCGCGACTGCCGTTGAACACATAGACACGGCTCGGCGAACCTTGGCATACTCGCGTGCCATGCGTGTCTTCCTCAAACTCTCGATTCTTTTCGGATTCTTCATAACCGCCAGCACGCTGACGAGGGCGCAGGATCTCTCGTTCCAGGAGATGCGCTGGCGCGACATCGGCCCGACCCGTGCCGGCCGAGCGCGCGCGCTGGCGGGCGTCCCCAGCCAGCCCAACACCTTTTACGCCGGCTTCGACAACGGCGGCGTCTGGCGCTCCACCGACTACGGCGCCAACTGGGTTCCGCTGTTCGACGCGCAGTCGACCGGCTCGATCGGCGCGATCGCCGTCGCGCCGTCGAATCCCAGCGTCATCTACGTCGGCACCGGCGCCGGCATCATCCGCCCCGATCTCGCCATCGGCGACGGGATGTACAAGTCCACCGACGCCGGCAAAACCTGGCAGCATCTCGGGCTGCGCGACAGCCAGATGATCGCCGGCATCGCCGTCGATCCGAGCAACGCGGATCGCCTCTTCGTCGCCGTCCTCGGTCACCCGTATGGTCCCAACCCCGAACGCGGAGTGTTCCGATCGACCGACGGCGGCCGCAGCTTCGAGAAAGTGCTGTTCAAGGACGATTACACCAGCGCGAACGAAGTCCTCCTCGACCCGCGCGACCCTCGTGTGCTGTATGCGACCCTCTGGTCGCAGCAACAGAGCTTCATCGAAGGCCAGGGATTCGGCAACGCAGGAATGGGAATTTTCAAGTCGACGGATGGCGGAACGACCTGGAGCCAGCTGTCCGAAGGACTTCCCCCGATTCTGCAGGCGAACATCGCGATCGCGCCGAGCGACCCGGGCATTCTCTACGCGGCGGTCGCCCCTGCGCAGGGCCCGATTGGTTTCTACAAATCGACCGATGGCGGCGCGCACTGGTTCCAGGCGATTCGCGGATCCGGGGCGCCTGCGGGGCTGGCGCAGGACATGCGCCCGCTGGCGCGCATCGGCGGCGGTGATCTTCCGACCGTCACCGTCGATCCCAAGGACGCCAACGTCGTCTACACCGCATCCACCGTCATGTGGCGGACGCTGGACGGCGGGCTCACGTGGAGCGCCGTGCGCGGCGCTCCCGGCGGCGACGACTATCAGCGCATCTGGATCAACCCCAACGACACGCAGATCATCCTGGTCGTCTCCGATCAGGGCGCCGTCGTTTCGGCCAATCGCGGCCAGAGCTGGAGCAACTGGTACAACCAGAACACGGCGGCGATGTATCACGTCACCACCGACAATGCGTTTCCCTATCGCGTCTGCTCCGGCCAGCAGGATTCCGGCAGCGCGTGCGTCCAGAGCCGATCGGACGACGGCCGAATCACGTTCCACGACTGGCATCCGGTGAACATCCAGGAGTACGGCATGGCGGCGCCGGATCCGTCCAACCCGGATCTCGTCTTCGGCAGCCAGCGGACCAACGTGTCCCGCTACGATCGGCGCACCGGCCAGACCACGCTCGTCGGTCCCGACATGTCGGGCACGCTGCCGGGCGGCGGCGCGATGAACCGCAACGTGCGGACCATGCCGCTCCACTTCTCGCCCGTGGACGGACGCACGATGTTCTACGCGTCCAACGTGGTGTGGAAGAGCATCGACCACGGCCACTCGTGGTCGCGCATCTCGCCCGATCTGACGCGCCAGACCTGGGCCGTCCCCGCCAACGCCGGCAAGTACGCGAGCACCGTGAAGCCGGCGCCACTCGGCAGCATCACGGCCCTCAGTGCGAGCCCGCGCTCGATCGCGATCATCTGGGCGGGGACCGACGACGGCAACATCCAGGTGACGCAGGACGGCGGAGCCACGTGGACCAATGTGACACCGCCTTCGATCAAACCGTGGACGCGCATTTTCAACATCGAGGCCGGGCACTTCGATCCGCTGGTCGCGTATGCAGCTGCCAACACGCTGCGCCTCGACGAAATCGCCCCGCATTTCTACCGCACGCGCGACGGCGGCAAGACCTGGAGCGAGATCAACACCGGGATCGCGGGCGACGCCGTCGCAAATACGATCCGCGAAGATCCCCGGCAGCCCGGGCTGCTCTTCGCCGGCACCGACACGCAGGTCTGGGTCTCGTTCGACGATGGCGCGCACTGGCAGTCGCTGCGGCACAACATGCCCGCGATCTCGGTTCGCGATCTGCAGATCAAGGACGATGCGAAGTGCCGCTGCGCGGATCTGATCGCGGGCACGCACGGGCGAGGCTTCTGGATTCTCGACGACCTGACGCCGCTTCGCCAGTCCGCGGCGATCAAGGCGGCAGTTGCGACCAACCAGCCGTACCTGGTCAAACCTGGACCGGCCGTGCGCGTGCGCTTCTCCGGCAACGATCCGACGCCGTGGCCGCCCGAGCTTCCGGCAGGTGAGAGCGCGCCGCCGGGTGCGCTCATCGACTACTACCTGCCTCACGACGCGAGAGGCGAGGTCAAACTCGAGATCGTCGACGCCGGCGGCAGGGTCGTCCGTTCGTACTCGAGCAGCGAACCGGTCTTCGATCCCGATCCGGGCAAGGACCCGGCGGCCTACGACGCCTTGTGCCGCAAGACGCCAACCGCGGCGTATTGCGGGCTTCCCCTCTACTGGCCCGCGCCGCAGTTCATCGTCTCGCCGAAAGGGGGCATGCACCGTTTCAGCTGGGACCTGAAGTTCGATCCGGTGTCGCCCGCCGATCTGATTCCGGCCGGCGACGAGGAAGCGACGGGAGCCGTGCCGGGCCGCACGTATCCGACCTACAACGTGCCGTGGGTTCCGCCGGGAACCTACACCGTCAGGCTGACGGTGGACGGAGCGACGAAGACGCAGCCGATCGTGGTGCGCCTCGATCCCCGCGTGAAAATCGCACCGGAAGCGCTGACGCAGCTCAGCACGCTCAGCGCCGGGCTGTACTGGGAGGCGGTGGCCGCGCATCGCGCCTTCAACGAAGCACACGCGCTGACGGCGACGCTTGATACGCGATCGGGCGCGGCGGTGGACGCGCTGAAAGGCGAACTTGAAGCGTTGGCGCCGACGGGGCTGCAACGAAACATGCGGCTGCTGCGCCGACGAAACGGGGCACCGGCGACGCCGTCATTGGAAGCGGTGAGCAACGCGCTTCAAGCGGCGGCCATGGCGATGCAGGCCGCCGAAGTCGCACCCACGGCGACGCAGCTTGCCGCCGCCGCAACGGCTCGAGCGCAGGCGCAGCGCGTCATGGCGCGCTGGACGGCCGCGAAGGCAAAGGCGGCCGCGCTGCCGCGGTGACGAGCCGCTTCCGTCGGGCGTGAGAATTTTCCAAACGGCCGTCGCAGCCGCGAGAAAGTAGAATCACCAGGTGGCGGATACAGATGTTTTCACCACGCAGGTGCCCGACGGGGACTTCGTGGTGATCGAGCGGGAAACAAAATGGATCGTGCGCCGTATGCTGGGCGACGGCGCGAGTCAGACCACGTGGGCCTTCGAAGGCGGCCAGGCCCCCGCCGTTGCGCAGGCGCTGATCTTTGCGCGCCACGATCGCACCGCGGCCTGGGTGCGCCTCGAGGATCGGCGCTACCGGCTGATCGAGAGCTTTCGGCGCGAACCGACCTGAAGGGCTTGCGGCTAGACCCCGGTTTCCGCCTGAACGACCGGACGCTGGGTCTCCATGGGCGCAGTCCTGTGCAGTAACGTGACGACCGCCCCAAGGACGGCACGTGCGGTCCAGATCGGAAGAACGCAGCAAAGGACGAGCGCTGTCACACCTACGATGAGCGGCACCATCGGTACTCCCGATTTCATATCGGCCGCTCGCGGCGTCGGGACCAGTAGGCGATCGTGACGTGTCCTTCCTGCGGCGCGTCGATGACGACGAAGACCCTCGAAGGCCACCTCGGCACGACGGTTACCATCGACCTCTGCCTTTCCTGCCAGGTGTTCTGGTTCGACGACAAGGAGAGCCTCCACCTCGCGCCGCACGCGGTGCTCCGCTTGTACGGCATCATCGGCGACCGCGCCATGCAACCCAAGCCCCCGGCCGCTGAGCATCCGGCCTGTCCGCGTTGCCAGGTCCGCCTCGCGCTCACGCACGACCGGCAGCGCAACACGCCGTTCCAGTACCTGCGCTGCCTGAAGAATCATGGACGGCTGATTTCGTTCGTCGAATTCCTCAAGGAGAAAGACTTCATCCGTCCGCTGTCACCCGAACAGCTCGCCGACCTTCGCAGCAACGTGCGGACGGTCAACTGCTCGAACTGCGGCGCGGCGATCGATCTGGCCACGAGCTCGTCGTGCGGGCACTGCGGCTCGCCGCTGTCGATGCTGGACATGAAAGAGGCGGGCGCGGTCGTCGCCGCCCTTCGCGACGCCGATTCAGCCGGCCGGCCGATCGATCCCGCGTTGCCGCTGCGGCTGGAACAGGCGCGCCGCGAGGTCGAGGCGTCGTTTGCCAGCTTCCAGCGTGACCGCGGATGGCTCGGCGATGCCGCCAGCGGCGGGTTGATCAATGCCAGCCTGAGCGCGCTCGCGCGTTGGTTGAAGGATCAGTGACGGGCCGACGCGTAGAGCATGAACAGCAGCAGCACCGCGATCACCAGCAGCGTGACCTTGATCCAGCTGTACGGCCGTGACCCCGCGATCGTGCCGGTGACCCCGTTGACAATCACCTGGTAGGACGTCGCGCCGTACACGTACGTCATCAGCCAGATCGGCGCCAGAATGTGCTTGAAGGTCTGGTCGTGGAACGCCGCGTCGACCGTCAGGTTGCGCTGCGTGTCGCCGGGCACCTGCTGCGCGCACAGCCGCCGCAGCTCGTTGTTCATCGCCTGCCGGCTCCGCTCGGCTGCCGCGACGAGATCGATCTGGTAGCGCTCCACCGTCCATCCGGCGAGGTATCCGGGATCGAAGGGGACGAGCGAACCCGTGGGAAACGGTTCGACGCGGCGCAGCTTGCCGGCGTCCACGCCCACCGACGCGCACACCAGCTCGTCGTCGAAGGCGTGCGAGAGCTCACCCGAGACCGGCGTCCACTGGACTTTCTGCACGCGGCGGTTGCCTTCCGTCACGTAGTAGTACGTCCCTGAATCGGCCGACCATCGAGCGTCGGCGTTCGCGTCGAAGGTCCAGTACGGGAGGTAGATGCCCTTGACCGTGTCGGTCAGCGCCTTCGCGTTCAGGTTGTTGGGCGCGAGCCACTGGCGGCCATACCAGGCGCGAATCAGATCGCGAGCCTGCGACTCGGAGATCTTCAGCGGCAGCAGCGACTCCGGCCGGAAGGGATCCTTGGTTTCTTCGTATGGAACGAGCGCCGTCGACCCGCAGAAGGCGCAGCGCTGGCCGACGACATCTTTATCGAAGACCGATATCGCCTGACAGCTTTGGCAGCGGACGGAGGTTTTCGGCGCCTGCCATCCTCGCGACGAGTCGGGAATGGCGCGGAGGGCGCTGACGAGATCGTGCTCCTCGATGCGGGTGTCGCCGCCGAGCGACGTCAGTTTTGCCGGCGACTCGGTGCCGCAGAACGGACAGATGAGCGCCTGCCTGGCGGGATTCCAGTTCGCCTCGGCGCCGCACGCCGGACAATGGAATTTCTGGCGGGCGGACGCAACCTGGCCTTCGGCTGCGCCCGCGTCGGGTGTGTTCGGTTCGCTCACGATCGAACGAGGATCACTTCAGGAAATCAGCGAGCGCGCTCCTGGTGATGCGCCACTGCGTGCCGATACGCTTGCCTTTGAGATCGCCGGCTTCCAGGCTCGCAATCACGTCCGCTTCGGTCACGCCCAGCGCCTTTGCCGCATCGGCGGGACCGATAGTTTCGGGAATACCCGAAGCGGCGCCGGCCGCGGCCGCGGGGCCTCCGGCCGGCTGCGTGGCCTGCGCCACCAGCATCGCCACCCGCCGCAGCGCCGCCTGCTCGTCCGCGAGCCGGTC
>Ga0105245_10004929_pt1 | contig 11740 bp, 10 predicted proteins | sample KBSM54metaG_FD_81523 | JGI IMG/M metagenome (GOLD analysis project Ga0105245, IMG submission 81523) | Miscanthus rhizosphere microbial communities from Kellogg Biological Station, Michigan, USA - KBS M5-4 metaG | ecosystem: Host-associated > Plants > Roots > Rhizosphere > Soil | place...
CGTCGCCGTTCGCGGCGAAGCCGAAGTCGAGCCACGCCGCCGGCGCCGACAGCGCGTGCCCGAGCGTTTGCCACTTCGCCACGGGCGGGAGCGATGGCGCTGGGGTAATCGATGGCTGGGCCGGCGTGGCGCTCGGGCTTGGCGTGGGCGCCGGCGTGGCGGTCGGCGCATCGGTAGCCGCGGCCAGGCTCTGGGCCGGCGCAAACGTGGCCGGCGCCATGAGCGAGCAGGCGGAAAGGATCGCGGCCAGGAGGATGACGACGACGGCCAGGCCGGCTGGACCGGCGGCCCTCCGCTGCGACCGGAGCAGGAAGGGGGACATGCGCGGTGCCGGCGCCGTGCTCTGCTCGATCCCTACAGGCGGACCCGGGGCGGCGACTCGCGGTCGAACATGTGGACCGTGTCGACGAAGCGGACCGTCTTCGTCTGGTAGGCCATGATCAGCGAGTGGGTGCGGGCGCCGCCGCCGAAGAAGCGCACCCCCTCCAGCAGGTCGCCGGGCGTGACGCCGGTGGCCGCGAAGACGAGGTTCTCGCCCGAGGCGAGGTCCTCCGTTCGGTAGATGCGGCTCTCGTCGCCATGCCCCATCCGCGCGCCGCGGGCCCGCTCGTCGTCGTTGCGGTACCGGAAGCGGGCCTGGATCTCGCCACCGAGGCACTTCATCGCGGCGGCGGTGATCACGCCTTCCGGGGCGCCGCCGATGCCCATCACCGCGTGCACGTTGGTGCCCGCCACCGCGCAGCTGATCGCTGCCGACAGGTCGCCGTCGGTGATGAGCTTGATCCGCGCGCCGACGCTGCGGACCTCGGCGATGAGGTCCGTGTGCCGCGGACGGTCGAGGATGATCACGGTGATGTCCTGCGTGCGTCGCCCGAGCGCGTCGGCGATGGCGCGGACGTTCTCGGCGGGCGGCCGCGTGATGTCCACCCTGCCCGCGGCGCCCGGCCCGACGCACAGCTTCTCGAGGTACGTGTCGGGGGCATGGACGAGCCCGCCGCGCTCCGACGCGGCGAGGACCGTGATGGCGTTGGCCGACCCGGTCGCGACGAGGTTCGTGCCCTCGAGCGGGTCCACCGCGATGTCGATCTCGGGCGCCATGTCGCCGGCGATGCCGACCTGCTCACCGATGTACAGCATCGGCGCCTCATCCCGCTCGCCCTCGCCGATGACGATCGTGCCCTGCATCTCGATCTCGTCCATCGCGGCGCGCATCGCCTCGGTGGCGAGCTTGTCGGCGCCCATCCGGTCGCCCCGGCCCATGACGCGAGCACTCGCGATTGCCGCGGCTTCGGTCACCCGGACCATCTCGAGCGCGAGGAGCTTCTCCATGCGACCTCCGCGTCCTCCTGGCTAGTGCCGGAAGTGGCGCCTGCCCGTGAAGACCATCGCCATGTGGTGCCGGTCGGCGACCTCGATCGCCATCTCGTCGCGGATCGAGCCGCCCGGTTGGATGATGGCGGTCACGCCAGCCTGGGCGGCGATCTGGATCCCGTCGGGGAAGGGGAAGTAGGCGTCGCTCGCCATGACCGAGAGGCGGGCCCGTTCGCCGGCCCTGCGCAGCGCGATCTCGACCGAGACCTGGCGGCTCGCCTGGCCGCTGCCGATGCCCACCGACGCCGCGTTCTTGGCGAGCACGATCGCGTTCGAGCGGACGTGCCGGACCGCGCGCCACGCGAACAGCAGGTCGGTCAGCTCCTCGAGCGTCGGTCGGCGCTTGGTGACGACCTGGAGCTGGCTGCCGTCGAGCCCGAGGTCGTCGAGCGTCTCGACCAGGAGGCCGCCGCCGACCCGCTTGAAGTCGAGCCGGGCGATGCCGTAGTCGCGCATGCCCTCGATCGGGTCGGGTGGGACGCGCAGCAGCTCGAGGCCCTGCTTCTGGCGGAGGATGCCTACGGCCGAGTCGTCGAAGCCGGGAGCGATGACCGCCTCGTACGAGTTCGCGGCGATCTCGCGCGCGGTCGCCCCGTCCAGGATCCGGTTGACGCCGACGATGGCCCCGAAGGACGCGACGGGATCGGTCTCGAGCGCGCGCCGGTAGGCCTCCACCAGCTCGTCGGCCGAGGCAAGCCCGACCGGATCGGTGTGCTTGGCGATGACCACGGTCGGCGTCGTGTAGTCACTGGCGATCCGGAACGCCACGTCGAGGTCGAGCAGGTTGTTGAACGAGGGCGTGCCGCCCTGGAGGATGGACGCGTCCGCCACGCCGGCGGAGCGATGGGTGGTCTCGCGGTACAGGGCGCCGGTCTGGTGCGGGTTCTCGCCGTAGCGCAGGTCGCGGACCTTGTCGAGGACCATGGCCAGCCGGTTCGGGTAGGTGTTGCCGGCGATCTGGTTGAGGTAGGCCGCGATCTCGGCGTGGTACGCGGCGACCATCCCGAAGGCCTCGGCGGCCAGCTGCGCCTTCAGCTCCGGGCTGACCTGGCCGCGCTCCTTGAGCTCGTCGAGGACCTGGGTGTAGTACTCCGGGCTCGACACGGCGGCGACGGCCGCCGGGTTGCGGGCCGCCGCGCCGAGGAGCGCCGCGCCGCCCACGTCGATCATGTCGATCGCCTTGTCGATGCCGATCAGCGCCCGCCCGATCTCGGCGCCGAAGGGGCGGACGTTGACCACGACGATGTCGATCGGCTCGATGCCCTCGCGCTTGAGCTCCTCGACCTGGTCGGGCGCATCGCGGCGCGCGAGGATCCCGGCGTAGACCGCATGGTGGAACGTCTTGACCTGGCCGCCGAGCATCGTGGCGACGCCGGTCAGGTCCGCGACGGGCCGCACCTCGACGCCGTCCTGGGCGAGATGCTCGCGGGTCCCGTCGGTCGCGAAGAGCTCGATGTCCAGCGACTGCAGGCCGCGTGCGAACATCGTGATGCCGTCCCGCGTCGCGACCGAGAGCAGCGCTCGCACCCGCATCCTCCACGTCGTGCCGGGTCGTCGGCGCCTGGCGAGCGCCCGAAACCGAGCGTGGGCGATCCGCCGTGTGGCTCGGCAGCCGAGTATAGCCCGGGCCTCATGGCATACTCCACCCTCGCTTGATCTCCCGCCGAGCCAGGTGAACGTTGAAGCTGCTGCCCTGGGAATACTTCTGGGTCGCGTTCAGCAAGATCAACTTCCCCGACCTGTTCGATCCACTCTGGATCGCGTCGCTGATCCTGCTGGTCGTCCTCGTCGTGCTGTACGTGCTGCGCACTCGTGCGCTGCATCGCCACAAGCTGTACCTGGACATGTGGGAGTGGCTGTTCTGGGCCGGCCTGATCACGTTCTTCCTGCTGATCGTCGGCGCGATCTTCGCCTTCGACTTCGCGGTGATCCTGGTGATCCTCGGCAGCGGCCTGCTGACCATGGCCTACGCCCGCTTCCGGCGCTACCCGCCCCTGTTCGAGGCGTACGAGCACCAGCTCGCCAGGCAGCGCTACCTCGCTCGCACTCGCCAATCCCGCCCAGAGGCCACGATCCGCCAGAAGAACGTGCGGCGGAAGGGCAAGCGGCGCTAGGGACGCCTGGAGCCAGCGTGGAGATCCAGCGGTTCGGCGTCGGCAATCGGCGTCCCGAGGGGCCGATCGGCAGCGAGGGCGTCGAGGGCCAGGTCATCCACTCCGATGCCCGCGGCGTCATCGCCGAGCTGGCGTTCCGCAAGGGCGGCCGGATCGAGCCCCACGACAACCCGAACACGACGTGGTTCATCGTCATCGAGGGCGGTGGCTACGTGCTCGTGGGCGAGGAGCAGCGGCGGGTCGCAGCGGGCGAGGCGATCCTGTGGCCGGCCGGCGTGACCCACGGAGCGTGGACCGAGCATGGCCCGATGCGGGTCTTCGTGGTCGAGTTCGCCGGGTCGGACGACTCGGAGATGCGCGGCATCCTCGAGGGCGCTGCGCGTCGCCTCGGGCCGGGCGAGGCCGGCCGTGCGCCGCGGGGCGAAGGGCGGCTCGCGCCGCGTCCCGCCGCGGAGCCCATCGATCGCGAGGGCGAGCCGACCTAGGCGCCGCCAGTTCTCGCGGCAGCCTCGAAGGCCATTGCCAGGAGCCGCGCGCCGGCGTCCTCGTGGCCCGCGGCGCGGTCGGCGAGCCAGCCGGCACGGCCCACCTTCGCCGCCATGGTCGCGGTCGCTTTCGCGCCGGCGTCGGCAGCGTCGGCGGCTTCTCGGGCGGCAGTCGGGACGTCGCCCTTGGCATCGGCGACTCGGCGTACAGCGGCCGCGGCTGGAGCAAGCGCATCGAGCATGGTCCGGTCGCCGGCGGAGACCTGGCCACGCTGCGCGACTGAGGCCGTAGCGGCCTCGAGGTAGCCGGCTGCGCGCTCCGGCGCCGGCGACGTGGGATCCACCTCCGCTTTTGCCGCGGCCATCAGTGCGAACGCGATCAGGGTGCCGCCGGTCGACGGCGCCTTCCGCGCGATCTCCGTCCCGCAGCGGCGGATCGCGTCCGCCTCGGACAGCTCGGAGAGGCTCGGCGCCAGCTCGATGAGCGCCCGGCAGGCATTCGTCACGGTCAGGCCGAGGTCGCCGTCGCCGGCGGCGCCATCAAGGCGGTTCAGGTCGTCGCGCGCGTCGAGCAGCTCCGTGGCGACCGCGGACACGATCTCGCCGACCGCGGCCCCGCTCATACCTGGACGAAGAACGGCGTCGCGGCAGGCGCGTCCAGCAGGCCGCGGAGCTCGTCGTCCAGGCGGATGAGCGTCAGCGAGGCGCCGGCCATCTCGAGCGACGTCGCGTACTCGCCCACCCATACCCGATGCACACGGATGCCCTCGCCCTCGAGGATCCCCGCCACCGAGCGGTACAGGATGTACAGCTCCTCCTTCGGGGTCGCGCCGAGCCCGTTGACGAGCACACCCACCTCGTCGCCGCGCTTGTAGGGCAGGTCGGCGAGGATCGCGCTGGTCAGCTCGTGCGCGATCGCGTCGGCGCTCTCGAGCGGCCCGCGCCGCACGCCCGGCTCCCCGTGGATGCCCATGCCGATCTCCATCTGGCCCGCGGGGAGCTCGAAGGTCGGCACCCCGGCCGCCGGGATCGTGCATGGCGAAAGCGCCACGCCCATCGTCCGCGTACCCGCCGCCGCACGCTCCGTCACGGCGACGACCTCGTCGAGCGAGGCGCCCGCGGCCGCCGCCGCCCCGGCGACCTTGTACAGGAAGAAGATCCCCGCGATCCCGCGCCGCGTGTTCGCTCGATCCGGCGGCGCCGAGGCGACGTCATCCGCGCCGAGGATCGTCCGGACCTCGATGCCCTCGTCGGCGGCCAGCTCCGCCGCGAGATCGAAGTTGAGCCGGTCGCCGCCGTAATTGCCGTAGAGGTACAGCACGCCGGCGCCGCTTGAGATCGCCCGGGTCACGTCGAGCATGTCGTCGCTCGAGGGCGAGGCGAACACGTTGCCGATGGCCGCGCCGTCGATCAGGCCCCGCCCGACGTAGCCCATGAACACCGGCAGGTGACCGGAGCCACCCCCGGTCGCGATGCCGACCTTGTTCGCGACGGGCCCGTCGGCCCGCACGATGGCGCGCGGCGACGGTCGCCGGAGCTGGTCCGGATGCGCGGCGAGGATGCCGTCGAGCATCTCGTCGACGAAGGGCTCGGGGTCGTTGAGGATCTTCTGCATGGCGGCGCGCTCCATCGATCTCGGGTTCGGGCCGAGAGAAGGGTAGGGCGGCCGCGTCAGCCCGAAACGGTCAGCGGGGTCCGGCGCCCGGTGCCGGCGCGTCGACGATGGTCCGATCGTCGAGTTGCTCCTCGACCTCCTCCTCGAGCGCCTCGATTCGCGCCGCCGGCCCGGCGAACGTCGACCACGCGGCGCCGGCGAGGATGCCTAGGATCGAGGCAACGATGATCCGCGCGACGACCGGGAACCCGGCCCCGAGCCAGTCGAGCGCCGTTCCCGTGCCTGCCCCGACGCGCTCGATCTGCCCCGGATCGGCCGGCGGCCACGCCGCGGTCGCCATCCCGGCGAGCAGCAGCGCGCCGGCCGCGGCGCCGACCCAGCCGACCGCACCACCGAGCCCAACCGGCCCCTCGTCCTGGACCTCGTCGCCGCCCTTGCGAGCGAAGCGACTGTTCAGGTTCATCAGGCTCCAGCGCGGATTCGTCACGAGGGCCCGGTTCTCCGGCCAGGCACCGACGAACGAATCGAGCAGCGAGCCCGCGGTGAATCGGAGGCTCAGCGCCAGCCCGGCGGCCGAGCCCAGCGCCGCGCCGAGCCCCGGCGCGGACGTGCCACCGGCGAGCAACGCCACCATGGCGTCGGTTCCCGTGCGGTCGAGGACCCACGCCCCGAGGTAGCCGCCCGCGAGCGGCCCGAGCAGCGTGAAGACGAAGAACCCGACGACCGCGACGTCGAGCCGCAGCACGTCAGTCCGGCGAGAGCACGGGCGCGGCGCCGATCACGGCTCCGAGCTGGCCCAGGATCCGCGCCGTGGCGCCCCACACGGCCGGCCCCTCGGAGAGCTCGTCGAGGGAGTAGGCGCCATAGCGGATGCGCCACTCGCGCACGTCGCGCTCCATGGTCGTGATGGGCGCATCGGGCAGGAACGCGGCGAGCGGCGCCTCGATGACCCGGGCGACCTCGCGCGGGTCCGGGCGCCAGGGTTGGAGCCGATCGGCGAGCGCCACGATCGGCATGACCCGGAAGTTGCTCACCGGGATCCAGAAGGGCTCGAGCTCGCCGATCAGCCGCAGGCCGATCGCAGCCGGGTCGAGGCCGATCTCCTCGGCGGCCTCGCGCAGCGCCGTGGCCGCGAGGTCGGCGTCGCCCGCCTCGGCAGCTCCACCGGGGAAGGACACCTCGCCCGAGTGGTGCCCGTCATAGCTCGTGCGCTCGATGAGCACGACCCGCGCCTCGCCCACTGGATCCGGCGCGATCAGCACCAGGACGCCGGCGGGCCGGGCCGTGGCCGCCCCGTCGGCGGCGGCCTTCCACGGCTCGCCGCTGATTCGGATCGGCATCAGCGCCTCGGGCGGGGCGGGCAGGACGTCAGGCAATGCCCGCAACCGCGCGACCGCCTCCGCGTACCTCAGTTCGGTCGGCTCCCGCCGTCCCCACGCTCCGGCTCGGTGTCGGGCAGGTCCAGGACCGAACGGCGGCGCTTCGAGCCACCGGCCGCGGCGCCGACCGGCTCCGCATCCGCCCCGCTGCGCCGCGCATCGCGGCGATCGGCGGCATCGGCGACGACCGCCTCGCCGTTGGCCGAGAACACGAGCGTTGTGCCCAGCGGATCGGCGTCGACGTTGATCACCTGGCCGGGCCTGAAGCGGCCTTCGATCAGCGCCCGGGCGAGCGGGTTCTCGACGAGACGCTGGATCGTCCGCTTGAGCGGCCGCGCCCCGAACGTCGGATCGGTGCCCTCGCGCGCGATCAGCGCCCGCGCCGCGGGCGTGAGCTCGAGGACCAGGTCCTGCGAGGCGAGCCGTCGCTGCAGGTCGGCGAGCAGCAGCTCGACGATGGCCGCGAGGTCGGCCTCGGTCAGGGCGTGGAAGACGATGACCTCGTCGATCCGGTTGAGGAACTCGGGGCGCAGCTGGAGGCGCAGCGCCTCGGTCACCTGGCGCTTCATCGCCTCGTAGGCCTCCTCGTCGCCGGGACGGACGCCGGAGGCGGCGATGATCTGCGAGCCGATGTTGCTGGTCATGATGATCACGGTGTTCTTGAAGTCGACCGTGCGGCCCTGCGAGTCGGTCAGTCGACCGTCGTCGAGGACCTGGAGCAGGACGTTGAAGACGTCCGGGTGGGCCTTCTCGACCTCGTCGAGCAGGACCACCTGGTACGGCCGGCGACGGACTGCCTCCGTGAGCTGCCCGCCCTCGTCGTAGCCGACGTAGCCGGGCGGTGCCCCGATCAGTCGCGAGACGGCGAACTTCTCCATGTACTCGCTCATGTCGATGCGGGTGATGGCGTGCTCGTCGTCGAACATGAACGCCGCGAGGGCTCGGGCCAGCTCGGTCTTGCCGACGCCGGTCGGGCCCATGAACAGGAACGACCCGATCGGGCGGCGCGGGTCCTTGAGGCCGGCGCGGGCCCGGCGAACCGCATCGGAGACCGCGGCGATGGCCTCGTCCTGCCCGACCACGCGATCGTGCAGCCGCTCCTCCATGTGGACGAGCTTCGCCAGCTCGCCCTCCATGAGCCGGTTGACGGGGATGCCGGTCCACTTCGAGACGATGTCCGCGATCTCGTCCGCGGTCACCTCTTCCTTGAGGAGGGAGTTGGGACCGGAGAGGGCCTTGAGTGCCGCGTCCTCCTGGGCGAGCCGGTCCGTCAGCTCGCGGAGCGTCCCGTACTTGAGCTGCGCCGCGCGCTCGTAGTTGGCCTCGCGCTCGGCCTGCTCGATCTGGACCTGGAGGTTCTCCAGCTCCGACTTCGTGCCGCGGAGCGCCTGGATCGCGCCCTTCTCGGCCTCCCAGCGCTGCTTCAGCGCGCCGGCCTCCTCGGAGATCTCAGCAAGCTCCTTCTCGAGGGCCTCGAGGCGCGCCTTCGAGGCGTCGTCCTTCTCCTTGCGCAGGGCCTCGCGCTCGATCTCCAGCTGGATCCGGCGCCGCTCGAGCTCGTCGAGCTCGGTGGGCATCGAGTCGATCTCCATCCGGAGGCGCGACGCCGCCTCGTCGACAAGGTCGATCGCCTTGTCCGGGAGGAAGCGCTCGGTGATGTAGCGGTCGGAGAGCGTTGCCGCGGCGACGAGCGCGGAATCAGTGATCCGCACGCCGTGGTGGACTTCATACCGCTCGCGCAGGCCGCGCAGGATCGAGATCGTCTCCTCGACCGTCGGCTGGTCGACGTAGATCTGCTGGAAGCGCCGCTCGAGCGCCGCGTCCTTCTCGATGTGCTTGCGGTACTCGTCGAGCGTCGTCGCGCCAATCATGTGCAGCTCACCGCGGGCGAGCATCGGCTTGAGGAGGTTCGAGGCGTCCATCGCGCCCTCGGCGGCGCCAGCGCCGACGACCGTGTGGAGCTCGTCGAGGAACAGGATGACCTGCCCGGCCGAGTCCTTGATCTCCTTCAGGACCGCCTTGAGGCGCTCCTCGAACTCGCCACGGAACTTCGCGCCGGCGATCAGCGCACCGAGGTCGAGGGCGACGACCTTCTTGTCCTTCAGCGACTCGGGGACGTCGCCGCGGATGATCCGCTGGGCGAGGCCCTCCGCGATGGCGGTCTTGCCGACGCCGGGCTCGCCGATGAGCACGGGGTTGTTCTTCGTCCGGCGCGACAGGACCTGCATGACCCGACGGATCTCGTCGTCGCGGCCGATCACGGGGTCGAGCTTGCCGGCCCGGGCGTCCGCGGTGAGGTCGCGGCCGTACTTCTCGAGCGCCTGGTAGGTGCCCTCGGGGTTGGGCGAGGTCACGCGCTGCCCACCGCGAACCGATTGCAGGGCCGTCAGGACCTGCTCCTTGCTGGCGCCGTGTCGCTCGAGCAGCTTCTGGCCCTCGCCGCCAACCTCGGCCACGCCCAGCAGCAGGTGCTCGGTGGACGTGTATTCGTCGCCCAGCCGGCGAGCCTCTTCCTGGGCTCGATCGATGACCCGCTTCGCGCGCGGGTCGAGCGTCAGCGAGCCGCCCTGGAGGCGGGCGCGCTTGGCCAGGATCGCGGCGAGCTCGCCGCGGAAGGCAGGCAGGTCCACGCCGAGCCGCCGCAGCGTCTCCGCGGGCACGCCGTCGTCCGGCTCGATGAGCGCGGACAGGATGTGCTCGGCGTCGAGCACGGGGCTCTGGAGCCGCTCCGCGAGCTGCTGGGCGGCGACGATGGCCTCCTGGGCCTTCTCGGTAAATCGGTCGAGCTGCATGTCGGTTGGTCTCTCTGTCAGGTTCGTGGATCGGGCTGGTCGACGAGGTCGAGGAATGTCTGGGCCGCGGCCTTGGCCTTGGCCGACAGGTCGGTCGGCAGGACGACCTTGACCCGGACGTACAGGTCGCCGGTGCCGTCGCCCTTGAACCGGGGCATGCCCTGGCCCTTCAGCCGGAACGTCCGGCCGTTCTGGGTGCCCGCGGGCAGCGTCAGCAGGACTCGGCCCTTGAGCGTCCCGACCGGGATCTCGCTGCCCAGCAGGGCCTCCTTGAGCGTGACCGGCACCTCGCGCTCGAGGTCGTCGCCCTTGCGGGTGAACGTTCGGTTCGCCTTGATCCTGGTCACGACGATCAGGTCGCGCCCGTCGGGGCCCTTCCCGGTGAGCCGGATCCGGCTGCCCGTATTTGCTCCGCGCGGGATCGTGAGCTCCAGGCGGCGCCCCTCGAGCTCGACGATGCGCGTCGTGCCGTGGAACGCCTCCTCGAGCGAGAGCTCGGCGGTGACCTCGATCGGCTCACGTCGCGCGTTCGAGGCGACCCGCCCGGCAGTCCCGCCGCCGGTCGTCCGAGCTCGCCCGGCGCCGGTGGCGCCGGCCATGCCCAGCCGCGACAGCAGGTCGTCGATCGACTCCCCGCCGCCGGCCGCGAAGACCTCGGGCTCGCCGGCGGCGGCGGCCTCGTCGCCGAACATCATGTGGAAGAAGTCGGAGAACGCGCCCGCGTCGCCGCTGGTGCGGAACTCGTAGCGGACGCCGCCGGGCCCGCCGGCGCCGCCCGTCCGGAACGAGTAGCCCGCGAACGGGCTCCCCGGGCCGAACGGGTCGCGCCCGCCGGAGGCCCCGCCCGCCGCCGCGCCGGCGCGGGCGTAGGCCTCCCAGTCACGCCCGAACTGGTCGTACTTGGCGCGCTTGGCCGGGTCCGACAGGACCGCATTCGCCTCGTTGACTTCCTTGAACCGCCGCTCCGCCGACTTGTCACCGGCGTGCTTGTCCGGGTGTGATTCGCGGGCAAGCTTGCGGAAGGCCTTCTTGATCTCGGCCTGGGTCGCGGTCCTCGGCACGCCGAGGGTCTTGTAGTAGTCCTGGAACTCCGGCTGTTGCGCCACGGCGCCTCGCTTACCCCTTGACCACCACGGTGGGCTGGTCGGGCGGGAAGTTCGGGCGGCGCATCGGCGCCTCGGGCGCCTCGTCACGCTCGCCGTCCTTGGCCGGCTTCGGCGCCGCTGTCGACGACAGCGGCTTCGGCCGGCGACGCAGGGCCGTGTCGAGGACCTGGTCCATCGACTCGACCGTCACGATCTTGATGCCCTTGCGGATCTCATCGGGGATGTCCCGCAGGTCCTTCTCGTTCTTCTTGGGGATGACGACCATCTTCGCGCCCGCGAGATGGGCGGCGAGGATCTTCGACTTGAGGCCACCGATCGGCAGCACCCGGCCGCGGAGGGTGATCTCGCCGGTCATCGCCAGGTCCTTGCGCACCGGGATGCCGGTGAACGCCGAGACCATGGCCGTGGCCATCGTGATGCCAGCCGACGGGCCGTCCTTTGGGATGGCGCCGGCCGGCACGTGGATGTGCAGCGTCTGCTTCTCGAACGTCTCGCGCGGGATCCCGAGCTCCTGGTTGTGGGTCCGGATCCACGACAGGCCGGCCCGTGCCGACTCGCGCATCACCTCGCCCAGCTGGCCGGTGAGGATGAAGTCCTCCTTGCCGTCCATCCGTGTGACCTCGATCGCGAGCACGTCGCCCCCGACCTCGGTGACCACCAGGCCCATCGCCGAGCCGGTCTGGTCCTCGGCCTCGAGCTCGCCGTACTCGAACCGCGGCGGCCCGAGGTACTCCAGCAGCTTCTTGCGGTCGACGACGGTCTTGCGCTTGCGACCCTCGGCCACCGTGCGCGCGACCTTGCGCATGATGTTCGCGATCTCGCGCTCGAGGTTCCGGACGCCGGCCTCCTTGGTGTAGGCCTGGACGAGCTCGGTCATC
>Ga0105245_10004932_pt1 | contig 11738 bp, 9 predicted proteins | sample KBSM54metaG_FD_81523 | JGI IMG/M metagenome (GOLD analysis project Ga0105245, IMG submission 81523) | Miscanthus rhizosphere microbial communities from Kellogg Biological Station, Michigan, USA - KBS M5-4 metaG | ecosystem: Host-associated > Plants > Roots > Rhizosphere > Soil | place: Michigan...
GGCCGAGGGATCGGGAATAAAGCTCTTCACCGTCCCATCCTTCGCGCTGCCGATTCGAATGCCGCGCTTCACTCCCGGGTTGGTCATCTCGTCCGACTGCGAGTCGGTGGAATACAGCGTGTCATCCTTGGAAATGAAAATCCCACTGGGACGGCCGAACTGCTTCCATTGATCGATGAACTTCCCATCCTGATCGAAGATCTGGATCCGGCTGTTGCCCCGGTCGGCGACGAACAGACGTCCCTTGGAATCCATGGCGACGCTGTGCGGATCGTTGAACTCGCCCGGGCCGGATCCCTTCTTGCCCCAGGTCTTGATGAACTTCCCGTCCTTGGAGAACTTCATGATGCGCGCGTTGGTTTCCCCGCCGTGCCCATCCGTGACGAAGATGTCGCCGTTGGCCGCGATCACCACATCGGTCGGACCATTGAACATGTCGGTTCCCGCGCCCGCCACGCCGGCCTTTCCCAGCGTCATAAGGACTTTTCCCTCGGGACTGAACTTGATGACCTGTTGGCCATGGCCGTCCTTCGCCTGTGCATCGGTGACCCAGACGTTGCCCTCGCGGTCGATTGCCAGCCCGTGCGCCTGCGCGAATCCGGTGCCAAAGCTTTTCAGAAGCTTGCCCGAAGCATCGAACTCGAGGATGTTGGGCTCGCTGCGGTGGAACACCCAGATGTTGCCGCGCGCATCCGGATCCACCGAGATTACCTGGCTCCACTGAATATTTGCGGGAAGCTGCGCCCAGTTCTCGACTGCGCGATACGGATTTGGCAGGTTATTGGTGGCCGCTGCATTGGTCTGGGCGAATGCACTGGCTCCCAACACTGCCATCAGAAACATGAATCTCACACGACAGCACTGCGACATGGCGGATTCTCCTTGCCTGGTGATGGCATCATTCTACTCCAGCGGCTTGGCTGCCGTTGCCGAGAGGCTGCATTCGAACCAGATCGCCGGTATAATCACGGACCAGGACGAAACAACGATGAAACGACGCGCATCGGCGTGGATCGCGGCGTTGGCTACCACCGGCGCCATCTGGTTCGGTACCCAAACGCTTGGCACGGCCCAGGCTCCGACCGCCGGAGGACTTCCGTCAAAAGCCGGGAACGCCAACTCGTTCGCTAACCTGAATCCCTTGCCCGCAGCGCCTCCCGGACCCACGCCCCGGCTCGCGGATGGACGAGTGGACTTCTCCGGAGTCTGGCGTCCGGCCGACGTTTTCTTGATTGAAGATATTTCACTGGGACTCAAGACGGGGGAGACGCTTCCATTGAATCCGGCGGGCGAGAGGAGTCTGAAGGCCCGGTTGTCTAAAGATGACCCGGAAGCGAACTGCCTGCCAACGGGTGTGCCTCGCCTGGCTCCTTATCCGTGGAGGATCGTCGAAACAGCCACGCACATGTTCTTCATGTTTGAAGGAAACATCCACAGCTTCCGACAGATTTTCATGGACGGCCGCAAACATCCCCTGGATCTGGACCCGACATGGTATGGGCACTCCATCGGGTGGAAAGAAGGCGATGCCCTGATCGTGGACACGATCGGATTCAACGACAGGACCTGGTTCGATTTCCTTGGCCACCCGCATACCGAACAGCTCCATACCGTGGAGCGGTATCGCCGGCCGACATTCGGGACACTGACAGAAGAGGTGACGATCGACGATCCTGGCGCTTACACCCGCGCATTTACGATCGCTGGCGCCCACGTCTTGTTGCCCAAAGACGAACTGATGGAATACGTCTGTAATGAGAATGAGAAGGACACGAAGCACCTGAGCGGACCGGCGAGGCGTCCGTGAAACGCATGACTCGTCGTACACTCTTCGCAGCCGCCGGCGGTGCCACTGTGGCCGGAATGCAGGCACGAGCCCAGTCCTCGAAACGCATCCAGACTCCTACACTCAATATCGGCTATGAGGAGAGCGGTCAAGGATTCCCAGTTATCCTACTGCACGGATTTCCGGACGACGCGCATGCCTGGACCGACGTCGCACCTCCTCTGGTAAACGCCGGATATCGAGTACTGGCTCCTTATTTGCGCGGCTACGGGCCGACCAGCTTCCGTGATCCCAACGCTCCGCGCATGGCAGAGCAGGCGGCGATAGGGCAGGACGTGATCGATTTCGCGGACGCGCTGGGACTCGATCGTTTTGCTCTTTCGGGTTACGACTGGGGCGGGAGAGCGGCCTGCATCGCCTCGGCGCTGCATCCGGATCGAGTACGAGCGGCGGTGCTGATTAGCGGTTACTTGATTCAGAACACGATTGCTCCCGCTCCGCCAAGCTCGCCGGAAGCGGAGAAGAACCTGTGGTATCAGTACTACTTCAATACCGAGCGCGGGCGAGCGGGCCTTTCCGCGAACCGGCGGGCGATTTGCAAGTTCCTATGGCAAACCTGGTCGCCCACGTGGCATTTCGCCGACGAAACCTTCGACCGGACAGCTACCTCTTTTGACAATCCCGACTTTGTGGATTGCGTGATTCATTCTTATCGGCACCGCATCGGTAACGCTCCCGGTGATCCGCGGTTCAGGGAAACGGAAGAGAGACTTGCGAAGCGTCCCAGGATCGAAGCGCCCACGATCATTCTTCGCGGCGCCGACGACACGCTGGGTGGACGGGAGCCTGCCGAATCGGCCGACAAGGCATCATTCCCGAAGCTGATTGCACGCCGAATGATCGCAGGCGCCGGGCACTTTTTGCCCCACGAGAATCCGCAGGCGGTCTCTGGCGCGCTGCTCGAAGTGCTTGCAGCATCCGCCTAAGCACAGTCCTATAATGGGCGCATGCGGCAATCCAAGCGTCTCCTGTTCTTGGCTCTGGCGTGCTTGCCCTCCGTCGCCGCCGATCTGGCGCCCACCGGCACACTGCGCGCGACCTTTCTTACCGGCAACCCCGTGCAGGCAACCGTCGACGCCAAGACGGGTGCGATCGGCGGTCCAGCGGCCGACATTGTCAAAGAACTGGCGCGGCGCGCGGGAGTGCCCTATACGATTACTCCTTCGAACGGGGCGAAAGAACTGATCGAACGGCTGAACGCTCGCACGGCTGATATCGGTTTTCTCGCCTGGGAGGCCGATCGTGCGCGGCTGGTGGATTTTTCGGGACCCTATCTGCTGATGGGGACCACTTACCTGCTTCCCGCGGCATCTCCCATTAAGACTGCCGCGGATGCCGATCGGCCGGGTGTGAAGATTGGCGCTGTTGACGGCAATTCCCCCACCATCTATTTGCAGCAGCACCTGAAAAGCGCCAAGGTCATCTTGTGGACTGGCGCGCCGCCTTACGAGGAGATGCTGAAGATGTTTGCGAGCGGGCAGGTGGATGCCTATGCCGGCAATCGTGCGCGGCTGGTGGAAGCCGCTGACCGCTACCCCGGCCTGCGGGTCGCTCAGGATAATTTCACGATGCTCGAACAGAACATTGTGGTCCGGCAAGGCGATGCCGCCAAGCTGCGAATCGTGAACGATTTTCTGGACGAAGCCCGCGCCTCGACGTTTCTTAAGGATTCGCTCATTCGAGCCAAACTCGCGGGCGTGGAAGCGCCGCCTGCCAAGACGCGTTAGCGAGGCAGGCCGGAAGAGCGACTCTCTAGCCGAGAATACTGTTGCGGCTTGACATGCCTCCGGTTACCTGGGACGATCACGAAATGCAGAGCCTGCCTGGCATCCTGTCCATCGTATTGGCCGCGGCCAGTCTAGGCACTGCTCAGACCAGCGTTCCTCAGTCCAGCAGCGCCCGCCGGACGGTCTGGGACGGTGTGTACACGGAGGCACAGGCCGCCCGTGGCATGATGGCCTTCGGCCAGAGCTGCGCGGGTTGTCACGCGCTGGCGGCGGAAGGCAAGGCCCCTCTTGTGGGCGACTCCTTCTGGAAGAGTTTTGCGCAGAAGACTGTGGGCGATGTGCTTGAGTTCGTCAGCACTTACATGCCGAACGGCAAACCCGGTTCGCTCACCGAGCCCACCTATCGGGATATCGTCGCGCTGATGCTGAAATCCAATGGCTTCCCCGCGGGAGCCGCCGAGCTTGGGCCCGATACCATTGCCGGTGTGCAGATTGTCCCCAAGGACGGAAGTACTGAGCTCCCGGCCAACGCGCTCGCACGCGTGGTTGGTTGTCTCACGAAGAGCGGAACGGACTGGGTGGTTACGAGCGCGACAACTCCTGAGCGGGCGGAGCGCGCGGAGCATGCAGCAGCGGGCGGGGAAGACGCCTCCAGGCCCCTCGGCAGCCGCAGGATGGCGCTTAAGTTTGTCGTGACCAAGCTGGATGGTCTGGCCGGTTCCCGTGTCGCAGTGAGCGGGCTCCTGATGGGCGAAGGCGGTGTGGACGGCATCAACGTGACGACCGTCAACCGCGTCGCCCCGAAGTGTCCCTGACGGTTTGAGTGCAGCATTAAGTAATTTGAAGAACATGCTCACGCACTTTCCCCAAGCGGTTCCGGAGATTCCGGTTAGCAATGTCGAGAAGGCCGCCGAGTATTATGTAAACGTGCTTGGATTCCATTTCGACTGGGGTGACGACCAGGGCGGGATCGGGGGCATCTCGCAGGGGGAATGCCGTATGTTCCTGACCAACGCGCCGTTCTGCGAATCCTACGGTAATGGCGGGATCGTCGTGGTCTGGTTGAATCTGAATAGCAAAGGGGAAGTCGACGAACTGTACCATCGTTGGCGGGAGGCTGGGGCGAAGGTCCTCTCGGCGCCGGAGGACAAACCGTGGCACCTGCGCGAATTCAGAGTCGCCGATCTGGACGGCAATCAACTGCGCGTGTTCTACGACTTTGCTTGGGAATCGAAGCAGGCGCGAGCCTAGGCCAGATTCGCGCCCTTCTTGTCCAAGTAGGGTCGGGAGCGCACAGGCGCCGCCGCGTTCGCAGATACAAGAAAATCTCGCGGCGGCGTTCCGTTGTGCGCGATTAACTAAAGGTCCACTCGACCGTTACTCGCCCCGAGCTTGTCGATCTCCGCGCCGCCCACGTGCGCGATGGCCAGCAGCAGGTTCGCGGTGGGCGTATCCTTCGCGACGATGTGACGGTTGCCCTTCATCCGGCCCTGCGCGCCGCCTACCAGGACTGCGGGCGGATTGTTGCGGTCGTGCGCGTTGCCGTTGCTCATGCCGCTGCCCCAATACAGAACCGAGTGATCCAGGATGTTGCCGTCGCCCTCTTTGGTGGCCTTCAGCTTGTCGAGGAAATCCGCGAACTTCTGGATCTGGTACGTGGCGATCTTGGCGTACTTCGCCAGTTTCTCCGGATCGTTGCCGTGGTGCGAGATGGTGTGGTGCTGCTCGGGAATGCCGATGTGCCCATAGGCGCGGTCACTGGCTTCATGACCAGTCATGAACGTGAAGACGCGGCTGATGTCGCCCTGATACGCCAGGTGCATCAGGTTATAGGTGATGGTCATGTGATCGTCGAACGCATCCGGCAGGCCGATGGGAGCTTCCGGATTCCCGGTGATGGTGCCCAGACGGTTTTCCATGCGCGCGAGCTGCTTCTCCACGTCGCGAATGTTGCCCAGGTACTCGTCGAGGATGGCGCGATCCTGTGAACCAAGCGTACGCTTCAGCTTCGCGGTTTCCTCGGTCACCGAATCCAGCAGGCTCTGCTTTTCCTTCAGGCGGGCAAAGCGCCGCTCGGTGGAATCCGTCTCGCCGAACATGCGCTCAAAGGTCACGCGCGGATTGATTCCGACCGGCAGCGGGCTCTCGTCGTCGCGCCACGAAAGCGTGTTGAAGAAGGTGCAGGCGAAGCCGTCGCAGGCCCCGACCGCGGTGCCCATGTCCTCGGTGCCGACTTCGATCGACCGCAGCGGCGTATCGCCGGCTACCTGGTCCGCGATGAACTGGTCGACGGTTTTCTTGGATTCGATCTTTCCGAAAGAGTCGCCTCTGCCGTCGCGGCGGACGGCCGGCCCGACGCCGTTCAGGAACGCGGAGCTGGCCCCCAGGTGGACCGACTCGCCCCACGGCGCTTTCATCTTGCTTACCGTCACCAGTTGATTGCGGAACGGCTCCAGCGGCTGCATCACCGGCTTGAACGCGAAGTTGCTCCCTTCGGCATCAGGATGCCAGGTGTCGGGCCACACGCCGCAGGGGAAGTAGACCGCGCCGAAGCGGAACGGTGACGTTGGCGCGGCGGAAAGTGCCGGAATCATGGCGTCCAGGAATGGCAGTGCGACCGTGGCGCCCATAGTACCCCGGACGAACGCGCGCCGAGAAAGGTGCTTCTTCGTAATGAACATAGCTACTCCTTGTTTGATTTTGCCACTTTTACGGTCTCGGCAGGCCCTTTGAGGGTTTCAGCCGATTCCGGCACTGCTTCCAACTTCGTGCGCATCTGGAAAGGCGCGCTCTCCACAATCCCCATCACGATGGAAGAGAGCCGGTAATCATTCTGCGCGGCTTTCTTCACAATCTGGCGAACCACCGGCATGTCGCTCGGTTCCAGGCCCCGGCCCAGTGCGTAGGTCAGCATCTTTTCCGTGACCACGGTGGTGAAGGCGCCAGGCCGGCTCAGGATCGCCTCCCGCAGTGCCACCGGACCGTTGACCTTCGACCCGTCCGCAAGCGTACCCCCGGCGTCGAGCGGCGCGCCATCGGCATCGGCATCGCGCCACTGTCCCACCGAATTGAAGTTCTCGAGCGCGAACCCCGGAGGATCGATCACGCTATGGCAACCCGCACAAGGCTGGTTCTTGCGGTGCAATTCCAGCTGCGCCCGCACCGTCTTGGGAGCCGCCGTCGCAGCCTTGTTGCTTTCCTCCAGCGTCGGCACGTTCGGGGGAGCCGGCGGAGGCGGCGTATTGAGGAAGGTGCTCAGCACGTATTTCCCGCGGAACACCGGCGAAGTTCTGGTCGCGACCGAAGTCATCGACAGAACACTCCCTTGTCCCAGCAAGCCGCGGCGGTTGGGATCGGTGAGCTTCACGCGCCGGAATTGCGGGCCGTAGACGCCCTTGATGCCGTAGTTCCTGGCGAGCCGCTCGTCGAGGAACGTGTAGTCCGCATTCAAGAGTTCAAGAGTGCTGCGGTCGCTGCGCAAAATGTACCCAAAGAAGAGTTCGGTCTCCTTGCGGAATCCTTTACGGGTGTTGTCGTCGAAATCGGGGAACAGCAGGAGGTCGGGAGCGACCTTCGCCTCCAGATTGCGAAGCTGCAGCCATTGTCCCGTAAAATTTTCGACCAGGGCATCGCTGCGCTCGTCTCCGAGCATGCGGTGCACCTGTTCGGCGAACACGGCCGGCTCCCGCAGTCGTCCGGCTGCCGCCAGGTCCAGCAATTTCTCATCGGGGATGCTGCTCCACAAGAAGAACGACAGGCGGGAAGCGAGCTCGATATCGCTCACCGGATGCGCTACTCCGGCGCGGGCAGTGGCCGGATCTTTCTCGATTCGATATAAGAAGTACGGGCTGGATAGAACGCGGGCCACGCCAGCGCGAATCCCGTCGTCGAAATTGCCGCCATTCTGCCGCGATTTCTTGTAGAAGGACATCGGGGCCTCGATGTCTGCCGGCGTCACAGGACGCCGAAACGCGCGGCGCGCGAGATTCGAGAGGATCTTAGTCGCGCAGCTCTCTTCCAGATTCGCAGCGGGGTGGCACACAAAGAGCCGTTCGCGGCTGGGCCCTTCACCGACGCCGCGCACGTTGTACGGGCCGTCGATCGACACCGTTCGGAGCCTGGGCAAGCCGCCGATCATGTGGACTTCCTGGCTATCGCGCCGCGCCGGTTCCCACACGTCCTGCAGCTGGGATGGCCGTTCTTTCCACGTGAATCCGACGTCGTGAGGACCGGCCGTGACCCGCACGCGTCCCGTCATTCTCTTGTCGATAATGGGCTGCGCCGCGGCTAAATCGGCGGCCTGCATCTCGTGGTCCTTGGGACCGCCAATCGGCGCCGTGTACACTTCGGTGCCATCCACCGTGATCACGAAGGTGTTCGGCGTCTCATTTCCTTCTACGCCGGCATAGCCTTCCTGAACGCCGCGGACCAGGCGGCCCGACAGTTTATACTCGGCGTCCGCCGGAAACACGTGATGGATCACCGTGCCGCCCATGGTTCCGAGGGGCAGGCCGTCGATATATCCGTTCTGGCTGAATTCGCGGCTGATGGAATGCTCGGTTGTCCCGGGCTTCACCTTGGGATCGCCCACCGCCATCGCGGCGACGCGCTGCGCGGCCGTCACGTATCCCTCCAGCAGCAGCGGCGACGTCTTGAGCGACGTCGCAATGTTGTCGAAGCCGAATTCCGCGCCGTCCGTCGGCAGCAGGTCGGACACGTCCAGGTCAACCGCGAGAAGATCGCGGACCGCGTTGGCATACTCGGCGCGATTCAGGCGATGCACCACGAAGCGGCCCGGCGTGCTTTTGCCTTCCCAAGCCCGATCCAGTGACCCGGCCAGCCAGCCCGTTAAGCCGGCGTACTCGGCCTCCGTGGGACGCGGCATGCCTGGAGGCGGCATCGCCCGCACGCTCAGCTTCCGCAGGACTCGCTCCCACGTTCCGGCATGGCCCACCAGATCGTCGAAAGCCGCCCCTTCCAGATTGACCGGACCCTCCGCCGGATTCGCAGTACGCGCGTTGTGACACGCAACGCAGTACTTGTCCACCAGCGCGCGATATTTGGCGGCGTCCACGCTTGAGCCGGCCTTGGCCGACGCGGCTGGCCGCCGGGTCTCACTCGCGGTCTGCGCTACCAGTGCTGCGGCGATACCGCAGATCAGCGCGGCCGAGATGCCGATCTTCATCCACACATTCTTCGAATTCTTCACTGTTCGCTCGTTACCGGGGCCGGGCTATCTTTCTTTTCCTTATCCGCCTTTTCCTTATCCGCCTTTTCCTTATCGGCGCCTTCCTTTTTGGCCGGAGCCGCAAGCGGAGGAGGCTGCGGCGCCGGATCGTTGGGGCCAAGGTGCATCAGCTCGCGTAGGGCCGCGACGATCTCCTCTTTCGAATTGCGCTTCGGCTTGTAGATGTCCAAGTCGCCCATGTCGGCGGGGTTCGGCTTCTTAGGCGCCTCGGCCAGAAGCAGAGGCGTCAGATTGTCCTTGTTGACAGCGTCCAGCTTTGCCCCGGCGGCTACCAGCGCGCGAATCATGCCGACGTGCTCTTCCTGTACGGCCTGATGGAGCGGCGTCGAGCCATCGGCCGCCTTGGTGTTCGGATTGCCTCCGGCGGCCAGGATCAGTTGGAGAGCCTCGAGCGGATCGCGGCTGCCCGGCTCACGGAAGATCGGCGGACCAATGCGAGTGAAACCGGGTCCCCCAGCGATTGGTGCGCCGTTGCCGCCTTTTATGGCGGCCATCACGGGCGTCTTGCCGGCGTTCGGATTCGGCCGCGCAGGACCTTTGCCATCCTTGGGCTTGGGTGCGGCCGGGCTCCACTCGATCTCCGCGGCATTAGATCTACCGGGGGCCAGCATCAGCTTAAGAACCTCAACATCGGCCGCTGTCGCAGCGCGATAAAACGGCGAGCTGTTGATCGTCGCGCCGCAGCACAAAGTCGTCGAGTGTAGCGCACCGACGAATGGCTTGTTCACGTCTGCCTTGAGGTCGAGCAGCACCTTGACCAAACCCAGCGCTGTCAGACTGTTCGGATGGTTGGGCTGCAGCCGTGCGCCGTCATGGGCGCGCATGTCGGTTGTGGCGTCGTGCATGTCCACGGCGAAGAACAAGGATCCGTCATTGGGATCTGCGCCGAGGTCGATCAACTCTTTGGCCAGATCGAAGCGGTCATTGACGATCGCGACGATCGTCGCCGTCGCACCATCGGCGTTGGTCAGCTTGGGATCGGCTTTACCCTCGATCAGGGCCTTGGCGACGTCGGCGTGCCCGTTACGAACGGCAAACATCAGCGCGGTAAAGCCGCCTGAAGGGTGGTCCGCGTTCTTGCGCTCGGTGATCAGGGAGACGTGCGCCTTTTGATTCGGATCCGCGCCCGCGGCCAGCAGCGCCTTCACCACTTCCAAATGACCTTCGGCGGACGCCCACATCAAAGCGGTCTCTTCCTGATACGGATCCGCGGCGTTGACGAACGAGCCATGCGAAAGCAGCAATTTAACGGCGTCCACGCGGCCGGTGCGCGCGGCAGCCATCAACGGAGTCTCGCCCTCAGCGTGCCAACGCGTCGGCTCCGCCCCGGCATCCAGCAAAGCGCGCATGACCTCGACGTCGCCGGTGCGGCTCGCCTGGAGAAGGGGGGTGACACCGTAGCGGTTCGCGACGTCGACCACGGCTTCCGCTGCCAGAAGCGCTTTCGTCATTTCGACGTTCGAGTGGTAGGCCGCCCATAGAAGCGCGGTGGAGCCGTCGTTAGCGGCCACATTGACATCCGCGTGTTCCTTGATTAGTTTGCGCACCGCCGGCAAATCGTCAGCCTTGGCGGCGTCCGCCACAGCGGCTCGGTTGGAAGCTGCATGCAGGACGGCATTGGGTGCCGCCAATACGAACCCAAGCAGCAGCAGAAGGCTCCACGATATGCGCCAAACGGGTCTTACAGTCGCTCTTCTAGCCGATTGCATCGCTACTCCTCCCAAGTCACTTGCATAATAAAGATATATCGCCCAAACGGGCAGCGCAAGGGCCACCCGTCTGGGCCTACCCGGACCTCGACCCAGGGATTACCCCGCCCTCCAGCCCGTCATTCACAGGATGCACGCCGCGCGGGCTTTTGACGATCGTGTCCCCTAGATGGTTGACATGAGGAAAAATCGGGCGTAACATTACATCAAGCATCTATGGGAAAGACCAGTCCGGGCGAGCTTCTTCAAGGAACACTTCCGCTAATTATTCTGCGAATCCTGAATGCCGGACCGAATCATGGGTTCGCTATCGCTCGCCGCATCGAGCTGATTTCCAAAGACGTGATTCGGGCCGAAGAAGGGTCGCTTTATCCGGCCCTCCATCGCATGGAACTGGAAGGGTGGATCGACGCTGAATGGGGAGTTACCGAGAAAAATCGTAAAGCCAAGTATTACAACCTGACTCCACGCGGGCGAAAGCAGTTGAAAAACGAAACCGCCCGTTGGAATGCAATTTCCGAAGCGATGACAGCGATCCTACAGGAGGCTTGAGGTGCTTCGATCCCTGTGGTTCCGGATTCGTGGACGCAGATATCAGGAAGATACGGCTGAGCTTACGTCCCACTTCGAGCAGCTCAGGGAAAGGCTGATCGATCAAGGCCTGTCGGCTGAAGATGCATCAGCGGCGGCACGGCGCCAATTCGGCAATCTAACCTCGCTGCAAGAACGAAGCCGCGAAATGTTTTCCATACCTTTTTTGGATCGCCTGTTCCGGGATATCCATTACGCCCTTCGTAACCTGGGCAGGAATCCGGGATTCACGGTTGTTGCGATCCTGACAATCGCTCTTGGGATTGGTGCCACCACGGCCGTCTTCACCGTCGTAAACGGGGTACTCATCAAGCCGCTGCCCTACCCTGACCCGGAATCGTTGGTTGCCGTGTGGCATTCAGCCGTAGTTGGGGGCACCGTCCGTAACAACGCAAACCATTCCGCATCGATGTACGTGACCTACGCGGAAAACAATCGCACGTTTCAGGAATATGGCGTCTGGAACAACGGCGCCTCCAGTGTGACAGGCGCCGGGGATCCCGAACAGGTACGAACATTTCGCGTCACCTACGGGGTGCTGCGCGCCCTCGGCGTCCAGCCGCATCTCGGCCGGTGGTTTTCTGAAGCCGACGATTCGCCGGCCACTCCCGAAACTA
>Ga0105245_10004940_pt1 | contig 11722 bp, 10 predicted proteins | sample KBSM54metaG_FD_81523 | JGI IMG/M metagenome (GOLD analysis project Ga0105245, IMG submission 81523) | Miscanthus rhizosphere microbial communities from Kellogg Biological Station, Michigan, USA - KBS M5-4 metaG | ecosystem: Host-associated > Plants > Roots > Rhizosphere > Soil | place...
CCACCATTGCTCAGGGGCATCCTCGACGATGCGCTCGTAGGCACGAGCTAGAGCAGCGGTCGTCGCCGTGGCACGTTCGCGCCGCGATCCCTCGGCGGCCACATCGATGCGTTCGAGGCGACCGGTGTAGCGCCCCGGAGTCGAACGCCGCACGCCCATGACATACGGCGGAGCGCCCGTCTCGATGGCCAGCAGCGCCGGGCCGAGCGGCAGGCTCGCCGGCGCACCGAACAGCTCCGTCAGCGTCCCGCCACCGGTCAGGTCACGATCGCCGACGAGACCCACATAGCGGCCCTCGTGCAGGGCTTTCGTGAGCTCCCGACGCGCCTCGCGCACACCGACGATGCGGATACCGACCGAACCCCGTGATCTGATGAACCACGCCTGGAGCTCCGCATCGTCGAGGGTCTCCATGGGAGCGACGGCCTCCCCGACGCGTGACGCAAGGAGCAGGGCCGGCAGCTCGATCGCGCCGAAGTGCAGCCCCACGAAGATAGCCGGTCGTCCGAGCGAGAAGGCCTCCTCGACCACCTCGGGCGTTTCGATCGTCAGTCGCCGCGGCACCTCGTCACCGCCCATCCCGGGCGTTCGCGCGACCTCCAGGTAGTAGCGCGCCGCGTGCCGGTACGCGAGGCGGACGAGGCGCTCCAGCGCTCGCGGGTCGTCGGCGGCAGCCCGTGCGAGTGGCGTCCCTCGCTCGTTGGCGGCGAGCCACTCGGCGACTCGTGCCAGATTGCGTCGCGCCTGCGCGGCGCGTTCGGGCGTCCGCCGGTACCAGAGATCGCCCGCGAGTTCGGCGAGTGCGATCTGCGGGCGCTCAGGGAGCCGGCATGCGAGCCACGAGGCGGCCTGGAGGGCGCGCCGGCGCAGACTGCGCCCGATCCTTCGCACGCTCAGCCGAACCCTGGAGCAGGGCCAGGATCGGCGACGTCGGCCTGCATCAGCGTGGCGCGTCGCTCGAGATCGGCGGCTTCCTCCGATGTCGAGGGCCAGATCGGCTTGAAGCTATACCACTGGTCTGGCGCCGCGGCGATCGTCGACGCGAGGGCGTCGGCGACGGCCTGGGTCGCACGCTGGAGTTGGGATGGGTCCGCAGACGGGACCTCGATCGGCGACGACCACGAGACGTGGAATGTGTCGTCAGGCTGGCGCCGGATGGTGATCGGCAGGATCCGCGCGTGGGTCTTCGCGGCCAGTGTCGCGGGGCCCGCGGGCAGGGCCGTCCACTCCCCGAACAGCCGGACCGGGATCCCGTCAGCGCGATAGCCCCAGTCGACCAGCAGGCCAAGGATCTCGCGCCGGCGTAAGACCCCGAAGATGTCGCGGAGGTTGCGCCAGGGGATCAGCTTGACGCCCCAGCCCTCGCGCTGGCGGCGGAGGATCTCGTAGATCTCCGGGAACGCGGAATCGTCGGCCACGACGTTGATCGGCATCCCGTGATGGGCGATGGCCGCTGCGATGGCCTCGTTGCTCCCGACATGCCCGACGGTCATGATCAGCCCGCCCGGCGAGTCCTCCCAGATCCCGCGAACCTCGTCGACGTCGAGCGACGGGATGAGGCGGGCGATCTCCGAGGGTGGCAGTGTCGGCAGGCGCATGAGCTCCACCAGGTACCGCCCGTAGCCCATGTACGAACCAAGCGCGGCCTCCCGGACCTTGCGATGGTCGGGTGGCAAGCCAAGGACGTTGGCGAAGTTGCGGTTCGACCAGCGGCGCTTGGTCGGCCACAAGAGATACGACGCCTGCGACAGGCGACCGATGATCGTCGCAGCGGGCTTCGGTGGCACCGTGGCGAGGAGCCACGACGTCGCGCGATACACGATGACCGCCGTTCGCTCGACGATGCGCGGGCTCGAACCGCCCCGTCGGTGTGGCGCCTCGAGACGGCGGTCGATCCGGGCCGGCTTTGCGGGCGGGCCCGTCTGCGACTGATCGCCAGCCGTCATGAACCGGCGGTCGCGGCCGTCCTCGAGCGGGAGGCGGCAAGCGTCCGAAGGGTCCGGGCCGGAGCCTTCTCCGTGCCGACGAGTGTCTCGTTGTCTTCGCCGCGGATGAACGCCTCCACGCGCTCGCGCGCGACGTCATCCGGGATCTGGCGTGGCGGGCTCTTCATGAAGTAGGCCGACGGCGCCACGAGGGTGCCCTTCAGCCCGCGGTCGAGCCCGAGCTTGAGGCAGCGGATCGCGTCCGTGATCACCCCGGCCGAGTTGGGCGAGTCCCACACCTCGAGCTTCAGTTCGGCGTTGAGTGGCACGTCACCGAAGGTCGTGCCCTCCATCCGGATGTAGCACCACTTGCGGTCCTGTAGCCACGGCACGTGATCAGACGGGCCGACGTGGACGTCGTCCGAGTCGAGCTCGTAGTCGAGCATGCTGGTGACGGCGTTGGTCTTCGAGATCTTCTTGGACTCGAGGCGCTCGCGCTCGAGCATGTTCAGGAAGTCGGTGTTGCCGCCGAAGTTGAGCTGGTAGGTCCGGTCCAAGCGCACGCCACGGTCCATGAACAGCCTGGTCAGCACGCGGTGGCTGATCGTGGCGCCGACCTGGCTCTTGATGTCATCACCGATGACCGGTAGGCCCTCTTCCGCGAAGCGGCGCTGCCAGTACGGCTCGCGACCGATGAACACGGGGATGGCATTGACGAAGCCGACGCCGGCGCGGAGGGCCTGCTCCGCGTACCACTTGGTCGCCTCCTCGCTGCCGACCGGGAGATACGACACCATCACGTCGACCTCGCGCTCCTTGAGGATCCCGACGATGTCGACCGTCGGACCGGGCGCCTTCTCGATCACCTGCGAGAGGTACTTGCCGAGTCCGTCGTGTGTCATCCCGCGCTGCACTTCGACGCCGAGCTTGCCGGTCTGGTGGAAGACGAACGTGTTGTTCGGCTTGGTATAGATCGCCTCGCCGAGGTCCGTGCCGACCTTGTTCTTGTCGATGTCGAAGGCGGCGACGAATTCGATGTCCCGGACGTGATAGCCGCCGAGATTCACGTGCATCAGCCCCGGGACGAAGTCATCGTCGTTCGCGTTCTCGTAGTAGTAGCGACCCTGCACCAGGCTGCTGGCGCAGTTCCCGACGCCAACGATCGCGACGCGGACCTTGCCGTCGCCACGCCGCCCGGCGCCCGCCCAGGTGTCCGCCGGCCGGGTGCCGTTCGTCCCGCTTCCGTTGCCGCTCCTGCCGTTGGTGCTCACATCTGCTCCTATTCGGTCGGTTGCTCCGTGGCTGCCGCGATGGCCTGGCGACGGACGTTGAGGATCCGCTGGATGACGGTGAGGGTCGCGCCGATCGTGATGATGGCGAGCGTGGGTTCGAGTGCCTTGATATTCGGGGAGTCCGCGAAGATCAACCCGAGCGAGAGGATCACGAGTCGGATCTCGCGAGGCATCAACCCGACCGCCGCCATGCCCTTCCCGGGCGAGAACCCGAGGCCCTCTGCTCGCGCGCGGACATAGCTGACCATGAATGCGGCGGCCATCGCGCTGGTCGCCAGGATCGGCACACGGGTGTGCTCGTCGACCGCGGCTCCGAAGACGATGCCGATGTAGACGATCGCCTCCCCGCCACGATCGAAGACGGAGTCCAGGAACGCGCCCCAGCGCGACACCCGACCCGTCGCCCGCGCGAGCGTGCCGTCAAACATGTCGAACGCGCCGCCGATGAACACGACGATGCCGCCGATCGTCCAATGCTGGAGCGCGACCAGGATCGCACCCGTCGTCGTGATCGCGAAGCCGATCAGCGTCAGGGCATCGGGCGTGAGCCCGACGCGCCCCATCGCGAGTGCGATCGGCTCGAAGACGGCCTTGATCGCATCGCGTGACCTATTCGAGATCGTCAACTCGCGATCCCCAGGATCTCGCGCTGGCGGGCCGCGACCTCGCCGAAGGCCTCCGGACGAAGCGTGCAGATCGTCTCGCGCCCGACTCGACGGGTCGCGACGAGCCCGGCCACCCGAAGGCGCTTCAGGTGGTGGCTCACGAGCGGCTGGGAGAGCCCGACATGGGCGATGAGCTCAGCCACGCTCGCCTCGCCAGCAGCGAGACGTCGAACGATGCGCAGTCGGTTCACGTCAGCGAGGGCCTTGTGGAACGCCCTCAGGTCGCGGAGGTCATCTGGCTGGAGGACGATCGATGCGATCGTCGAGCGGAACCGGGCGGGGGTCGGCACGGGAAGGGGTCGCCTCAGTTGGGGGTCCGGCGCCGCGCCGGATGCATCAACCAATGTTGATATCAACGGATGTTGATGCTAGGAGCGGGCTGGCTGCCTGTCAAGCGACCGCGTCCGACGGTGCGGGGACCGCCCGTAGACTGCCGGGGATGGATGCCCGACGGTCCGTCCTGTTGCTTGTCGCGATCGCCGTCGTGCTCGCGACAGGGCTCCTTGCCGTCCTGCCGCGCCCGCCACGCCTCGCGCTCGCTGATGATCGTCCGGCCGCTACGGCGCCGTCGCCGCCGCGCATGACGCCGGCTGACCTCTACGAGATGTTCATCGATCCGTCATCCGCGCATTCGTTCGAGATGCCGGTCACGCTCGCGGTCGAAGACGCGGGCGTGCTCGTACTTCCGAGCGGCCGGCTCGTGGGTAGTGATGCCTTCTTGCTCGACGAGGTCCCGTACACGCTCGACGTGCCGGCCGGTCTCCACCCCGTCGCCGTCCTACGCTCGGACTTCGACGACGGTGACCGCCGCATCGCCGCGGCGATGGTCCGTTTCGCCACGACCGATCCGATCCGCTGGGAGCTCGCTCTCGTCCCGGGGCAGGATCCTGCGGACCTCGGGCCGGACGAGATCTTCGGCTACGGCGTCGATTCGGGGACCGGTGCGTTCACGAGTCCCGAGGCAGCGGCGCTGGTCGAGGATGAGGCGAGGTACACGGCGTTCAGCGACGCGTTGCTCGCGGCGTTCCGGGGCAAGGAGGTGACGGATCCCCTGACCGCCACCGTCGTGGTCGATGACTCGACGCACGCGAACGTCGTGGCATTCGCCTCGGGTTTCGGCGATGGGGCCTACCCGAGCTACGCCGGATTCGACCGCGACGGGCGGATCGTCGCCGTCCTGACGGACTTCGGGATCCTCGACGCCGCGAAGGGCTGACCGGCCTCGCGACTAGACTCGACGACGATGGATCGCGGGACCCGCCTTGTGCTGCTCGCCGTCTTCGGTGCCGGCGTCTTCCTTGCCGGCCTCGAGCTGATGATCACGGCCGTCGCGCTCCCGTCGATCCTGGCCGACCTCGTCCAGGCCAACGGCACATCGGCCTGGGCCGAGCTCCGCAAGGCCAGTTGGATCATCAATGGGTACCTGCTGATCTACATCTTGATGATGCCGCTGGCCGGCCGCCTCGCCGACTTGTGGGGTGCGCGCCGGCTCTCGATGGTCGCGCTCATCGTCTTCACGCTCGGCTCGTTGCTTGCCGGGATGGCGCAGGACCTCGATCAGCTTATCGGCGCCCGCTTGGTCCAGGCGGTCGGCGGCGGTGTCCTCGTGCCGGTGGGGACGGCAGCCGCCGCGCACCTCTACGGGGCGCACGTACGGCCACGGGCGCTCGGCGTGATCGGTGCGCTGACGTTCCTCGGGATGGCGGCAGGGCCGTTCCTCGGCGCAGCCATCCTCTCGGCGATCCACCCCGATTCCATGCTCGAAGCCGCCGGCCTCACCGGCGGCCCGCTGGAGGCCCTGCTCGTCCCTGCTTGGCGGTGGATCTTCTACGCCAACATCCCGATCGCCATCGGCGCGCTCGTCCTCGCCTGGGCGGCGGCCCCGGGCTGGGAGACGCCGAGGAGACCGGGACGCCTCGATCTCCTGGGCGCGGCGATCTTCGGGGTCGCCCTCGCGAGCGGTCTCGTCGCCCTGACCCTCGTCGGGGCTGCGGGTGATCCCGCGAGTCCGTTCACTCCTGAGCGCGCGTCGCTCGCGCTGGCGGTGGTCGCCATCGCCGCCACGGTCCTTGCGATCGTCCGTGCGGTGCGCGTCGCCGACCCCTTCCTAGACGTCCGTCTGTTCCGGCGACCGGGATTCAGTGCCGCGACGCTCGTCTCGTTGCTCACCGGCTACGCGTTCGCGACCGCGATCATCGGCGGAGCGGTGTTCGTCGACCGCGTGCTCTACGGCGGCCCCGACGAACAGCGCCTCGCGCTCGGGGCCCTGGCCGGTGCGACGGCGATCGGTGCGCTGGCGTCGGGGTTCGCGGTCCGGATCGCGAGCTATCGGCTCGTGACCCTCGTCGGCCTCGCAGGATCGATCGCCGCACTCATCGCGATGTCCCGCTGGTCGCCGGCGACCACCACGGCCGAGGCCGCCGGCGCGCTCGGCCTCTTCGGCCTCGGGTTCGGTCTATCGGTGACACCGCGCTCGACGGCCGCGGTCGAGGCGGCGGGCCAGGCCTCATTCGGTGCAGCGTCGTCGGTGGTGACCGTGGCCCGGATGCTCGGCATGGCCGTCGGGCTGGCCGTCCTCACCGCCTACGGCTCGACGACGATCGATCGCCTGTCGGCCCAGGTCTACGCGACCCCCGACGCGTACCTCGACTACATCCCGGAGAACCTGCGCGATCGCCCGCTCAAGGACCCGCTGGTCGTCGAGGCCCTCGAGTCGTGGGCCTCGCGTGAAGCGGCGTCGATCATGGTCGGTCTGTACCTGGTCGCGGCGATCGTGCTCGTCGTCGCGGTCCCGCCGGCGTTGGCCCTCGGCGGGACGGCGCGGCGTGGGCAGGCCGCGCGTATGCTGCCGAACGATGGCGCTCCAGACCCCGGTCTCATCCTCTGACCCGCCGGTAGAGCCGGCCGGCGAACCCGTCGCCCGCCGGCGGTCGCCGACCAGGTCGGACGGACCGGGTCGCATCAGCGTCACGGGCCGGCTCGATGGGCGGATCCAGGATCTCGACGGCGATGCGGCCCTCGAGGCGCTTCCTCGGATGCTCGCGGAGCCCGAACGATGTGTCTGGGTCGACCTGGCGGGACCCTCGCCGGATCGGGTGGAGGCGGTCGCTCGTGTCCTCGGCCTCCATCCGCTGATCGTCGAGGACGTCCTCGAGGGCAACCAGCGCGCGAAGATCGAGACGACCGACGGGTTGGTCCACATCGTCCTGTTCGCGCTCGATCGCGATTCATCTGCGATCGCCAACGAGATCGACCTCGTCCTCGCCAAGGGTTACCTCTTCACGGTCCACGACGTGAGCTGGGACCCGCGGGCGTCGCACCACCTGCGCGACGGCGTCGAACCCATCCTCGCCTCCGGACCGGACCACCTCCTGTGGGCGATCGGCGACGACATCGTCGATGGCTACTTCCCGTATGCCGACCGGCTCGGTGACGCGATCGATGAGGTGCAGGACGAGGTGATCCGGACCGCGAACCCCGAAACGCTGGAACGGGTGTTCGCGCTCAAGCGCGAGCTGATCCTCGTCCGCCGCGCGGCGAGCCCGACCCGCGAGGTCTTCAACCAACTCACCAACCGCGAGCTGACGCTCATCGATCCGGACGAGATCCTCTACTTCCGTGACATCTACGACCATGTCATCCGGCTGACCGACGAACTCGACAACTACCGCGAGCTCGCGGCATCGACCCTCGACGTGTATCTCACCCAGGTCAACAACAACCTGTCGGTCATCATGAAACGCCTGACCGGGGTCACCGTCATCCTCGCTGGAATAGGTGCGGTCGCCGGCATCTTCGGGATGAGCGAGGCCGGCACGGCCTTGGGCGGCGCGGAGGCGGGCGGGTTCTGGGCGATCACAGCGGTGACCGTCGGCATCGCCGTCGTTGCGGCCCTGTTCCTGCGCCGGATCGGCTGGATCTAGGCCTCAGCCACAGATGACGGGTCGCGCCGTCGGGTGCGCGGCATCGTGGTCGGCCGGTCGCGCATCGATCGGCTTGGCGATGACCTGCGTGTACCCGAAGTCGCGACCCGGGCCCTGCGACGTCTGCAGCCACAGCTGCTCGGTCTTCGCTTTCGATGGGGTGAGCAGGCCGGTGGTGTACGGCTGGTCGCGGCGGACGTTCGCGATCTCATAGCGATACAGCCAGTCGTCGCTCGTCCACACTTCGACGACGAGACCGCGTTGATCGAAAGCTCTGGTGCGGAGCAACGGCAGGAACATGCCCTCGCGGGCGTGCGCGTAGATGTACGTGGCCTTGCCGAAGCCCGGTTGGGATAGCTGTGGCAGGTACATCGCGACGTTGCAGTACGGGTAGCCGTTGTTCGCCTTGACGATGGGCAGGTCGATGCCGAGGTCGCTGATCCGGACGCGGGTCACGACCCGGTTCTTCGGGGGCGGCGTCGGCGACGGCTGCGGCGTGGCGCTCTCGGTCGGACGCGGCGTGCCGATCGGCGGCAGCGTGATGAGCGGGGTCGGCGTGGGGACGAACGCGTCGGATGGATCGGGGGACAGGCCAGGCGCGGAGCTCGGTCCCGCGACGGGGGCCGTATACGTGAGCAGGCCCGCCGAGAGGATCGTCACTCCGAACGCCGTCAGCAGGGCGGGGAGCACGCGAGTACGGAGCTCATCGGTCGGTCGGGCCATCGGAGCCGCATCGTATCGGAGGCTCGCGCGGAGCGCCCCCGGCACGTCGGTACTGGTACCCTCCGCGCCAGCATGTGGCCCCGACTGTCGATCGTCGCCGGTCTGCTGACCGGTATCGCGGCCGCGGCGCTGGTCCTCGGGGGGATCCTCCTTTTCACCCCGGTGCCCGGTGCTGCCCCGACCGCCGTGCCCCAGCCGTCGGGTTCGTTCGCGCTGGAGCCGTCCCCGAGTCCGTCGGCGCCGTCGAGCGCGAGTGCGTCTCCGTCGCCGGTCGCGTCGCCACGCGCGTCCGCCTCGCCGTCGCCAAGCGGGAGTGCGTCCGCCTCCCCATCGCCCACCGCGAGTGCGTCTGCGAACCCGAATGCCGTGCCATCGGCCTCGCCGTCCGCGAGTACGGCCGCCGTCCAGCCGTGACACCGGCCGGCGCCGGGACGCCGGAGGGCTCCGCAACATCGTCCGTGCGCGCGGTCTCGGCCACCGCCGAGATCGACGCCGCGCTCACCGCTCTCGTTGCGGCCCGACCACCGCTCATGCTCGTGATCGACTTCGACGGCACGCTCGCGGTCGGCTCACGTGACCCCGCCGTCGCGCGGATCGAGCCGCTGGCGCAGCGCGCTCTCCGACGGCTTGCGGCACTCGCGGCGATGTGGCCGGATCGTCTGTCGCTCGTCGTTCTCAGCGGGCGCGTCGTCGCAGACGTCGCCGCGCGCGTCAGGGTCGGTGGCGTCGAGTACCTCGGCGACCACGGACTCGAACACGGTCGTCTGCCACGCGGTCAGCGCGCGGAACGGCTGGTCGTCACAACGGATCCTGTCTTCGATGTGCACCGCGACACGGCGGAGACGCTCGCGACGGCGGTCGCCGCCGAGCTCGGTACGCCGCCCTGGTTGTTCGTCGAGCGCAAGGGCCCGTCCGTGGCATTCCACGTACGCCAGGCCGACGATGTCCCGTCCGCCCGCGCGGCCGTCGTCGAGGCGATCGGGACGGTGGAACGGCGGCTCGGCCTCGTGCACGGGCTCGCTCACTACCGGGGCCGGTCGGTCGTCGACCTCCGGCCGCGGGACGCAGGCGGCAAGCGTGAGGCCGTCGAACGGCTGATCACACGGGACCGGCCGGGCGCCGTGGCTGTCCTCGGCGATGAGATGAGCGACATCGATGCCTTCGAGGGCGTCATCGCCGCGCGCTCGGCCGGGGGCATCATCGGGGTCACCCTCGCGGTCCATGGCACCAGTCGACCGGCACCGGCGGAGCTGCTGGCCCTGGCCGACCTGCGCCTGGGCGGCGCCCATGACGTCGGGCGCTGGCTGGCCGCCCTCGCGCGGCGCCTCGAAGTCGAGGCGGACCCTGGCCGTTAGCTCGGTAGAGCCGAGATGGCGGCCGCAGCGCCCTCAGCGACCTGGAGCAGCGGGGTGGGCACGAGGCCGAACAGGATCGTGAGTGCCGTCGCTGCGGCCAGGCCGCCCCACAACAGGGCGCCATGGCTCAGCGGAGGCGCGTCGCTCTCCGGGTCACGCATATACATGTAGACCGCGACCCTCAGGTAATAGAACGCGGCGAGCGCGGCGTTGAGCACGACGAGGACCGCAAGGACCGTAAGCCAGCCGCCGGCCTCGACCGCGGCGAGGATCACGTACGCCTTCGCCCAGAAGCCGGCGAGCGGTGGGATGCCGGTCAGGGACAACAGGAACAGCAGCATCAAGGCGCCGAGGAGCGGTTCGCGCCGGCCCAGCCCTGAGAAGGTCGCCAGCCCGGATGTGACGCCGGTCCGTTTCTGGAGGGCCGCCACCACCGCGAATGCACCGAGGTTCATGAACGTGTACGCCGCGCCATAGAACAGCAAGCCCTGGAGACCAAGGAGCTGTCCGCCGGCGTACGCCGCGAGCCCGACCAGCATGTAGCCGGTGTGGGCGATCGAGCTGTACGCCAGCATCCGCTTCACGTTGTCCTGCGTGAGCGCCACGAGATTCCCGACGGTCATCGTCAGCGCCGCCAGGATCATCACGACGGGGAGCCACCAGTCCGCGAGCGGTCCGAGGGCCTCGACGAACAGCCGCAGGATCAGCGCGAACGCGCCGACCTTCGGCCCAACCGACAGATACCCGGTGATCGGGGTCGGCGAGCCCTGGTACGCGTCCGGTGTCCAATAGTGGAACGGGACGGCCGCGATCTTGAACGCGACGCCCGTGGTCAGGAACGCGAGTCCGATCGCCAGGCTGGCCTGGAGCGGCGCTTCGCCGGCCACGATCTGGGCGAGGATCTGGGTGATGCCCGGCCGCGACGGATCATCGCTGCTGATGAGCGTCGTCCCTGTGATGCCCCAGACGAAGGCCAGCCCGAACAGGAAGATCGCCGAGCTGAACGAGCCGAGCAGGAAGTACTTGATCGCCCCCTCCGTCGAGTAGGCGTCCGTCTTGTGGTAGCCGGCGAGCAGATAACCCGGCAGCACCATCAGCTCGAGACCGAGGAACAGCAGCAGCAGGTCGGCCGCGCCCGCGATGAGCATCGCGCCCGTCATCGCGAAGATCAGCACGATCGCGAACTCGGCGATCGGCAGGCCGCGCGGCAGCAGGTAGTCGGGCGCGAACACGATGGTCATCGCGACGATCGTGATGAACAGGACGTCGAGGAAGGTCGTGAGCGCGTCGACCTTATACGAGCCGTTGAAGGCCGTCGACGTCTCTGCGCCGACCTGGATGGTCACGAACGCCGTGATCGCCAGACCGATGAGCGCCGTCCCGATGGCCGGACCGTCGCGTCCAGGCCAGATGAGGTCGACGATCAGCACGGCCGCCGCGGTAAGGACGGCCGCGATGAGCGGCGCGATCGTGACGAGATCCGCGAACGCCACTAGACGCCTCCGCCCTGCGCCACGACGACCGCGGTCTCGCGCCGACGCCCGAGGGCGACAGCAACGGTACGGGCGACCACGAGGAGCACGATCAGCGCGAGCCCGATGACCACCACGATCGGATCGACCGGTATCGCCTGACCGGTGCGCGCCGACGCGAGGAACTCATCGACCGACCCCTGGATGAGGTTCAGCAGCAGACCCGGTTGGACGCCGAAGACGACGACCAGCGTGGCGAGCGGCACCAGCGTAAGGACCTCGATGGGCGTCATGTCGGTCAGATGGCCGCCAAGGTTCTCGAGGAAGTCCGAGACCTCGCCGAAGATCACACGCTGGTACATGAACA
>Ga0105245_10004941_pt1 | contig 11721 bp, 7 predicted proteins | sample KBSM54metaG_FD_81523 | JGI IMG/M metagenome (GOLD analysis project Ga0105245, IMG submission 81523) | Miscanthus rhizosphere microbial communities from Kellogg Biological Station, Michigan, USA - KBS M5-4 metaG | ecosystem: Host-associated > Plants > Roots > Rhizosphere > Soil | place: Michigan...
CGAGCGACTCGGCGACACCCATCATCAGGCTGGCGACGAGTGCGCCGATGACGTTACCGAGCGTGCCCAGCACCACGCCGACGAAGGCCATCAGGACAAACACCTGTCCGACAAATGGATAGGCCGAATAGAACGGCATCAGCAGCGAACCGGCGGCGCCTGCGAGTGCCAGCGCCGCTCCGAACGCCACGGCGAAGACCCGGTTGGGGTTGATCCCCATCAGCATCGCCACGTCCTTGTTTTGCGAGGCCGCGCGCATCGCCTTGCCGAGGTCGGTGGTGTGCAGGAATACCCATAGCGCGACGCTCAGCCCCATCTCGACGACGAAAGCGATGAGTCTCGCGACCGGGATATAGAGCCCGCCGATGTGGAACGCTTCATCCGAATAGGAGGTGTGAACGGTGCGGTAGTTCGCCGAAAACAGCATCAGCGCGAGATTGAGCAGCAGCAGCGACAGCGCAAAGGTCAGAAAAATCTGGGGCATGTCGTTCGGCCCGAGCACCCGCCGGATCAGGAAATGCTGGATCAGCATGCCGGCGACGAACAGCACCGGCATCGAAATGAGCAGCGATACGATCGGGTCGATGCCGAACTGGTTGGCGAGAAAGAACGAGATATACATCCCGATCATCACGAATTCGCCTTGGGCGAAATTGACGATCTTGACCACGCCGAAGATCAGCGTGACGCCGATGCTGACGAGCGCGTAAATGCCGCCGATGAGCAGGCCGTTGATGACGGCCTGGGCCAGTGTCTCCCACATCGAATTTGACCGGAATCAGGTTTTCATCAGCGGCGCGCGGGCATCTTCCTTCGGAAAGACGCTCGCCAGATCGGCATTCTGCCACTGCACGCCGACCGGGCGGCCGTAAACGTTCTTGCCGTCCGGGCCGAACTTGACCTTTCCGCCCGGCGCCATCGCCGCATAACCCGAGGACACATCAAGGGTCGACAAGGCTTCGCGAACCTTTTGCGGGTCGGCGGAGGCTGCGCGCTCGAGTGCGTCGGCCAGCATGAATGTCTGAGCGATCAGACCACCTGCGTATTCGAAGCAGAATTCGCCGGTGCGTTTCTTGAATTCAGCATTCACTTTTTGCGCGTCTTCGCTGACGTCATGATTCCAGTGCGCCACGCCTTGCAGGCCTTCAGCCGGTTTGCCGACATTCTTGTAGAAGTCGGGCATGACGAAGCCGCCGGAGCCGCCATTAATCGCAACGTTTAGGCCAACTTGCCTGACGGTTCGCACGATCAGGATCAGGTCGTTCAGATAAGAGAGCGAGAACAGCGTGTTTGCACCGGAGGCCTTGACCTTATTGATCAGCGGGCTCGCGTCGGTGAATCCAGCCGAATAGGGCTCGAACATCACGATTTCGACGCCTTCGCCCGGCGCGAGTTCCTTCAGCCCGTTCGAAGTCGAGGTGCCGAACGCGGTGTTCTCGAAGATAACAGCCACTTTCGCCTGCTCGCTGACGAGCTTGGCCATCTGCAACTGCGCCTTTGCGAATTGCGATGCGCGCGCAAACGGGGTGAAGGTGTAGGTGCGTCCCTTGTTGAGTTGATCCGAGCTTGAGCCGGTGATCAGCGGTACCTTGGCCCGCTCCGCCACTTCGCTCGCGATCAGGGTGAGCGCGCTCGCATAACATCCATGGATCGCTGACAATTTGTTGCCGGTGATCAGCCGGTCGGTCTCCGTGCGCGTCACCGTGGTGTCGCTCTGCACGTCGGAGACGATCAGGTTGAGCTTGGCGCCGCCGAGCGACTTGATGCCGCCGGCATCGTTGACCATCTCGACCGCGAGTTTTGCTGCGGCGACGCAGCCGACGCCGATCTGGGCCATGCTGCCGGTGGTCGGATAAAGCGCGCCGATATTGATGGGGTCAGCCGCCCAGCCGCGCAGCGGCACGGCGCCGAAGGCGCCAGCAGCGAGGACTCCGCCGGTCTTGACGAGAAACTGGCGGCGGCTTTGCCGCGTCGTGGAGGCGGGTTTCTGGCCGGCATTATTAATGGCCGAGTGCTTGCGGTCCTTTTTCCAGTCCTTTGTCATCGCGTTCCCCCTGTGCGGCCAAGATACGGATTTCCGTCCGGCCGCTTGTTATTTTTGCACGAGCTAAAATCATAAGAGCACGTAATTCTGCAATTTCAAAGCGGATATCCGCGCACATTTCGCTGCGACCTGGTGAGTGCCGGGTGCGTCGCAGCAAGGCGAAATTCGATCTAAGGCTGTGCATACACAAAATAACACGCCAGGAAATGCTCCTGGCGTGCGTCGTATTATTAACAATCAGCCTGCAAGCCGGCGGCTATTCGGCGCTACTCACGAGCTTCATGCGTGGCTCCGCGCCCTCCTTCAGGCTGCGATAGGCCGCGAGATAATCCAGCGCCATTCGCCGGGCCGTGAAGCGGGTCTCGAATTGCTTGCGGATGGCGGCCCGATCCAGGCTGTGGAGGCGGTCCACCACGCCGACCGCGCTCGTCTCATCTTCGACGATAAAACCGGTCAGGCCGGGATCGATGATCTCCGGCACCGAGCCGCGGTTGTAGGCGATGACGGGTGTGCCGCACGCCATGGCCTCGATCATCACGAGGCCGAACGGCTCCGGCCAGTCGATCGGCACGAGGAGCCCCATTGCGCCACTGAGAAAATCCGGTTTCTCGCGGTCGCTGATCTCGCCGATATATTCGACCAAGGGATTGCCTGATATCAGCGGGCAAATCACCTCGTCATAATATTCCTGGTCGGCGCGATCGACCTTGGCCGCGATTTTCAGCGGAATGCCGCACCGGGTTGCGATCCGGATGGCACGATCCACGCCTTTCTCAGGCGCAATACGCCCGAGCACCGCGAGATAGGACGGCTTGACCGGTTGCGGCGTCAGCAGATCCTCGGGCACCCCGTGGTGGATGGTCCGAACCCAGTTCGCCTGCGGCACGGGTCGTCGCTGCGCGTTCGAAATCGAAATCACCGGAACCTTGGAGAAGGTGTTGAACACCGGCTGATGCTCCGGCAGGTCGAGCCTGCCGTGCAGGGTGGTCAGAAAGGGCGTTGGCTGCCGGTAAAACAGCGAGAACGGATAGTAATCGAGATGAAAGTGGAGAAAATCGAATTCTTCTTCGTCGCATTTCTGCCGGACGCGCTCGAGCATCACCATGTGCAGTGCGTTGGGATCGCGTACCGCGCCATCAAGGCGCAGCGCCTTCGGCCATGTCGCGTCAAGTTTCGCCGACGTCTTCGAATCGCCGCTGGCAAACAAGGTGACGTCATGTCCCAATGCGACCAGTTCTTCCGTCAGCCAGTGCACGACCCGCTCGGTGCCGCCGTACAATTTGGGGGGAACCGCCTCCGTCAACGGGGCAACCTGCGCGATGCGCATTTTTCCTACTCCTCTGTGATCGTGGTTGGATGTGGTTGGATAGAGCCGTCAGCCCACAGCCGGCCTTGGCAGGCCTAGAGGGAACGTTCACGCATCTGCGAAGTTCCTTAGTCGGGTGTGCACTCCTTCCTTCTTCCACACTGCGGTCTTGCTGATGCCATCTGACGCGAACAGATTTTTCCCTGGGTTAGTGCTGCACGATTGTTACGCAGTGATGGCCATGCGCTGGGAAAATCCAATCCTTCCTATTCACGGAATCGTGCGCGAGATGGCGCGCTAAAATTCCCGTTCACTCTCAACAGGTTTGCAGACGTCATGGACAATCTTTCAGGATATGCGCATCGGCCGCTCGCATTTGTGTTGCGCTATCTGCGCGGGCGTCTTGCGGCGCATTTGGTCATCCTGACCGCCGTGGTTGCGGCGGTTACGTGCTCGGTGGGCACCCAATACGGCGTGAAGAACCTGGTCGATCAATTATCGGCCGGTCCGTCGCACGCAGGCGGGGTATGGCTGGCATTCGTTTTTCTCATGTCGCTGATTGCCGCCGACAATTTCCTTTGGCGGATCGCGAGTTGGACGGCGAGTTTCACCTTTGTCGGCGTCACCGGGGATCTCAGGCGTGACATGTTCCGCCATCTAACCGGTCACGCGCCGAGTTATTTCTCCGACCGGCTACCGGGCATGTTGACGAGCCGCATTACTGCGACCTCAAACGCGGTCTTTACCGTGGAAAATATGCTGGTCTGGAATGTGTTGCCCCCGTGCATCGCCACTGTTGCAGCGATTGCCCTGATTGGAACCGTAAGTCTGCCGATGTCGGCTGGGATGATCGTATTCGCCGGCATTATGGTGGTGGCCATGTTCCATCTGGCGGCCGCCGGAAAGCCGCTGCACGACGATTTCGCGGACAAGGCCGCCGCCGTCGATGGCGAGATGGTCGACGTCATCAACAACATGCCACTGGTGCGGGCCTTCTGCGGCTTCAGTTACGAGCACGACCGGTTCGACGCCACCGTCAGCCGGGAACTCGATGCGCGCGGACGCAGCCTTCGTTATCTCGAAAAGCTGCGGATTACCCACGCGGCCGTGACCGTCGTGCTGACGATCGCGCTATTGGCCTGGGCCGTTACGCTCTGGCAGCGTGGCGCGGCCACCACAGGCGATGTCGTGCTGGTCTGCACGCTCGGTCTCTCGATCCTGAGTGCCACCCGCGATCTGGCGGTAGCGCTGGTCGATGTCACCCAGCACGCGGCCCGGCTGACGGAAGCGATTGCGACCCTGTTGCTGCCGCATGAACTGAAGGACCACCCCGAGGCGGAACCGTTGGTCAAGACCGGCGCGGCCGTCACCTTCAACAACATCAAGTTCCGCTATCCGGGCGGACTCAAGGTATTCGACAAGTTCAGCCTGCGCATCCAGGCGGGGCAGCGGGTCGGGTTGGTGGGGCAATCCGGCGGCGGAAAATCCACGTTGTTCACGCTGTTGCAACGGTTCTACGACGTCCAGCGCGGCGCTATCATGATCGACGGGCAGGATATCGCGCGGGTAACCCAGCAAAGTCTGCGTGAGGCGATCGCGGTGGTCCCGCAGGATATCTCGCTGTTCCATCGTTCGATCATGGAGAATATCCGCTACGGCCGGCCGAGCGCGACGGACAATGAAGTGTTGCGCGCAGCGATTGCGGCACGTTGCGATTTCATCGAGGCCTTGCCGGAAGGCATGGAGACCATCGTCGGCGATCGTGGTATCAAGGTATCGGGCGGCCAGCGACAGCGTATCGCCATCGCGCGTGCCTTCCTCAAGGACGCACCGATCCTGCTGCTGGATGAAGCGACCGCGGCGCTGGACAGTGAGTCCGAGGAAGCGATCCGGGAGGCGTTGTCTCGCCTGATGCGGGGCCGCACCGTCGTTGCCATCGCCCACCGCTTGGCGACGCTCCGCAGTTTCGATCGCGTCGTGATGTTGCAGGGAGGCCGGATCATCGACGACGGGCCGCCGGATATTCTGATGCAGGGGAAGGGTCCCTACCGCGAATTGGTCGCACGTGAAATGGGCCGCCTGGCGAGCCACGCCGCCTGATCGATCGCAGTAGTGTTTGCGTGAGTTCATCGTAACGCGAGAATGTCGCTTGAGGGCCTCAATGGCAGCCGAAGTCGTCACGCAACTTGCCGCCAACGTTACCGTCCTGCAGGTCTCGCAGCAGCCGTTCTACATCCCGATGACGGGGCCGGCGGCGCGGCCGCGGCGCTCGCTCAAGCACGACGACACTTTCATTGTACTCGACAGCCATGGCGACATCGGTGCCTCTGCGGGTGGGCCTGACGGTTTGTTCAACGCCGACACCCGTTATCTCGCGCGGCTTGAAATGGTGCTGGACGACATGCAGCCGCTGCTGCTCGGTTCCAATCTGCGCGACGACAATTCGGCGCTGACCGTCGATCTCACCAATTCCGATGTCTACCGTGACGGTCAACTGACGCTGCAGAAGGACACGCTGCACATCGTGCGCTCGATCTTTCTCTGGCGCGGCACCGCCTATCAGCGCATCGGCTTGCAAAATCACGGCGATCAGCCCGCGAGTTTCAACCTCACTTTGCTGTTCGACAATGATTTCGCCGATTTGTTCGAAGTGCGCGGCGAGCGGCGGGAGCGAAGGGGCGTCGGTTCAGGCAAGCTGCTGGGCCCGAGCGATGTCGTATTTGAATATAGCGGGCTCGACGATCAATCGCGCATCACGGCGCTGCATTTTGATCCGCGGCCGACACGGCTGGCGGTCAATTCGGCGACCTATCATTTCGAATTGGCGCCGAAGCACGTCACCTCGCTGTTCATCGCGATATCCTGCAACAAGCCGATCATGCAAAAGCCGGTGCCGTTTTTCCGAGGCCTGCTGGCGCATCGCCGCGAGATGCGGCGGTCGACGGCGGGGGCTGCCACCGTCGAAACATCGAACAACATCTTCAATCAGGTGCTGACGCAGGCGATGGCCGATCTCAACATGCTGATGACGGAAACGCCGCAGGGCAGATACCCCTATGCCGGCATTCCCTGGTATTCGACGACATTTGGTCGCGACGGTCTGATCACCGCGCTGCAGATGCTGTGGATCGATCCGCGCATCGCCCAGGGCGTGCTCAAACGCCTCGCGTTCTTTCAGGCCAAGGCCACCGATCCGCTGGCCGACGCAGCGCCTGGAAAAATCCTGCACGAAATGCGCGGCGGCGAGATGGCCGCTCTTCGCGAGGTACCGTTCGCGCAATATTACGGCAGCGTCGATTCGACGCCGCTGTTCGTCCTGCTCGCCGGCCTTTATGTCGAACGCACTGGCGACAAGCAAACGTTGATCGAGCTGTGGCCTTCGATCGAGGCCGCGTTGCAATGGATCGACGGTCCCGGCGATCCCGATCGGGACGGCTTCGTCGAATATCAGCGCGCGACCGAGCAGGGCCTGGCCAATCAGGGCTGGAAGGACTCCTTCGATGCTATCTTCCACGCCGATGGACACCTTGCCGAAGGCTATATCGCACTGGCCGAAGTCCAGGGATATGTATTCGCCGGCAAGCGTCTGGCTGCGCGTAGCGCGCGCCGTCTCGGAATGACCGATCGGGCGGCAAGGCTCGAATCCGAAGCCTTGTTGCTCGCCGATCGCTTCGAGAAGGCATTCTGGTGCGAGGAGCTTGGCACTTACGCGTTGGCCCTCGATGGCGCCAAGCATCCGTGCGAGGTCCGAACCTCCAATGCCGGCCAATTGCTGTTCACCGGCATCGTCCGTCCTGAACGTGCGCGCCGGGTTGCTGCCGATCTCATGAGCCAAAAGTTCTTCTCGGGGTGGGGCATCCGCACCGTCGCGCGGGGCGAGGCGCGATACAACCCGATGTCCTATCACGACGGCTCGATCTGGCCGCACGACAATGCCCTGATCGCGCTCGGCTTCGCCCGCTACGGCTTGAAGCATTCGGTGGCTCATCTGTTCAAGGGTCTGTTCGACGCCGCGAGCTATATGGATTTGCGGCGATTGCCCGAATTGTTCTGCGGGTTTCAGCGCGAACGGCGACGCGGTCCGGTGCTCTATCCCGTCGCTTGCGCGCCGCAGGCCTGGGCGAGCGCGACCGCCTTCACGCTGCTTGAGGCAGCATTGGGTCTCGAATTCGATGCCGCGCGGGGCGAGATTCGCCTGCGCGATCCGCGCCTCCCCGAATTTCTCAATGAGGTAGTGCTGCGCGATCTCAAGCTCGGCGCCTCCAGCGTCGATTTGCGGGTTCGTCGCCATGGCGAGGAAGTATCGCTCGAGGTGTTGCGCACGCGCGGACAAATTCAGGTGTCGATCGTGCTGACGCATTAGAGCGTTTTCGAACGAAGTGGTTCCCGGTTCGCGTGAAGAACACGCAAAAGACCAACGCTCCGTTCTGATTCAATCAGAACGGAAAGGCTCTAGAGACGAACTGTTCGGCTGAGGGAGGCCCATATGCGAACAAGAAGATTGATCGCGTTCGTTACGGTGGCCTTTGCGGTGCTCGCCGCCGCAAGAGCAGCGGACGAACCGGCGACACAGGGAAGCAAGACCCCGCCGCAGAGCGTTGCGAAGGAACCCGCGCCGCCGCCATCGGTCACTGTGATCGGTGCACGGGACGCCCATGGCATCCTCGGCCGCGATGTTCGCAGCGCCGCCAACGAGGCTATGGGACGCATCGTCGATGTGATCGTCGATCGCGAGGGCACGGTACGTGCCGCCGTCATCGATTTCGGCGGCTTCCTCGGCGTCGGCAGCCGGAAAATCGTGGTTGACTGGAACGCGCTGCGGTTCGGGGGCGTTGCCAACAAGAGCGACAGCATCACACTCGAACTGAACAAGGAACAGGTGATGGCGGCGCCTGAATACAAGGAGGATGCACCGGTCATCGTACTCGGTGCGGCCGGCCGCTTGCAACCGTGGGAATTTGACCATTGAAGGAGGGTAGTCTCGTCGCTGGCCTTTCCTCGCCCCTCGATCGGATTGACGACGACCGCCGCAAACGACGGGCCGGCGGCCGTGATCCTGTGCCCTCGATTCCCCAATTGCCGGTACCGAGCCCGCGGCCGACCCCGTCGCGCGAAAGCCAGCACGGCCTCGACTGGTTTATCTTTTTCCTCGCCGACGTGCAGACCGGCTTCGGACCGTTCGTCGCCGTCTATTTGACGACGCAAAAATGGACCCAGGTCGAAATCGGTTTTGTCCTCTCGATCGGCGGAATCATCGGCTTGCTTGGGCAGATGCCCGGCGGGGCGATTGTCGATGCCGCGCGCTCCGAACGGCTGGTGGCGGGCCTTGCGGTGGCGACCATCGGTATGGCCGCATTGGCCTATGCGGTGTGGCCAATTTTCCTGGTCGTGGCTGCGGCCGCGACCTTGCATGCGCTGGCAAGCTGCGTGCTCGGTCCTGCGATTGCCGCGATCAGTCTCGGCCTGGTTGGTCCGCTTGCGATAGGAGAGCGGCTTGGCCGCAACGCCCGGTTCGCCTCGCTCGGCAACGGCTCGGCGGCAGCCCTGATGGGCGCATGCGGCTACCTGCTGTCGAGCCGAGCGGTGTTCCTTGTCACCTTCTTTCTGGCGATCCCGACATTGCTGGCGCTATGGCGTATCCGCGAGCGGGAGATCGACGTCGCGCAATGCCATGGCGAGATCGTTCGTGAAGTACCGGACAGGGACGCCACCAGCGTGTTCCATCTCGTGCGCCAGCGAACGCTGCTGGTCTTCGCCGGCAGTGTAATGCTGTTTCAACTGGCGAATGCGGCGATGCTGCCGCTGATGGCGGGCGTGGTGACGACCCGGTCGAGCCAATGGGCGCCGGTGCTGATTGCGGCCTGCATCATCGTGCCTCAGGCGATCGTCGCCCTGGCCTCGCCATCCGTCGGCCGCAAGGCGCAAGCATGGGGACGGCGGCCGTTGCTGCTGATCGCCTTTGCCGCGCTCGCCATTCGCGGCCTGCTGTTTGCCTTCGTGACCGACCCGTATCTGCTGGTCGCAGTCCAGGTGTTCGACGGCATTACCGCCGCCGTGTTGAGTGTGATGATCCCGCTGATCGTTGCCGATGTCGCCTTCGGAAGCGGGCACTTCAATCTGGCGCAGGGCATTGTCGGCACCGCGACCGGCATCGGCGCCTCGCTCAGCACCGTGCTGGCGGGCTATGTCAGCGACAAGTTCGGCAGCAGCGTTGCCTTCACCGGGCTTGCCGGCATCGCTGCTCTGGGTCTGGTGATGATCTGGCTGGTGATGCCCGAGACGCGGCGGAAAGCGGCCTGAAGATCAGGCGCTGATCTGCGGCGACACGGTTTTCCGATACAGTGCGCTGTAGCACGCCGCGGAAAGGTCCCAGCTAAAGGATCGCGCCATCGCGCTGCGGCGCATGGCGTCGAGACGATCTTTTGACATGAAGGTTTCGAAGGCGCGCCGCACGCCACCGAGGAAAGACTCCGCCGACGGTCGCGGGAACAGGAATCCGGTTTCGCCGTCCTTGATGGTCTCAGCCAATCCGCCGGTCTGGTGACCGATCGGCAGCGACCCGAATCGCTGCGCGTACATCTGACTCAATCCGCATGGTTCGAACCGCGAGGGCATCAGCGTAAAGTCGCTGCCGGCGAAAATCCGGCGCGCCTGGGCGTCGTTGAAGCCGATCGTAACGCCGATCGCGTCGGGCCGGCGCCGGTGCGCATCGACCAGCGCCTGCTCGATATAGGGCTCGCCGCTGCCGGTAACGACGATCTGTCCGCCGGCCTCGATGATTTCGTCGGCGGCGGACAATACGAGATCGATCCCCTTCTGATGAACCAGGCGGGCGACAAGAGCGAACATCGGTCCGCGCGATACTGCAAGGCCGAACTGCTTGCGGACGTAATCGGCGTTTGCCTGCTTGCCTTCCCAATCGCCCGCGCCGAACGTCTGCGCCAAATGCGCGCAAGCGCGGGGATCCCAGCTTTCGTCGATGCCGTTCAATATGCCGGTCAATTGCTGGGCGTCTGAGCGGCGCTGCAGCAGACCTTCGAGCCCGCAACCGAGTTCGCGCGTCGTGATCTCCTTCGCGTAGGTCGCGCTGACGGTCGTCAGGTGCGAGGCGTAGACGATGCCACCCTTCAGGAAGGATAGGTGGTCGTAGAATTCGAGCCCGTCGATATGGAACGACTCTTCAGGCGCCCCGATCCGGCGCAGCGACTCCCGCGGAAACAGTCCCTGATAGGCCAGATTATGGATGGTCAGGATCGACGGTATCCTGGCGCCCTTCCACGCGAGGTAAGCCGGTGCCAGCGCGGCCTGCCAGTCGTTGGCGTGAACCAGATCCGCTGCCCAATTCCTGTCCAGCGTGCCCATGGCAAGTTCGGCGGCGGCTGACGCAAACCGTCCAAAACGGACATCATTGTCCGGCCAGTCACGCCCGAATTCATCGCCATAGGGATTGCCCGGCCGGTCGTATAATTGTGGACAGAGCAGGACATAAACCGGCAGACCGTCCCGGGTCGATGCGCGCCCGAGCGAGCAGGCCGGCATTTCCGCCCGAGCTGCGCATTGTCCAACGATTTCAATGTGGGTGAATTGTTCGACGACGTCCCGATAGCCGGGCAGCATGATCCGGATGTCACCCCACGGACGGAGCGCCCGGGGCAGGGCGGCGGACACAGCAGCGAGGCCGCCCACCCGGACGAAATCATCCATTTCCGTGGTAACGAACAAGACCTTCAAGGAACGCCCTCTTACCAGCCTCGATCAGGGATTATGCAAGAACGGGTCCAATCTTCTCTGCAAGTAAATCTGCAAGTAAAACGTTCGCTGGGAGGGTCTGTTCCTATCGTTCCCCGAGAAACGCTTCCCTGCGGTGGCTGCACAATTTAGGGTCACGGCCCACGCCAGGAAATGAAGGCGCGCGGCCGAGGGAGCTTCCAGAATGACGATACATGGTAACGATGCGGGCAATTTGACAGGGAGCCTCGACGGCCTGCGCGTCATCGATTTTTCGACCACGATCGCCGGACCTCATTGCACGCGGATGCTCGCCGATATGGGCGCGGAGGTCATCAAGATCGAAACCGCCGAAGGCGAGACGATGCGAACGCGTCCGCCGGTGCGCAACAATTGCAGCACCGCCTTCGGCCAGCTCAACGTCGGCAAGAAAAGTTTCGTGCTGGATTTGAAATCGCCCAAGGGAGTGGAAGCGGTTCGCCGTCTGGTCGCAAGCGCCGACGTGCTGGTCGAGAATTTCCGCCCGGGCGTAATGCGGCGATTGAAGCTCGACTATGCTTCGCTGCATGAGCTCAATCCGAAGCTGATCTATTGCTCGATCTCCGGATACGGCCAGACCGGGCCGTCGGCGGAATTGCCGGCC
>Ga0105245_10004942_pt1 | contig 11720 bp, 7 predicted proteins | sample KBSM54metaG_FD_81523 | JGI IMG/M metagenome (GOLD analysis project Ga0105245, IMG submission 81523) | Miscanthus rhizosphere microbial communities from Kellogg Biological Station, Michigan, USA - KBS M5-4 metaG | ecosystem: Host-associated > Plants > Roots > Rhizosphere > Soil | place: Michigan...
ATTTCGGTGGGCGCCCTCTGAACCTTGAGAATGTTCGATTTACCAATGGGATTACGTTCACCGTTGGCGATGTGACGCTTGCGCCGGGGCAGGAGGGTGTTGTCGTTCGCAATGTGGCGGCGTTTCAATCGCGGTATGGGACTGATCCGTTTATTCTTGGCGCGTATGGCGATAGCACCAGTAACTTCAGCAATGGCGGGGAGCATGTCACGATTGTCGATCCTTTCAATCAGTCGATCGCTGATTTTGGGTATAAGGACGATTGGTATTTGACTACGGATGGCGGCGGGGCTTCGCTGGAAGTAGTAGACCCGGCGACGGTACCTGATCTGGGGAAGCCGCTGAGTTGGCGAGCGAGTGTTGCGCCTGACGGGACGCCTGGTGTGGAGAATTCGGTTTTACTCGCTGCGCCGTCCGCGGTGACGGCTACGCCTGCGATTACACAAATTGGGCTGCGCTGGGTGGATGATGCGGGGGATGCGTTGGGCTTTCGCATTTTCCGGCGGACGGGGGATCATGATTTTCGGTTGATTGCCGATGTGCCGGCTGATGCGCGCGATTATACTGACAATGATGCCGGATTGGGGCTTACGCGTGGAACGGAGTATGACTATCGGGTGGTGGCCTACGCGGGGAGCAAGACTAGTTCGTTTGCGTCGGCGACGGCGGCTACGCTGGTGGATTCGCCGAGCGGTGTAACGCTGACTACAGTGGCGGATACTGCGACTCTGAGTTGGACGGTGCCGAGCGGGGCGCTGAGTTTTAATATTTATCGCGGGACATCGAGCGGCGGGGAAGGTGCGACGCCTATCGCAGCGGGTCTTTTGGATTCCAGTTTCACTGACACTGGGCTTACAACGGGGAAGACTTACTATTACTTTGTGACGGCCGTCAACGGGGGTGGGGCGGAGAGCGCGGCATCGGTTGAGATGAGCATCATGGTGGTGACCGCGGGGGCGGTGATCGGGACGCCTGGGTCGAGGCTGGATCAGGGGAATACGATCAATAAGGCGTTTGACAATGATTTTACGACATTCTTTGATGCGCCCGATCCGGGGAATGGCGACTGGGTGGGGCTTGATCTGGGGGTGGCGAAAATCATCACGGCATATACGTTTGCGCCGCGGATTGGGTTTGAAAGCCGGATGGTTGGCGGGGTATTTCAGGCATCCAATTCGCCGACTTTCAGTTCTGTCTCGAACGTCGTTCAGATCATGGTAGTGCCGCCTTCGGGAAAGTTCAGTTCCGTGGTGGCCACAAACCCTAACGCGTTTCGCTACGTTCGCTATTTAGCGCCGCCGGGGAGTTACGGCAATATTGCTGAGTTTCAAGTCACTGCAAAGGTTCCGGCTCCAACCAGTTCTCCATTTCCATCCGCTACGCTCGGCGCTAACAAAGTGACGCTCTCCTGGTTTCCGGTTACGGGTGCGACGACCTACACTATTTTTCGCAGCGTATTCGAGCGAGGCGGTTATACGGCGATTGCAAGCGGCATTGCGGCGACTTCATTCGTCGATCTGACTGCCAAAGGCGGAACGAAGTACTTTTACACTGTGACTGCCGTGAACGCGGGTGGGCAGGGGCCGACCAGCAGCGCTATTTCGGTGATCCCGCACATTCCTGGGGATGCTGATGACAGCACGCTGGTAGATTTCCCCGATCTGGTTGCGGTGGCGCAGAATTATGGTTTGGCGTTTAATGCGACCTGGTTGAAGGGAGATTTTAATGGGGATGGGGCGGTGGATTTCCAGGATCTGGTGGTGCTTGCGCAGAACTACGGGAAGGGGCCTGCTCCTGCACCGGTTCCGAGCGCGGCGATTGCGCCGTTGGCGAAGGCCAAGGCGACGCCGGTTATTTTGCAGAAGACCAGCAAGCCGATTGCGCCGGTGAAGACGGCGGTTCAGGTGGTGCAGAAGCCGGTGGTGCAATTTTCGACGGCGCGGATTGCGACCGCGAAGAAACGTAACGATGGCATCTTTTGAATGATGGAAAATAGGTGTGTGGTGGGGCACTTATTGGACGGTCGGCTTATGGGGTGGCGTGAAATGACCGATTTTGAGTGTTGGGCGCGGGATCTTGCTGCGCCTTGAAATGATGAGAGCGGGCTTATCGCGCGAGGGGGTGATAGCAGCGGGTTACGCGGCTCGGGGTGGTATGCGCGCAAAGAGATTTCGGTTGGTTCAGCGGATTTTGATTGGGGTTCTCTTTCTGGAGATTGTTATCGCGTCGTTGGCGGCGGGGGCGCGGTTGCGGTTTGCGGCCTGGGATTATTTTGAGCCGGTGCGGCATTCGATGGATGTCAGCAATGGGTGGGGTTGGGGCCAGCGGGCGCTGCGGTATGGGTTTTTTAATCTTTACGATCATGTGGTGGCGGATCGGGGGGATGGGGAGTATTCGCTTGATTATACGCCTCTGCGGTTGGGGGTGATGACTGGGTGGGCTCGGTGGACGAATCGTCAATTTCCGGGGAATTCGGAGTGGCGGGGGGATTATGGGTTTAATTCGCCTTTGCTTTTTTTGAATATGGGGATGGAGGGGGTTTCGGCGATTGGGATTTTTCTTTTGGTGCGGAGGTGGAAGCTCGTCGGCCGCGCTGGACAAGCCCAGCGGCTAAAAAAGGGATATGACGGGTTGTGGCATGGGTTATTTGCTGCGGTTTTGTTTTGGGTGAATCCTGCGCTGATTATTGATGGTCATGCCTGGCCTCAGTGGGATGTTTGGCCTGTGCCGTTTTTTGTTTTTGCGCTGCTGGCGGCGACTTGCGAGAGGTGGGTGGTGGCGGGAATTTTGCTTGGTGTGGGCGTGATGTTCAAGGGGCAGTTGATGCTGGTTGCGCCGCTGTTTGTGCTGTGGCCATTGTTTATGAATGCGCCTCGGGCTGCGCTGCGGGTGGTGATTGGGTTTGGCAGCGCGGTGGCGGTGATTGCTTCGCCTTGGTTGATTGGGCATGGGGCGCTTTGGGTGGCTGGGGTGGTGCTGGTGCCGATTATTGTGCGGCGGAACTGGTATCGCGGCCGGCCTCTGGCGGCTGCTTGGATTACGGTGCCGATTGCGGTGGAATTAATGCTCTGGCCGTTAATTCTTTCGGGTAATCGCGGGTGGATGGCAATGGCCTTGGTCGTGGCGCTCGCGATTGTGCTGATTGTTGGTGCCAGACGGATGTCGGATGGGTGGGTTTGGTGTCAGATGATTTTTGCGCTCGCTTGTGGGCTTTTTCTTTGTCCGATGTTATTTGACGGATCGATGGCCTGGTACAAGATCGGCTTTGCCTATGGTGCGGGGAAATTTCAGGAGATGACGATCGGAGCAGAGAACTTGGCGGCGATTTTAGAGCGGTATTTTGGCGTGCAGGCGAAGGACGGGGTTTTTACGATCAATTTGCCGGCGTTTTCGGTTCATCATTTGGTGAGCGTGCAGCAATTGCTGGGGGCGATTTATGGGGTGACGCTGATCGTGGCTGCGGCAGCGGCAGCGGTGCATTGGCAACGGCGCGATCCACGGTTCCTGGTGGCTGTGGTAATGCCCTGGATGATGTTCTTTGCGCTACTGACGCATATGCATGAGCGGTATCTGGTATGGGCAGCATGCCTGAGCGCGCTGTGGACGGCTGCGGGCGCAGGCATGACGATATTGCATCTGGTAATCAGCGGTCTGGCATTTTTGATGATTGCGCAAACGCTCGTAATGAAGCGCGTGGATGTTTATCCCGGAATGGCTGGGGTGATTAAGGCGGCTTGGGGAGGTATGGCGTGGATGGTGTTGTTGGTGGCGGGGGTGGTTTTGTTTCAGGCGCTGGTGGTTTGGAGAACGGAACCATCGCGGAAAGATTCCGTTCGCTGAAGCGAACCCCACGCGTTGCGGATATAATCTTGGCGTGAAGGGTTTTCACCTGTGGTTCAATGTCTTCTATTTTGTACTGGCGTTTGCCGTCCTTGGAGCAATGGCTGCGGTTGAGTGGGGCTGGATCGATCGAAGTTATTCCGGCGCTGTCTTGATCTGGTGCGTTACGCACTGGAAGACTTTGATTGTACTCTTTGTCGTTGTCGGCACATGTGGACAGTTGCTGGATGATGAGCGCAGAAAGCAAGGCAATCGTCCACCGCCGCCGGGGCTTTGCCGCAAGTGTGGGTATGACCTTCGCGGCACGCCCGACCGGTGCCCGGAGTGCGGGACTCTGACGAGGGCATAATGGAAGGAGCGTGAGTTGGTACTGGCGTCTTGCTTCATTATTCATTTCGCTTAAACAAGCGGATATGAAAGTGAAGCTTCTTGATTTGCAGGAACAGTATCTCTCGATCCGTGGCGAAGTTCGGCGGGTTTTGGATGAGGTTTGCGATGCGCAGGACTTTATCCTGGGGCCTCGGGTTGAGAAATTTGAGCAGAACCTGGCGGCTTATTGCCAGACTAAATATGCGATTGGAGTATCGTCGGGGACTGATGCTTTGTTGTGCGCTTTGATGGCTTTGGACATCAAGCCAGATGATGAGGTGATTTGTCCGGCGTTTACTTTTTTTGCGACGGCAGGGTCGATTGCGCGGCTTTGCGCTAAGCCGGTTTTTGCGGATATTGATCCGGCTACGTTTAACCTTTGCCCGAAAGATGTGAAGGCGAAGATTACGAGCAAGACCAAGGCGATCATGCCGGTGCATCTTTTTGGGCAGATTGCGGACATGAAGGCGATTAATGCGATCGCAGCGGAGCATGGGCTAAGGGTGGTGGAGGATGCGGCGCAGGCGATTGGGGCGAAGCAGGATGGGAAGGCGACTTGCGCGCATGGGATCATGGGGTGTTTGTCGTTTTATCCGACGAAGAACCTGGGCGGGTTTGGCGATGGAGGGGCGATTTGTACGAATGATGAGGCGCTGGCGGAGAAATGCAGGCTGCTGCGCGTGCATGGGTCGGGGACTAAGACTTACTATCACAAATTTATTGGCGGGATGTTTCGGTTGGGGGCGATTCAGGCGGCGGTGCTGGATATCAAGCTGAAGCGGCTTGATGGATGGCACGAGGGGCGTCGGAAAAATGCGGCGATGTATGACAAGCTGCTGGCGGGGTCGAAGGTGGTTACGCCGCCCATCGCAAAGGGCAATTGGAGTATTTACAACCAATATGTGGCGCGGGTGCAGAATCGCGATGAGGTACGGGCGAAGTTGACGGCGGCGGGGGTTAGCAGCGGGATTTATTATCCGGTGCCGCTGCATTTGCAGGAGTGTTTCGCTTATTTGGGGCATAAGGAGGGGGATTTTCCGGAGAGCGAGAGGGCCTGCCGGGAGGTTTTGGCGCTGCCGGTTTATCCGGAGTTGACTGAGGCGGAGGTGAAGTATGTGGCGAAGACTTTGATTGAGGCGGTGAGTTAGGACGGAAATGCAATTGAACCACGAAGAGCGCGAAGAACACGAAGGAAATTCAGAGAGGGGTTAAGCAGCCTTCGCGGTGATTTTTTGCTGTGTTCTAAGGAGGGGATTTAAGACTTGTGCCAGAGATGTGGCGGATTGTCCCCAGGATTGGGGTTGCAATTTGCTGCTTGAGACTGAGGAGTTTTTTGTAAGGGAATTGGCGATTGCTGTTGCTAATGCCTGGGGGTTTTCGGGTGGGACAAGAGAATTGTCATGCAGGATTTCTGGGATGCCGCCTACTTTTGTTGCGATTACCTTTGTGTTGCAAGCTTGGGCTTCGAGTAGGACGTTGGGGAGGCCTTCGCTACGGCTTGGGAGGACTAAGAGGTCGGCGGCGCGGTACCAGTCTGGCATTTCGTTCAGGGGGCGCGGGGGGAGGATTTTGATTTGAGTTTGCTGGTTTTGGGAATGGATTTGCTGTTGGAGGGTTCTTTTTATGGGACCGTCGCCTATGAGACGGCAGTGGAAGGGGATGGATTTCTGGGCCAGGTGCGCGCAGGCGTTGATCAGGATGTCGGGGCCTTTAACTTGCGCGAGGTTGCCGACGAAGAGGATTAGTGGCGTGCCGGGTTTTGAGGAAAAGTGAGCTTGGGGGAAGAAGAGGGTGCGGTCGAGACCGTTGTAGACTACGTTTACTTTATTGGGATTTACGCCTAATGCGACGCATTGGTTGGCGAGGTATTTGCTTACTGCGATTACGGCGTCGGCTTGTTGCAGGGTTTGGGCGGTTCGCTTTTTGAGAACGGGGAATTGGTTCAGGCGGGAGAGGTCGGAGCCGTGGACTTTTACAGCGATGGGGAGGCCGGCTTCACGGGCTAAATTGACGGCAGCCCAGGCGTCGGGGTAGGCCCAGGCGGCTAGGATGATGTCGGGGTGGAATTCGTTTAATGCTCGGAGGAAGGCGGGGCGGATGCTACGCTGGTAGAGGTGGCCGTAGTATTGGCGGAAGATTTTGGGGGGAAAGAGGAAGCGCGGGTGTTCGATGATGATGTCAGATGGATCTGACGTTTCTGCCTGAATGCGGCGTGTTTTGAGTTCATCGGTCCAGGCGATGGGGGCGATGATTCTTAACTGATGTTGTTTTGCGAGGGCAGCGAATTGCTGGCGGTTGAAGGGGGCGCGGTGGGGTTGGCGGGGGTTGGGGTAGAGATTGGTGATGGCGAGGATTCGCATCAGGCGGCCTGGGTTTGGGCAATGGGGTTTGCGGTGTGGATGTTGATGGGCAGCGTGCGAGTTTGCCTGCGCGTGGCGCATTGGAGGTAAAGATCTTCGTAGTCGTTGATCATTCTGCGGACGTCGAAATGGGTTGCGACGCGGTGATGGGCGGCCAGGCCCATGAGGCGGGCGCGGGAGGGGCCGCTGTGGATTTGGAGGATCGCCTGGGCGAGTTGTTGTGGGTTTTGCGGGGCGACCATGAGGCCGCTCGTGTTTTCTTCGATGACTTCGGGCGTGCCGCCGACTCGGGTGGCGATGACGGGGAGGCCTCGGGACATGGCTTCTAAAAGTGTCAGCGAGATGCCTTCGGTGCGGGAGGGGAGGATGAACATGGAGGCGCGGGCGAGGAGTTGCGCGACGTTTTTGACTTCGCCGTGGAAGTGGATGTGGGATTCGAGATTGAGGTCACGCGTTAATTGAATGAGTGAGGGCATGCAGGGGCCGGCACCGGCGATTTCGAGGCGGAGGGCGGGTTGCTCACGGATGACGAGTTGCATGGCGCGGACGAGGCTTTCGGGATCTTTTTCGGGGCTTAGTCGGCCGATCATTACGGCGGGGCCTGTGGCGCAGGGGCCAGAGTAAGAGAAGCGGCGGGTGTCGATGCCGTTGTGGATGGTGCGGAGTTTTCGGATAGGGACGCCTTGGGCGCGGGAGAGTGCGGCGCTGTCATCGGAGACGCAGACGACGCGCTTTGCCAGGGCGCTGGCGATGCGGAATTGGGATTGGGATCGCCGGCCTGCGCGATACTGGTGGCCGTGGCGGGTGTGGAGGACTTTTGCGCCGGCGAGGCGTGCAGCGGGGGCGGCGTAGAGGAGTGGCCTCAGGTTGTGGGCGTGGACGATGTCGGTGTTCCAGGCGCGGAAGAATTGGGCGAGGCGGAGGATGAGTGAGGGGCGGAGGCCGCGCGGCTGGCGGAGCGTGGTGACGAGCCAGCCTGATTGTTCGATTTCACTGGCGACGGTACCGCGATCGCCTAGCGAGACGAAGCGGAGATCGAAGCGGTCGGCGTCGGTGTGGCGGGCGAATTCTACGAGGAGGCGTTCGAGGCCGCCGGTGTCGAGTTGGGCGGTTACGTGGACGATTCGGAGGCGGCGCGGTTGTGTGAGACGCGCGGCGGTGCGGAGGTTCACGCGGCCTCCACTCGTTGTGTCGCTGCATTGGGAGCGAGCCACTTGACGATCTGGGCGGGGTTGCCGGCGACTACGCAATCGGGGGGGACATCGCGGTGGACTACTGCGCCTGAGGCGATGATTGAGCGTGAACCGATGGTTACGCCTTTCAGGATGATGGCGTTAGCGCCGATCCAGACGTCGTCTTCGATGATGACGCTGTCGATTCCTTCGGGCGGGGTTGATTCGCCGGCGCGGCGGCGGGCGGCGTCGGTGGGGTGGCCGTCGTAATCGCGGATGGAAACGCTGTTGGAGATGAGGCAGTGCTGGCCAATGCGGATGGAGGAGGCAATGTGGAAGCGACAGTTGTGGGCGATGAACGTCTCGTCGCCGATTTGTAATTCGGGGTTGGCGGTTGGGCGGTTGCTGAAGCCGATGGTGGATTTGCCGGAGAGGCGGACGCGGTCGCCTATGGTGATGTCGCCGCGACCTGAGAGGTAGGGGAGGGCTTCCATGCGGAAGGCGGTGCCGATGCTTCTGCACTGGCTTCGGAAGAGGGGTTCGTACCAGAAGAATCTTGTGGCCCAGATGGCCGATTCGCGGAGGATTAGGTGGGTGCGGTAGAGGGATTTGAAGAGGGGTTTTAAGAGTGAGCCAGTGGGGATGTGGAAAGTGAGCGCGCGGCGGGCGAAGCGCCGTAGAGCGCGATTTGCGGAGGAGCGTTGATCGGGAACTGAAATGCTCTGGTTCATGCTGGTTGCACCCGCCTGCGGCGCGCGGGTACGCGCGAAGCGCAGGAGCTTTGTTAGCTGTATCGTCCAGATTCTCAGTCGCGCGAGAGAAAAACGGATTTCGGTTTTTCGATAGGGAAAGGGGTAAGCGAGGATGGAGCGGGTGATTTGGCTTAGGGCTTGTGCGGGGAGGTTGGCGGCGCTGGCCATGTAGGCGCAGGAATAGTTGCAGTAGCCGTAGGCTTTGCGGCGGAGTAGCCAGCGGCCTTGCCAGGCGTTGCGGTCGTCGAGTTTGCTGAGAATTCGCAGCATGCCGGCATGCATGGTTTGGGATTGATGGCTAAGGCTGTTAGGGAGGTCGCGGTAGTGAGTGAGAGGGAGATGGAGTTTGGCGACGGGGGCTAGTTCGGCGATTCGTAGCCAGAGGTCGTAATCTTCTGGGCCTTGCAGAGCGGTATCGAAGTGGCCTGTTTGATTGAGGATGGAGCGGCGGAGGAGGACGGAGGATGTGGTGAAACGGTTTTTTACTACGAGGTCTTTCCAGGGGATTTTTTGAATTTGGTCATTTGGATTTTGCAGCGGGAGTGTGGAGATTGTGGCGGAGCGCTCGGTGGCGAGGAGGGAGATTTCGGAGTGGGTGGCGATGGCTTGGAGTTGGAGTTCTAGTTTTTGGGGGTGCCAAAGATCGTCGGCGTCGAGGAAGGCGATGAAGTCGCTGGTGGCTTCGCGCAGGCCCAGGTTTCTGGCTGCGGCTACGCCTTGATTGGATTGGTGGTGGTATTTGATGCGGTTGGTGTAGGGGGCGAGGCGGGTTTTGGTGTCGTCGGCTGAGCCGTCGTCGATAACGATGATTTCAGTTGGTGCGGTGGTTTGCGCGAGGGCGCTGTCGATGGCTTGGGTGACTAGCGCGGCGCTGTTGTAGGTGGGGATGATGACGGTGACGGTGGGGGGCATGATGTTATGCGGCCTGACGATGGGGTTGCGTGATTGATTGGTCGTGTGTCATGACGAAGTGGTAGTAGTTGAGGATTTGCTTGAGTATGGTGTCGGTTGAAAAATTTGATTGGCAATGGCGGCGGATAGCCGTGGAGATGGCGGCGCGGCGCTGGGTGTCAAGGAAGAGAGTCGTGGCGGCGTGGGCGAGTGCGCCGGGGGTTTGCATGTCGATGGTTTCGCCTCTAGCGCCCGTCATCCATTGGAGGACGGGGTGGTGCTGGGTGATGCAGGGGAGGCCACTCGACATGGCTTCGAGGAGGGCGATGGGCATCATTTCTTTCAGGCTGGCGAGGGTGAAGAGGTCGGCTGTGCGGTAGAGGTCGGGCATTTGGTTGCGGGGGAAGCGGATCAGGAATTTTACTCTTTCACCCAGACGATTTTTGGCTTCTTGAATGAGTTCGTCGGTGCCGGGTTCCTGGCTGCCTGCGATGATGAGCCAGGCGGGGAGGGTTGGGTTTTGCTGGCGGAGCTGGGCGAATTCATTGACGAGATAATCGATGCGTTTGTGTTTGCGTTTGATGGCGGCGACGCTCAGGAGGACGAGGGCGCTCGCGGGGATGCCTAGTTGTGCGCGAAGATTGCCAGCGGGGCCGGGGCAGAATTGGTTGGTGTCGACGAAGTTGGGAATGGCCTGCCAGGTGGGTTTGTATGCGCCGGCTTCGCGCGCGTCGGTTAGATGCCAGGGAGTTAGATGCTGGAGGTAGGTTATTTTTTTCAGGAAGGTGGGGGGTTCTTCGGTGCCGTGAGCGAGGATGGTGCGGGTTTTTATGACGTCTACTTTTTGGGCTCGCTGGACGATCAGGGCGACCTGGGGGTCTTGTACGTGGAGGAGGTCGATGTTGTTCTGGCGGAGGTGGTCGATGAGGGCGATGGCGAAGGTGGTTTGTTCTATGCCGTAGGGTGAGGCAAGGCCTAAGCGCCAGGTCAGGCGGGAGGGGAGCCAGGTTAAGAGGCGGCGCGTGTTATTTGAGCTGCGTTGCCAGCAATTGAGGACTTTTTCGTGGGGGGAAATTGGTTGGCCGCCGCCCTTGCAGAGGGTGACGTTCAGGCCTCGCGCTAACAGTGCGCGGGTGAGGTCGGCGGCCCAGGTTTCAATGCCTCGGGCGACGTGACCCAGGCCGCTGGAGGCGATGACGATTTTCATGCGGGCCTCAGGGATGGGGTTGCGGAGAAGGTAAGCGATGAGGTTGGGCGAGTGCGGTTTGGGTTGTAGTCGAAGAATCGTTTTAGTTTTAGGAATTGTTTTTCGTAGAGGTGCCAGGAGAGATAGGCGAGGAGGATTGAAGTTGAGATGGAGAGGAAGATGAAGGTGAGGCGGGCGGGCCAGTAGTGATGGAAGAGGGTGGTGAGTTTGCTTGGGCCGAAGAGGCGGGTGAAAATGGGTTCCAGGGCGAGGTGGAGGACGTAGAGGCCATAGCTGTATTTGCCTAGGAATTGCACGAAGGCTGCGTTGAATAATCGGGCGAAGCGGCCGGCTTGAGCGAAAATCAGTATGCTGGTGAAAAATGCGGCGAGGAGGGTGAAGCCTATGGTGGTCATTGGGCGGGCGAAGGGATCCAGGCCGCTTGTGATGCCAAGGGTGGCGAGGGGGATGGCGGTGATTGCGAAGAGGCGTTTGGCGTGGGGGATGAGGTGTTCGATGTTGTGGTGGCCTCGTAGCATCAATGCGACGATTGAGCCCATCATGAGGCCATCCAGGCGGCAGGGTGTGAGGTAATAGACTCGATCTAGTCCGCTTGAGACCAGGATGAGTCGCAGAGCGAGCATGGAAAGGATCAGGATGGTGCTGAATTTGACCAGAGTTGCCCGGCGAAGGGAGAGGACGAGGAAGGGCCAGAGGAGATAGAACTGTTCTTCGACGGCTAGGGACCAGAAGTGTCCGGCCTGGACGAGGCCGCTACGGAAGGTTTCATCTTTGGCGAAGACGGTTGCGAAGTTGCTGGAATAGGTCCAGAGCCATATTTGGTTTTGTGCGACTTTTGTTACGCCGGGCGTTGAGTTGGGGGCGAGGAGGGGAAGGAGAATGAAGAGGGTGCAGAGCAGGCCGTAGTAGAGGGGGAAGATTCGGAGGATTCTGCGGGCGTAGAAATTTCGCAGGGGTGCGGGGGAGTTTTTTGTGTCGTAGAGAATGCTGGTGATTAGGAAGCCGGAGAGGACGAAGAAGAGATCGACGCCGCACCAGCCGAGGCCGGTTAGGCGGGAGAAGAAGAGGGTGACGCCGGTGGCGGTGGGGGAACTGAGGCCACCGGCGAAGTGGTGGATCATGACCATCA
>Ga0105245_10004943_pt1 | contig 11718 bp, 13 predicted proteins | sample KBSM54metaG_FD_81523 | JGI IMG/M metagenome (GOLD analysis project Ga0105245, IMG submission 81523) | Miscanthus rhizosphere microbial communities from Kellogg Biological Station, Michigan, USA - KBS M5-4 metaG | ecosystem: Host-associated > Plants > Roots > Rhizosphere > Soil | place...
GCCAGCAGACCCGACAGCTTGAAGCCCGCGTAGAACACGAGCATCGGCCCGAACGCGTCGCGGGCGAAGCGCGGCCCGGAACCGAGCAGGATCGAGCGGGTCGACACCTCGGGGAGGTGGAACTCGTCGTCGGGGAGGGCCGCGGGGGACGGGGCGTCGCTCATGGGAGCAACGTATGACGGCAGGGCGATGCGGTCATCGGCCCACGGTCCGCATCTGGGAGTGCCACCTCGGTCCTACCCGCCCGGTTCGACGAGGGCGTGATCGAAGGCGAACACGATGGCGGCGGCCCGATCGCGCAGATCGAGCTTGGCGAAGATGTGTCCGATGTGGCTCTTCACCGTGCCTTCGCTGATGAACAGCTGCTCGCCGATCTCGGTGTTCGTCGCGCCGCGACCGATGAGGCGCAGCACGTCGACCTCGCGCTCGGTCAGCTCCGCGAGCTTGGCCTGCTGTTGCGCGCGCGGGATGCCGGTCGAGCGGTAGGCCTCGATCACCTTTCCGGCGATCGACGGGTCGAGCCACGCGCCACCCGTCGCCACCGCTCGCACCGCGGCTATCAGATCTTCGCCGCGCGCGTCCTTCAGGATGAAGCCGCTCGCTCCGGCCGCCAGCGAGGCGGCCACCACCTCGTCGTCGTCGAAGGTGGTGAGTGTCAACACCGGCGGCGCGTCGTCGCGGGAACGCACGCGACGCGTGGCTTCCGTGCCGTCGACGTGCTTCATCCGCACGTCCATCACGACGATGTCAGGCGCCGTCGTCGCGACGGCGGCCTCGACCTCGTCTCCGTCGGAGCACTCGCCGACGATCTCCATGTCGTCTTCCGGGGCGAGGATGCGCGACAGTCCGGCGCGCACCAGGGGCTGGTCGTCGACGAGCAGCACACGGATCACGGCAGCGTCGCCCGCACGCGCCAGCCGTCGCGGTCGGGCCCCGCGTCGCAGGAGCCACCGAGCGCGGCGGCGCGTTCCGCCATCCCCGTGAGGCCGTTGCCCGTGCCGTGGTCGGCCACCGGACCGCCTCGTGTGCTCACATCGACCTCGAGCGGCGGCCCGGCGTCGACCCGAACGATGTTGCGCGCGCCTGGAGCGTGACGACCAGCGTTGGTCAGCGACTCCTGCACGATGCGATACAACGCCAAACCCCTCGCGGGTTCGACGCATTCGAGATCACCGTGGACGTCGAGCGAGACGTCGACGCCCGCCGATCGGTAACCGGCCACGAGGTCGGGCAAGTCGACTGCCGTCGGAAGCGGAGCCTGCGACGGCTCGGTGCCCTCGGTGCGCAGGAGGCCCACCGTGTTGCGGATCTCGTTGAGGCTCGTACGTCCCGCCTTCTCCGCCTCCTCGAGCGCCTCGGTAGCGGCGTTGTTGTCGCCGCGCGCGACCGCCAGCCGAGCGGCGGTCAGGTGCAGCATCGTGACGGTGAGCGAGTGGGCGATGACGTCGTGCACCTCACGCGCGATGCGTTGACGTTCGGCCGTCGTTGCCTGCGCCGAGACCGCTGCCTCGGCGAGTTTGGCGTTCAACACCGCGACGAGGAGAGAACGAATCATGAGGCCGGCGAGAAACGCGGCGATGATGCCCGCCGACCAGATCACCGCGGCGCCATACGCGGGGTCGGTGAACTCGCGGCCGATCGCGATTGCGAATGCTGTCGCCGTGACACCGACGACAAGTCGGCGATGGCACACCGCAGCCGTCGACCCGACGAACCAGACGAACATCATCATCGAGGCCTGGGACCTGGCCTCGCTGTCGTAGAGCCCGAGGGGGGATCCCAACAGGTTCAGAATCGCGAGCGGACCGATCGTCCACACGGCGAGCACAACGGGAGAGAAGAGGCGTCGATACTGGGCGACGCATCCGATCACGGAGGCGGCGAGTAGCACTCCCAGCAGCACGGGCGAGTCCACGCGTCGAAAGCAAGCGACAAAGGTGGCGATGGCGACGAGCGCCACCCCGACCGTTCCCGCCATACCGGTGCCAGCCCAGCCGGGCGGGTTTTCGTCGATGGCCGGATCGAGCCACTGGTCTGGCTCTCCGGTGAGAACCTCTTTCAGGCGGTCCGGCACGCCTCAATCCTGTCATCGGCGGCCGTGGCAGCCGGGATCGTCGACGCCGCGACCACCGCGGTCCGCAGCGCGAGCAGGACTCGCTCGGCGCGGTCACGGCGGAGTCCTTCGACGTGCACCACCATCTCGCAGCGCCACGTGTTCGCCGAGCTCAGGTCGACGTGTCCCGCTCCACCCGCGTGCACGAAGTAGGCGCGGTGGGCGTTGAAGCCCCGGATGATCGGCGCGCTCGAGACCTCGCCGGTGAAGCGGTAGGTGGCGCCGTCGACGTTGACCGCCTGTGGGAGGTGCTCGATGGCCCGCAGCAGCGGAACGTCCACGAAACGATGCGTGGTGATGACCATGGGATCAACCTACGAAGGCGCCGCCTTCGCGTCATCGGCCCAGGGTCGGGTCCGCGGGGTGCGACCTCAGGCCAGGCAGCGCAGCGGGCGGCCGCCGTTGTAGGTGATCATGTCGGCGTACGCCTGCGGGTCGATGGGGGAGCCGAGCGGCTCGCCCCGCAATTCGGAGTAGGCCCGATACAGGTTGCCGACGATGCGCTCGGGATCGCTGAGTGCAGCGAACTCTCGGAGATCGGTGTTGAGCGCGAGGTCGAGCGGGGGAGTGCGTTCGGCGAACCCGCGCCGCGCGACGTCTTGCACGAACCGCAGGTACGCAGCCTGGTCGGCGATGGCGGACCGTCCGCACACCGCGCCATGACCAGGAACGATGAGCCCGATGTCGAGGGCCGACAGACGGTCGAGCGCGGCGAGCGAACCGGCCACCGAGCCCATCACGACGAACGGCGTGCCGCCGTTGAACACCAGGTCGCCGGCGAACAACACGCGTTGCTGCGGCAGCCACGCGACGACGTCGTTCGTCGTGTGCGCCGGCCCCACGAAGGACAGCTCGACCTTGCGGTCGTCGACGTAGACGTTGAGCCGCTCGTCGAAACAGACGAACGGCGCCGCGACCTCGAGTTCGCCCCACTCGACACCGGGGAAGAGGCCGGCCGCGATGTGACCGGCTGCGAGCACCTCCTCACGACACAGGTCGTGCCCGATGATCGTGGCGGCCGGCAACAGGTAGTTGCCGTGCGTGTGATCGCCGTGATGGTGCGTGTTGATGAGTGTGCGCAACGGAAGGGGCGTGACGCCGGCGATCGACTCGACGAGCGCTCGTGTGCGCCTCTCCGTGAAACACGTGTCGATGACCGTCACGCCGTCGCGTCCGACGAGGAAGCCGCTGTTGTTCAAACCCCACGAGCCGTCGAGCTGCACGTACGCGTAGACACCGTCGTCCACCTCCTCGATGGTCGGCGGCGGGAGATCGGGGTGATCGTGATCGTGATGTGGCGCGGACATGGTCGCAGCGTCGCGCAACGCGGCGTGTCAGGCTTGTGCGATGCCCGACGACTGGCAACCGATGAACATCGAGGTGGAACGCGTCCCGCCGTCCGACCCCGCCGACCCCTACGACCCGAACGACGCCGACGACGAACTCGAGGCGATCGACACGGCCGTGCGCCGGCTGCTCACCCAGGACGAGGCGAGGATCATCTCGATCGTGTCGCTGGTGTTGATGGCGATCGGCTCGGTGTTCTCGGCGGCCTGGTTCTTCATGGCCTGGCGAGTCGAGCACGAGCTCGATTCGAGCAACACGGTGCTCGGTGGCGGCGGCTCGCCCGACTTGCTCGACCGCGTGATCGCGTTGCTCCAGATCGGCGGGATCCTCTCGCTGTTCTTGCTCGTGCTCGCGACCGGCTGCGGCTTGCGGCTCTTCGCGTCGCGCGTCGTCACCGACGCGGCCAACGCCGACTGACTCAGTCGGATGCGCGCTCGGTCACGATCACGGACTTCATCACGTCGCCCTGCTTGATGCTCTGGGCGACGTCGACGCCGTCGATCACGTAGCCGAACAGGTTGTAGTCCTTCGAGAGCTTGCGCTGGCAGTCGTCGATGCAGATGAAGAACTGCGAGCCGTTCGTGTTCTTCCCCGCGTTGGCCATGGCGACCGCGCCGAGTGTGTACTCGCCCTTCACCGGCTCGTCATCCCACTTGTAGCCCGGACCGCCTCGCCCGGTGCCCTCCGGATCGCCGCCCTGGATCACGAAGTCGGGCACGACGCGATGGAACGTGAGGCCGTTGTAGAAGCCGTCGCGGGCGAGCGCCACGAAGTGGTTCACGCTGTTCGGTGCGAGCCTCGGATCGAGTTCCATCATGATCGGGCCGCGATCGGTCTCGATCGTGACTTGGTAGATGGTGTCGAGGTCGATCTGCATCGCAGGAGGTTGGGGCATCGTCGTACGGTAGCCGGATGCCTGCGCAGGACCTTGCCGCCGCGGCGCGACACCTCGCGCGGCGCGACCCCGTGATGAAACGCCTGATCGCTGAGCATGGGGTCCCCGACCTCGGGGCCCGGCGCACCGGCCGCTCCCGATTCGAGCAACTCGCGGAAGCGATCTGCTACCAACAGCTCGCCGGCAAAGCGGCCGAATCGATCTGGCGGCGCGTACGTGCGCTCGTCGACGGGCCGTACGAGCCAGAGGCGGTGCTCGCGGTCGGCTACGACGCGCTGCGTGGCGCGGGGCTGTCGAATGCGAAGGCGTTGTCGGTGCTCGATCTCGCGGCCAAGGTCGTCGATGGGTCAGTGCGCCTCGACCGCATCGGTCGGTTGTCCGACGAAGCGGTCGTCGCCGAACTCGTACCCGTGCGCGGCATCGGCCCGTGGACCGCGGAGATGTTCCTGATCTTCACGTTGAAGCGGCTCGACGTGTGGCCGGTGGGGGACTACGGCGTTCGTGCCGGCTACGCCCGCGCCTACGACCTCACGGAGATGCCGTCGTCAAAGGAACTCCTGCCGCTCGGCGAACCCTTCCGCCCGTATCGCACGCTGGCCGCCTGGTACTGCTGGCGAGCCATCGAGAACGCGTCCTGAAACCAACTTCAGGCGTACACACCTTTGTGGCGCTTGTGACGTATCCGTGGGTCGGTGTCGCGAGAAAAGCAACGACGCATCGAGAACGCGGCGCCCCGCCTCGGGCCCCGGGTGTAGCTCTGTGCTGGCTGAACAACCGTTTTGGTGGCTCACTCGTCACAATCGACGAGCCGGCCCCGATGAAGGGAATTGGATCGACTACGAGTGGCCGTTGATGCTGACGGCCGTGGGGGCTTCGGCGGCTTCGATCAGTGGGAAATGGCAGGCGACGTAGTGCTCTGAGCCGGCGAGCACGGGGCGCAGCTGCGGCTCTTCCCGCGCGCAGCGCTCTTCGGCCCTCGGGCAGCGCGTGCGGAAGCGACAGCCCGACGGGGGCGCGAGCGGCGACGGCAGCTCGCCTTGCAGCGAAGCCGGCGTCTTCATCGTGGCCGAAGGATCGGCGACGGGGATCGCAGACAGCAGCGCCGCGGTGTAGGGATGCGCCGGCCGCGTGTAGAGCTCGTCCGGCGATGCCACCTCGCACAACTTGCCGAGGTACATGACCGCGATGCGATCGCTCACGTTCTTCACCACGGCCAAGTCGTGTGCGATGAACACGAGCGTGAGCCCGTAACGCTCTTTCATGTCTTCGAGGAGGTTCAGGATCTGCGCCTGCACCGACACGTCGAGCGCCGACACCGGCTCGTCGCAGATGATCACTTTCGGCTCGAGCACGAGCGCACGTGCGATGCAGATGCGCTGGCACTGCCCGCCGGAGAACTGGTGCGGTCGCTTGTTGCGTGACGCCTCGTTGTCGAGGCCGACGGCTTCGAGCACTTCGTTCACCGTCTTCAAACGCGACTCGGAGGTCCCGCGCTTCCACACTTCGAGCGGCTCACCGACGATGTCGCCGACGCGGCGACGCGGGTTGAGCGACGAGATCGGATCCTGGAAGATCAGCTGCATCTGCGGGCGCATCTTGCGTAGGTCCTCACCCGACAGCTGTGTGAGGTCTTGCCCATCGAAGAACACGCGGCCCGACGTCGGCCGCGGGAGCTGCATGATCGCTCGCCCAGTCGTGGACTTCCCGCAGCCAGACTCACCGACGAGACCGAGCGTCTCGCCCTTCTTCACGTCGAGGCTGATGCCCGACACGGCGTGCACCTTCATGCGCCGCCCGGCCGGGAACTCGACCACGAGGTCTTCGATCCGCAGCAGCGTCTCGTCGGCCGGACGTAGATGCGCAGTCCCTGTTCCCGCCACCTAAACCTCCGCCTCCACTTTCGCCGCGGCATTCGTGTCGCCGCCGACCGCGGCGAGGGCCTGCGGCAGTTTGGCGGCCAGGTTGCGCTCGAGCGCGTCCTTGCCTTCGGGCGTACCAACCGGGAACCAGCACTTGAAGTAGTGACCCGGGCTGTCGGCCTCGACGAGCGGCGGCTCTTCGGAGTGACACTTCGCCTGCGCGTACGCACACCTCGGCGCGAACTTGCAACCGGGAGGCGGCGACACGAGATCGGGCGGACGTCCACCGATGATCTGCATGCGGGTGTGGCTGGCCTGTTCGAGCTTCGGAATCGACTTCAGCAGGCCTTCCGTGTACGGCATGCGCATCTGTGCGAAGAGCACCCTCGTCGGCGCCCGCTCGACGATCTGGCCCGCGTACATCACGGCGATCTCGTCGGCGCGTCCCGCCACGACGCCGAGGTCGTGCGTGACCAACACCATCGCCATGTCGCGCTCGCGTTGCTGCTGTTGCAACAGGTTGAGGATCTGCGCCTGCACGGTGACGTCGAGCGCGGTGGTGGGCTCGTCCGCGAACAGGAGTTTGGGGCCGCAGGCGAGCGCAACCGCGATCACGATGCGCTGGCGCATGCCGCCTGACAGCTGATGCGGGTACTCCGACAAGCGGCGCTCGGCCTCGGGGATCCCGACGGACTTCAACAACGCAAGCGCGGTCTCGTTGGCCTGCTGCTTGTCCATGTCGAGGTGGTAGTGCAGCGACTCGGTGATCTGACGCCCGACCTTCAGCACCGGGTTCAGCGATGTCATCGGGTCCTGGAACACCATGGCCATCTCGGTGCCCCAGAACTCGCGCATCGCCGAGTTGGAGAGATGGGTGATCTCGTTGCCGTCGAAGAGCACGCTGCCGTCGCGTACGACGTTCTGTTTGGGCAGCAGCCCCATGATCGACCGCGACAGCACCGACTTGCCCGATCCGGACTCGCCGACGATGCCGAGCGTCTTGCCTCGATCGAGTACGAACGACACGTTGTTCACGGCACGAGCGAGGCCGCGCGGCGTCTTGAACGCGGTGTTGAGTTCGTTCACCTCGAGCAGCCGGGCCGCACTGGGCTTGGCCGCGATGGTGCGACTGACTTCTTTCCGTCTGCGTAGTGGGGACATCTAGAGCGCGCTGTCCCTCACGTCGAAGCGGGCACGGACGACATCACCGAGGTAGTTGAGCGACAGCACGGTGATGAAGATCACGATCGACGGAGCGAAGATCACCTGCGGGGCCGCACCGACGATCTTCGTGAGCTCGTTGCGCCCCGTGGCGATGAGGTTGCCCCACGACGGTGTGGACGTGGGCACGCCGACACCGAGGATGCTCAACCCGCCTTCGAGGACGATGACCACCGCGATGCCGAGCAGCGAGATCGAGAACATCGCCGGCAACACGTTGGGCAGCACGTCGCGCACGATGATGCGCCGGTTCTTCGCGCCCATGCTCCGGGCCGCGAGCACGAATTCGCGCTGCGACCAAGCGAGCGTGGCCGCCCGAGTGATACGGCCGATGATCGGAATCGACACGAGCCCGATCGCGATGACGAGCCAGAGCTCGCGCTTGCCCACCGTGACCGCGGGATCGCTGGCGAACACCGCCACGAGGGCCAGCGCGAGCACGAGTTGCGGGATGGCGAGGAAGACGTTGAACGTGTAGCTCAACAGCGTGTCGATGCGTCCGCGGTAGTAGCCGGCGATCAGACCGAGGATCCCGCCGAACACCAGACCGAACAACACCGATGCGACCGAGACGAGCAACGACGCGCGGGCGCCGTAGACCACACGGGAAAGCATGTCTTGGCCGATGCTGTCGAGGCCGAACGGATGGGCGAGCGACGGACCATCGCCCGCGAGAGCGAGGAACTTCTGGTCGGGCCTCGGGATCCAGAGGAGCGAGGCGAAGATCGCGGACCCGACGATCGTGACGATCCAGATGATCGCGATCCACCCGACGATGCCGAGCTTCTTCGTCGCGGACTTCTCGACGACGACCGGAATCGGCGGCGTCGTCTCGAGCGTGAGGGTTTGCACCCCCGCCTCGACGGCGCGGGAGGACGGGACGTCGGCGGTCTCAGGCAACGGCTCTGGCATGGCGTATCCGTGGGTCGAGAACGGCGTAGAGGATGTCGACGAGGAAGTTCACGGCGACATACCCGAGGGCAAGGATGGCCACGTAGCTCTGCAACGCGACGTATTGGCGGCGGACGATGGCATCGGCGATGAGGAAGCCCATGCCGTGGATCACGAAGATGTTCTCGATCACCACGGCGCCACCGATCAGCGCGCCGACGTTGAGGCCGGCCACGGTGAGCAGGGTGAGCGACGACGGCCGCAGCGCGTGACGCCACAAGATGCGAGCGGGGCTGAGACCCTTCGCACGCGCCATCGTGACGAAGTCTTCTTGCAGCGTTGCGATCATGTCGCTGCGCAGCAGCCGCATGTAGACCGCGACCTGACCGACCGCGAGGCTGATCACGGGCAACGCGAGTTGTTGGAAGTGTGCGACGGGGTCTTGACCGAAGTCGACGTAGCCGGTCGGATCGACCCAGTTGAGTTTGACGCCGACGTAGTACGCGAGCACGAGCCCGAGTACGAAGTTCGGTATGGCGAGCAATCCGAACGCGAGCGTGTTGACGCCCTTGTCGAACAACGAGCCCGCCCGATAGGCGGTCGCCACCCCTAGCGGGATCGCGATCACCAACGCCAACAGCTGCGCGTAGAACATCAGCGTGAGCGAGACAGGTAACGCGTCTTTGACTCGATCAGCCACCTTGTCGGGGCAGGTCTTCGCCGACGTGTAGCCCGAGGTGCCGTAGTAGCAGCCGAGGTCACCGTGCGCGACGCCATTGACCCAGTCGGCGTACCGCGTCAGGAACGGCCGGTCGAGCTTGAGCTCGTGCCGGAGTTCTTGCCGCTGCGCTGGTGTCGACACTGGTGCCAGGGAGTTCGTGACATCCCCTGGCACCAGGTCGAGCAACAGTGCGGTGAATGCGGTGACGAGCAGCAACACGACGACCAGTTGGACCAGCCGCTGTATGACTGCGCGCACCTACCAGTTCCTCCTCAGCCGACGATCGACGTGCCGAAGGTCATGGCGTCTTGAAGAGCCCGAGCAGTGGATGTCCGGTGGCAAGACCCGGGAAGGGCTTGCTGCCATCGGGGAGATCCGGGCCGAAGATGCCGTGGACCTTGGTTTGGCTGGGCACGGCCCAGACCGTCCAGTTGGTCCACAGGTTGTAGAGCTCCTTCGAGAACTGACGGTTGACGTCTTCGTAGGCCGCCTTGCGGGTGGCCGGATCGGTCGACGTACGACCCTTTTCGAGGTCGGCGTTGATCGTGGCGTCGTTGAAGCCACCGAAGTTCACGAGGTTGTCGCAAGCTGCCGGCGGTGCGTTGGTGCAGTGCCACCACACGAACAACGAGTCGGGGTCGCTACCCGGGAAGTTGCGCCAGCCGTACATCTGGAAGTTACGGGCGACCGCAACGTTGATGTACTGCGTCTGCTCCACCGTGTACGTCGACACCTTCATGCCGGCTGCTTCGAACATGCCCTTGATGAAGTTCTGCGTCTCGACACCTTCGGGGTCAGGCGTACCGCCGTAGGTGAACTCGAGGTCCTTGCCGGTGTCGGTCTTGTATGCCGCGACCTCGGCCTTGGCCGCGTCGAGGTTGAAGGCCGGGAAGCCGGCGTCTTGCAAGAAGCCCACCGCGCCAGGAGCCCAAGGGCCGCTCGCGATCTGCGGGATGTCCTTGCCGCGGACGTGGTTCAACGTCGCCCGGTCGAGTGCGAGTGCGACGGCCTTGCGAGCGTGCTCGTTGGCGAACGGGCTGCCGGGGCAGACCGTGTCGGTCGGCGGAGCCGTGCACAGCATGAGCTGGCTCGTCTCGGCGAACTTGTCGGACTCGGTCTCGGTGATCTTGCCTTGCGACGCGAGCGCCCGGTACTGCTCCTGATCGATGTTGCTCGAGTCATGGATGAGGTCGAACTGACCACTCTGCAGGCCGTTGAGGCGCTGCTGGCCGTCGGGCACCGGCTTGAACGTGATCTGGTCGAGGTACGGCAGTTGCACGCCGTTGGCGTCCTTCTGCCAGTAGTCCGGGTTCTTGACCGCGGTGAAGTGGTCGTTGACGACCCATTCCTTCAGCTTGAACGGGCCGGTACCGATGAGGTCCTTCGCACAGTCGGCGCCTTCGTCGAGCTGCTTCTGGGCCATGATCCCGAGGCGGGCGCTCGACCACAGGTACGAGTCGAATGCGGGCCACGGCTGCGCGGTCGTCACCGTGACGGTCTTCGCGGTGTCGTCGGCCGTGACGTCCTTGATGAACGGACCGAACACGAGGCTGAACAGCACGGGGCTACGGCCCGGGTACTTGCCTCGGTAAGCGTCGAGGTTGTTCTTCACGACGGTCGCGGTGAGCGCCGTACCGTCGTGGAACTTCACGCCGTCGCGCAGCGTGATCGTCCACACCGTCGCGTCGGCGTTGTGCTCGAGCTTCGACGCGAGATACGGCACGAACTTGCCGTCGGCATTCGGTGCCGTGAGCGTGTCGTAGATGGCGCGGGCGTAGTTGATGCCCGAGATGTCGAGCTGCGCCTCGGGGAGACACAGACCGCCGGCGTCTTCCGCTTCTTGCGCGTAGACGACGCTTCCGCCCGACACGGGCTTGGTCGTGTCGGCACTGCTGGACTGCGCGCTACCGCCGGTTCCATTGCTGTCGGCGCTCTTCTTGCTACTGCCGCCGCAGGCGGCGACAAGAAGGACGACGACGAGCAGTAGGGCGGTGACCCGCGCTGTGCGCGGTGTGGCGGGCTTCAACACATTTCCCCCCGGATAGTGGTTTGCGAAGCGTGTGACGAGCGGCACAAGGCGCGCCGCAGCGGCAATGTAGCCCCGCACATCGCGTCGTGTGCGACAAGTCCGCGACGATCGGTGGACCGGGGTTCGAACGACGCTCCGGCCGAGGGGTACGAAACGGACGATGCAGCGAGCGGCTCGGCTACGCAGCGAGCGCCACGAGGGGGCGCCAAGGGGCGAACAACACGGTGATCGTCGCCTCCGGTACATCGTGATCGTGCTGCGCGACGAGCACGCGAGCCACTTCTGCGGCGGCTCTCGCCACGATGGTGACGTCGTCGCGGTCAACGGCCCCGCCCGCATGCTCGGCGGCCCGCATGACGGAGGTCGACGCACGGTGTGCCGCGAGACCCGCTTCGCGCGACCGGTGATGCCGCTTGAGGTTGGCGCCGATCGTGATCGTCGCTCGCCACCACGAGACCTCGCCATCGGCAGTGTCGAGCTCGTGACGCAGGCTCGCGGCCAAGGCGATGATGTCGGGGCCCGTCAGTTCGCTCAGGCGTTCAGCGAATGCGTCTGGTTCCACGTGACCACCTCCTCGTGTGTAGGTGATCGGCCACTTCGGGAGGTCGTTGAGCACAACGATCCGAATGGCCTATGCGTTCC
>Ga0105245_10004944_pt1 | contig 11718 bp, 8 predicted proteins | sample KBSM54metaG_FD_81523 | JGI IMG/M metagenome (GOLD analysis project Ga0105245, IMG submission 81523) | Miscanthus rhizosphere microbial communities from Kellogg Biological Station, Michigan, USA - KBS M5-4 metaG | ecosystem: Host-associated > Plants > Roots > Rhizosphere > Soil | place: Michigan...
ATAACAACTCGCATTTCCAGCGGGCTTCGACGAAACATTTGTTACTTTTCGGTGTCACCGAGCAAGTGGACTTCCTTGCCGCGGTAGCGGGGAACACCAGTGAGAACGCCTTGGAACTCTTCGAGCACTTCACCTATTTGCATACCTGCCGCTCCGATCTTCATCTCTCGAAGGGTGCGCTCATGAGATCCGCGCCGCTTCTTGACGACAGAGATAGCCTGACGAACCCTGCCTGAGGCCTCGAAAAAACGCAATAGAATTACGGAATCCGCGAGGAAACTGACATCAATGGGGGATCTCATCGAGGGACCCATCATGCCATGCTGTGCGACGGTGATAAGGGTTACGACTCCCTTCTGCCCCAGGTAGCTAAGCAATTCATGCATGTGGATCATGAGAAAACGTTCGCTTGGCATACCGTTCAGATAGCCGTTTAAGCTGTCAATCACAATTAAGCTGGCATCCTTCTGCTCCACAGCCCGCTGCACTTGGGAAGCGAACTCGCCGGGAGATAAGTCGGCGATATCGACTTTGATCAATTCAAATTTTCCCGAATTGATGTAAGGCTCGAAGTCCATTCCGAATCCCCGGGAGCGAGCGAGAAAGGTTTCTTGGCTTTCTTCAAACTGATAGCAGGCAACAGTTTCGCCTCGTTGGAGTGCAGCCAGCAGATAGTGGGAGCACAAGGTCGTCTTTCCGCAGCCTGCCGGCCCAATCAGAAGCGTACTGGAGCCACGGTCTAATCCGCCGCCAAGCAGCAAATCCATTTGCGGGCTGCCACTGATTGCGTAACCCTCCCTCTTATTGAGCGAGGTCCCTGCCGAAGACAATCGCGGATATAGTTCCAGTCCACCGGTTTTCAGTACGAAATCGTGATGCCCGTCCTGGAAACGAACCCCTCGCATCTTAACCACATGTATTTGACGGCGGGTGGTCCCGTATTCGCGGCTATCGCGTTCCATGCGAACCACGCCGTGCGCAATGCTCTGTAGCTGTTGCTCATTCTCCCGGGTCGTTAGATCGTCGAGCACGAGTACCGTGCATTTCCTGCCTGCGAAGAACTGTTTCAACCCTAGTATTTCGCGCCGATATCGTACGCTGGTTTGCGACAGAATTTTCAGTTCTGAAACGGAATCCAAGGCCACTCGTTCCGGATCAAGGCGCTCGACCTCGGCTCGTATGCGCTGGATCGTATCGCCAAGCTCAACGTCAGATGGGTGATAGACAGTGTAATTTGCGTCTTCCTCAAGTCGCTCCGAGAGAGAGTTCAGCTCTAATAGATTGATGCCGTCTAACGTCCAGTTGTGCGAAGTCGCGACATCGTTTAACTCTTCCAACGTTTCGGAAAGTGTCACATACAGTGCACGTTGTCCTAAGCGAGCGCCTTCCCGCAAAAACTGCAACGCGAGAGTTGTCTTGCCGCTCCCCGGATCTCCCTCCACCACATAGAGCCGGTGCCGGGGCAGTCCGCCACCCAGAACATTGTCGAGGCCAGGGACGCCGGTGGAATCTCGCGAGCTTTGCGTACGGGAATTTGCAGGCGATGGCGGAGTCACTCTTCCTCCCTTTTACTATTGAGGGCATTTCGAGGCACATAAAATCGTATCAGACATTTTTGTTAGCTATCCACTTGGACGAGAAACGCGCAAACCGTATATGTCCCGCTCAGGCGGAGGGCGGGAACTACTTCGTCATTGTCTTCATAATTGCGCTGAGCTCAGTTTTTGGGCGAGTCCGATGAGAAGCCCTTCAGGCCCGCGGATGTAGCAGAGCCGATACGCATCTTTATACTGGACTACATCGCCTACGAGCTGCGCGCCGCGCTTGCAGAGCCTTTCGAGCGTCTCGTCGATGTCGTCCACGGTGAACATGACGCGGAGGTAGCCTAGAGCGTTCACGGGAGCGTTGCGGTGATCCGCGATGGTAGGCGGCGCGAGAAAGCGGGAGACCTCGATCCGACCGTGGCCGTCCGGCGTGCGCATCATGGCAATCTCGACGCGTTGATCGCCCAGTCCAGTGACACGCCCTGCCCACTCGCCTTCGATCATGGCCCGCCCTTCGAGCTCGAGGCCGAGTTCGCGAAAGAAATCAATCGCCCCTCCGAGGTCATCGACGACGATTCCGACGTTGTCCATCCGTTTGAGCGCCATGTGTCCAATCTATAGGGTGTCGGCTAGTCTAGCAACGAACCATTTTTTGCAACGCTGACTAGTGCGAGGTGGAGCCTGAGAGATCGCTCCGGTAGCGCAAACCGTACATGCGGCGAAGCTTCGGTCCTGTTATTACTCATTATCGGAAACCTATTCATTACTGTATTGCCGTGCCTTGAAACTAACTTCCGATAATGAGTATTAACGGGCCTCAGGACGATCTCGCTGAAAAATATGATTCGTGATCGGCGGGTCGATGGCACTGAAGATTGGCGGGGAGTGACGGTGGTCGGCGGTGTATCAGAAATGCGAACGGTGACGCGGTTTATACTAAGCGTGAATCTCTTTTGAATAGGAGAAACTCATGCTGAAGAGAATCGTGCGTTTCGTCGGGCTCAGCCTGATTGCGGTTGCTGCTGTCGGCTGGGGTGAGTTCGCATGTGTTGCGCAAACCTCTAAACAGTCTTTGGAGATGCCAGTCTTCGAGGTTGATACCTCGTGGCCGAAACTTCCAAGCGACTGGGTCCTTGGCGTCGTATCGGCAGTGACCGTAGATCGACGTGATCATGTTTGGATCCTGCAACGTCCTCGCAGCGTGCCAGACTCTCTCAAGAATCGGGCGGCTCCGCCGGTGCTGGAATTCGATGCCAATGGCCAGTTTGTCAAGGCATGGGGCGGCGCGGGGCAAGGATACGATTGGCCTCTCACTGAACATGGGATTACGGTGGACAACAAAGACGTTGTCTGGATCGGCGGCAGTGGCGTTACGGATGACTTCTTGTTGAAGTCTACTATTCAGGGTAAGTTTTTGAAGGAGTTTTTTGGAAGGGGTAGGAGCAAAGGAAATGCAGACACACTAGCCTTGAATAGACCGTCCGACGCGTCCATCTACAACAAGACCAACGAAGTGTTTGTGTCCAATGGGTACGGCAACCGGCGCGTCATCGTGCTCGATGCTGAGACGGGTGCGTTTAAACGCATGTGGGGAGCCTTTGGCAAAAGTCCTGACGGCGCACCGCCTTCTACGAGTGCGGGCGGTGAGCCAGCCCAGACGCCATTCCCTACTGAGGGGCCGGGTTCGCCGCAATTCGGCAATCCTGTCCATTCAGTTAAGATTGCGAACGACGGTTTGGTGTACGTCGCCGACCGCTCGAACCGGCGCGTTCAAGTATTCACAGTCGACGGAAAGTACGTAACGCAGGTCTTCATCAACCGCGCAATACCTTCGGCAGGTACTGCAGCGGGCATCGCATTCTCGCCGGATGCGCAGCAGCAGTTTCTGTATGTCTCGGACCTCGGGAATTCACACATAGCCGTGTTGACTCGTAAGACGCTTAAGGTGTTATACCAGTTTGGAACCAAAGGGACAAAGCCCGGTGACTTTCGGTCGCCGCATCTGATTTCGGTGGATTCCAAAGGCAATCTCTACACGGCAGAAGTGGCCTCTGGTAACCGTGCTCAGAAGTTCGTGTTCAAGGGAATGTCGCAGACGACCCCGCCGAACGCGCTGACGCCCGTGCAGTTGTCCGCAAGCCAATAGCTTGATGAATAGTTCTGTCCGTGACGCCGGCGTGAATTCGTCGGGAATCACCAGTCAGGAATTGAAAGCTCACCTCTGGGAAGCCGCATACGGGTGCTTGCCGCAAATGGCCCAGGGCAATAGGCCACAACAGGAACCCGATAATGGCAATTATCGGGCGGTTGAGCCTTGCGATCCGCGCAGGTCCTTCACCAGCAACCACACCCCCATCGTCGGTTCAAACAGAGCGATCGGTCCGCCATAGAAGGCGATGGTCACCACCGTCGCGATTCGTGGATCGATCACTACCGCCAGCGAGCGAACTCCTGCTATCAGCGACGCAATTACTCCCCACAACGGCAGCCCGCGTGGAACATAGCTATTGGGCAGTGTTTCTCCGCAACTCTGTCCCCCGAGACGGGAACCATTGCGTTGCCTAAGAACAGCATCCTCTGAACTCGGTTGGGAATTTTGATACCACTATGTGGGGATCCGCTCAAACCACCCAAGCGAATTCGTGACGGTTGGGCAAGCAGTAACCGAGCTGCGACTTCCTGAATCCGCGTAGAGTAAGGTCGGCCCATCACGTGCAAGGTCTGTCGGCTTAGGAAGAAGCGGAGTCTTCTGACCCCCACCAAGGGCCGCAATCAGGCGTTCAAGTCTTTTCCTTGGGATCGGAATTAGGGAAGCCCGGCTTCACCCTCGTCGGGGACTAGAGGGACGCAGACTGAATAGCGAGCGGTTGACCATACCGTATCCGCTGTTCTGTCCTGGACCACTCCCGACGTGAGTCCGTATCGGAGGAGAGAGGAGAATAGCGCCCTTCCTCAAAGATCATCGCGAACGCGATTTGAAATTACAGGATATGACTCCGGCTTTGGCTTGCACCAAGGCCGGCGCCGCTGGGGAATTCCTGCAAATCCGAGGTACTATGCGTACAAACGCAGGTCAGCACTGTTTTCCCCACCTCGAACTTGACCGGCACCCGCACGGTGGCCACGGCCCTCCACCAAAGGGCCGTAACTCCAGCCGCGGCTCTGAAATAACGTCTATCGGACGCGTCGCTGTACTCAACGCAGACCTGTCGGAGAGGAACAAGCCGTGTCCATTACTGGCACGTTGTCAGTTGATGAATAGGAGATGGATTGTATGAGTGCAAGTTCAAAGTTTCTTTTGCTGCCCGGCGCTTTTCTCTGCGCCTCGCTAGCAATGGCAGTCGACCCCAGAACTGTCTTCGAGGTCGGCGATGGTAACACCGTGACCGGCAACGCCCCGGCGCCAAACGCGAACTGCGATTGGAATACGCTAAACGCCGGCAGCAACACCTTTAACCCGAATATCACGGTGAACAGTAACACCCCCCAGACTGTATGCGCAGGGGATAGCGGCTCACTGAACGCTTACGTGTTCCTTGTCGGCACCCCGAGCGAAGGGACGTTTACAGGTGGGTCCAAGGACAACCAGGACGTTAGCAGATGGAAGATCGGCAGCCTTGGGGCACCGGACAAAAACGCCCTTACGCACGGATACGCAGCCTCTTACACTGCGCTCGGGGATAAGATCCTGGTTTTCGGTGGCGAGCGTTTCGCTACCAATGGCGATGCCAACATCGGCGTCTGGTTCTTCCAACAAACGGTGGGAGTGAGCGGTTCCGGTTTCGGGCCCGGCGTACACCAGGACGGTGACGTTTTTGCGGTCTCCGCTTTTACCAACGGTGGCGTCAACCCTCGTCTTGACGTATACGAGTGGCATGCCGCCTGTGGCGCCAGGGGAGGAGAACCCATTGTGAATAACCCTGCTGTGGGGCAATGCGCGGACAGCAACCTGAAGCTGATCTTCAGCGGAGATCCAGCCAACACGGGCGCTACAGGCCTTTGTAACTCTAGCAGCCCGGGTTGCTCCACTGTTAACGCGACGACGGCAACGCTGGCGTGGCCCTACTCGACGAAGTTTGCCGGTGGCGTTGCGAACGGGGTTCCCCCAGCCGGTTTCTATGAGGGTGGGTTCGACCTTACGGCCATCTTCCCAGGGGGAGCGCCAGGCTGTTTCAGCAGCTTCCTCATGGAGACGCGCACGTCGCAAGCAACTGGCGCCGAGCTCAAAGACTTCCTGACCGGCAGCTTCCCGGAGTGTCATGTCACCGTCAGTAAGGCCTGTGCCTGCACGGCCTTCCACACCAACGGGACCGGGTACGACTACGCCGCCGGCGGCACCGTGACCAATGATGGCGGCGGCACTCTCTTCAACGTCACCGTGACAGACGCAAAGGTCCCGAACGTGTCTTGGAACTGCGGCACGATGAACAAGAATGACATCAAGAGCTGGGGGAACGCACCGACCGGGCCTCAGGGGGCCTGTACTGCCTCAGGCAGTAACACCGGTGGCTATGGCGGTGCTTTCTCTGATACCTCGACGTCAGTCAGCAACAGCGCACATGTTGTCGCCGACACTAGCAACTTTAGCGGCGCAACTCAAGTATCAAACGACGATACAGAGACGTGTGCATTCCCCGGCACCAACAATGTATGCCTGACCAATCCGGTCCTAAGCGTCAACAAGCAGTGCGTGACGACCCTGGAAGTGGTAGGCAATTACGTCGTGGTGCGGGTGGATTACAATGGCACGGTCAAAAACGCCGGGAACGTCAACCTGACCAGTGTCTCCGTGACAGACTCGGCTCCCGGCATTCCAGCGAGCACACCATTCACGATCGGTACCCTGACCCCAGGGCAGGAGGTGTGCTACACAAACAACACGGCAGCCCCGTGTCCGGGCTTGCCGGTGCCAGATCCAGTGGGACCGGGAGTGATAGCGGGAGCGGTGTCTTATTACCCGAATTCGTTAACCGACTCGACGGCTCCGGGGAAGGCCCAGGCGGCCAGTCCCGGCCGCGCGCGCTTTGAAAACAGGGTCACTGCGACTGGCACGAATGCCGCGACCAGCGCCACTGTGAACTCCGATCCCATTGACGCTCACTGCTTCGTTTGCCCGAATGGCTTCTGCGCGACGGCGAACCAATAACACCGACAGAAGCTGGCGATGGCGCGCCGTCCTAAACCGCCGGCGCGCCATCCGCATGGATGACAATCACCCCTCTCCCAAAAGGGGAGGGATATTTTAGGGGGAAATATTAATGCAGCCCGCGAAATACTTGAAGATTGTTACCGCTATCGTTGCGTTCGCGCCGGTATTGGGAGCACAGACGAAGCCGCCCCGGGAGCCAATCGCGCGAATCGGTGACCAGGCGATCTATGACGATGACCTGCTCCCGTCGATTGGCGGGCAGTTATGGCAGCTTAGAAGTCAGGAATACGAGCTGAAAATCAAAGCCCTCGAGAATCTTTTGAATCAGCGGTTGTTGGAAAACGAGGCGAAGAGCCAGGGGCTTTCAACCGATGCACTCCTGGAGCAGACGGTGGACCGGAATCTTCCTCCTCTCAGTGCGAGCGAAATTGAGGCGTACTACCTCGCACAAAAAAGCAGCCTCAACCGGCCGTTCGACGAAGTCAGGCCGCAAGTGGAGCGTTCGCTGGCACAGGCCCGGCGGCAGCAGGCCCGTCAGGAATACATCGATCGGCTGCGGCAACGGAGCGATGTGGCCATTTTGCTGAATCGACCCAAGGTTGAGGTCACGGTGGACCTCGCAAGGGTCCGGGGGAGTCCAGATGCGCCCGTAACGATTGTGGAATTCGCAGACTTCCAGTGTCCCTACTGTCAGTCAGTGCAGTCAACGCTAAAAGCGGTGATGGAGAAGTACAAGGGGAAGGTGCGGCTTGGGTTCCGGGATTTTCCGCTCAGGCCGATCCACCCGCAGGCACAGCAAGCCGCCGAGGCGGCGCGTTGCGCGGCAGAGCAGGGAAAATTCTGGGAGTATCACGATCTTCTGTACACGAATCAGGTAAGACTCGATTCCGGTAGCTTGCGAGAGCACGCCCGCGGGCTCGGACTGGACGTAGAGGCATTTGAAGCGTGCACCGCAAGCGGAAAATTCAAATCGCAGATTGACAACGATCTTCAATCAGGTAGCATCGCGGGAGTTTCCGGGACGCCGGCGTTCTATATTAACGGCTTCATGCTAGTAGGCGCGCAGCCAGTTGCCGCATTCGAGAGCATGATCGAGTCCGCGCTTGCGGAGAATGCATCGAGAAAGCCGGCGCCGTAAAGCACCAACACGCGTCGAACCCACCGGCCCGCCGTTGCCTCGACTCAGCGGGGGATGGGGCGCCTCTGCACACGCTGTGACGCAGCCGTACATGGCGCCCTATATGCAAGAGCGAGCACCACAACTTGCTGCAGTCGCTTATTTGGCGGTCACGGTGACGGTCGACGACGCGCTATTCCCCGCGGAATCGGAGGCCACCACCTTGAGGGTGTACGATGCGTTATTCTTCCCTGGTACTTTCCAAGAGTAAGTATAAGGAACACCGGTATCGGTTCCAATGAGCGTGCCGTTCACGTAGAAGTCTACCCTTGCCACGCTGACATTGTCCGTGGCCGTGACGGCGATCGTCATGGTGGTATTGCGGGCGACGGTCGAGCCATTGGCAGGGCTAGTGATCACGACGACAGGGGCAGTAGCGTCCGGCAGTGTATTGGAGACTGTGTCGGTTACCGGAGCGGAAGCCCCGGCATTGCCGGCAGCGTCATACGCGACGGATTGCAATGTGTGATTGCCATTGCCCGTTGTCGTCGTATCCCACGAGAAACTGTAGGGTCCAGCGCTCTTGGTACCTTTCACCACTCCATCCACCAAGAAATCGACCCGCGCCACTCCGACATTGTCCGAAGCCGTGGCAGTTACGGAGACGATTCCTGACACGGACGCACCATTCAGAGGATTCGATATGGAGGACGTTGGCGCGGTAGTGTCCGAGGCTGGTGGAGCTGAATCCGAGAGCGCAAGCGAGTGTATCTTCTGGTCCGGAGTCATGAACGCCACCTGGGCCTGGTCAGTGCGGTAGATCATCAGGCCGGGATCGCGCGCTCCGCTGCTCGTGTTGTAAGTGGTGTAGTTCAGCCCGGTGAGCGAGGGAGTGCTCCAGACCCCGCTCTGATATTTGCTGGCGTAAACCTGGTTCCACGTGAGCGTTTGGGAATTGATCGGTTGATAGGCGAGCCAGATGGTTCCATCGGAAAGGCTAGACATCCCGAACTGCGTTCCCCGCTCCATGGAGTTGTTGAAAGGGATGAAAGTCTTGGTTCCGTCCGCGCGAACTTGCGCAATGGTCGCAAAGGCCTGTTTGAGAAAGATATTGTTCATGCCGGCATAGAACAAAGGGTCGACATAAACAATCTGGGAAGAGTTGGTCTGGTAGGCCAGCAGAATAGCGTTGCGAGAAAAATCGGCAGTGGCAGCCAGGAACGGGAACTCTCCCTGCGGGCCATTGTCTCCATCCGCAAGATCGGTAATGTAGCTGGGATTGATCCAGTCGAGCAAGACATCGTTGTTAATCTCAGTGAAATGCAGGGCACTGATTTGATAGAAGCTGTCCCGCTTCACGAAAGCCCAGATACTGCTATCGGCCGGGTGCTGGGCCAGAATCATTTGAGAAAGCGTGATCGTTCCCCCACCTGAATTGGGAACCGTCACGGGGAATTTCACGCTCCAAACGCCGGCCGGACTGCGATACGCATAACCGGTCGTGAGATCTTGCGCGCCCGAGGTCATGCCATCTTCATACCAGGACGCGATTAGACCGCCGCTTTGGAGCCGTATCATGGATCCACTGTGGGAGATGCTGCTGCCCAGCAGCTTCGTCGAAACCAGCGTGGCTGATGCCGGAGGCGACCCATTCAGCTTGTACTGGCTGACCATCAGATTCCCGCCCGCCGTGTTGCCCGACAAGGTCCATAGATCCGTGGCACTTGTGAGGACATAATCCGATTCCGCCTGATAATAGCCTGGTGAAGTGTGGAGCAGAAAGCGGGATGTCTGTCCGGTGCCGGAGTCACTAAAGTTAATCCAGGTGTCCCACTTCATGGTCGAGAAGTTCAGCTTGACGTAGATCAATGCCGTTCGCGTGCCATACGTGGCCATGCTCTTGCCCAGCGGCTCCATATACGCGCCATCGATGACTGTTTCACCCGCGGCAACGGAACAGGCCGGAGTGTTCACAAACGCTGTGTTGCTCGCGGGCGATTTGTTGCCGGCATTGTCCATCGCCGCCACTGTGTAGGTCAACGCTGCAGACGACTTCACATAATTCGTGTCAGAAAAAGTAGTGCGGGCGGCGCCGATGCTGATGTTGTTGCCGTCGCTGCGGTTGATGGTGTAGGCCTTGAGACCGGAACCACCCGCGTTATCCACAGAAGCGCTCCAGGACAGATTGACTTGCCCACAACTCGCAGCCGTCGCGGTCAAACTGGTAGGCGCCGAGGGAGGGATCAGATCCTGTGCAAATCCCAGGGCTGCGAAGGCACTGAGCAGAGTCAGTGTCCGCATGAATACACGGCCAGCCAGCCGTGTCGAATGGAATATCAACATTTTAGGGCGTACTCCTTATGACCAGGGCCCGGAGCTGCCCTTGGCGCACCTCAGACCAACCTGAAAACAGCAGGCAAGGATCGGAACGGTATTGCGAAGCAAACCTCATCACGTCCTGATCTAGCGGGGTTTGCCCGCAGGTGATTGCTCCGCTGACCGATGAACACACGAATCCTGTTCACGTTCCGAACGGCAGATTTTCAACGCACGCCTTTCGGCTCGCTTGGTATTGTCCGGGAGCGGTTCCCAACGCAAGGTCCAAGAAAGCGCGGACAGCGATATACAAACACCCAAGTTGGATGTTAGCCTCAGAATCGATTCATTCCCATTCGGAACCGACCCTAAGGATATGAATGATTGACCCTAGGGCGCCGCACAATTAGATATCAGCCCAGTACAATCACACTCCAGGATGGGTCTGCAAAGCTAAGTAGAGGCCCCGGCACTAGCCACGATCGCTTGCTCCCGAATTGTTTGAATGTTAAGTCAGAGGAGAAGCGCAACTCAATGGGAACTTTGATTCAGAGAACAACCATGGAAGCTCCTCAAGCAATATGTATTACATCGGACTGGACGTTCACAAGAAGACGATCAGCTACTGCGTAAAGGATGCAAGCGGTCAGGTCCACCGGGAAGGGACGATCGGAGCAACACGGCACGAACTGGATGTTTGGATAAAGACGCTGCCTCAGCCACGGATGATGGCGATGGAAGCGACGATCGTCACGGACTGGATCTACGATCACTTTGCCGCATGCGGAGCAGGTGAAGGCAGCTCATCCTCTGATGCTGCGCGCGATCGCCGCGGCCAAGAAGACGAACGATCGGAAGGCAGGAACCACCGCCGAGAGGCACACCTTGCGAACTGTGGATTCTGAAGATTAGGTTTTGCGCGCACCTCCGCGGCGCGCCTCAGGGAAACTGTTTTTTTCTCTTGACGATGACTTACATGGAGGTCGGCTACTCGTGCAAGTGGATCGTGAAACTGACTTCGGCGCGAAAGGTAACGAACAGGATGCCTTCCGATAATAGGAATTAACGGGCTACGTGAGGGACCTTTCAGAAGGCGGAATTTCGGTCATTTCTCCGAGACATGCGTTACAAGTGGGATAGTCTCGGATGCGGCATCATCCAGACTGAATTGCGCTACTTGCCGTCTGGGGCAAATTCTTAATCTTCTGGGCTTGGCGACTAAGCAGCAATTCATCGTGCTGTTTCCCTCAACCAACCTGGCGCGGAGGCCCAATTGTCCCTTTCTTCGGCTCGTGGTGAAGCGGATCCGGTTTCCCCTAGGCTCGTACCTTTCCGATGATGATGCGCAGTGGTGAAGGTGTGGGAATGATGTGCTCAAGCTCAAAGCCCGCCTGGTCGTACAAACTCCGGAACTCGGAGGCCGTGCGCTCGCGCCCGCCAGCGTTCACCAGCATATTGATATCCATCCACTTGCCGGCATCCAAATCGGCCGTCTCGGAGAGCACCCATTCGGCGAGCGCCAATCGAGCACCAGCCGGTGCAGCCCTTCTCACATTCTCGAGAATGGCGATTGCCTTATCGTCGGCCCAGTC
>Ga0105245_10004946_pt1 | contig 11714 bp, 16 predicted proteins | sample KBSM54metaG_FD_81523 | JGI IMG/M metagenome (GOLD analysis project Ga0105245, IMG submission 81523) | Miscanthus rhizosphere microbial communities from Kellogg Biological Station, Michigan, USA - KBS M5-4 metaG | ecosystem: Host-associated > Plants > Roots > Rhizosphere > Soil | place...
AGAACGGGATTCTCGGGCAGCGGACACGTCTCTGTGTTGCCGAGGGACACCTCTCCACCATATGCGCGGGAGAGAGCAGTCCTTCGTCATGCCCTCGCGGCGCCGAGGAGGGGGTCGACCTGGTTGAGCGTTTCGGTCATGCCTTGCTCGAATCCCATCTCGATCGTCTGTTCCATCGACTCGCGGTCGGCGAAGTGGGTTTGGACCGACATCGTCGCGGTGCCGTCGGTCTCGGCGATCGTCACCGTCATCGCCGCCGGGCCTCCGTCCGCCGGGTTGCCCTCGTCGTCGACGTCGGCGTCGGAGATGCGCAGGCGGTGGGGCGGCTCGACCTCCTCGATCCGCCACGAGCCGTGGTGCTTCTCGCCGTCCGGGCCGGTCATGAAGTAGGTGGTGCGCGCGCCGACCGTGAGCTCGTGCTCGACGAAGGTCGACGAATGGGACGGCGGGCTCCACCAGCGCTCCAGCTGGCGCGGATCCGCCCACAGCTCCCAGAGTCGCTCGGCATCGGCGTCGAACTCCGCCGTGATCGTCAAGGTCAGGGCATCGATGTTCTTGTCTACGTCGGTGACGGGCATCAGCTGTCTCCTTTGTCGGTTTCGAGGATCTGCTCCATCCGCTTGATCCGGTCACGCCAGTCCGCCTCGAGACGATCGAGTGCGGCGCGGGCGCGCGCGAGGGCGTCGGTCCGGGTGTGGACGATCGACTCGCGCCCGACCCGGTGCTTGCTCACCAGTTCGGCCCGCTCCAGCACGGCGACGTGCTTCTGCATCGCCGTCACGCTGATCGGGTGTTCGCGGGCCAGGGCCGAGACCGAGAGCCGGCCCTCGTGGGCGCGGCGGAGGATGTCGCGGCGGATCGGGTCGGCCAGCGCCTTGAACAGCAGGTCGGTGGCCTCCTCTTCACCATGGATCGGATTCTTATCTACAACCATTTGGTTGCAGGTTAGCACGACGCGAGCCAGCCCTTCACCGGGGCGCTGCGGGTCCTACGGCTCGGGAATCTCCCTGCCGAAGCTCTCGAGGGTGATGCTGTCCGGGTCGGGTCCGCCTCGCATTCCCGTGTCGAGGGCGTCGATCGCGGCGACCTCGTTGGCGGAGAGCTCGAAGTCGAAGACGTCGAAGTTCTCGGCGATGCGGGCCGGTTTGGTCGATTTCGGGATGGCCGAGCGGCCCTTCTGCAGGTGCCAGCGAAGCATGATCTGGGCGGTCGATTTGCCGTGGTCCCTGCCGATCTCCAGCAAGGTCGGGTCTTCGAAGGACGTTTTGCCGGTGTCGCGGTAGGAGGTGATGCCGCCGATCGGCGACCAGGCCTGGGTCGCGATCCCGCGCTCCGCATGGACGCGCTGCAGCTCGGGCTGCTGGAAGTAGGGGTGGAGCTCGATCTGGTTCACCGCCGGCACCGCCGACGTCTCGCCCAGCAACCGCTCCAGGTGCTGGGGCATGAAGTTGCTGACCCCGATCGCCCGCACCTTGCCGTCGGAGAGCAGCTTTTCGAGCCCCCGGTAGGCGTCGAGGGTCCGCTCGATTTCCCTCGGCACCGGCTGGTGCAGGATCAGCAGGTCGAGCTGGTCGACTCCCAGCTTGCCGACGCTCTTGTCGAAGGCGTGCAGGGCGGCCTCGTAGCCGTAGTCGTTGATCCAGACCTTCGTCTCGATGAAGACCTCCTCGCGATCGACGCCCGAGCGGCGGATGCCCTCGCCGACCTCGCGCTCGTTGCCGTAGGCGGCGGCCGTGTCGATCAAGCGGTACCCGGCCCGCAGCGCCTCCGCCACGGCGGCGGTCGTCTCCTCGGGCGGGGTCTGGAAGACGCCGAACCCGAGGGCCGGCATCTCCACGCCGTTGTTCAGCTTCAGCGTCGGGGTCATGCTCGTTCCTCCGTACTTTTGTTCAGAGTGCCTGGCCAGTGGGGCGGATCAGAACCTCGTTGAGCGAGACGCATGGTGAAGCACCTTAGGCTTACGCGGTGAAGCACGTCTATCTCGATCAGAACAAGTGGATCGACCTCGCACGCACGGTCGATCCGGACGCTGACGAGACGCGCTTCGCCGATGTCGCACTTCTTCTAAGGGCGGGGATTGACGGTGGCTATGTCTCGCTACCGCTTGCGAGTGCTCACTACATGGAGACGCAGAATCGGCGTGACTGGCGCTCGAGGCGGCAGCTCGGGGAGACGATGGTCACCTTTTCTGAGCTGCACACGGTCGCCCCCCAGGATGCACTCCTTCCCGCCGAACTGGACATCGCCCTGAGGGAGATGTTCGGCGCACCACCAACGCCGCGAAGTGCACGTGTCTTCGGTGTCGGCGCATCCCACGCTTTCGGGATGCCGATCCCTCCTTACCGGATCCCTGATGAGCTGCGCAGCCGCGTCGCGGACCCCGCCGGCTTCGAGCGTCAGGCCAACGAGCATCTGGAGGAGCATCTCCTCATTGGGCCGTCCCCTCAGCTCGAGGAGGCCGGTATTCCCGATTACGAGCCCCTTTCGCATCTTGAGGTCGGCGAGCGATACGCAGAGGCAAAGCAGAACCTACGGGAGGTACGGAAGGCGGCGGGCTGGAACAGGGGAGAGCGCTCAGAGCGGCTCGCGCGGGCGCAGGCACTGACCGACCACCTTCCGCAGATCGAAGAGGCGATGTCCCGCGCAGGCCTCAATATCGACCTGTTGATCGACGGGGGCCGAGAGGGGATGGGCGAATTCGTCGAGAAGGTGCCGACTGTGCTCGCATCGAGTGAACTAGAGCGCCACCGCCACGTCGCCTCCGAGAAGCCTTGGGAGCGACAGGATCTGACCGACATAGGGAGCCTTTGCGTCGCGGTCGTCCACTGCGATGTCGTCGTCACCGAGAACGTCTGGACGGATGCCGTTCGTCGTTCGAAGCTCGACGAAAGATTCGGGACCGTGGTGATTTCACGCCTTGAGGACCTGACCCGACATCTCCTCTACTGAACTCCTCGCGATTCGTCGGTCGCACCTTCCGGATGTCATGCCGCGCGCTCTCGACATGGTCGTAATCCGGTATCGGCGCCCGCGTGGTCGGTACGCTTGGACTGTGACCGCAAAGGAGAAGCTGTTGCGCGAGATCCTCGACCTCGATGAGGCCGAGGCTGCGCGTGCGCGCATCGTCGTTTCCACCGGGCCTGACGAGGAGCCGGAGATGGCGCCGCTGCCGGCGGGGTGGGGGGAGACGCTGACCGGCGAGCCGATGCCCAACGTCGCCGCCGCGGTTCGGCGCTCTCGCGAATCACACTGAGCGTGCTGGTCGTAGATGCGAGCTTGGTGGTCGAGCTCTCGCTCGACAGGATCGGCGAGCGGGCCGGTGCCGATCTTGACCGTGGCGGCCAGCTGATCGCGCCGCCGCTCCTTTGGAGCGAGGTTCCTTCAGCGCTTCACGAGATGGCCTTCCGCGGCGAAATCTCCAACGCTCTCGCGGAGCTCGCGCTGCAGCGTTTCCTGTCCGGCAAGCTGTCGATCAGCGAGCAGCGACCGGAGGGTCTTGCTACGGCGGCCTGGGAAATGGCCGAGGACTTTGGCTGGGCGAAGACCTATGACGCCGAGTACGTCGCACTTGCGAAGGCCGAAGGCTGTCGTCTTGTCACTCTCGACAGCAGGCTGCGGCGGGGCACGGATCGGCTGGGATTCGTCGTCACGCCGGCTGAGCTCGCCTAAATCGTCCTCTTGCACGAGGCCCCTAGGTCGCGGGTTCGAACCGCCCTTACCGAGCCAGATAGCCGCCGTCGACAGGGAGGATCGTGCCGGTTATGAAGGATGCGGCGTCGGAGGCGAGGAAGCAGATCGCCTCTGCCACCTCGCTGGGCTCGCCCAGCCTTCCCATCGGGTGGGCGGCGCGCATCGGCTCGACGTAATCGTCGGGCAGGGTTGCGACGGCCTCGGTGCGGATCGTTCCCGGGGCGACGGCGTTGACGCGGATCTTGCGGGGGGCCAGTTCGACCGCCAGGTGCTTGGTCAGGCCGGAGGCGACGAACTTGGCGGGGCCGTAGGCGGCTTGGTTGGATTGGCCGGCGAGGCCGGAGATCGAGGAGAGGCAGACGATCGAGCCGCCCTCGGGGCCCATCGCTTCAATCGCGAACTTGCAGGTGAGGAACATTCCGCGGCCGTCGACCGCCATCACCTCGTCCCATTCCTCGGCGCCGGCCTGCTCGATTCCGCTGAGCGGGATGATCCCGGCGTTGGCGACGAGCGAGTCGACGACGCCGAAGCTCTCGATTACGGTGGCGACGATCCTGCGCGCATCCTCCTCGGCGGAGACGTCGCCGAGCACGGTCACGACCTCGACTCCGTTGCCCAGGCTCGCGGCGGTCTGCTGGAGCCCTGGCTCGTCGATGTCGTTGAGGACCAGGCGCGCCCCCTCGCGGGCAAAGACCTCGGCGGTCGCTCGGCCGATCCCCTTAGCCGCGCCGGTGATGATCACCGACTTCCCATCGACTCGTCCTGGCGTCATCCGCTGCTCACGTTATTAGCTCGTATTACGCGAAGGCCGTTGGTAGTTGGATCTGATAATCAGATTTTCTATGAAGCAGCTGAGTGCGACTGAAGCATCCCGCCGGTTTTCGAAAGTGCTAGACGATGTCGAGCGCGGCGGGGAGTCCTACGTGGTGGTTCGCCATGGTCGGGCCGTAGCGACTATCGGTCCGGCAAGCGGCGGGACGGGGAAGGCCCTGAAACAGGCGCTTCGCATGAACCGCCCCGACGGTGCTTGGGCAGGTGAGCTGCGCGAGCTGCGTAAAGGCTTGGAGCCGGTGACGGACCCCTGGCGCGACTGATCCTTGACACGACGTTCTTGGTCGACGCCGAACGCGGCGGCGACTCGCTGTGTCTCGCTCGCAAGCGACCTTGGCTAGCCCTATCCGGCGCTAGCCAGCCCACCAGTCGCGCCGGCCCTCGACGTCGTCGCGCGGAGACTCGCCGAGGTTGGGGGCGCCGATGACGAGGATCTCCAGGCCCTCCGGGCCGGCCTCGTAGCCTCGCCAGGTGCCGGGTGGGACGCGCACCGCGTCCCATTCCTCGAGCTCGACGATCTCGTCGTCGAGCTTCATCCGGCCGCTGCCGCGCAGGACCACGTACACCTCCTCCTGTTCCTTGTGCGTGTGGCCGTAGGGGAAGCGATAGTCGGGCGGGATGCGCTGGTAGCTGAGGCCGGATTGCTCGAGCTCGAGCGCCTTGGTCGCCAGGCGGAACTCCAGGTCCGGCGAGCCGTCGAAGTTGGACCCGACGTCCTCCAGGTCGGCCTTGAGGTTCCTGTGGGTGAACGGCACAGCCCAATCCTAGGGTGGTAAGAAGCGGGCGTGGAAGGGAACGGCCCAGCGCCCGCTCGCGGCATGAGGTTCACGCGGGCGGAGTTGGAGGAGTTCCGCGGCCGCGAGGTCGACGACCTCGTGGGCCCGGGACTCAGGCTGCTGTTCGTCGGCATCAACCCGGGCCTGTGGACGGCTGCTGTCGGAACCCACTTCGCCCATCCCACCAATCGCTTCTATCCGGCACTGGCCGCGGCCGGCATCACCGACTACGAGGTCGACCGGGTCGCCGGGATGAGCGACGCCGATCGCGCGCACCTGGTGGCGCGGGGGGTCGGGATCACCAACCTCGTACGGAGGGCCACCGCGCGCGCTTCCGAGCTTTCGGCCGAGGAGCTGCGGGAGGGCGGCGAGCGGCTGCTGGGGTTCGTCGCCGATCACCGACCCAAGGTCGTCGCGATCGCCGGCATCACCGCCTACCGCGACGCGTTCGGCGAGCGCGGCGCGGCCCTGGGGCGACAGCCGGACACGCTCGACAGTGCGAGCCGCTGGTCGGGTGCGGCGCTCTGGGTGGTTCCCAACCCGAGCGGGCTCAACGCCCATGAGACCGTCGCCACGCTCGCCGCGGCTTACGCGGCGCCGGCCACCGAGGCAGGCGCGATCGTTCGCGAGAACCGGTAGGGGAATTCCGTCTAAAATGGCTCCGCCAGGTCGGCTCAACGCTCGGGGGGAACATGTCTGAAGAGGCATCTGAGGCTGTGGACGGCCTCGACAAGGCGCTGGTGGACACGGTTGGGCACGAGGTTGGGTACGCGATCTATCGGGTCCTTACCGAGCGCCCGGCAAGCGCGACGGAACTCGCCGCTCTCTTGTCGCAACCCAGAAGCACCGTCGGCGACCAGCTGCGCAAGCTGATCGCCAGCGGTCTGGTCGAATGCACGGGAGAAGAGACCAGGCGCGGGACGACCGAGCGCTTCTACCGGGCCGCGAGTCCGCGCTGGCTGGACGACGACGTGACCGCCAAGCTCGACCCCCGGCAAAAGCGCCGTACCGCGCTCCGCGTCGCCCGTGAGGCCGCGGTCGACATGTCACTGGCCCTGCAGAGCGATCTGCTCGATCAGCGCGACGACTGGTGCGTCGGCTCCAGCCGGATCACCGTCGACTCCCAGGGGTGGAGGGAGCTCGCGGAAATCCACCGGCACGCCTTGGAAGAAGTGGAGCGGGTGCGTGACGAGAGCGCCGAACGCCTCGACGGCGAGGACGACAAGCCGCTTCGTGCGATCTCCTGGGTGATGCTCCTCGAGCTGCCGGACGGCTAATGCTCAATATTTCTTTATTTTACCGGGCGCATTGCAGATTTGACCGTACCTAACTAGGTTCGCCTCCGTGACGGGAGGAAGCGACACGTTGCTCGGGGTGGCCACCACCGCAGCACCCCTCGGCGCGCTCATGGGGCTTCTCCACGGCATCGCCGACCCGATACGGCTCGGCCTCGTTCGCTGCTTGGCGGAAAGGAGGGAGGCGACGGCCGCCGAGCTCAGCGAACGTTGTCAGGCAAGCGGGCCGACGGTCCGCCGACATCTGGAGGCCCTGGTGGCCGGCGGCATCGTCGCCGAAGCCGCGGGGGTGACCGACGGTGTCACCCCGGGCCGGCCGGCGGCGCGATTCAGCCTGAGCCCGGAGGCACGAGAGAGCCTGGCCAGTCTTTTTGGGCCTTACCTCGCCTGAGTATGTGGCGGGGCGGGTAACGCCCCGCCCCGCCGGCGCCTCAGCAGCTGGGCAGCGGATCCGGGAAGGACGTTCCGAACCGGTTCTTCGCCCAGCAGTTGCCTTCGCCGCTGCCGTCCCAGGCGAGGTCCACCGCGAAGACCGGTGGCAGCGAGGGGGCGGGATTCGAGCCGTTGCCGGTCACCGTGTTGTGGACGATCGTGTTGTTGTCCGGGTTGGGCTCGATGTCGAGGGCGCTGCAGACTTCTTCCGGCAGTTCCTGGGCCAGGCAGATGTTCGCCACCGCGATGCCGTAGGAGTCGTTGCCGATCACCGTGTTATGGCTGACGAGGTTTTCGTCGGCGGCCATCACCAGGATGCCGGTGCCGGGTGGAACTCCGCAGACGTCGTCGCCGGGCTCGAGGCAGGTGTTCGGGCGATTGTTATGGAGGATCAGGTTGTGCTCGATCACGTTGTCCCGGTTCACCTTCGCGTCGAGGAACGGCAGGTCGAAGGAGAGGAACCCGCCGGTGTTGCCGTAGGAGAGGTTGTGGTCGGCCCGGATGCCGACGCTGTTCTCGATCTCGAAGCCGCTGACGTTGTCGGTGGCGACGTTGTGGTCGACCCGCGAGTCGAACGACTGGCCGATGTAGTGGCCGGTGTCGTTGGCGCCGGAGGCGAAGGAGTGGTCGAGCCGGCCGTCGAAGACGTGCGAGGGGAAGATCCCGTACTCCTCGTTGTCGATCGCCGCGACCCCGGTCACGCGCCAGTCCTGGACGCAGGAGAGGAGCAACCCGTCGTCCTCGAAGCCTTCGACGACGATGTTCTTGACCAGCGAGCCGTGGACGCGCAGGCTTTCGTCTTCCAGGCAGCCGGCGCCGGACTCGCGCCCGACGGAGATGCCCTCCTGCTGGGTGCCGTCGGACTTCACCACGACCGCTTTGCCGTTACCGCCCTGACCGACGATCGAGATGTCGTCCTTGGTGACGACCACCGCGCAGCTGCGTCCGGGCCGGGGCGGGCATTCGCTGCTCGCTTCCGTGTAGGTCCCTGGAGCGACCAGGACCGTGTCGCCGGGTTCGGCCTGGTCGACGGCAGCCTGGATCGAGCCCCCCGGGTGGACCTTCAGCACCCGTCCCAACGCGCTCGCGGGGAGGGCCAACAGGGCCACCGCCATCGCCGTCAGCAGAACCTTGATCGCGAAACGTGGGCGCACGGGAAGTCTCCTTTGTCGTCAGAGTACGTCTGGGTACCGCCGAACCAATGTAAGGCGGGCTCGGCCGTGCGTCAATCCCCGGCGAAGGTTGCCGCCAGCACGTCGGCCACCGCTCGACCGTCCTCTGGCGACGCGACCGTGAGGATCAGCTCGGCGCCGCGCCCCTCCAGGGCGAGGTCGAGGAACGAGCAGCACTGCGCCTCGGCGGCGACGATCTTCTCGAGTCGCCGGCGCGTCGCGGCGTCAGGGCGAAAGCGCAGGAGGTGACGCCCTTCCTCGGTCTCGTGGCCGATCAGGCTCTCCTTGCCGATCGCGGCGATGTCAGCGAGTCGTTTCTCGAGGTCGCCTGCGCTGAGCGAGCAGGTAATCGGCGCGTCGGTCAATTTCAAGGCTCCGTTCGTCTGGTCGAGGTGGGTCGCGCCACTAGTGTTGAGCCCGAACCTGGGTTTAGTCAAGGAGCCCGCTTCAGCGCGAAGGCAAGATCGTGAGATCGGGAACCGAATCGCGGCCCGCGGGCATATAGAGGTGATGGCAGGCGACCTGCAGCTCTGGGAGCGCATCAGATCCGGCGATGCCGAGGCGTTCGGCGACCTCTACGGGCGTCATGCCCGTGCGGTTCAGTCGTACTGCCTTTGGCGCACCGCCGGCCTCCAGGCCGCCGAGGATGCGACGGCGACGGTCTTCCTCGAAGTGTGGCGACAGCGCCGGGACCTGACCCTGAGCACAGACAGCGCCGCGCCGCTGCTGCTGGGGATCGCCAACAACGTCGTCCGCCGCCAGTGGCGCAGCGAGCGGCGTTACCGGGGAGTCCTCGAACGGGTGCGTAACGCCGGCCAGGTCCCCAACGACATCGAGGCCGAGGCGATCGCCCGCATCGATGCGATGCAGCAGCTGCGCGATGGCGGCGAGGCGATCCGGGCGCTGCCGCGGCGCGAGCGCGAGGTGCTCGCCCTGCTCGCCTGGAGCGAGCTCTCCTACGGCGAGATCGCCGAAGCCCTTGGCCTGCCGATCGGCACCGTGCGCTCCCGCATCGCCCGTGCCCGAACCCGCCTCGGCGATGCCTTCCCCGACCGGACGGAGTCCAGACCTGCGGAGGAAGCCCTGTGAACAAGCCCAAACCCGATCTCTCGCCGCTGCTCCCCGACGACGCCACCCTGAAGGCGAGGCGGGCGGCGCTCGTGGACGCGGTCGGCCCGGGTGGTCAAGGCCCGCAGCCGGCGAGCGGCTGGCGTCGGCGCGGCCCGCGCCTGGCGCTGGGGGCCGCCATCGCGGTCGCCGCCATCGCGGTCGCACTGATCGTCAGCGCCGGCGGCGACAACCCCCAGGCGGCCTTCGCCGTCGAACCGCGGGAGGGCGGCGGGGTGACGATCAAGGTCTACAGCCTCAAAGACGCCTCCGGCCTGGAACAGGCCCTCGAGGACGCCGGGATTCGGGCCCAGGTGAACTGGCTGCCGGCGGGGATGACCTGCGAACCGGATTTCACGCCTTCGAGGGTGAAACTGCCCGGAGGGGGCGCCATCGGCGCCTTCGAAGGGGGTGGGCGCGGCGCGCTGACGATCTCCGTTGGCAGCACCCAGAGGTGGCGCGAAAGCTTCGGAAAGATCAGGCGCGGTGAAATCTCCGCCGACGAGATCGCGAACTTCAATCTCGATCCCGCGGCGTTTCGTCCCGACCAGAGCGTGATCCTCTTTGGATCGCCCGAGCCTTTCGGCGGCGACCCCGAAGGCGGCTTCCAAGCCCGGTTCCAAGTGGCCGAAGGGCCGGTCGGGCCGTGCGAGCCGCTCCCGGCGCCTGCCGCCAGCATCGGCTCGATCAAGCTCCCCCAGGGCGTCGCCGGCGGGACCGGCCAGGTACCTGCCGAGGCGCCTCCCGCGCCGGGGCAGTTCCTCTATATGAAGACGAAGGTGGTTCAGCTGCAGGGGTGGGAAGCCGAAGGGCCTGGCGGAGGGTCGAAGGACCACCCCAGGTACTTCACGGCGAACCTGCTGGGTCCCGAGGGCAACGCACTTCCTGCCTTGGTTCCGAGCTTGAAAGAAGTCTGGACCGCCCCGGACGGGAAGACCCGGGAGCGCGAAACCCTAGGCCGGATCCAGTTCCTCTCGGCGGAGGACCAACGACGTTGGGAGGAAGCGGGGTCACCGCCACCGTTCGCCTACGACCCGGCCGAACATGCGGTGCGGCGCGACGGCTCCGGGCGGCTGGTCAAGGAATTCGACTCGCGATCCTGGCGGGGCCGCCATGAATTCTCCAATTTCGGGAAGCTCCTCCGCCTCCCGACCGAGCCCGAAGCCCTGCGGCTGGCGATCGAAAACCGGCACGGTGGGAGCTCACCGGTCGGGCCCTCGCCGGCCGGCTCGCATAGAGGCAGCGTGACGGCCGAAAGGCTCTGGGAAATCCTCGGCGAACCGATCACCAGCCCGGCGCTGCGCGCCGCCGCCTTCGAGGCCCTCGCTGAAATACCGGGCATCGGGCTCGTCCACGATGTGACCGACGTCGCCGGGCGCCGGGGCGACGCGCTCACCTGGGTGCGCGAACGCGGATTCGGCCGCGAGCTGATCTTCGATCGGCGCACCTCGAGGGTCCTCGCCCAGGCCGAAATGATCTTCGGCCCGAGCGCCACGGATGAATACGGCGTCCCCGCTAAGACGGTATTCCGCGAGACCGCCTACCTCCAGACAGGGACCGTCGACTCCAGGCATGAAAGGCCCGCCCGCTGACGGTGCCTCGGCTGCGGTTCATGCTCGCTCCTTCTTGCTGCGCACACCAGGCCCGGGTCAGGACAACCCGGCCCGCTTCAGGCCGCGTTCTATCCCGGGGGCGAGGGTGCGGGCGAAGGTCGCGGTGAGGTGGCTTTTGTCCCGGTAGACCAGGGCGTTGCCGATCACCGCGCGGCAGAGGTTGTCGGGGCAGATTTCGCGGTTGATGTCGATCAGATGGCTGCCGGGGGCGGCACGGGCGGCGCGAACGTCGAATTCCTTGTCCTTTTCGTGAACGCGCGGAAAGGCGCATGACGCGAGGTGCTGGAGGTCTTCGGAGACGCAGCTGGGGACGTTGCTGGCCGAGGCGGGGGTGTCCTGGATGACCACCGTCCGCAGCCCGGCGCGGTGGATTCGCGTCAGGGTCGCGAGGTAGCCCGCTTCCATCGCGGTGGCGGCCGCTTCTCCGCTCAGTTCTTCGCCGTCTTCGCCGTAGGGGGTATATGCGGTGTCGCCGCTCATCACCACGAGGGTGGACCCGCCGCCCATTTCGATCCGCCGCAGCGACTCCTGCCGCCAGGCGTCGCACTGCGAGTACTCGCGGTCAGCGACCATGCTGCGGATCTTCACTTCGCCGGGCGTGCATTCGGCCTTGACCAGGGTGATCAGGCGCCAACGATGTGTTTCGGCCAGCGCCTCGAGGGCCGGGAAGTACTGCATCGCGTGGGAGTCCCCGAAGAGGATCAGGGTGCGCCTGCCGTTGGGGTCGCCGTAGAGGCACTTGTTCGAATTCGTGCCGCTGATCCCGACCAGGCAGCCGTCGTAGTAGGCGCGGGAGCG
>Ga0105245_10004950_pt1 | contig 11709 bp, 13 predicted proteins | sample KBSM54metaG_FD_81523 | JGI IMG/M metagenome (GOLD analysis project Ga0105245, IMG submission 81523) | Miscanthus rhizosphere microbial communities from Kellogg Biological Station, Michigan, USA - KBS M5-4 metaG | ecosystem: Host-associated > Plants > Roots > Rhizosphere > Soil | place...
CCCAGACCGGCGACGCCGGTTCCGCCTCGGCGATCACGTCGTACAGGGCGCTGCTGCGCAGGCTCCGCGTGAACTCCACAAAACCCGCAGGGTCGGTGGGCGGATAATCCCGGCCGCCGCCGAGCAGGGTGACGATCCAGCGGTCGCCCTCGATCGGCACTATGATCCCGCCGCGGGATTCCCGTGGCGGCGCAGCCTGGATGTAGGTGCTCTTCCAGTCGGCGCGGAAGTCGTCCGGGATGGGATAGGTGCGGGAGGCGTAACCGAGAAAGGCATTCACTGTGCTCTCCCGGGGGCGGTGCCGCCCCAGTGCTCCAGCCAGTCGGGCAACACGGAGCCGCGGCCGCTCGCGTCGACGACCAGGTCGGCGGGCAGCTCGAAAGCACTCGCGCCACCGCGCCTCCGGACCTCGAGGCCGCTCACGTGGCCACGGCGGTCGAGCCGAAAGGACCGCACCTCATGGCCGGCAACGAACCGGACTCCCGGGGTCTGCTCCACCCGGCGGCGGACCACCCACTCGATCAGGCTGCGGCTGGCCGATGCCAGGCGCTGGGTGGCGGGGAAGCGCCCCATCCACCGGTCGACCGGGTCAACCAGCGGATATCCGTCGGAAACCGTACCGGACAAGCCCCAGCCGCGAGCAGGTCCGCCTCGATGCCCGGTAGCAGCTCCTCGGCCGCGCGCAGCCCGCCTGCCCAGAAGGTGTGCAGGTGCCGTGCTTGGGGTACGCCCTTGCGGAAGTCCGGCTGGCCGGGCAGCTGGTCCCGTTCGATGACGGTGACCTCCGCGAAGTGGTCGCTAAGCGCACGGGCGGCGAGGATGCCGGACATGCCGCCACCGATCACGGCGGCATGTCCGGCGCGGTGAGAGGTCATGAGTTACCCAAGGCTGACAGGTGCGGAACTGCTCGCTTGGAACCCGTCGAGAAGCCGCGGATGGTTCAGCACCGCCGAGCATGTCGTCGCCGAAAACCGGTGCGGCACGGTTTCAGTCGCGGCGGGTCTTGCTGTAGTGGCGACGCGCCTTCATCCGGTTGCCACAGCCGCTCATCGAACACCAGCGGGCCGTCCCGGCACGGGAGCGGTCAAGGAGAAACAACCGGCAGTCCTCGTTGGCGCACGGCCGCAGTCGGCCCGGCATGTCTCGTTCCACCTCGCCCCAGGCCAGCACGATGCGGGCCGGCCAGTCGGCCTCGAGCGACCAGGCGACACCGTCGGGCCCGATGTCCGGCATCTGGCGCACGTCGGTGAGATAGCGACCGAGAACGGACGGGTCGGCTTCTATCCGTACGACGCGTTGCAAGTCGTCGCGCACTGCCCGGACGGCGTCTACGTCCTTCGGCGCGCCGTGAGCTCGCAGCCACCGCCCGTCGAGCTTGTCGACGGTCTGCCCGTCGATCACGGGCGTGGTGTTGAGCAAGTCCAGCAGAGCGACCTGCCAATCCACTGTGGAAGACATGCTAACCATCATAGAGCACTTGACAGGTTAGGTTCAAGGGTGTTGACTATGCCTAACTGCCATAACGGATAGAAAGGGTTAGGAATGGTCACCCATCATCGTTACGCCGACATCGCCGGTCGCCAGGTCTTCTACCGTGAGGCAGGCTCACCCGCCGCTCCAGCTCTGGTGCTGCTGCACGGCACCCCAAACAGCTCATACCAGTACCGCAACCTGATCCCCGCACTCGCCGACCGATACCACGTCATCGCCCCCGACTACCCCGGCTTCGGCCACTCCGACGTGCCGAGCGCCGACGAGTTCAAGTACACGTTCGACAACCTCGCCGACCACGTCGACGCGCTGCTGGACCACCTCGGCCTGCGGCGGTACGCGATCTTCGTCCAGGACTACGGCGCCCCGGTGGGCTGGCGGTTGGCGTTGCGCCATCCCGAACGCATCGCGGCGATCATCAGCCAAAACGGCAATGCCTACGTGGAGGGGTTCGTCGGCGACGTGATGGAGCCGTTGTTCGCCTACGGCCGCAACCGTTCTGAAGGCAACGCCGCACCATTGCTCGAGTTCATCAGCATCGATGGGGTGAAATGGCAATTCACCCACGGTGTTTCGGATCCATCGGTGGTCGACCCCGATGCCTGGGTCAACGCGCACTCGGCGGTGGCGAGCACTCCGGAACGGGTGGCCGCACAGCTGGAGCTCTTCGCGGACTACAGCTCCAACGTCGACCTGTACCCGAACGTGCACGAATACTTCCGCACCTCGCAGGTGCCGCTGCTGGCGGTGTGGGGCCGCAACGACCCGATCTTCGGGCCGGACGGCGCCCTGGCGTTCGCCCGTGATCTGCCGAAGGCAGAGATCAACCTGCTCGAGGGTGGCCACTTCCTCCTGGAGAGCCGGCTGGCCGAGGTCGTCGCGCTGATCCGGCCGTTCCTCGCACGGCATCTGCCGACAGTGGCTTAGTCGACGGAGTGCCCCTGGGTCTTGTCGGCGGCGGCGATCGAGCGCTGCTGCCACGGCCACGCGCCCGTCACCTCGAGCTGGAGCGAAAAGCTTAGGAACGTCCGGATCAGCACGATGCCGCCCAGTACGGCGACGCTCTCGGCGCTCGGCGTGACGGCAACGGTGCGGATGATGTCTGCGGCAACCAGGAATTCGAGGCCGAGAAGGATCGCGCGGCCCAGGCGCCGCCGGAAAAACTCATAGGCACCGCTGTCTTCCTGTCGAATCCGTCCAATCGTCAGGAAGACAGCGAGTATGGCACCACCTGCGATGACGGCGACACCGATGGCATCGATCGCCTTGCCGATTCCCTCGATGACCTCGACGACAGACACGCCGTCATCGTGTCACCGACGCCGCAGCTAGCCGGTCGACACGCCGGTGCCGGTCGCGCCGACCACGCTCAATTCGATGTGCGCGTAAGCGTTGTTGCCGTAGCCGCGGGGATTCCACAGAGCGGCCGGGGACTCGGGTTGGGTGACGCCGGTATCGTCCCAGGCGCGGGCGGTGATGCTCAGCGGTCCTGGAGCCACGTCGACGGTGGCCGACCAAGGACGCCATGCCCATCGACTCGGTGCGGGATGCAGGTTGGCCTGACGCCAGGCTCGGCCGCCGTCGAGGGACACATCTACGCGCCCGATCCCGCGGCCGTCGCCGGCCATCGCCCAACCGCGGATGGTCAGCGTGCCCGCCGCAACCTGGTCGCCGTCGGTGGGCACGAGGACGTCGCAGTTGAGCGGCAGCGTCGACAGCGCGATGCCTTGGCCCTCAGGGACAGTGTCGGGGTCTGCCTCAGGCGGCAAGATGCGGTAGTCGAGAGCCTGGAAGTAGTTCTCCGACGGCGCGGGTTGCACAGTGATCGCGTTGACCCACTTGACGCTGCGGGCCCCGATGTAGCCGGGCACGACCACCCGCACCGGGCCGCCATGTGCCCTCGGCAGCGGTTGGCCATTCATCTGCCAGGCCAGCAGTACCTCCCCGGATGTCGCTTTGGCCAACGGGATCGAGCTGCCATAGCACTGCACCGGCCGGGCCTCCTGGGCGACGTCGGGGGCGAGGAACTCGACATGCAGGCCGTCCTCGCGATGCACGCCCGCCGCGGCCAGCACGTCGACCAGTCGCACGCCGCGCCACTCCGCGGTCGAGATCGCCCCGTGCTCCCACGGGTCCTTGCCCGGGATCGGGCGCACCCGCAACAGCTCCGCTCTCCTGTTGCCCGCACAAGCAAGGGTGGCCACCACGCTGTGCTGCTCGAAATCGGTCGTCAGTTGGTCATAGGTCAGCATCAGCGGTCGATCTACCAATCCGCCCACGGTCAATCGCCATTGCTGCGCTGCGATGTCGGGAAACGGGCCGTGATTGCGCGCGTAAAACCCGTCCACGGGGGTGATCTCGCTGTTGGCCAACACCGCCGCGGGCGGCTCGGCATTGAACGGCGACTGCCCGCGGACGATCATGTCGTCGCGCTTACCCCATACCGCTGCACTGTCTGCCACTGCACGCTCGGACATCGTCTACTCCTCGGCTGGGCGGCCCCCAACGACGGCAAAACGCCTGTTAATCAGGCAGATACGCTTACGAATACCCTAGGCCGGCGGGGTGGCAATTGACCTCACCGCTAGCCATGCATCAGCGGTTCCGGGCAGCCACGGGGTCGCCTACCTGCTGGCTGGAATTTGCCGGGCCTCGCGACTACGGCGTCGACACACCCGTGCCGGATGCAGCGACCACGCCCCAGAACCGGCCTGCTCGCTGAGCGATCTCGTCCGGATACTCGCCGTTGATCGCGTGCGATGTCGAGCGAGCGCAACTGGTCGTCCGTGAACGACTTCGGCATCGCCTTCGAGCTGAACACCCTGCGCCGCAGGCGTTCCGGCTCGGCCCTTTCCGCTTCTCGCGTGCGCGGCGGCCATCGGCACTACTCGACGGTGACGGACTTCGCCAGGTTGCGGGGCTTGTCCACGTCGTAGCCGCGGGCTTGCGCGACGCCTGCCGCGAACACCTGTAGCGGAATCGTCGACAGGAGCGGCTGGAAAAGCGTTGACACCACTGGTATTTCGATCAGGTGATCCGCGTACGGCCGGACAGTGTCGTCGCCCTCCTCGGCGATGACGATGGTGACCGCGCCGCGGGCCTGGATCTCCCGGATATTCGACAGCAGCTTGGCGTGCAGCGTCGGGGAACTCTTTGGTGACGGCATCACGACGATCACCGGCAGGTCGTCTTCGATCAGCGCGATCGGGCCGTGCTTGAGCTCACCTGCGGCAAACCCCTCGGCGTGCATGTACGCCAATTCCTTGAGCTTGAGCGCTCCTTCGAGCGCGACGGGATAGCCGACGTGACGGCCGAGGAACAGCACCGTTTGCGACTGCGCGAACTGGTGGGCCAGTGCGGCGACCGGTTCGGTGGTCTCCAGTACCCGCGCGACCAGATCGGGCATCGCCTCCAGATCGCGGTACTCGCGCTCCACCTCGTCGGGGTACTTGGTACCGCGGGCCTGCGCAAGGGCAAGTCCGACAAGGTAGTTCGCCGCGACCTGGGCGAGGAACGTCTTGGTCGACGCGACGCCGATCTCCGGCCCGGCGCGGGTGTAGAGCACCGCGTCGCACTCGCGCGGAATCTGGCTGCCGTTGGTATTGCAGATGGCCAGCACCTTGGCCTTCTGCTCCTTGGCATGCCGCACCGCCTCCAGCGTGTCGGCGGTCTCGCCGGACTGCGAGATCGCGACGACCAATGTATGGCGATCTAAAACCGGGTCGCGGTAACGGAACTCGCTGGCGAGCTCGACTTCGACCGGCAATCGCGTCCAGTGCTCGATGGCGTACTTGGCCAGCAGCCCAGAGTGGTAGGCCGTACCGCAGGCCACGACGAAAACCTTGTCGATCTCGCGCAGTTCCTGGTCGGAAAGCCGTTGCTCGTCAAGCACGATGCGATTGTCGACGAAGTGGCCGAGAAGTGTGTCCGAGACCGCGGTGGGCTGCTCGGCGATCTCCTTGAGCATGAAGTACTCGTAGCCACCCTTTTCGGCAGCCGACAGGTCCCAGTCGATGTGAAATTCACGGAAGTCGACGTTCGGATCGCCGTGGAAATCGGTGATGCGATAGCTGTCGGCGGTGATCACCACCGCCTGATCCTGACCGAGTTCAATGGCGTCGCGGGTGTGCTCGATGAACGCCGCCACGTCGGAGCCGACGAACATCTCGCCGTCGCCGACACCGACAACCAGCGGCGTGGAGCGGCGGGCGGCCACGATCATGCCCGGCTCGTCGGCGTTGGCGAAGACCAGCGTGAAGTGGCCCTCGAGCCGGCGCAGCACGGCGAGCACGGAGGCCACGAAGTCGCCGGCGGTGTCGCCGTGGTCGTACTGCCTGGAGACCAGATGAACGGCGACCTCGGTGTCGGTGTCGCTGGCGAACTCGACCCCCGCGGCTTCCAGCTCCGCGCGCAGCAGCGCGTAGTTCTCGATGATCCCGTTGTGGACGACCGCGATCTTGCCTGTGATGTCGCGGTGCGGATGAGCGTTGCGGTCGGTGGGCCGGCCGTGCGTCGCCCAGCGGGTGTGGCCGACCCCGGTGCTGCCGGCGAGGCTGTTTTCGTCCGTCTCGTCGAGCGCGGCCTCCAGGTTGGCCAGCCGCCCCGCCCGACGGCGCACCGTCAGACCACCATGCCCGTCCAACAACGCGACCCCGGCCGAGTCGTAACCCCGGTACTCCATGCGGCGCAACGCGTCGACGACGATGTCACGGGCAGGACGCTGCCCGACGTAGCCGACGATTCCACACATAGCCATCCAGGGTAGTGCAAGAGCTACGTCACACACCGTCTGCGCTACGGTTCGATGGTGGCCAGCACGAAGAAGCTGTTCAGCGCGTTGACCCGGCGCGGCCCGCATCGAGCATTACGCGGTGACCTGGCCTTTGCCGGACTGCCCGGCGTCGTCTATACCCCTGAGTCCGGGATGAATCTCGCGGGTGTCGCGCTCGGTCACGACTGGCTGGCCGGCGGGGACCGCTACGAGGGCACACTCGAGCATCTGGCGTCGTGGGGCATCGTCGCCGCGGCACCCAACACCGAGACGGGGGTGGCACCGTCGGTGCTGAACCTCGCGTTCGACCTGGGCACCACCCTGGACATCATCGCCGGCGTGCGGCTGGGCCCCGGAGAGATCAGTGTGCACCCAACGAAGCTCGGTGTCGTCGGGCATGGTTTCGGCGCGTCGGCGGCGGTGTTCGCGGCTGCTGGGATGCCCGCCAAGCCGAAGGCCGTCGTCGCGATGTTTCCGACGGTGACCAAGCCGGCGGCCGAGCAACCTGCGGCGGGGCTGACGGTACCCGGTCTGGTGCTCACGGCACCCGGCGACCCAATGACGTTGCGCTCCAACGCTGTTGAGCTGGCCCGGATATGGAAGGCCGCGACGCTTCGCACCGTCAACAAGGCCAAGGCCGGGGGCCTGATCGAGGGTAGGCGGCTGGCGCGCGTCGTCGGACTGCCCGGCGCGGACCGCAGCACGCAGAAAGTGGTTCGGGCGCTGCTGACCGGCTACCTACTGCACGCGCTGACCGGCGACAAGGCCTACGCCGACTTCGCCGACCCCGAGGTCGACCTGCCGAAGGCGCCTGTGGTCAACCCGTTCGCCGACGATCCGGTGGCCATCGAACACAAAGTTGTCGCCCTTTTGAAGCCCTGAGGGTGGCCAACCAACCGGTTGGGGGTATAACTCGATGATGCGGACAGGGATCTTTCTCAACTACGCGGGCGGCTTCCTGGAGGCTGTCGACCAGGTCGTCGAGCTGGAGAAGGTCGGCGTCGACATCGCGCTGGTCGCCGAGGCCTACTCGTACGACGCGATCAGCCAACTGGGTTTTCTGGCGGCCAAGACGTCCCGGATCGAGCTGGGCACCGGTGTGGTGCCCATCTACATCCGCACGCCGTCGCTGCTGGCGATGACCGCGGCCGGACTCGACTACGTGTCCGACGGCCGCTTCCGGCTGGGTATCGGCACCTCGGGCCCGCAAGTGATGGAGGGCTTCCACGGTGTGCCGTTCGACGCGCCGCTGGGCCGGACCCGCGAGGTCGTCGACATCTGCAGGCAGGTGTGGCGCCGCGAGCGGGTCACATATGACGGGAAGTACTACCAGATCCCGCTGCCTGCCGACCGGGGCACCGGCCTCGGCAAGCCGCTACAGCTGATCAATCATCCTGTCCGCGATCGCATTCCGATCACGATCGCAGCGCTGGGCCCGAAGAACGTCGAGTTGACCGCTGAGATCGCCGAGGGCTGGCAACCGGTGTTCTACTACCCGGAGAAGGCCGACCAGGTGTGGGGCGAGTCGCTGCGGTCTGGGTATGCCAAGCGCGATCCAGCACTGGGCCCGCTCGACATCATGGTCAGCGCTCCGTTGGCCATCGGCGACAACGTGAATGACCGATTGTCTTGGGTCAAGCCACAATTGGCGCTGTACATAGGCGGGATGGGTGCACGCGGCCGCAACTTCTACCACGATCTCGCCACCCGCTACGGGTTCGGCGAGGTGGCCGACCACGTCCAGGACCTCTATCTCGGCGGGAAGAAGGCCGAGGCCATCGAGGCGGTGCCCGACGAGCTGGTGCGCAACATCGCGCTGGTCGGCCCGCGCGGCTTCGTCAAGGAGCGCGTCGCCGCCTACACCGAATCCGGAGCCACCACGCTGCTGCTGCAGCCGCTTGCCGCCGACCGAAGCGAGTCCCTGCGCTTCGTCGAGGAATTGCAGGACCTGCTGCCTTAGCGGGGCTGTCAGCCCAGGTCGTATGACTCGCTCGACACGCGGAAGAAGTGGCCGGTGCTGGCGTCGGTGCACGTCACACCCGACGGCTCGCTTTCGCACGTGATCGTGCCGATCGACCGCTTCTGGCCATAGTCAAGCGGCGCTGGGGCGTACTGACCGGACAAGAAGATCTGAATCGTGTGGGGCCCCACGCACGGCGGATTACCCTGGGCGAGCTGCATATCCGAGCCCGGTCCCCCGGTGGCTCCCGGTACCGAGGCCTGTTGGCAGTACTCACTCGCCGACGCCGCCCAAGTGTGGTCACGGATCTTGCACACCACGAACGCCGTGCCGTCGTGGTCGTCCTCCATCTCGCAGCCGATGTTCCCGGATGGCGCCAGGAACTGAAAGCTGGTGACGTCGGCGTGTGCGGGGGCGGCCAAGCCGAGGGTCGCCGCGGCCGCCGCGGCCGTCAGCGTGATTGACGCGAAATTCCTTGCTCTTCCGCTCCGTCGCAACGACGTCGTCATGTCATAGTCCTTTCAGTGGTGGCGCCCACAAGGCTGCCGTCGAGGCCTTGGAGAATTCTCGGCCTCTAGATATCAGCCGCATTCGATTGCCGGGCCGTCTAGACGAGAACCGTCCCGCCGTCGACCGTCAGCACGATACCGGTGCCGAACCCCTGCTCCATGCAATAGAGATAGGCCCGAGCGGTGTCTGCCACCTCGCCCACGCGGCCCAGTGGAAGTCGTTGTGCGGCTTGGTCGTACATGTGCTGCCGGTCCCCCTCACTCATCGCGTCCCACAGCGGGGTGCGCACGACGCCCGGTGCTACGGCGTTGACGCGGATCGGCGCGAGCTCGAAGGCGAGCGCCTTGGTCAGCGCATTCATCGCGCCGCAGATGCTCACCGGCAGCGCGCCGAAGCCCGGTTGCTCGGCGGCGGTGCCGCTCGTCAACGTGATCGACCCGCCGGTCGTGACGCGCGGCGCGAACACGCGCACCGCCGTCAGCGCGCCGACGAAGCGGGTCTGGAAGAAGCCGGTGATGATCTCCGGCGTGAGGTCGGCCAGCGGCGCCAGCTCGAGTGTCTCGCCGGCGGTGAACACGAGGTGTTCGATCTCGCCGAGGTCGGCGGCCAGCCGCTCAACAGCTGCCAGGTCGGTGAGGTCGACGGTGGCGCCGCGGGCATGATCGGGCAGCTGGGCCAGCGCGCGGTCGACGCTGGACTGCCGGCGCGACACCACGATCGGGATGGCTCCGCGGTCAGCCGCTGCGGAGGCGACACCCAGGCCGATGCCGGAGGTGCCGCCGATGACAAGGACGCGTGCGTTCTTCAGGCTCATGCATCCACTGTCGGCCGGAATGTGGTCGGAGTCCAAGACCCTTTTCGTCGCGGAGCGATACCCTAGCGGTATGGTCGCACCCGACCTCGACATGCGCAAACTCCGTTACTTCGTGGCAGTCGCCGAGGAACTGAACTTCGGCCGCGCTGCCGACCGGCTGCACATCGCACAGCCGGTCCTGTCACGCCAGATCCGGTCGTTCGAAAGCGAGCTAGGCGTGCAGTTGTTCGAACGCGACTCGCGCGGAACTCAGCTGACCATCGCAGGTAAGCAACTGCTCGACGACGCCCGTTTCCTTCTTGCCGAGTCAAAGGCGTTGCAGGAGCGCCTGTCTCGTATCGCCGACCCGACGGTGACGGTGACCGTTGGCGTCATGCCCGGCCTGTTGGCGACGGCCGCCGCAACGGCGTTCGAGGCCGGCAACCCGTCGCGGCGTGCGGTCGTGGTGCAGGTCGGCTGGGCCGACCAGGTCGACGTCGTGCACCGCGGCGAGATCGACGTGGTGTATGCACGCGAGCCCATCGACCACCACGGGCTCGGCACCGCACCGCTGCTGGAGGAACCCCGGGTCGTCGTCCTGCCTGCCGCCGATCCCCTGGCCAAGAAGCGCTCCGTTCGGTTGAGAGATCTGGCGTCCAAGCGGCTGCTGCAGGACCCGGCTATGGTGCCGGAGTGGCATGCGATCGCCACACCCGAGCATCGCCGTGCGGGCCAGATGGCGCACACGGTGGAGGAGAAGCTGGAACTCGTTGCGGCGCAAGCGGGTTTCGTGATCCTGCCGCGCTCGACGACGGCGTTCTACCGCCGACCGGATGTGCGGGTGCTGCCGATCCAGGACATCGGCCCCAGCCGGGTCACGCTGATCTGGGATGCGGCGACCGACAACGCGGCCCGCGACGCATTCGTCAGCGCGGCGCTGGCGTGCCGGAAGCAGACGATCTGACGCTCCGCTCTCGGTCCTTGGCCGCGATTTCGGCGAGCACCCCCACCACCACACCGAACGCGAAGTTACAGCGCCGGCAGCCACGGCGCCACCCCGAAGGACGCATTCGAATCGTCGGCGTAGCGGAACACCCCAACCCCGGCGAGCAGGGCTTCGACGATCGGCCCGCCGATCGCCGCGAGCACACCGCAGACCGCGCCCTCGAAGGCAGCTCCCGGGCGGGTGAGTAGCCATCGGAAGTAGTCGGCGATGGTGACTCCGGGGCCGAATCTGGAGCGGGCGCACGCTTGCGTCTTGTCATCAGTAGCCCCTTTGCCATCTGGCCTTGGCCGCAGTCTTACCGGCCTTAGACCGACGAGCAGCCTTCTCGGCGTCTTCGTCGTTGTCGGGCAGGCCCAACCTGCCCAGTAACTGAGCCTGTAGGGCTCGTTGCACCCGGGCTTCCGCGATGAACGGGCTGGTCACGGGTTGACCCTGCGAACCCCTCACAGTGAGCGGTGCCTCGTCTGCGGCGTCGTCCAGCTCGGCGATGATGTCCGCCACCCGGCACGCTTGAGTGAGCAGATGGACCTTTCCAGGCTCCTCCGAGAAGTCGAAACCTGGTGTATCGACCGCCATAGTTTCTTGCCGGCTTCACCTAAACCTGCTGGTGAGCGCATGTTTTCTCCTTATCTACTGACACTGAAAAATGGACGTATGCGATCGCGTCGGGTCGGGCAGACGCATTACATCCCCGTCGACGTGAGCGGGCGGGGTATACCCCCTGGGGTAGAGAGGGGGGCGTGTCTGCGCAGGTCAGAGCGGGTAGCCGTGCACACACAGCCCGCAGGCAGCAGACAGGGCCAGCCACGCTGCACGCGCACAACCCCCCAGGCGCGCACCCCAGGGCGCAGGAGGCACCCAGCACACCCCGGCGCAGCTGCTAGCCGGGGGCGCCCAGAGGCGAGGCGGGACCCGGGCACCCTGCCACTACCTCCTGTGCCCTGCCCCCTAGCCGGGGTCCCTCCCCTGCTCGTCCCGGTTCGTTAAAGGCCTCGTCAACCGCCAGGTTCGGCCCCGCCTTATGCAACACTCCGAGGTATGTACTTCACAGTGGAATGGACGGCACGGGTCGACGGCCCAGGCCCGCAACCTGGTGTCCCGCAGTGGGACGAGGACTCCCTGGTTATCGGCGGCACTCACTACGTACAGGCTGAGTGGAGCACCATCACGATCTACTC
>Ga0105245_10004951_pt1 | contig 11707 bp, 9 predicted proteins | sample KBSM54metaG_FD_81523 | JGI IMG/M metagenome (GOLD analysis project Ga0105245, IMG submission 81523) | Miscanthus rhizosphere microbial communities from Kellogg Biological Station, Michigan, USA - KBS M5-4 metaG | ecosystem: Host-associated > Plants > Roots > Rhizosphere > Soil | place: Michigan...
GTCGCCCACCAGCCGCAGCGATCGCAAGAGCGCCGGCCAATCTTCCAGGTGCGTGGCGAAAATATGCTCCACGGTCTGCTGGGTCCAGGACGGCACCAGAACGTTCATCTGCGCCGGCTGTGCGTGGATTTGGTCCGCCAGCGCCGCGTAGTACAACAAGTTCGATTCCCAGCTCTCCGCGAGCATCCGGCTGGAGTAACCCATCAGCGTCGGGAAGGTGCGGAGGTTCAGCAATTCCAAGCCATAAGTATTCGCGAGCGTCGGCTTGGGCGTTCCGAACGCCTGCGAGATCGCCTCCGGGCTGAGCGCGGCTGGCGATTCCGCTGCCAATCGCCGGATCTCCTGCGCCAAAGGCGATTCTCGGTCCTGAGCCGCCTGCGAGCGCGCGAGCAGGTACATTTCCGAGGGCAGTACGTTCTCCACAGCGATCCACGGCTCACCAGACTGGAGAAGATCGTCGACTCTTCTCAGGCGTCCGGGTGCGATGTACGGCTCAAGGGCGGCGATCACGGTACGCCGGCGCTCCGCATTCAAAGCCGACTGGCCTAGAAGCGATTCGCCGTAAGCCATGTGGACTCCCACCCAGTGGGTCTGCACGGGCGACACGTTCCACCATCGTGGAACAATCGCTGTCAGCATGATTTGCGGAACCAGATCGCCCCAAATCAGCGCCTGCTCACGCGAGGGAATCAGGAAATTTTGCTCCGCCTCCGCCAGCGCATATGGTAGCGATGCCAACGACCCGGCCAGACGCCCGCCGGCGTTTGACGGCCATCCGGCGCCGGGCACGTAAGTCGCGCCCCAGGTTTGATTGGCGCCCTGGATACCGTTAAAGTCGTGGCTGCGGACGAATAACGGATTGGTCCGCAGTATCTGTGCGCCCGGGGGCGCGTAGTGCATGTAGTTAAATCCCACCAGCGTGTCCCGCAGGAATCCGGATAGCTCCCCGCGCAAGTCGCTCAGTTTTTGCGGATCCTTGGCCGCCTTATCGATGGCTGCCCGAAGATTCAACTTTCGTTGTTCGTCAATGTGTTGCTCGGTCCAGTAGCCGAAGGCTAGCGTGGATCGTTCCGGACTGCTCAGGGAGTTGCGCGGCAGTTGAATCTCGGAAATTCGAGTGGCCAAGCGTCCGGTGAGCGCGGTGTTCAGGGGTTGACCTTTACTGACGCTGTCCAGGTTGTCCGCCAGATCGAAGATCGTGCTCAGCGAAACCAGCCGCTGAGCTTCGAAGATGCGGATCAGGTCCTCTACCATCTGTTGATGGGTACCGGAGGCTGCCTCAGGAGCCCCTCCAGCCAATAGATCCAGCATGCGGTCCTGCGCCGAAACACCGGTTGGAGACTGAGTTGCCTGCAGCAGCGTTCGTACGCCGGACCGGCCCGCGTCGAAAACATCCTTGTCATTGCGGATTTGCGCAAACGGCCCCAGGAGCTTAGCTAGAGTTGCATCCGCCGCAGCGCGGGGAATACTCTGCTGGCGCACGAAGATCTGCCATAGCCCCACCAAGGCTTGCGCTGTACCGGCAGCATCGCCGCGCAGACCTTGGTTACGAACCTCGTTGATGGCGCGCGTGGTGTCGAGATACGACAATACAGTCGAATCCGTTAGTGTGGGAAATTCGGCGAACAGCGGATATTGCGCCGACAGCGTCCGGTAGTTGCGCGCCAATTTGTCCATGGTGGACGGTTCCAGCGGTTTGCTTCGCCGACGGTCGATGTCGGTCAACGCCATGAAGATCTTGAGCGGTTCATTTTCGGCCGTCTTGCGGCTTAGACCGAAGAGCGCTTCGAGCACATCGTCGGCGTCCTTCCATTGCGGAGCGGCCCGTGTCAGCTTGGCGTCATATTTGCCTTCGGGGTGCTCTGCGAAAAGCCGCTTCCAGATCTCCAGGCCGCCCGGAAGATGCGGTTTGCCATCCGGATCCAGGCGTAATCGCGTGGTCAGAAGGAGCATGTCGGTATTCGAACGGAATACCGGCCGCGCCGGACCCGGGCTGGTGACTTTGCCGCGAATGGCGGCATAGAATCGCTTCAGGCGTTCCGGCTCGGTCAGGTAATCCTTTACCGGGCCTTCGATGCGCGCCAGAGAGTCGAAGTAGCTCGCCAGCCATCCATCTTCGCGGGTAATAAGCCGTTCGAAGAATGCCGCGCCTTTGTCGGGACTAACGCCGCCGTTGAGCTCGGTCCACTCCTTCTCGCTGCGTGCGCCGCCTGGAACCACGGCTTTTCCTTCGCGGATCTGGAACATGCCGCCGAAGAAATCGAGGACGTGAGCATAGATTTTAAGCCGCGCTGCCGGGAGGGCCTGACGGAGTTGCTCGGCCGTCTCTGTATCCAGCTTGGACAGGGCCACATACAGGCGGCAGAGAGAGGGGTCACCCAGGATGTAGTCGATAAATTCAACCTGACTTTTATCCTGCGTTTTATCGGGAGCCTTGTCCTTCGCTACCGCCTGCCAATAATCAATCGTGTAGAGGATTGGGATGCGGGCGGGATGATAGTCGAGTGTGAACGGCTGGTTGGTACGCAGGGCCTGCTCCAGGTCAGCCAGCGGGAATCCCGAGTCGGTAGTGAGAAATGCGCGCGATGCGTTCACCGTTTCAAGTACCAGATCCGATCCGCAACCGCCGCGCATTCGATACCCGATCAAGCGCAGCAGGTCGGCGGTGGCCGGCGATTCGCACATATCAATCCGGAGCGTCTTGCTGGCTCCGGCAAGTCTTTCGAGTTCACGGGCTTGCGAGAGATAGCGAATCACCAGCTTGAGGTATTCGGTCTGCTCTAACGCCTCATTGGCTGTAGTCGCCCGGTAGCCGTTCGTGATGATGTTGCGAGCCAGGGCGGGGAGCACGTCGCTGGGAGCCAGATCCGGCGACAGCGCCGCCATTCGGGCGAAGGAACGAAGCGGTCCGGGTATTTCGATGTAACTGGGCGGCGCGGCAGTCCGGAGCGGGGGGAGCGTTAAATCTTTGCCGCCCGCGGCGCTGTATTCCTGCAAATGACGCGCGGCAGCCTCGCGATCTGCGGCCAGGAGGTCCAGTACCGCCAGGCGTTGCGCCACTGCGGCACGCTGGTCGGCCGGGGCGCCGGTCCGTTGCAGTAGTTGACTGAGCCGGCTATAGGCTTCGCGGGCGCCTGGATCGTGATGCCTCTCCAGAAACTCAGCGTAGGCTCGCAGCGCTGCAGGATCGTTCGGAGTGGTGGTGGCAGCCTTCCGCAGGCTCCCCAGGGCCTGTTCGCCGTCGCCCCCGCTTTCCAGGCGCCACGCCTGCGATGCCAAGTCCTGGCCGGTTGCGCACATGGCGGAAAAGACCAGACCTACGGCCAACCTTCGGTGACATTTCGACCGGTTCGTCCAGAGCCGCATCACTTCTCCTTCGCCCCCGTCCAGTGTATGGATTCTAGCACTCCACCACCTTCGTCGGGACGTCGCCTATCCGGCAGATGATGCCGATATTTGGATGTTAGACTCACTAACTCCACAAAACAGAACGCACCCTACCAAAATTTGGAAGAAGCTCGGGAAAGCTCCAACGAGATAAGTACTAGGAAAAATCGGGCGCTGCGTTAGCCCGGACGTTGGTTTCAACGTCGATATCTGAAACTTTTCCCTGGTAAAATGAATCTGTGGGCGTATAGAGAGAGTATGATTCTGAAGATCCGTTTTCCACAGGGCCGCCCGCTGCAGCATCGGAGGGGTTCCAATCGTGAGGTATCGGCAGCTTTTGGGGCTTTGCTGGTGCCAGCTTCGTTGATGGCCTACTCGCTCGGATTTTGGCGGCTGGCGTCAGACCTCGGTCTGGCGGGCCAGTTCGACATCACGGGCACATTTTCTCACTGGCAAGTTTGGATCGGATTAGGCGTAATTTTGCATACTAGTTCGATTATGCTTAGCCGGCACGGGCGGGGCGGCGGCTTGGTATTGCCGCAGGTGTTCGATGCTTTGCCGGGCCGGCACGAGCAAAACGGCGGCGAACTGGAACCGTTGCCAACAACGCGTAAGAGTTAAGTAAGTTTGCGAATTTCGCCTTCGGTCAGCGGGCGATATTTTCCGATCTGCAAATCCCCGATCCGAATGGCCCCGATCTCAGTCCGGACCAACTTCAGAACTTTGGCGCCCAGCGTCTCCACCATCCGCCGGACCTGGCGATTGCGCCCTTCGGTAATGGTGATCTCGAAAAACGTAGAGCGGCCCGAATCGCGGATGCGTTTCACTTCGGCGGGCCGAGTGGGTCCATCGGTTAGAACAACGCCGCGCCGTAACTCATCAAGCTGATCGTCCGTGAGCAATATGGATGCCTTGACCAGGTAGGTCTTCGGCACATGCGACTCCGGACTGGTGATCCGATCGGCAAACTCCCCGTCGTTGGTGAAGATCAGTAAACCGGTCGAGTCCAGATCCAACCGCCCCGCAGAAAATACTTTTTCCGGAACGTCCTTGAGCAGATCGTAAACCGTTGGACGGCCGTCGGGGTCCTTGTAGGTGGTTACGTAGCCCTTGGGTTTGTAGAGCAGCAAATAGATCTTCTTGGCGGCGCGCAGGGGCTTACCGTCGAGCGTCACGCGTTGACGTTCCGGATCGACCCACTCGTCCGGCGTCTGAATCTTCTTGCCGTCCACGGCGACGCGCCCCGCGCCGATCCACTGCCGGGCTTCTTTGCGTGAGCCTACACCGGCTTGAGAGATTACACGATCCAACGTTTTTTTTCGCAAGGCGTTCTTGCGTCCGGGCGTGGGCACTCTTTATCGTAAGACAGTGATCGAATGTGTCCCAAACTTTTCCGAAGGTCGGGATTCCACCGTCGTCGTGGCGATTGCGGATGCAATTGCAAAGACCCCCGGGGTGCTCTTGTTGGGAGCAGAGGCGGATGCCGATCATAACCGGAGCGTGATGACCTTCGCCGGGACTACTGACGCGGTTGTCGAAGCTGCGGTGCGCGGGGCGGGGAAGGCCGCTGAGCTGATCGATCTCTCAGCGCACCAGGGTGTTCATCCTCGTGTGGGCGTGGCCGACGTGATTCCGTTTGTTCCTCTGGAAGGCTCGACCATGGACGACGCGGTAGCCGCCGCACATCGCGCGGGCGAAGAGATCTGGCGGCGCTTTGGGGTGCCCGTCTATTTTTATGAACACGCCGCTCGCCGACCGGAGCGTAAGCGACTGGAACGTGTACGACGTAAGGAGTTTGATGGAGCCCCGCCGGACATTGGAAGCCGTGCGGCGCATCCTACTGCGGGCGCCTCGGTGGTCGGGGCACGCGGTTTTCTGATCGCCTACAATGTGCTGCTGGCGACTCCCGATGCCTCCATCGCGCAGGCGATCGCCCGCCAGATCCGCGCCTCCGCGGGCGGGTTTCCTTACGTGAAGGCCATGGGGATTTACCTGGCTTCACGCGATCGCGCCCAGGTTTCGATGAATCTGACTAACTTTGCCGAAACTCCGCTGGAGAGCGTCTACAACGCGATCTCGACGGCTGCGCGCGAGCTCGGGACCGAGGCGGTTGCAGGCGAGATCATCGGATTCATCCCGCGCCGCGCCTACGAGATGGCTCCAGAGTTCTTCCGGCGGGCGGAGAACTTTGAAGAATCGCGGATTTTGGAGACCAGAATCGCCGAGTTGTTACGATGAATATACGGAATACACGTGCTGGTAACGATTGAGCCTAAGCGGCAGCGGCCCGAGTGGCTGCGCGCGCCCGCCCCCGTAGGCGATAACTATCGCCAACTCAAACAATTAGTACAGGACCTGCAACTCCACACCGTGTGCGAAAGTGCGGCCTGCCCCAACATCGGCGATTGCTGGAACCGCCGCACCGCCACCTTCATGATCCTGGGAAACGTCTGCACCCGGCGCTGCGGATTCTGCGCGGTGCAGAAAGGCGGACCGCTGCCGGTGGATTATGATGAGCCTCGCCGTGTTGCCGAGGCCTGCGCGGCACTCGGGTTGAAATTCGCTGTGATCACCAGCGTGAATCGTGACGACCGCAAGGACGGCGGCGCGGAACTGTTCGCATCGACCATTCGCGCCATCCGGGAACGTCTTCCAGACGTCGGAGTCGAAGTGCTTGTGCCGGATTTTCAAGGCTCGCATGCGGCTATGGACATCGTGCTCGAGGCGTCGCCGGATATTCTCAACCACAATACCGAGACTGTGCCGCGACTTTATCGCCAGGTGCGCCTGGGCGCGCGCTATGAGCGGTCGCTCGACATGCTGGCATATGTGAAGCAAGGTGCACCCGCCACGCCAACTAAGTCCGGTCTTATGCTCGGGTTGGGTGAAACGCTCGACGAAGTCGCGACCGTGATGCGCGATCTGCGGGCGGCCAACGTAGATATCCTTACGCTAGGCCAATACTTACGTCCCTCGGCCAAGCACTTGCCGATTATGCGATATGTGCCGGTGGAGGAATTCGCCGAACTGAAGCGCCTGGGCTACGAGATGGGGTTCCGGCACGTCGAAAGCGGTCCTCTGGTCCGCAGCTCCTACCACGCCGCCGACGCCATTCAGTAGCGCGGAACTTTTTTCGCGCTGCTGCGTATCTGAGGATGAGATGTTCACTTTCCTGCTGTGGTGCGTCTTATTCGTGCTGTGCTGGCCGCTGGCCCTCGCTGCGCTCTTCCTCTATCCGATCGTCTGGTTGATTCTGCTGCCCTTCCGCCTGGTTGGGATCGCGGTCGGCGGAGCCCTGCATCTGGTCTGGGCGATCGTGACGCTCCCATTCACAGTCATCCGCCGAATAGCGTAAATTAGGGCGTGCCGCGCCTCCGCTCGTCCGAGTGGCTCCTGCTTGCCTATTTCGCCTACGTTGCGCTAGTCGCGCCGTTTTTCATCTCCCCGTGGAAGCCTCTGATTGCGGCGATGGCTGTTGCCGCGCTCTTGATCACGCTCGCTCGCCAGGAGTCCTGGATCCGTGACCTGGCACCGTTGCCGCTCACACTGGCCGCGTTCGAGGTAATGAACTGGTTTACCCCCGCGGTTCGCGATCACCACCTGGAGCAATCCTGGATCGTTTGGGATCGCATATTGTTCGACCACTACGGGCTTCGGGCGATCATCGAGAGCGCCGGTCCGCAGCTACCGTTCTTGCTCGAGCTAGTTTATGCGCTGGTGTATGCAGTAGCCCCTGTCGCCCTGTGGGCGCTAGCCGCCAACGGGCGCCGTGACCGCCTCAATCACTTCTGGCTGGCTTACTTAGCGGGCACTCTGGCCGCTTATGCACTGTTTCCGTATTTCCTCTCCGAGCCGCCCCGCACCGCCTTCCCGGGTGACAATCTGCCGCACTTCGCCAGCTTCCTGCGCAGATTCAATCTGTGGATCGCATTGCATGGCGACATTCATTCGAGCGTCTTTCCAAGTGCGCATGTTTCCTCGGCATTGTCGGCGGGGTGGGGGCTGCTCGCAACTCTTCCGGAGAAGCGCTGGATCGGATGGACTATGGCTGCCTTCGGAATCTGCGTGGCCATCGCGACGGTCTACGGGCGCTACCACTACGCGGTCGACGCCGTGGCCGGAATCGCGATCAGTTTTTTGGGGCTGGCCGCAGTGAAGATGGCCGGTTACCGGAAAAGTCGCGGCGCGTAGTCCACCAGATAGTCGCGCCAGTTCCACCAGACGTGCGCGCCCTCGGTCTCGGTGAAGACGTGCTTAACCTGGTGCTGGTCGAGCAAATGGTGGAAGCTCACGTTCGACATGTATAGCGTGTCGTCCTTGCCGATGTAGATGTTGAATATCTTCAGCTTCTTATTGGACCCCGGGGTGTCTGCGAACAGAGTCTTGAAATCTTCTTCGGCGTTCGCGTTCATGATGACCGGACTGAACGCACCTACGTAGTGAAACAAATCCAGATGGTTTAAGCCAATGATCAGCGTCTGGTTGCCGCCCATCGACAGGCCGGCAATGGCGCGGTTGTCGGCTCCCTCTGCGATCCGGTAATTCTTCTCAGCGAAGTCAATCACGTCCGGCACCACGTCGTTGGGGAATGTGACGTTCTTCTGCTCCGCAGGAACAATTACAGGAGCCGGACCAAAGATGGTCGATTGACCCGCGCGTCCGTACGGCATGACGATGATCATGGGCTTGGCGCGGCCTTCCGCGATTAGGTTGTCGAGGATGACGTTCGCGCGGCCGGCCGTGATCCAGCTAGATTCACTCCCGCCGGCGCCGTGCATCAGGTACAGCGCTGGGTATCGGGCAGTGGAGGTCTCATAGCCCGGCGGCGTGTAGACGTAGATGTTGCGTGTGGCGTTCATGGTCTTCGACACGTAGGTGTTGATATGAACGTTGCCGTGCGGCACAGGTTGGATCGACCACGGCGACGGCTTCTCGCCCCTGACCTCGAGCAAAGACGATCCATTGCCGCGGTCGGCCGTACCGAGCATGGGATTATTCGGATCGCTGGTCGCGATGCCGTCGACGGTGAAGCGGTAATTGTAGACGGCCGCACGCAGCGGAGCAGTGGTTAGGGTCCACGTCCCATCCTGACCTTTCGTCATGAGCTGTGGGCCTGTGCCAAAGTCACCCGCTACGGTTACTGTGGTCGCCTCTGGAGCACGCAGGCGGAAAGTGACCTTTCGGTCGGTGCTCACTTCGTATCCGGGCACGGCCGGTGCGGCGCGTCCTCCGCCTTTTGCGGCGCCCTTACCGGGTGCTTGTGCCCAGACCAGCGCGCTGACTGTGATCGAGAGCGCGAGCACTAAGGTCTTCCGCATGTTACTTCCCCTTGCCCTTTCCGTTCGTCACCGGACTCTTTAGATAAGCCTGAGATGCGGCCTCATCCTTCAACGGGAGCACTTTGTCCGGATCGATGCGCACCATCACATAGCGGATGTGGTCGTCGATTTTCGTGAACCAGTGACCAGTGCCCGCCGGAATTACGATCACATCGCCGGCTTTGAGGTGATGTTCCACGCCGTTGCGAATCGTCGAGCCGCCGTTGCCCGGTCCGTTGAACTCACGAACGGTTTGCAGGTCGGCTGGCCGCCGTTTCATGTCAGCGATGTCGGGACCAGTGACCAATGTCGCCGATCCATCGATCACGTGATATACCTCGCTTACCAGATCGTGCTCGGCGACGGAATTGGGCTCGGGTTTGTCCAGCTTGCCGCGATACACCACACCGATCCCAATGTTGGCTTTTCCGATATTTACGGCGCGAGTCTGCTGATCGGTGAGGCCGTTGTCCTGGGCGCGCTTCAGATAGGACTGGATCTCTTCGCTGCTCACATAGCTCGCGTTGCACTTGTTGCAGGTCGGCTGCTGTGCCGAAAGGACGAACAACGCAACCACCATCCCAAAAATTAGTTTCTTCGCCACGGACCTGTCTCCTATTTCTTAGGCCACACGACGCCCTGATTCTCTTTATCGACCGCCGCCAAGCCCTTGTACGTGAATTTTTGCACGCGCTGACCGCGATACGTCTCGGTCGTATAGATATTGCCCTTGGAATCCACCGCGATGCTGTGGACGCCGTAGAATTCGCCCGGTTGCCGCCCGCCGTCGCCGAAACTGGATAACACCTGCAAAGACTGCCGATCCAGAATGTGGACCTGATCGTTTTCACCATCAGCCAGGTAGATGTACTTCTGTGCGGCGTCCTTCGAGAATGCGATGTCCCATACCGACCCCGATCCCAAAGTGTTTTTCTCGATAAACATCTCCTTGACGAAGCTGCCGTCCGGTTTGAACACCTGGATACGGTCGTTCGCGCGGTCGCAGACATAGAGAAGGCGATCCACCGAGATCTCGGCGCAGTGCACCGGATTGCGGAACTGGGGGGCCGGAGGATCATTCGGCTTGTACGGACCCTGATCGACGTCGTTGGGCATTTTTCCGTAGGCGCCCCAGTGGCGCTTGTACTTGCCGGTCTCGGCATCAAACACGATGACGCGATGGTTGCCGTAGCCATCGGCGACAAACAGCTCGTTCGTCTGGGGATCGACGTAAGTTTTAGCCGGGAGTCGCAGATTTTCCGTATCGTTGCTGCCCTTGCTCTTGCCGGGCTTGCCGATCTGCATTAAAAACTTTCCGGCTTTGGTGAACTTCAGGACCATGTTGTCGTTGAACGGCTGCACGCCGCCGACCTGGCCCTCGTTGGCCGTTGCCAGTTGCCCGCCGCCGCGGCCGTTACCGCCGATCCAGACATTGCCCTTGTAGTCGATGGTGATGCCGTGGTTCGAATCCGGCCAATCGTAGCCCTGGCCTTTGCCTCCCCAGGAGTTGACCAGATTCCCAGCGGGATCGAATTCGAGCACAGGCGGCGCGGGTGCGCAGCACTTTGCGGTAGGCGGGTTGGTAGTAGCATGCACCTCGCCGGGCTCAAGCGATCCGGCGCGATGGATGATCCAGACATGATCCTGCGCGTCCACCGAAACGCCGATAGTCTGGCCGAGAATCCAGTGGTTGGGGAGAGGCTTGGGCCACATCGGATCGACCTCAAACTTCGGCGCCATGGTGGTCGCGGCGGCGGCGCGCTTGGCGAGTACTTCCGATCCCATCCACAGCCCACCGAATGTTCCTAAGAACGCCAAACCTACGTATAGATTGCGCTTCATGCGGTTACCCTCTTCCAATGGCCTTCAGTAGTTCCTGCATGGTGATCTTGCGGTTATCGGCCGGCAAATGGACCGGAATAATACGCTGCACATCCAGTTTCAGCCGCTCGATATTGGCCGCCAGACTCTGATTGTATGGACTGATGGTGGCCGGCGTCTGCGTCACCGGCTGCGGCGGCGGATTAAAGCCGTCGGCTTCGAGCAGAACCTTTTCCTTGGGCAGGTACACCAGCAGCATGCCGTCGTGATGCAGGAAGCCGGTCTGGTGATACAGCTCGATGGTGTGCGCGCCGTCGCTCAGGACCAACTTTTCCTTCACCGTTTTGAAGACGGGTTTCTTCGGATTCTGGGCTAGGTTGTCGGGGCTGAGAGTGTGCGGATTGGCCCAGATCTTCTGGTAGTACGGCTTGTTGATCTCCTGCGTGATGACGGTGGCTCCCTCGGCCACGAACGCCCGCAGGCCGCCGGCGTGATCGAAATGCGAGTGAGTGTTCACCACGTAGCGGATCGGCTTGTTGGGAATGAGCCGCTTGGTTTCGGCGATGATCGCGCCGGCGCGTTGATCGCTCTGCGGACCTTCGATGATCACGATGTGATCCGTCATGTCTACCGCGATGGCCGCGTAGCCGCCGAGAATCAGGTATACGCCGTCACCGAGCTTTTCGGAGGTCGCGGCCGCGGGCGCCGCTCCCAGAGCGGGCGGAGCAGGTCCACCTTTTCCTTTCCCTTTGGCTTGCTGCTCGAAAGTAACCGGCGCGTTCGGCTTTACATCGGTGAGGGTAAGGTCCAGAACCGGATAGCCGCCCTGCTTCTGAACAATGTGGGTGGGAAATTTGACGCCACCGAAATCCTTATAGCCCTCAAACGTTGTCTCGAACGGAATATCCCCCAGCACGTTGTTGTCGATTTTGGTTTCCACGCGCTCGAGGATGCCCTGACTGTTCAGATAGCCGCTGGCCGGAGCTTTGTTCAGCGCGGTGAACGTCAGTACGGTGTACTTCTTGCCGCCGACAGTCTTCGACGACACTTTGGTGTCCGACGCGGCCGAAGCCGCCTTGAGGAACGCGTAAGGCACCGACATCATCAGGTCATCCATCAGAGTCGCGGCTTGCGGAGAGCCGGGCGCCACCACCTGGTTCTGCTGTTGTTCGCCGACCACA
>Ga0105245_10004952_pt1 | contig 11707 bp, 10 predicted proteins | sample KBSM54metaG_FD_81523 | JGI IMG/M metagenome (GOLD analysis project Ga0105245, IMG submission 81523) | Miscanthus rhizosphere microbial communities from Kellogg Biological Station, Michigan, USA - KBS M5-4 metaG | ecosystem: Host-associated > Plants > Roots > Rhizosphere > Soil | place...
AAGGCTCCGTGCAAGCCCAGATGTCTGTCAACCAGAGCGTGCATTTTTCGGATTGGGTAGTGGGCCATTCGCATCTGGCCATGCTGGGATTCGCCAGTTTCGCCGCGGCGGGCGGCTTGATTCACGCCTGGCAAAGAATTCCGTGGGCGCGCTACAACCCGAGGATGCTCGAATGGTCGTATTGGCTGCTGTTCGCCGGCGTGATCATCATGGTTTCCGATCTCACCATCGCTGGCTTGGCGGAGGCTCGCATCTGGCAAACGTCCCAGCCGTGGATTGAGTCGGTCCGCGCCGCCCGCCCGTATTGGCTGATTCGAACGCTCAGTGTTGTCCCTATCGGCGCAGGCTTCGTCACGCTGTTGATCGGCTTAACTACGGGAGATCGCGGTGCAGGGCTGGGTGCCGTTAAGGCCAGCATCGGGCTGGAACCGATCCAAGAGATCGCGCCCGTGTTTTCGGAGCAGTCATGAAGCGCCTGCTGCGGATGTCTTACCTGGTGGCCGGCGTGGCGGGGCTGGGATTCTTCGCGATGTCTATCCTGCTGCTCGGTATTTGGCCCGGCCGGGTGCTCGAACAGCAGATTCGCGACACATCGCCTGATCATCCTCTGGGCCTGACAGCCAGTGAGCAACGGGGCCGTACTATTTACGCTCGCGAAGGGTGTGCCTATTGCCACACCCAGCAAATCCGGTACCTGCCAAACGACACTGGACGCTTCGGCGCAGCCACCTTGGCCTGGGAGACGATCTTCGACTATCCGCATCTGTGGGGCACCCGCCGGATCGGTCCCGACTTGTCGCGAGAAGGGTCCGCGCGCTCCGCCGACTGGCAGCTCTCGCACCTCTACGCGCCGCGGTCGCTGGTGGCCGGCTCGGTCATGCCGGCCTTTCCCTGGTTGTTCGACGGCGCTCCGGATCGTCCCCGACAGGAAGGCCAGGATCTACTGGCGTACCTGGAAACATTGGGCCGGAACCGGGCGCTCGCGGCACCGGAAGGGGAAGCGCACGCCCGTGCGGCTTGCAACTGCTCCGATGATGAGAAGCGATTCGCGTTTGGTTCTCCCGTCTTGAATGCGAGTCCATCCATGGCTCGCCGCCAGGGAGACTATCCGAAGCTCGCCTCGGCCGCCGATCTGGACCGCGGCCGGCAGCTCTATTCCAGCGACTGTGCCGGCTGCCACGGAATTCGCGGAGAGGGCGACGGGCCGGGCGCGGCCGGGTTACATCCGCGTCCAGCGAACCTCGCCGAACACGAGTACGCCCTCGACCGGCTGGGCTTTTCGCTCTGGAACGGCGGCGCAGGAACGGCCATGCCGGCGTGGCGCGATCTCCCGCAGCAGGATCTGTCTGCCCTGGCGCAAGTAGTGCGCGGATTTCACTTGGCACAGCCCGAACCTGCCTTGCCCCCGGATGTGCTTGATCTTGGATCTCGCGTCTATGCGGCTCACTGCGCGCAGTGTCACGGGGATAACGGCGGCGGAGATGGCTCGGCCGCGGGCCAGTTTCCCATTGCGCCTACGAATTTCCGGACGCAGCGCCCCTCGCTGGCCGTCAGTCTCAGCGCGCTGCGCAATGGAGTAGAGGGGACGCCGATGGCTCCCTGGACCAGTCAATTATCCGAAGCCGAGCTATCCGCGGCGGCCTATTTTGTGCGGGGATTTTTCCAGGGAGGCAATTGATCCTGATGACGATGCCCATGTCAATCTCGCTCATGGACGCGATCGTGTTGCTGGCTGGGATATTCGCCGTTGTGTTCTTGGCCGCATGGATCGTCTCGCCCAGGCTTCGCGAGTGGATTGAAAGACCCAAGTACCGCTTTCTCGCGGATGTGCAAAAGTATGACAAGGTGGAGCATGAGCCAAAGCACACGCGGTAGCGCTACGGTTCTGGTTTTGTGCGCCGCCATCGGCGTGATTACCGTGGCTGCCACTCTCGCTGGGGGCCGTGGATCTCTCGTTTCGCAGCGCGCGAGCCGTACGGTAACCAACCAGGAATATGGAAAGCGCCTCATCGCGCAGACAACGGAATTCCTGGGTCCGGATGTCGCCGATCCTAAGATGCGCTACACCGACAGCCGCCTGGCGTGCGCTTCTTGCCACATCGGAGCCGGCGTCGAGCCGGGCAATCTGAGCCTGGTCGCGGCCATGAGCCACTACCCGAGAATCTCACCCCGCAGCGGCGGAAACGAAACCATCCAGGATCGCATCAACGGATGCATGACCCGCAGCATGAACGGGCGCGCGCTGCCGGAGAACAGCCCGGAGATGCTCGCCATGGTTTCCTACCTGCGGTTCCTGGGCGATCAGGACGCGGCCACCGGTGCGAGCCAGCGCAAAGCGCACGAGTCGCCCGCCTTCAAGACTCCCAACCGCGCAGCCAATCTGGAAGCCGGCCAGCGAGTATTCGAGCAGCGTTGCGCGGCGTGTCACCAGAACGACGGTTTCGGGCTGCAGGCTTCCGGCAACCTGATCCATGGCTACGTGTTCCCGCCCTTGTGGGGACCCAACAGCTTCAATGACGGAGCGGGGCTGCACCGCGTCCTGACTGCCGCGCGATTTATCAAGGCGAAGATGCCGCTCGGTTCGGCAAACCTGGATGACGACCAGGCCTTCGATGTTGCCGCGTTTGTCAACTCAAAGCCGCGCCCGGAGATGACCGGGCTGGATCGGGATTATCCTGACAGGTCGAAGAAGCCGGTGGATACGAGTTATCCGCCGTACGCAGACTCGTTTTCGATCGAGCAGCACCACCTGGGTCCGTTTCCACCGATCGAGGCGTATTACAAGAACTTGCAAAAGCCATCCAAGTAAGCGGTCGTAACTTAGGATTTATGGCCCGGCGCGGCGTGCGTGAAGTCACCCAGTCCCGGCGTGATCGAGTCCCTGACGCCCGACTTGCGAAGAATCGTCATCATGGGACACCAGTTGGTAAACGCCGATTGGAACAGGTTGAGCCCCACGAATCCGGTAAACAGGTACCAATAGGGGCTGACCCAGTAGCCTAGCGCGAGGCTTAACATTACGAACGCGCCGGCGATCATGCGCAAATAGCGATCTACGGTCATACAGGTTCACTCCTTCCTTTGTTGAACAGATAAAACAGGACCGGGACGGTCATGCGCGAAAGCAGGAGCGAGGCGATCTCCCCGGCCATCAGTGCGATCGCCAAGCCTTGAAAAATGGGATCGAATAGAATCACGGATGAGCCGACAACCACCGCTGCGGCCGTCAGCATCATGGGACGGAAGCGGACCGCTCCCGCATCGATCACGGCCTGGTCCACCGGCATCCCTTCGCGCAAGCGCAGTTCGATGAAGTCCACCAGGATGATCGAGTTTCGCACCACGATACCCGCCCCCGCGATGAAGCCAATCATGGAAGTCGCGGTGAAGAACGCATGCAGCAGGCCGTGCGCAGGGATGATGCCCACCAGCGAAAACGGGATCGCCGCCATGATGATCAGCGGCGTCAGGAACGACTGGAACCATCCCACCACCAGGCCGTAGATCAGGATCAGCACAACGGCAAAGGCGAGACCCAGATCGCGGAAAACTTCGTAGGTAATGTGCCATTCGCCGTCCCACTTCATGGAGTAGCGGTCCGGATCGGCAGGCAGCGCAGCCATGTGCTGCTCGATTTGATAGCCTTCCGGGATCTTGATCTTGTCGATCTCCGGCCCGAGCTTGACCACCGCATAGACCGGACTCTCGATCTCTCCGGCAATGTCGGCCGTGACATAGGTCACCGGCAGCAGGTTCTTGTGGTAGATGCTCTTGTCCTCAATCACTGTGTTGGCGTGCACGAATTCACCCAGTGAAACCAGACGTCCATTGCGTCCGGCGATCTTGAGGGTTTGGATACGATTCAGATCCGACCGGGTCGCACGATCCAGCTGTACCGTCAGCGCGACATCTTCCTTCTCCGCGGCTTGATGTAAGAGTCCTGCCTGGTAACCGCCGGAAGCCACCTGCATGGCGCGTGCGATATCGTCCTCTGAGATGCCGTTGAGCGCGGCCTTCTCCTCGTCCACCAGCAGCGCGTACTTGGTCTGATCGTCTTCCACATACCAATCGACGTCTACGACGCCTTTGGTCTGCTTGAACCGATCGCGGATCTGCCGGGCCAGTGCGATCCGGTTCTCCATCACCGGTCCGTATACTTCCGCGACCAGCGTCTCGAGTACGGGCGGTCCGGGCGGCACTTCGGCCACCTTGATCCGCGCACCGTAGCGTTCGGCGATGGGCAGCAGACGCTGGCGTACCTGCTTGGCGATTTCATGGCTTTGCAGATTGCGCGCGCTTTTCGGCAAGAGATTCACCTGGATGTCGGCTACGTTTGGCCCTTGGCGCAGGTAATAATGGCGTACCAGGCCATTGAAGTTATAGGGCGAAGCGGTTCCTGCGTAGGTCTGGATGTTCACCACCTCCGGCTGCTTATGCGTTGCCTCGCCCAGCAGTTGCACCACACGCTCGGTTTGCTCGAGCGTTGTGCCGTTAGGCATGTCGACAATCACCTGAAACTCGCTCTTGTTGTCGAACGGCAGCATCTTCACCTTGACGAAACCGGTGTAGAACAGGGCGCATGAGCCAACCAGCAGGATCACGACGCCGGCGACGAAGCTCCAGCGGAAGACAGGCCGGTGCAGAAGATGTCCCATGACCCGCCGATACAGGCGCGTCACGAAATCCTCGCGATCGCCCGCATGGTGTACGCCCTTGGATTTGAGAATCCGTACGGCGGCCCACGGCGTCACGATGAAAGCGACCAGCAAGGAAAACAGCATCGCCGCGCTGGCCCCGATGGGAATCGGGCGCATGTACGGCCCCATCAAACCGCCCACGAAGGCCATCGGCAGGATGGCCGCGACCACTGCAAGCGTCGCAAGAATCGTCGGATTGCCGACTTCATCCACTGCCTCAATAGCGACCTCGAAGGGCGGCCGAGTCTCATTGCCCGGCATGCGCCAGTGACGCACGATGTTCTCCACCACCACAATCGCGTCGTCCACCAGGATGCCGATGGAAAAGATCAGCGCGAAAAGCGTGATGCGGTTCAGAGTGTAACCGTAGAGATAGAAGACCGTGAGCGTCAGCGCCAGCGTCACCGGGATCGCCGTGAATACGATCAGGGATTCGCGAAATCCCAAAGTGATCGCAATCAGCACGCTCACGGAGATCACCGCGATCAGCATGTGGTACAGCAGCTCGTTCGATTTTTCCTCGGCCGTGTCGCCGTAGTTTCGCGTAACCGTCATTTGGACATCGGCGGGAATCACGGTGCCACGCAGCCTGTTCAGACGGCTGAGCACGTTATCTGCGACCGTGACAGCGTTGGTGCCCTTGCGCTTGGAAATCGCAATGGTGACGGCGGGGAAAGAGCCTTTGCCATCCGAGAAGCGCACGTATTGCGACGGCTCCTGGCCGCCATCGGTCACTTCCGCGACGTCGCGCACAAAGATGGTCTTGTCGCCTGAAACGCCGGCAACGACATTGCGCACATCGTCCGCGGTGCAAAGGAATTGCCCGGTCTCGAGGAGAAACTGCTGGTTGCCGCTGGCGAATTGTCCCGAGGGCAGGCGGCGATTGGAAAGTCCTAGCGCTCCGGCTACCTGGGCAGGCGAAAGATTATAGGCCGCCAGGCGCGCTTGATTCAGGGTTATCCGAATCTCACGGCGCTCGCCGCCGATCAAAGCAACGGCGGAGACGTCCGGAGTCTGTTTGATCGTGTCATCCACTTGTGCGGCGACGCGCCTCAATTCGAAATCGCCGTAACGCTTGCTCCAGAACGTCAGCGCCAGAATGGGGACATCATCGATCGAGCGGGGCTTGACCAGCGGCTGCGATGCGCCGGGCGGGATCAGGTCCAGGTTCGCCGCCAGTTTCTGATTCAGCCGGACGATGGCTTTCTCTTCGTCCTGCCCGACCAGGAAACGCACGATGACGGTGGACGCGCCGGGGCTCGACGTCGAGTAAATGTACTCCACGCCGGGTATCTCCCAGAGCAGTTTCTCCATGGGCTTGGTGACGCGTTCCTCGACCTCTCGCGGCGAAGCTCCGGGCATCTGCACCAGCACGTCCACCATCGGCACGATGATTTGCGGCTCTTCTTCGCGCGGCAGTTTCCACACCGCGAATCCGCCCAGCAGCAAGGAGCCGGCAATCACCAGAGGCGTCAGTTTTGAGCCGATCCAGGTCTGGGCGAACCTTCCTGCCGGACCAAGCTTGGGTTGGGTGTGGGGTTCCATGGTCACTGCCTGACCTCAATTGGGGATCCGTCGGAAAGACCGGGCGGAACCGGGAAGATGACCATTTCACCCGCAGTCAGACCGGAAAGCACCTCCACTTGGTCTTTCGAGTGCTGTCCGGCGGTGATCAGACGCGTATGCGCGATGCCGTTCTCAGCGACCATGACCGACTGCAACTGGCCCCGTGCCGTCACAGCGCCCACCGGAATGATCAGCGGCGAGCGGCTGCCTAAAGAGAACGACGCGCGTCCAAAGGCTCCGGAGCGAAGCGTCGGCAAGCTGGGCAAATCGATCTTCACCGTGTACGAACGGGAAGCGGCGTCCACTGCGGGTACGATTTCCGAGACCCGAGCATCCAGGGTGCGGCCTACTCCGTCCAACACTACCGATACCGGCTGGCCGACTCGAATCGCCGCAACGCGCGATTCTTCCACGGACGCCTCCAGCCGATAGGCGCCTTCGCGTTCGATGGTCAGCAGTGGCGCGCCGGGCACGGCCATGGCGCCCGGATCCACCGATTTCGCGGTGACCACGCCCGCAAACGGCGCCGTGATTTCGGCATAGCTCCGGGCTACTTCCGTGGATCGGATTTCCTGCTGAACCCGGGCGGCCTGCGCGTCCAATTGAGCGCGTCTGCCGCGCGCCATCTCGTATGCCGCCTGCGCCGCCTTGAGCTTGGCGGATGACTCGTCAAACTCCTGGTGCGAGATCGACGTCTTGTTCCATAACTCCTGCATGCGATTAAAAGTGGTTTGCGCAAGATCGAGATTTGCCTTGGCCCCTGCCACCGCGCTATCGGCTTCCGGCACAGAACTCCGAACCTCGTCCAGAGCAGCCTCCGCCCGGCGGGAGTTGACGTCGAGATCGCGAGCATCCAACGTGATTAAGAGTTGCCCCTCGCGCACGCGGTCGCCTGCCTGCACCTTGACCTCGCGCACGTTACCAAGCAGCTTGGCGGCGATCACTGCGGAGGTGCGGGCGCGAACTGTTCCCGTGGCTTCATAGATCGCGGGCCATTGCTGCTCGGCCACGGTTACAACACTGACGGCAACCGGAGGTGTCTTGGAGGAGGTCGCCTCGCGGGGCGCATCAGAGCATCCTGCCAGCCAGAGCGAAAACGGAGTCAACCAAAGCAGCTTGTTCTTCATCGGGTCCTCCCGTTTACAACCGCGGAGTCCGGGGTGAGCGTACCCGCGGCGAGTTCCAGCATCGCAGCGGCGATGCGCTGGTCTCGCACCGCGGCCAGATGTCGGGTTCGCGCTTCCAGCACCGTCGTCTCTGTTCGGAGCAAGTCCGTCACATTGCTGATCCCGGCTTCATACCGGTTCTGCGTGATTCGCAGACTCTCTTCGGCTTCCGCTACCGACGCTTGGGCGACTTCGATTCGTTGCGCGGCGGCGTGCAGGTCGGCGTAGGCGCGATGCACCTGCAGGCGGATTGCGGAATCCGTCCGAGCCGCCTCCGCCGAGCTGCGCTGCTGGGCAAATTTACTTTCTTCGATGCGCGCCCTATCGCCGAAGCCGTTGAAGAGATTCCAGCGCAGGCCGATCGACACCAGCCAGTTGTCGCCTCCCCGGGTGACGAATCGCTGGCGATCCGCTTCATAGGCTCCATGCAGAGTCACCTGCGGGAGCAAGCTGCTGCGGGCGCTAGCGGCCTGCGTATCCGCCAGACTCGTCGCGAGCTTCATCTGACGTGCCTCCGGCCTTTGCGCAACAGCGCTCTTCTGCTGATCGGCCAGCGATCCCTCGGGAATATCCAGGGGAATGAGCGGCGTCGTGAGCGTGTGCAATGTCTCGAGCGGGATTCCGATGGCATCGTTCAGCGCCGCGCGCGCAACGTCCAGGTCGGCTTCACGGCGGATCTGTTGCTCGCGGACGCTGGCCAGGTGCACCCGGATCGACAGCGTGTCCACATCGGTAGACAGCCCCGCGGAGCGAATGGTTTGAGCCCGTTGCAGATCCGCTTCCGCCGAACCCATGGCCTGGTTCGTTGCGTTGAGCTGATCGGCGCTTAGCAGAGAATCGTAATAGGCGCGAATCACTCCCGCGATGACTTCCATCTGGGTGCGCCTTCCTTCTTCGCCCGCGATGTCCTTGGTCAGTTCGGCGGAGCGCACGGCGCGCCTGGTCTGGCCGGCGTCATAGACGGGTTGATCCACCGTGAATTGCGATTGAAAATTGTTGAGGAAATTCGGATTGTTGAGCGGCCCGATTTGGAAGTTTTGCGTCCCGAACTGGTTCTGGGTCAGCAGCGAGCCGAATACGAAGACGGGATTGTCGCTTCTCGCCCAGGACTCGGAATAGTTCACCTTCGGCCAGCGTCCGCTCCGGGCCTCCGGGATCCTCGCGTCCGCGGCTTTATTTGCCGCCCCGGCGGCCGCAATGGACTTGTTTTTGTCCAGAGCCAGGCGAACTGCGTCGTTTAACGACATGGCTGCGTCTTGTGCCCCAGCCGGGGGGCCAAGCAGCAGGATCAGTAGTATTCTCTTCATCACCTTCTGGCTCCCGAGATGCAATTGGTGGGCCGAGGTGACAGAGCGTCACCTTACAAGCAGCTAGCCTGGTAGAGGTAGTGAAAATGTCCTTCTCCGTCATACGTCCCTGTGAATCCTGCGGATCGAAGAATCGTGTACCGGCGAAGCATTTAGCCGACGTGGGTCGATGCGGCACTTGCAAGGACAAGTTGCGGCCGGCGAGCGAACCGCTGGAAGTCGACGCCGGCGCATTCGAGGAGATCGTCGCCGCGGCAAAAGTGCCGGTCTTAGTCGATTTTTGGGCCTCGTGGTGCGGGCCCTGCAAAATGGCCGCGCCCGAAGTTCATAAGCTGGCCCAGGAGATGGAGGGCCGGGCCTTGGTGCTGAAGGTGGACACGGAAGCTCACCCAGCGTTAGCCGCGCGATTCGGGGTTCAGTCCATTCCGAATTTTGTGGTGCTGCGAGGCGGCAAGGCGGTTCTCCAACGCGCGGGCCTGGTGCCACGTGCCGAGATGCGCCGATGGCTGGAATCCTCCGGCGGCACAGCCCGGAATTAGAACGGTCCTCTTGGTGGGCCCTGATGGACTCGAACCATCGACCAACGGATTATGAGTCCGCTGCTCTAACCGACTGAGCTAAGGGCCCTTCTGCCGAGTTTACCGCGACTCGATCGGCGGCGCGCCAGAATCGATCCGTGCACGCGGGACCTCGATAATTCTAATTCTGTCTACCCCGGCTCCGTTTCCGATATGGGCGCAGTTGCCACGTGGCGCATTCATTATGATAAAAGCTTGCCCGCGACCAAAACTTTGACCCTGCGCGAGCAGGCCAAGAAGTTCCAGGAACACCTCGCCGCCGTAAAATCGTACACGCCGCTGGACCCGCGCGTGACCTGGTACCCCTGGCAAACCCTCGGCCAAATCCAGGTGCTGGACACGTTTCTCCAGGGCGATACCGGCGCTCTGATGAACATGATCGGCCGCGACGCCGCGCTCGACGTCGGCTGCGGCGACGGAGACATCGCGTTCTTCCTGGAATCGCTGGGCGCGCGAGTGGACGCCATCGATCAGGCTCCCACGAACTACAACGCTCTGCTCGGCGTCCACGCTCTCAAGCAGGCATTGAACTCGACCCTCCGCATCCATTCCGTGGACCTGGACACGCGCCCCACCTTGCCGTCGATTACCTACGGTTTTACCGTGATGCTGGGCGTGCTCTATCACTTGAAGAATCCCTTTCTTGTTCTGGAAGCGCTGGCGCGATCCTCCCGGTATATTTTCCTGAGCACCCGCATCGCATCCGTGAGCCCCGACGGCCAGACGAACTTCGGGGCTCTCCCCCTGGCTTACCTGGTGGATGAGCGCGAACTCAACAACGACGAGACCAATTTCTGGATCTTCTCCGAGAAATCGCTGGAGCGCATTATGCGGCGCTCCGGATGGGAGGTGATGCACTACTCGACGGCCGGGCCGGTGGACACCGCGGATCCAGTCACTACCGGCGGCGATGCGCGCGCGTTTGTGCTCGCCAAGAGCCGCGTGGCGGCGCCGCCCTGCGATTTTCGCCTGCTCCAAGGCTGGCATCGGCTGGAGCTCGATTCGTGGCGCTGGACCGAGCGCCATTTCGTGATGGAAGTCGATTCGCCGGCTGCTCTCTCGCCGGCCGCTCTGGAGTTTACGTTTAAACTCCCCGACGTGATGTTCACCGTGCATCCGCACTACACACTGAGCGCGCGCGTCAACGGTACACACCTGCCGCCGCGAATCTACGCCACGCCGGGTGAACACAAATACTCGGGGACGATTCCCGCGCTTCCGGCCGGCCCGATCAGCGTCGAATTCGAACTGGACCGCGCCATGGGACCCACCGACACCGATCTCCGCGAACTAGGACTGATCGTCGAATTCAAGGGCCCGTCACCGGTCACGCTGTCCCCGGCCTAGAAATTCGCCCTACTTGAATTTCATAAGCGCCTCGCCGGTCAGGCGGAAGATGGTCCAATCCTCCAGCGGCGCCGCCCCCAGTTTTTTGTAAAACTGAATCGCCGGATCATTCCAATCCAGCACGCTCCACTCCATCCGGCCATACTCCCGCTCGCGCGCGATGGCCGCCAGCTTCTTCAGCAGCGCAACACCAACTCCTTTGCGGCGCAGGTGCGGCTTCACGAACAGATCCTCCAGATACAGACCGGGCTTCCCCAGGAACGTCGAATAGTTGGTGAAAAACAGCGCAAACCCGGCGCACTCTTCCTTCAGGTGCGCCAGCCAGACTTCCGCCGCGGGCCGGTCGCCGAACAGCGTCCGCCGCAGACGATCTTCCGTGGCCTCCATCACGTGCTCCAGCCGTTCATATGCGGCCAGGCCGCGGATCAATTCCAGAATCTGCGGCACGTCGCGCTCTGTAGCGGGCACAATCCGAAGGTCATCCATATTTCGATGGTAATGGGCGACCGCTATAATAGTAGTCTCCCCCGGGATCGGAACGATTTCATGCCCGCGCCCTTCGTTCATCTGCATTGCCATACCGATTACTCGCTGCTCGATGGAGCCTGCGAGATCTCGCAGCTGATGCAGCAGTTGGAAGAACAGAAAATGCCCGCCGTAGCCATGACCGACCATGGCAACCTGTTCGGTGCAGTCGAGTTCTACAACGAGGCCAAGAAGCACGGCGTGCATCCCGTGATCGGGTGCGAAGTTTACGTCGCGCAGCAGGGCCAGGGCGTCAAGAGCGACACCAATCGCTACAACCATCTGGTGCTTCTGTGCGAAAACCAGACCGGCTATCGCAACTTGATCCAGCTGGTCTCATCCGGCTATCTGGACGGGTTCTACTACAAACCGCGCATCGATAAGGACCTGCTCTCCCGGCATTCCGAGGGCCTGATCGCACTTTCGGCCTGCCTCCGTGGCGATATCAACGAAACCCTGCTGGCCGATCGGTACGACGAAGCCAAACGTCTGGCGTACGAATACAGCGACCTCTTCGGCAA
>Ga0105245_10004954_pt1 | contig 11703 bp, 11 predicted proteins | sample KBSM54metaG_FD_81523 | JGI IMG/M metagenome (GOLD analysis project Ga0105245, IMG submission 81523) | Miscanthus rhizosphere microbial communities from Kellogg Biological Station, Michigan, USA - KBS M5-4 metaG | ecosystem: Host-associated > Plants > Roots > Rhizosphere > Soil | place...
CGAGAGGATGGCAGTTGCTTCGGAGTACGCAAACGAGCAAGCCCTGATCTTTGCCGGTCTGGGCGACAAGGACCGTACAGTGGCAGCCCTTGATCGTATGGCTTCACGGGGCGCGCAGCGGGTCGGTGAATACCTCAACTTGCCGGAACTGGCCTTGCTCCGCGGGGATCCGCGGGCGAAAGCTTTACGCAAGAAGATCGGTTTGCCAGAATAAGCGCCTGCCCACAGAGTTTCTTCCAGCTTCGCGTGGAGATCGCATTACACTTATTTGTTAATGAGTTGCAAATGTATAACACCCCTTTGTAACCCATTTCGACTTGTATTCGGTTGGGGGGCGCCAGCATCGTTACGATATGCAAACCATTCCACCGATGATCATGCTCGTAGCCCGTGACTACAGGGATCTAGGATCGGATCGTTAGATGCCAGCGTCGAGACGGAGATCGGTACTCTCAGTTTTGTTTTTGCTTTGTTCTCTCGGCTACGCAGAAGTAGTTTATCCGGGCTTCGGTTTGATCGCGCACATCGCCGATGGGGGAGGCATTCAGGTGGAATTCACGCTGACAAATCTCGATGACACAGCCTCGAATTACTACCTCCGCTGCTACGACGATAACGGAAATCCTCTTTCGCTCGCGACCAATGCGGGAACTCACAGCGAATTCGTTGGAACTCTCGCGCCGCACGCGAGCCTTAGCATCCGCACCGCCGGCAACGCGGCGAAGTCTACCCAGGGGTGGGCCTCGATTATAACCAACGGCGGCAACGTAGGCGTCTCGACCGTCTTCCGGTTTTCCGTTGGACCGTGGACAGGGTCGGAGGCCGTGGTTCCAGCCGATACCTGGAGGAATAACCGCTTCTTGCTGGCCTTCGACCACACTGGGTCCGCCGTTACCGGACTCGCTCTGGTGAATCCTTCCTCAACCATTCCCATCGCGGTAACCGTGACTTTCAGAGACGAGAACGGCCGTGTCATCGTTAGCGACATGTTCACTCTGGGGAGTTACGCCCACAGGTCAATGACGGCCACGTCTTCTTATCCAGCGACAGTGGGCAGGAGCGGAACGATAGATATCAGCACGACCGGCGATTTCATGAGCGTGGTCGCTCTGCGCGTTGGTCCGTCAGCGATCAGTTTTGTTCCGCCGATGGTTGCCAGTAAATGGGCCGTAGGCAACGTTGGGTGTGGGGGCTGCTGGGATTATTGAGAAACTGCGCGGTGCCCCGGCCGATTGGAATCGTATCGTTGGACTCTCTGGTAGGTACTTTTTCGTTTTGCCTGGGTCACTTCGATGGTTATCGCTTCACTTTGACGGGTAACGCGCAAACCGCAGAAGTGGTCGTTGGTTCCCAAGTCCAGTCCGGCTCAAATTGATCCCCCGGGCGGTACAATATTCCCATGCGATGGTACGCATTGCTCTTGTGCCTGCCCGCCTTGGCGCAAACCTCCCCGGACCTCGCCAAAGAATTAGACGTTGACGCCACCCAGCAATGGATCGACAGCGGCGTAGACCTCCGCGCCGGCGATTCCCTCCAGTTCACCTCCACCGGCACCCTCACAATTGCCAACAACAAGAACAACAAAACGATCGGCCCCGACGGCGCCCCGCGCGGCTTCCGCGATCTCCTCAAATCCTATCCCGTGAACGAAGCCGGCCAGGGAGCGCTCATCGGCCGCATCGGTTCGAGCGACGCCGCCGTCCCGTTCCTCATCGGAGCCACCCGCCAGTTCCAATCCCGGCGGGCCGGCCGCCTGTTCCTGAGCGTCAACAAATCCAGCAGCGACACCCCCGACGGCAGCTTTCACGTCACCGTGTCCTTCGTCACGCGAGGCCCCGAAAATCCCGCCGCCGCCAACTACCAACTCCCCGAAATCACCGTCGCCATGGTCGACCGCATTCCGCGCCGCGTCACCGACGCCCAAGGCAACGCCGGCGACAACACCAATTTCATGGTGATCGGACCTGAGCAAAAAGTCCTGCAGACCTTCGAAGCCGCCGGCTGGGTGAAGGTCGACCGCGAGAAGGAAGATGCCGTGATCCACACCATTGTCGCCACTCTCACCAAACAAGCTTACGTCGAACTCCCCATGAGCGAACTCACACTCTTCGGCCGCGTGCAGGATTATGGTCTCGCGCACGCCATTCCCATCCAAGTGGTCGCGCAGCGTCATCATCTGCGCTTGTGGAAAGCTCCGTTCCAAGCCGACGGCCAGGAAGTGTGGGTAGGCGCCGCCACCCACGACGTCGGTTTCGACCGCGACAACCGCAACAACGGCATCACCCACAAAATCGATCCCAATGTCGACGACGAACGCGACTTCGTGAGCAACAGCCTGAACGAAACCGGACTGGTAGCCAGGATCTCCTATGTCATTCCGACGCAAGCCTCGAAAGAAGCGCGCACCGCCACCGGAGCCACGTTCCATTCCGATGGCCGCATGCTCATCATCCATCTGATTCCCGCCACGGCCGTGCCGAAATGAATTCCGTTCGCTTCACCTGTCAAGCGGGTTGCATCAACTGCTGCGATCAAAAAGGCTACGTCTACCTAACAGAAGACGACGTCAAGCGCGCCGCCAAATTCATCGGCATGACCCCAGCCGCCTTCGAAGGCAAATACATCTACCGCACCCGCCACGAGATCCGCTTCCGCAAACCCCGTAAAAAGCAATGCTCGTTTCTGGAAGGCCACGGCTGCAGCATCCATCCCGCCAAGCCCACCCAATGCCGCACATTCCCGTACTGGCCCGAGATCCTAGAACGCAAACAAACCTGGAACCGCACCGCCAAATATTGCCCCGGCATCGGCAAAGGCCCGCTGATCCAAATCGCAGTAGCGATGGAGACCGCCGAAGAACAGCGCCAAGCCTATCCCGAAATGTACAAATAGCGATCCCCCGCGGATTCATAGATTTTCCGCTTGAGACTTCCGCCTACCCACACCACCCTCACGCATACTGAACCCGTAGTAAAAGCCTGCGCAGGCTGATCGTTGTTGTTTAGTGGAATCCGCGCCCGCCGTAAAAAAGCGGGCTAGCCGCCCAGAGGACATTGTGAAAAAGGGCGGGACAGGAGAAGAATCGCGATTCTTTTGGAGATACGAACGTCGTAACAACGGCGCCAGGTTCCAGTGAGAGGAAATAGGAGAGAGCAGTGAACGGTTGACTCAACACTTTTTCAAAGACCGCTCGCCGCCTGTTTCTGAACCACCCCGGCGGGCTGCATTCGAAGGCAGCCCGCCGCGAGACGATTTTTGCAGCTATCGGTTCTTATCGGTTCCCATCTGCGAGCCAGTTTTCATTCAGTCGAAGTGTGTCTACCCAACTCCAAAAACATCGCCGTCTTCTCCCGCCGGAAAGTAGCAAACCCCAGCCGCCCGAAAAACGTAGTCCGGCTAGTCACCGCAAATAATTCCTTGATCCCCAGCTCCCGAGCCCGCTGCGTACAGCACTTCACCAGCTTCGCCGCCACCCGCCGGTCCTGATAATCCGGATGAACCGCCAAACTCCGCACCTCAGATAATCGTTTCGAATAAACCTGCAACGCACAGCAGCCAATCACTTTATCGCCCGCCGTAGCTACGAAAAATGACGACAGCCGCGGCAGATTCCGCTGCGCCAACTGCCCCGGAAACAGTCGGATCAGCCCCCGAATCTCCGTCATGTCGCCCTTTTCCGCCCGTCGGATCTTCACCACTCAATAGTCGCAAACCCAGCCCGATTCCGGGAACTTCGCCGCCACCGCGTCCGTATTTGTTAAGCGAGGAGCAACCAAAATGTACTGCACCAGTTGTGGAACTCAGGGCGGCGACACCGACAAATTCTGCCGCGAGTGCGGCCACCAGACGCCCGCCGGTCGTGAAGCCCGCCAGCAAAGCGCGTCCGCCGCCGGCGCCCCCCAGCGCCTGTACCGCGCCATGTGGGACAAGAAAATCGCCGGCGTCTGTTCCGGCTTCGCCCAATATCTCGACGTCGACGTCACGCTGGTCCGCGTCGCTGTCGTCGCCGGCACGTTTTTCAGCGGCGGCCTGGGCCTGCTCGCCTACATCGCCGCCTGGATCATCATGCCGTCCGATCGCTACGTCCGCCCCTTGTCCGCCTCCCCGCATACGGCGTCCTAGCCCGTGATAGATTGTGAAGGGATGCAACTACCTTCTCAATCGACGGCAGCCGCAATTCTGTTGGTGCTCTTAAGCCACAGCGCCGCCGCCCAAGAAGCGCCCACGCGCGATCCGGGGGCGATTGCCCCGCGCGCGACCCCCGGCGATTATCAAGCCCAAGCCCAAGCCGGCCCCATCACCATCGCGGCCGAGTTCACCGGACATTCCATCGCCACCCCTCAAACTATCCTTTCGACTGAGGAATACGTGGTCGTCGAAGTAGGCGTGTTCGGACCCCCCGAAGCCCGCGTCAAACTTTCCCACGACGACTTTTCCATCCGCATCAACGGCAAGAAAATGCCCTCGCCCGCCCAGCCCTATGCGCTGGTTTCGAAGAACGCCAAAGACCCCGAATGGGAGGCGCTGAATCCGCCCGAAGCCAAGAAGTCGAAGGGCGGCCTCAGCGGTGGCGGAGGCCAGAACGATTCCGGCCCGCCCCCGGTGGTGAAAATCCCCGTCGAGCTGCGGCGCGCCATGGAACAGAAGGTTCTGAAAGCCTCGTTGCCCGAAGGCGACCGCGTACTCCCCGAAGCCGGCCTGATTTATTTCGAGCACGGCGGCAAAGTCACCAACATCCGCTCCATCGAGTTAATTTACGCCGGCGCCGCCGGCAAAGCCACTTTAACGCTGCATCCCTGATATCGCAAGGAAGATGTCTCATCGAAACCAGCCCGCCCTCTTCCCGAATACCAGTTGAGGCTGGCGAAGTCCTCCGCAGCGGCACGCTAGGCGCCGTTGAAGTTGTCCACTATGCATTATTTCTCCACCCTTCTTGCTCTTTCTTTCCTCTTCTGCTGCCGTGTTGCCGTCAGCGCCGAGGTGGCTCCGCCGTCTTCCACCGTCATCGTGGTTGGATTTGTCGGAGGTTACGTTCACCACAACGATACCGTTCATCGCGAAGTGCAGATGGCGGATCGCTTGCGAACGCAATATCCCGCCGCCATGCGAGTCAAAATATTTACCAACCATCAAGGACGAGAGGCCTACCAATCCGTTCTGCAATCGCTCGACGCCGACGAGAATGGAGCCTTATCGGACCAAGAGAAAAACCTCGCTCGCATCGTCCTTTACGGACACAGTTGGGGCGCTTCGGAAGCCATCACGCTGGCGCGTGCCCTTGGCAAGGATGGCATCCCGGTTTTGCTCACGATTCAAGTCGACAGTGTCAAAAAGTTCGGCGAAAATGACCGCCTCATTCCCGCGAATGTGGCCCAGGCTGTCAACTTTTTCCAACTCGATGGATTCCTCCATGGGACGCGGAAAATCCAGGCATCCGATCGCCTCCGCACGGAAATTCTGGGGAATTTTCAGTTTGACTATAAAAACCAAACCGTGAATTGCGACGGCTTCCCCTGGTACGCCCAGATGTTTATGAAGCCTCACATCCAGATTGAATCCGATCCGCGTGTGTGGAACCAGGTAGAGTCCCTAATTCGCTCAAAAATTGTAAAATAAAGATTGAGGTGTCAGAAATCCGCGGCCCGGCTGCCGGCCGGTGCGGAAGGTCTCTGCTCCCGTGAGAGAGCCATGTTGCTACGAGTGTTGTTAGCAGGAATTGTGTTGAGCGCGGCAGGCGCGCGGGCCGATGTGACGCTGCTGCTCGAAGAGCCTTTCGGCACCTTCGGCGGCATGACTCCCACCGGGCACGCCGCTCTTTATTTCTCCAGAATTTGCGCCGAGACTCCTCTCACGTTACGCCGCTGCGCTAAGGGAGAACCGGGCGTGGTGATCAGCCGCTACCACCGCGTCGCCGGATACGATTGGATGGCGACTCCAGTGGTCCCCTACTTCTACGCCGTCGATCGAGTCCAACAAATTCCTCATGAAGTGTCTCCCAAGGACGTCGAAAGGCTGCGCGACAATTACCGCCGGCGTTATCTGGAAGACATCGCGCCCGACGCCCAGGACGGAAGCGTCCCCGTGGGAGATTGGATCCAACTGGTGGGTGCGGCTTATGACCGGACCATCTACGCCTTTGGAATCCAAACCACGGAAGATCAAGACGACGCCTTTATCCAAGCCTTCAATTCCGGACCCAACGAAAACCACTTCAAGCTGTTGTTCAACAATTGCGCGGACTTCGTCCGCCAGGCCCTCAACTTTTACTATCCGCATACCGTTCACCGCAGCCTCAGCGACGTTGGCATCATGACGCCCAAGCAGGCCGCGAAATGTTTAGTGCGCTACAGCAAGCGGCATCCCGAACTCCACTTCGCCAGCTTTGTCATCCCGCAAGTTCCGGGAACAGTCCCGCGCAGCCGCCCCGTGCGCGGCGTCATCGAGGCCCTGTTTAAATCCAAGCGTTACATCCTGCCGCTTGCGCCGCTGGCTTTGCTGCATCCCTTGTTTGGCGGAAGCCTGGTGGTCGCGTGGGCGGAAGAAGGCCACTTCAATCCGCGCAGCTTCACCGACGCCACGGCGTTCAAGGCGGAGCCCGCCATCGCGCTCCGCCAGCTCGAATCCAATCAACCGGTCGAAACCTCTGCCCGGTAACTCATTCCTTTCCCCCGCCGGTTCGAATACAATACAAGGCGCGGAACAGGAGACCTATGTTTAAGAAATTGTTACTCACCTTAATGGTGGCCGTGCTCGCGCAGGCTCAGCGCGGAACCCCCGAGCCCAAGATGCCGGACGGCCCCGGCAAGCCTCTGGTGGAAGGCGCGTGTGCCGAGTGCCATTCATTGAACCTGATCACGCCCGGCCACACCGCCGCCGATTGGACTTTGCTGGTGGAGCGCATGGTGAACGTGGGCGCGCAGCTATCGCCCGAGCAGGCTGTGGTGGTGAGCGAATATCTGGGCAAGAATTTTCCCGAGCACGATATTCCGCAAGCAGTGATTGTTCCTGGCACTGTGAAGGTCACATTCAAGGAATGGGATGCGCCGACCAAAGGTTCGCGCCCGCACGATCCTTTGGCCGCGCCCGACGGCACCATCTGGTACAGCGGGCATTACGCGAATGTGCTGGGCCATCTGAATCCGAAGACCGGCGACATCAAGGAATATCGTCCGCCAACGCCGCAGTCCGGACCGCACGGCCTGGTGATGGATAAAGACGGCAAGATTTGGTTTACCGCCAATTTCAAAGGCTACATCGGTAAACTCGATCCCAAGACCGGTGAATTCTCCGAATACAAACTGCCGGTGGAGGCGCGCGATCCGCACACGCCGATTTTCGATCAGAAAGGCACGCTGTGGTTCAGCGTGCAGAACGCGAATCTGGTGGGCCGTCTGGTTCCGTCCACCGGCGAAATCAAATTGGTGACCTCGCCAACGCCCAAGTCGAATCCTTACGGGATGGTGGTGGACTCAAAAGGCACCCCCTGGTTTGTGGAATTCGGCGCTCCCAAAGTGGCCAGCATCGATCCGGTGACGATGGCGATTAAAGAATATGTATTGCCGAATCCCGATTCACGGCCGCGACGCATTGCGATCAGCAGCGACGACGTCATCTATTACGCGGATTACTCGCGCGGCTATCTGGGGCGCCTGGAACCGAAGACCGGCAAGATCAGTGAGTGGCCTTCGCCGGGCGGACGCCGCTCGCAGCCCTACGGAATCGCGGTGATCAACGGCATCGTGTGGTATTGCGAATCCGCCGTAAGGCCGAATACGTTAGTCCGCTTCGATCCAAAGATGGAAAAATTCCAGACCTGGGCGATCCCCAACGGCGGCGGCGTGGTGCGGAACATGATGGCGACCAAGGACGGCAATCTGGCGATGGCCTTGAGCGGCATCAACAAAATCGCGTTAGCGGAGATTGCGAAATAGTGAGTAAAGTATTTCGTGCCGACCAGGTCGGCAGTCTGTTGCGCCCGCCAGAATTATTGGAGGCGCGCGCAGCCCATGTAGAAGATCTGCATGCGATTGAAGACCGCGCCATCGCGGAGGCTCTTGAAAAGCAGCGCGCCATTGGGCTAGATGTTGTGACCGATGGCGAGATGCGGCGCGCGTCCTGGTTAGCGGATATGGCCGCGGCCGTCGAAGGGTTCGGCCCGGCGCGCTTGATCCTGGATTGGAAAGGACCCGGTGGCGGCGCGGAAGCCACCCACGCCAGCGCCGTGATCGCGAAGCTGCGCAAGGTCCGCAAACTGACTGGGCACGAAGTGCCATTCCTAAAGAAGTCCGCGGCGATGCCTTTCAAGATGACGGTCCCCGCGCCGTCGAATTTCATGGTCGCCAGTTACGCCGCCGGCGTGACCGACAAAATCTACGCCACGCACGCCGATCTGTTGCGCGACCTGACGGAGATCGTGCGCGACGAAGTGGAATGGCTGGTCCAGGAAGGCGTCGATTACATTCAGTTCGACGCCCCCTATTATTCGCATTACCTGGACCCGCAGGCACGCGAACAGTTTCGCGCGAAGGGCTTAGATCCCGATCGCGAATTGACGGAGGCCATCGAAGGAGACAACGTCGCATTACGCGCCGGCCGCGGGAAGGGCACGACCATGGCGCTGCACGTATGCCGCGGAAACAACCGCAGCCGTTGGTACACAGAAGGCGCCTACGACGCGATCGCCGAGAAGTTGTTCGGACAACTCGAAGTGGACACGTTTCTGCTGGAGTACGACACCGAACGCTCCGGCGGCTTCGAACCACTGCGCTTGGTCCCAAAGGGCAAGCGAGTGGTGCTGGGGCTGATCACGACTAAAGATCCGAAGCTCGAGCCCGTCGACGACCTGCGGCGGCGCATCGACGAGGCCGCACGCTTCGTCCCGCTGGAGAATTTATCGATCAGCACGCAATGTGGCTTCGCATCGACCGCAGCGGGCAATTTGCTGACAGCGGATGATCAATGGCGCAAGCTCGATTTGGTCGTCGAAACGGCGCGCAAGGCTTGGGGCTAGCCCTTTCGTTTCGCGATCGCCTGACCTTTCCATAAATCCCAAGGGCGGTCGTACTGCCCGGAATTAGCTTTCTCGGCGAGTTCGGCTTCCTCTTGTGAAAGATATTCGACCGGGCCGAGCGCCATCGCCTGCATCTGCACGCGCGCGTTCACTTCGGTGTAGACGGCGCGGAACGTCACTTCTTTGAGGCTTGCGCCCACCACCGTGACGCCGTGGCCACGCATCAACGCGACGGGCGAATTGCCGAGCGCCATCGCCAGCGAGTGGCCCAGATCGTGGTCGCGGATCAGCATATCGGTCATGCGGCCGGTGGTGAGGCGGATGTCATACTTCTTGATGTTGTGCAGGAAGCCGCCCATGTGGAACACCGGGCGCAGCGGCGCAGCGGAAACCGTAAACGGAATCACGGCGGCCGAATGGTTGTGGACCACGGCCATTACGTCGGGGCGCGCGCGGTAGACTTCGCCGTGGATGAAGCGCTCTAAATACGAGCGGCGTCCAGCGGCATTGACGGGACTCGATTCGAGATCGTATTCGAGAATGTCATCGGCTTGCACCAGCGAAGGCGCCATGTTGCGGGCCAGGTAAAAGCGATCCTTGTGTTGATCGCTGCGCACGCTGACGTGGCCGAAGCCGTCAACGACACCTTGGTCGTAAAGAATGTGGTTCGCAACCACGAGATCGGCGATGAGAGGGCTGACGGGCATTGTTTCTCCTAACGGGGTTGCGTAACGACGTCGACTAATGCGGGCTCGCCGCGTTTGACTACGGCAAGCGCGCGGCCGATCGCGGGGCCAAGATCTTTGGGATCGGTGATAGGTCCTTCGGCGTAAACACCCAGGCCTTGCGCGACTTTCGCGTAATCGATATTGGGGTCGGTGAGTGTAGTACCGACGCCGGCTTGCGAAACACCGCGCTGGTGGCGGGCAGCCATGCGCTGCACGTGCATCACTTCTTGATGATAAGCGCGGTTGTTATGCATCACGCTCAGCAGCGGGATGCGGTGATGCGCAGCGGTCCACAGAACGCCGTTCGAATACATAAGGTCGCCATCGTTCTGAATCGCGACAGTGATGCGGCCGTGTTTGCGATTGGCGAGCGCGGCGCCCGTTGAGGAAGGCGCTCCATAACCTTCGCCGTAACCGCCGGAGCCGCCGATGAATTGATAGGATTTCGTCATGTCCCACAAGCGCAGCGGCCAGTTGCTGACGAAATTGGGAGTGGACGCGAGCGACCAGTCTTCATTTTTGATCTGGCCGTACAGCTCGGCGCAAAGCCGCGCGGTGCTGATGGGGCTGGCGTCCCAACCGTAGGTGGCGGCGGTGCGCGCTTGTTCTAAAAGTTGTTGACGCGCGGCGGCGAGTTTCACGCCACGGTCCGCGAAAGCACTCTTGCGGTCCGCGGTGAGCTGGCGCTTGACAGCTTCGATCAGCGACGGCAGCGTGGCTTCGGCATCGGCCTGGATGGCGAGATCCACTTCTGGATAGCGCTGCAAGTCCTGCATATTGCCTTTGGCGTAGAGATCGCCGGCCGTGATACTGATGAGCTTCGCTCCCGGCTTGGTGATGGAGCGCGAGGTGCGGACCTGTTGATCGCGATAGGCGTTGACGGTTCCCCAGAAGTCCGTGAGCTCGAGTCCGAGAATGACGTCGGCGCTGGCGATCAGTGCCCGCGCGTTGTCGGTGTGATTCAACGGATGGCGCACCGGAAAATTCAAGCGGCCCCATTGATCGATCACGGGCGCCTGCAAGGTCTCGGCGAGGTCCACCAGCAGTTTCATACCGGCGGGCGTGCGCGCGGCGCGATCGGCAACCAGCACCAGGTTCTGCGCGGCGACCAACAGGCGCGCGGCTTCGGCTACCGCCGCCGAATCGCCTTGCGGCGGCGACATCGACGGGAGCTTCGGAACGTGCAACGCTTCGCGCGCTTCCATGGCGTGCTCTTGCAGATCGCCATCGGCGACAATCAGCACCGGCATCATCGGAGGCGTCATCGCGATCTTGTATCCGCGCACGGTGGACTCAGCGAAATGCGTGAGCGAGATGGGCACGTCGTCCCACTTGACGAAATCGCGCACCATGGCGGCGGCGTCGGGAGCGCTGTGCACCCACTCGACTCCGGGGCGGCGCTGCGTGGCGTCGAGCGCGTTGCCGACCAGCAGCACGATGGGAGCGCGATCGCAATAGGCGTTGTAGATCGCCATGGCGCCATGTTGCAGGCCGACCGGGCCGTGCAGCATCACAGCGAGCGGCTTGCCTTCGATCTTGGCGTAGCCATGCGCCATCGCGACGGAGGCTTCTTCGTGGCAGCAGGTGATCAGCTCCGGATTCTTGTTGCCGCCGTAGTTGACCAACGATTCGTGCAGGCCGCGGAAGCTGGAGCCGGGATTCGCGCAGACGTATTCGATGTTGAGTGACTTCAGAATGTCGACCATGAAATCCGAGCCGGGGCGGTCGGCGGTGAGGACTTCGAGCGCCGGCGGCGTCTGCGTTTCAGCGGCTTTCGAGAGCGGAGCGGGTGCCGCGGACGGCTGCGGCGTTTGCGCCTTCGCGGGGAGGGGAACGACGGCCGCGGCGGCTCCGACGGCGGTGCCCTTCAGGAATCCGCGGCGCGCTAGCGATTTCTTCATGCGGCCATCCTATCATCACCGCGCCACCAGCGGGCGGAATAAACGATGGCGGCGGCGCAGATCC
>Ga0105245_10004955_pt1 | contig 11703 bp, 9 predicted proteins | sample KBSM54metaG_FD_81523 | JGI IMG/M metagenome (GOLD analysis project Ga0105245, IMG submission 81523) | Miscanthus rhizosphere microbial communities from Kellogg Biological Station, Michigan, USA - KBS M5-4 metaG | ecosystem: Host-associated > Plants > Roots > Rhizosphere > Soil | place: Michigan...
TACAACTTCGTGCCCATCGAAGGACACAATGGGACGCTCGATATCGCCCTGGCCGACCCGCGAAACCTCAGTTTGATCGACGAGCTGGCTGTCCTGCTCGGCAAGAAACTGCGCGTCAAGGTCGCTACTCTTTCGCAAATCTCCGATCTGCTCAAGAAAACCGAGCAATCGCAGCGCGTGCTCGACGAAGTCACCGAGGGCTTTACGCTGGATGTCGTCGGTGACGAAGAGAATCCCGACGAGACTCTGTCCATCGACCGCCTCGCGGCCGGCGATTCCGATATCGCGCCGGTGATCAAGCTGGTGGACACCACCATCTTCAACGCGCTCGAACGGCGCGCCAGCGATATTCACATCGAAACGCGCGATCAGGAAGTGGCCATCAAGTATCGAATTGACGGCGTGCTGCACTACGCCATGCCGCCCATCGCCAAGGACTGGCATTCGACCATCATTTCGCGCATCAAGGTCATGTCCGAGCTGGATATCGCCGAGCGGCGCATCCCTCAAGACGGACGTTTTCGCGTCCGCTACAAGACGCGGCTGATCGACTTCCGCGTCTCCATCATGCCCACGATCTATGGCGAGGACGCTGTACTGCGCGTACTCGATAAAGAATCGATGAGCGAGAAGTTCTCGAATCTCTCGCTGGAGGTGGTCGGATTTTCGGCATCGGAGCTGGCGAAGTTCCGGCGCTACATCAAAGAGCCGTACGGCATGGTGCTGGTCACGGGCCCCACGGGCTCGGGCAAAACCACGACCCTCTACGCCGCCCTGAGCGAGATCAAGAACGACGAAGACAAGATCATCACCATCGAAGATCCGGTGGAGTATCAGATCCGCGGCATCACGCAGATTCCGGTGAACGAGAAGAAGGGGTTGACCTTCGCGCGCGGGCTAAGATCGATTCTGCGCCATGATCCCGATAAAATACTGGTCGGCGAAATCCGCGATAGCGAGACCGCGCAGATCGCCATCAACGCCGCGCTCACCGGACACCTGGTCTTCACCACCGTGCACGCTAACAACGTGCTGGACGTGCTTGGCCGATTCCTGAACATGGGCGTGGAACTCTACAATTTCGTTTCCGCGCTGAACTGCATTCTGGCGCAGCGGCTGGTCCGTATGATCTGCCCGCACTGTAAGAAGCAGGTCACTTATCCGGATTCATATTTGGTCGAGAGCGGCCTCGATCCCAGCCTCTGGCGCGACGTCCCGCTGTATGAAGGCGCAGGCTGCTTCGAGTGCGGTGGAACCGGATTCCGCGGGCGCAGCGCCATTTCCGAACTTCTCGACCTGAGCGACAACATCCGCGACCTGATCCTTAACCGGCGGCCCAGCACCGAAATCCGCCGCAAAGCGCGCGAAGAGGGGATGACCTTCCTGCGAGAGTCGGCCGTGGAAAAAGCTCGCGAGGGAATCACCACGCTCAAGGAAATTAATAAGGTCACGTTCATCGAAAGCTAGATTCCTATTCCCATGGCCTTGTGGAAGCAAATCGCGCGTCTGGTAAAGGATCCGCCTCCGGATCACATCTTCGAATTGTCCGAGACGGGCATCGCCTATGCGCGAAATGGGGAAACCGGCTTCCAAATCTTCGAACCCGGCGTGCTCGCGGTCTCGCCGGTGGCCGACAACCTGTTGCGTCCGGAAGCGGTGATGTCCGCTCTCGCGCGCATCGCGCCGCCCAATGGAAACAGACGGCGTCCCGCAGCCGTAATTCTGCCGGATTACGCCACTCGTGTCAGTTTGCTCGATTTCGATTCTTTCCCTTCTTCACCTGAGGAGCAGTTGCCGTTGGTCCGGTTTCGCGTGAAAAAGACGATTCCATTCGACATTGATTCTGCGGCCGTCAGTTACTGGGCCCAGCCGGCCTCGACCAAAGCCGGCGCGAAGAAGATCGAGGTGGTCGCGGTCACGGTGGCTATGGAGATTTTGGCTCGCTATGAGGCCGTCTTCCGGAACGCGAACCTACACCCTGGCGAAGTCACGACTTCCGGACTGGCAGCGCTGAATCTGTATACGGGCGGCGGCGTGGCGGTGATTGCTAAGCTGACCGGCAACGTTCTTACCGTGATGGCCGTTGACGATGGGCAACTGAAACTCTTCCGGTGCCTGACCATCGAAGGAGGCAGCGACGAGGAAATTTTAGCGGTGCTCAATCCGACTTTTGCGTACATCGAAGACGAATTGGGCCAGAAGCCCGAAAAGCTGCTGCTATGCGGATTCGCCAAGCCCATCGAGGGCTTGAATGTGGAAATGGAGCCGCTGAGGAGCCGCTTGGGCGCACCTAATGCGTATAACGCCGGACTGCTCGGGTATCTGGAGGCGGCTGTCTAAGGATGCGCATCCAGGTCAATCTCGCAAGTGAACCCTTTCGCCGCGACCGGCCCGTGCTAGTGGCTTCGGCCGCCTGTGCCGCCGTGCTGGTGGCGCTGCTGGGCCTGCTGGTGTTTCTTATCCTGAGCGAGCGAAGCCGGCAGACAGAAACCCGCACGGCCGTGGTGAAGCTGAATTCCGAGCTGCGCGCGATTTCCACCGAACAGACCAAGCTGGACGCGACGCTGCACCTGCCCATGAATGCCGAGGTGCTGGAACGGAGCTTGTTACTGAACTCGCTGATCCAGCGCAAATCGATTAGCTGGACCAAGCTGTACGCCGACATCGAAGGCGTGAAGCCGGATAACGTACGGCTGATTCAGGTGCGTCTCCCGCAGATCAACTCCCGCAACGAGGTCACACTCGACATGGAAGTTGGTGCGCAAAGCCAGGGCCCGGTGATCGAGTTTTTGAAGCGCCTCCAGGATTCTTCATTGTTCGGACCAACAAACCTTTCACGCCAGTCGCCTCCCACTCAGAACGACCCTTTGTGGCGTTTCCGGATTACGGTGAGCTATGCCCAGAAACTCTAAAAGCCAGGGGCCGGCGGCCACGAGCCACACGCGCGATCTCACGCGCAAAATCCGAATCGTCCTGGGTGCACTGCTGGCGCTTAACTTAGTCGGGGTCGGACTCGTCCTCTTCCCTCCAGGTGGTTCGGCCGACGATCTGGAACGCGAGCTGGCCACTCTGCAATCGCAAATCATGCAGAAGCGCGCGCTGCTCGAGCGCAGCCGTCTAAATGTCGCGTCCATCGAAAAGGCACGCGGAGCAGGCGACCGTTTTCTGAACGACTATTTTCTGAGCCGCCGCACCGCGGATTCCACCTTACTATCTGTGCTGTCCGCGGCCGCCAGCAAGGCCCAGATCAAAGAACGCGACGGCGCCCAGACGACCGAGTACATTGAGGGCTCGGACTCGCTCAGCATGAGAACCGTCACCGTAAACTATGAAGGAACTTACCGCAATCTACTGAACTTTATTAACGAGCTGGACCACTCTCAACAGTTGCTGATCATCGAATCGATGAGCGCGGCTCCCCAGCAGGGCTCGAATATCCTGACGGTGAGTCTGAAGATCGATGCTTTCATAAGGGATGATTCGGCGCCTCCGGAGACAGTTCAGACCGCTGCCCGCACAGAGGAATTACGATGAAACTGGCTCCCACGGGTGTCGGCGCGGAGCCCAAGAAGCTGGCCATCCTGCTGGTATTGCTGGTGGGGGCTAGCGGAACGTATTACTGGATGAGCCGGCCTGACCCACCTGTCGGCACGAATACGACTGCACCTCCATCTGGACCTGCAGTAAGTACGCCGGCCGCACCAGTTCTTTCGCCATCCTCTAAAACAGTACGCGCCACGACATCTTCCTACAGTCCGAGAACCGCAACGCGCGGCGGCCGTGTGTCCGCTTCCGGCGACGATTTCCGGCCCACCCTGAAGCCGCCGGAGGGCGCCGATTTAAGTGGCATCGATCCCACGCTGCAGATGGATCGACTGGCCAAACTACGAAACGTATCGGTCGAAGGCGGATCCCGCAGCTTGTTTGAGTTCTATACGCCGCCTCCGCCACCGCCTCCGCCCCCTCCCAAGCAGCCGCCCATCGTGCCAAAACCGCCGCCCACTGCCGCCGAACTAAAAGCAGCCGAACTGGTGAAAGGACCTCCACCAGCGCCGCCCATTCCGCTGAAGTTCTACGGCTACTCGGGAGCCATGCGATCCAATGTGCGGAGAGCCTTCTTTCTGGACGGCGAAGACATCATCCAGGCCGGCGAAAACGACACTATCCGGAATCGGTACAAGATCATCCGGATAGGCGTAAACTCGGCGGTAGTGGAAGACACGGTCGCCAAGAATCAACAGACCTTGCCGCTGGCTGAAGAAGCACAATGAAGAGCGTGACGAGAAGACGGCGTGAATCGCAGCGAGGCTACGCCCTGCTGATGATATTCCTGATGGCCGCCATTATCGCGTTGATGCTCTATCAGCAGCTCCCGCGTGTGGCCTTCGAAAGCGAGCGCGAAAAAGAACAGCTCCTGATCGACCGTGGCGAACAATATACGCGCGCCATTCAGCTGTATTATCTAGCTAACAACCGGCAATACCCCACTAGCCTCGACGATCTGGAGAAACCGGAAAAGCGTTTTCTGCGGCGGCGCTTCGTGGATCCTTTTACGGGCAAAGCCGGATGGCGGATCATTCACACCAATGGCGGATTTCTTACGGATTCGCTGGTGCAGAAACCTCCTACGGACACCCAGGGACAGTCGGCCAGCAACTCGACTAATAGCAGCACCGGCACCGCGAACAATACAACGGCAACCAACGAACCGCCTCAGGTGAACGCCGCCGTGTTGCAGCGCCCCAGCGACCGCCCAGTCGCGCCGCCTGGGTTTGGACAGACTATCAGTGGGCAAGACCCCTCGACGGGGCAACCCGTGAACACACCGCTTCCCCCCATCACGCTGCAACCCCAGCAGGGGCAAGGGGCTCTCCCGCCTATCACCTTGCAACCCGGGGTCAATCAGGCTGGCGGCCTACCTCCCATCACGCTGACTCCCATTGGACAAGCTGGTCAAGCCCCTGTACAAAATCCAGGACTAATCCCGGGACGGAGCTCCCAGCAAGGCCAATACACAGGCCAAGTTCCCATTCCGGTGCAGAACCCGCAGGGTACGGTTACCCCATCCCCGGGACAGGTCCCGGTAGGACTACCAGGTGGAATCCCAGGCGTCCCGCCAGGATTCCAGATCGATGCGAATGGTCAGTTAGTGCCAAGCACCCCTGTTCCAGGCCAAGGCACTCCCGGACAGAACCAAGGGATTCCGGTACAGGCGTTTACACCGCAACCTCCCACCACATCGGGTCCGGTGCAGGGTTCGCCAAGTGCGGCATTAACCGCGATCAACCAGCTCCTCACCACTCCCCGCCAGGTTACTGCCACGACCTCGGCAGCCACCGGCAGCAACCAGATCGGTGGGATTGCAGGCATCGCCAGTACCCATCAGGGTCCCAGCATCAAGATCTACAAAGATCAGGAGCAGTACGAAAAATGGGAATTTGTGTTCAGCCCGACGGCGAATACTACTCCAGGTGCAGCCAATCCTGGAGGCATTCCCTCCAACGGACAAGCACCGGGCGGCCCCGGCCAAGCCCCTACGCCCAACACATTCGCTCCCAGTGGTACATTCGGCCCTGGGGGAGGTCAATCGAAATCGGGCGCCGGCCCCGGCCGCTAGAAGCTTTAGTTCCGCGCAGAGAATCCCATAAACGGACAGGCTCGCCGATTAAATCACCTCTGTTTTTAGTGAGATAGAATCGGTGGCTGAATTGCCACAGCCTGAGCTTCGGTAGAATCAGAATTTATCAATCGAGGGATACTTGGCAAACGACGGACGGGTTCTCATCGCTGACGACCAGGTGGACGTGCTGGAAGCCCTGCGCCTGCTCTTAAAAGGCGAAGGATTTGGAATCGAATCCGCAAACTCCCCAGCTGGAATCATGGCCGCCCTCGAAACCAGCGATTTCGATGTGGTCCTGATGGACCTGAACTACACCCGCGATACGACGAGTGGACAGGAGGGACTGGATCTCCTTTCGCGTATTCGTTCTAACGACCCTTCAACGACGGTTGTAGTAATGACGGCCTGGGGTAGCGTGGACCTGGCGGTCGAGGCCATGCGTAGGGGCGCGCGCGATTTCGTACAGAAACCCTGGGACAATGCACGCCTGCTCGCGATCCTGCGCACTCAGATCGAGCTAAGCAATGCGTTGAAGCGCGGACAGCGCCTAGAAGCCGAAAACCGGTTGTTGCGCACCGACGGCGGTCCTGCATTGATCGCGGAATCGCCCACCATGCAACCTGTGCTGCAACTGATCGCACGTGTGGGTCCCTCGGACGCCAATGTGCTGATCACGGGCGAGGCTGGCACGGGCAAGGAAGTGGTCGCACGCACGCTTCATGCGGTATCTGCACGGGCTTCGCGCCCCATGGTTACGGTTAACGCTGGCGGGCTCGCGGAAGGCATTTTCGAGAGTGAGTTGTTCGGCCACGTGCGCGGCGCATTCACCGATGCGAAGATGGACCGCGTAGGCCGCTTCGAACTCGCCGACGGCGGTACGCTGTTTCTGGATGAGATCGCCAACGTTCCGCTGAACCTGCAGGCCAAGATGTTGCGGGCGCTCGAAATCGGTGAGATCGAACGCGTCGGGTCTTCGAAAACCAAGCGCGTGGACGTGCGCGTGATCTCTGCGACCAATGCCCGGCTTCCGGAAGAAGTGGCCGCGGGCCGGTTTCGCGAGGATCTGTTGTTCCGGCTGAACACCGTTGAGATCCATTTGCCGGCGTTGCGCGAGCGGCGCGACGATATCTCCGCCCTGGCGTCGCATTTCCTGAGCGTACACGCCCGCCGGTATCGCAAAGACCTGCGCGGCTTCGATCAGACCGCTATGCAGGCACTGCTCGACAATCCCTGGCAGGGGAACGTTCGCGAGTTGAATCACGTAATTGAGCGGGCCGTCCTGCTGGCGCAGGATACGATGATCCGCAGCAGTGATCTGGCGCTTCGCTCGGGACCCCAAGGCTCGCCCAAACTGGACGACATGAGCCTGGAAGAAGTGGAAGCGTTCCTCATTAAGAAGGCGTTGGCCCGGTACAACGGCAACGTGAGCCACGCCGCCAACGGGCTCGGGTTGAGCCGCAGCGCACTCTACCGGCGTTTGCAACGTTACGGTTTGTGAAAAGTAGCTTGTGAAAATAGTGGAGCAGCTCAGGCCCGTGCACGAGCAGCGCATGCGCCTGCTGGCGTTGGGAGCCGGGCTCCCCGCGGTCATAGCCGCACTGGTGCTTCTCTGGATCGCGGACTACACACCCAAAGTTCAGTGGACAGTAACCGTCCTGATCCTGGCGATCTGGTGGGCCTGCGCTTCAGCCATTCGCGAACGAGTCGCATCTCCGCTGCGCACATTGGCCAACCTGCTCGAAGCTATGCGCGAAGGCGACTACTCGATTCGCGGCCGCGGAACCGGCGCGGACAAGGAGGGGGCGGAAGACGCCCTAGCCGACGTCATGCATCAGGTCAATGCGATGAGCGCGACCCTTCGGGCGCAACGTCTGGGTGCGCTCGAAGCCACCACGTTGCTGCGTAAAGTGATGGAGGAAATCGACGTCGCGGTGTTCGCCTTCGATGGCGAGCAAAGGCTGCGCCTGGTCAATCGTGCGGGAGAGCGGCTGTTGAAGCAGCCGGCCGAACGCATCCTGACCTCGAGCGCCGAAAACCTGGGCCTAGCCGAGTTCCTCGAGGGTGAGCCCACTCGCACGGTGCAGCGCACCTTTCCGACGGGCGCGGGCCGCTGGGCCATGACGCGTTCGATGTTCCGTGAAGGCGGCCTTCCACACCAACTCTTGGTGGTCAGCGATCTCACCCGTGCGCTGCGCGAAGAAGAACTGAAGGCCTGGCAGCGACTGGTCCGAGTGCTGGGCCACGAGCTCAATAATTCTCTCGCGCCGATCAAGTCCATCGCCGGGAGCCTTGAATCCTTGATGGCGCGCGACCCTCTTCCCGACGATTGGCGCGATGATGCGCGCCGTGGTCTTTCGATCATCGCCGCGCGCAGCGAGGGGCTGAGCCGTTTCCTGGGCGCCTACGCGCTACTGGCTAAGCTGCCTCCCCCTCGCCCCGCGCCTATGGAAGTAGGAACGTGGATTCGTCAGTCGGCCACCCTCGAGCAACGTTTAACGAGCGAGGTCCGGCCAGGTCCGGAGATGACCATTCAGGGCGATCGCGATCAGCTCGAACAGGTGATCATCAACCTGTTGCGAAACGCCGTGGATGCCTCACTTGAAACTGGTGGAGCGGTGGCCGTTTCCTGGAAACGGCACGGCGCGCGGCTGGAGGTTTCGGTGGAGGATGAAGGTCCGGGTTTAGCCAATACGGCGAACCTGTTCGTTCCTTTTTTCACCACCAAGCCTGGCGGCTCAGGGATCGGCTTGGTTCTCAGCCGTCAGATCGCCGAAGCGCACGGCGGATCGCTCGAGCTGCGCAATCGCGAGCATGGCCGGGGTTGCGAGGCGCGTCTCGTGTTGCCGGCGTGAAGTCGATTTTACAAGTTATTTACAAGGTGTACACGACTTCCCACGGGGTTGCTTCGTAGCATGGGGCCGTATGAGCGCTCCAGCAGTCACCTTCGCCACGTTTCCCAGTGCAACCCTTTTTTCGCCGCCGCCCGCGCCGAACGAGTGGAAGACCCTTTCTGATGAAGACCTTGTTGTTATCTATCGCGAGAACTTGCGGACCAATTGGGAAAGCCAGGCACGCCAAGATGCAGCCGCCGAATTATTTCTCCGGCACCAAACCCGGATTACGCGCTGGTGCTACCGCTTCACGCATGATCGGGAATCCGCATCAGACTTAGCCCAGGAAATTCTTCTGCGCGCATTTCGCAATCTGGACAGCTACCGGGGAGAATGCCGCTTTTCGACATGGCTGTACGTGATTGCCCGCAATCTGTGTATGAGCGCGATCCAAAAACGCTCTTCGGAGCCGGTGTGGGTCGCCAAGGCCAGCCCCGTGGATTTTCCCGATACCGCTTCGGTCGATGTGCACACGGCCGTCGAAACCGAACAAAGCCGGCGCCGGAGTTGGCGCTTCATCCTGGACACCTTGGACGAAACCGAAGCTCGTGTGATGATGCTCCACTATGGGCAGGAAATGCCGCTGAACACGGTCAGCCGCATGCTGGGCCTGACCAACAAGAGCGGGGCAAAAGCCTACATCGTAAGCGCGCGGCGCAAGCTGGCTGCAGCCATGTCACGTGATGCGACGCGAAAATCGGCCGCGTAAGCGCAACTTATACCGGCAGCCTCAGCACAAACCGGGCGCCGTCCGACTTGCTGTCCGACCACAGATCCCCGCCGTGAGAGACTACCGTTTCGCGTGAAAGCGCGAGTCCCAGACCCACTCCATTCTTCTTCCCCGCCGTGACGAAAGGCTCGAAGAGCTGGGTCGCGATAGAGGCCGGAATTCCAGGACCGTTATCCTCCACGCTGACCATGATTTCGGCGTCTCGGCGGTCTGCGCGAACGCAGACCGAGCCACCGTTCGGCATGGCTTCGATAGCATTACTCAGCAGATTTTGGAATACGCGTTCCATGGGGGAGCGGTCGAGCGGCAACTCCACGTCTTCTTCGAGGTCGATCTGAACCGTGATGCCGCGAGACTCGGCCATGGCGGCAAGCGGTTCGTACGCTGCAGTGACCACCTCGCGTAGGCGGCACACTTCGCGGGCGTGCCCACGTCCCTGGGTGACATCCGCCAGCTCTTGGAGCAGGCTCTGCACCTGGCGCGACGCCCGATAGATGTTCGCGGCCAGACGTTCCACCTGGGCTCCGGATAGCTTGGTATCCACCAGCATTTCAGCGCCGCCATAGATGGCCGCCAGGGGATTCCGCAGATCGTGGATGATGGACGTCGATAAGCGGCCGATGGTGGCGATTCGCTCCTGCCGGATAAGATCCTCGCGGGCTTTGCGGATGGAGGCGCACATACTGTTGAAAGTTTCCGCCAACCGCCCGATTTCACCGCCTCCGTGCACCGGAACGCGCACATTGTAATTCCCCGAGGCGATTTCCGCCGCGGCACGATCTAACTCGTCCACCGGTTGGAGAAGCCGGCGCGCCAGCAAGTAAGTCAAGCCGATGCCCGCCAACACGGCAGCCAGCCATAGCACGGCCAATCTCGAGCGCACGGCAGTGATCTGGCTCAACGCTCCTTCAAACGAGCGCAAGATGCGTAATTCGCCCACTGAGTTCCCCTCGACGTCGGTCAACGGAAACGCCACCTGAAGATAGTCAGAGCCGAGAAGTGCCACTTGGCGCTGTGCAGAAGAATCGGCGGCCACCGCACGCTCCGCCGCAGGATCGAGCGTCGAGGCTACCACCAATCCGTGCGCCAGGAAAACAAAGTCGCTACCGCCGGTCGCGCTCTTGAGCTCGTGAACCAGATCCGCGTCTACGGCGATTCCTGCCACCAATACATTCAACAGCGCTGAATCCTGAGTTGTGGCCACGTAAACCGGCGTAATCACGATCTGATACAAACGTCCGCCCAACGTGACGAAGCCGCGAGCCTGCTTTGGAAACTCCCGGGCAGCCGAGCGAACCACGGCAATCTGGGACATTTGCGCCGCAGTTTTTTCCTGGCCCTCGAGTCCGGCCACCGCGGCGATGACTGCGCCTTTGGGATCGCATACCAGAAACAGCGTCTGCGGGCGCGAAAGCTGATCCCACACCTCGCTAGCTGAGTCGCGGATGGTGGCTCCGTCGCCTGTTCCAAAGGCCGAACGAACGCTCGGCAACCGGCTAAGGATCAGAGAGATGCTGGCCAGTTGGTCCCCGCGGGCTTTCCACAGCGATTCATAAGCCCGGAAGCTCGCCCGAGCCTCGTCTCCCAAGGTGGCCGAGGCGATACGCACAAACTGATCCTGCAATAGCCATCCCATGGCGGCGAACAGCACCGTGATTGCGATGGAGGTGGAGAAAAGAATTCTCCACAGCAAGGAAACGGAATGTAGCTTGAGCTTCATTTCCGGATCATTTGCGAACGGCCGGGTAGATTCCGCCGTCGTCGGGCGGTTCGATATAGTCGTGACCGTACTTGTTGTGGTGTGGAATTACAATATATCCGCTCTCTGAGATACCGATCACCGGCAGCGTGACGCTTCCATCCGTAATCGTGACGCGGCGCGTGAGGGCGTCGAGCGTCGCCTGGGTGGCGCGTTCATGGAAAAATCGCAGCGTGTATTCACCGGGAGGGATATTGTCGAACAGAAAACTTCCGTTTTTCGGTGTGGCTTGGAAGTACGGCGTATTCAGCACCACGATCACGGCGCTCATGTTCGCATGAATGTTACAAAAAACCCTTACGATGCCGGGCCGGGTGAAGGGTACGCGCTGCGAAGTTCCCGGCGGGTATAGCCCCACATCGAAATTCTTTCCGTTGTAGTTCGAAAACGCGTTGTGAAAGATGGGATCGAAATTGGGAAAATCGACGCTAGTGCCCGTGCGGATTGCCAGGACGTGAGGGGTGAAAGTTTTATCCTTCTGAATCATTCTCGCAGTGACGCCCGGTAGCGCCGGGGGGAGCGATCCACTAACCGGTTCCAGCCATACCACGACGCCGGAGAAATCCATATGCTTGCGTACGGCCGCATCCTGCGAATCGCGCAGTTCCACACGTCCGGATACCGATCCGGCAACCAAATTCGTCGCCGCGGCCAGGCTTAGAAACAGCCCGCAGAGGGCCGGTGCGCGTAACCCGATCCGGAA
>Ga0105245_10004959_pt1 | contig 11699 bp, 10 predicted proteins | sample KBSM54metaG_FD_81523 | JGI IMG/M metagenome (GOLD analysis project Ga0105245, IMG submission 81523) | Miscanthus rhizosphere microbial communities from Kellogg Biological Station, Michigan, USA - KBS M5-4 metaG | ecosystem: Host-associated > Plants > Roots > Rhizosphere > Soil | place...
CATCAGAGGTCCACCGAGAGCTCGGGAAGGATGATCCGGCCGGCGGCCTCCATCAGCGCCAGGTGCGAGAAGGCCTGCGGGAAGTTGCCGAGGTGCCGGCCGGTCTCGGCGTCGAACTCCTCCGCGTAGAGGCCGAGCGGCGACGCGACCCGGAGCAGCTTCTCCATCAGGTCACGCGCCTGTTGCAGCTCGCCCACGACCGCGAGCGCGGAGACGAGCCAGAACGAGCAGATCAGGAACGTCCCCTCCTTTCCGGAGAGCCCGTCGTCCGTCTCGTCGGTCTTGTAGCGCAGGACGAAGCCGTTCTCGCTCAGCTCCTCGGCGATCGCCTTGACGGTCGCCCTCAGTCGCTCGTCGTCCGGCGGGAGGAAGCCGAAGATCGCGGCGAGGAGCACCGAGGCGTCGAGCGCGTCGGTGTCGTAGTGCTGGCGGAGGACGCCGCGGCCGTCGACGCCCTTGCTGAGGATGTCCTCCTTGATCTCCTGGGCCACGGCGGCCCACTGCTGCTGCAGCTCCGCGTCGCCGCGGATCTCGGCGAGCTGCGCCGCTCGGTCGAGCGCGACCCAGCACATGAGCTTCGACGAGACGTAGTGCTGCGGCTTCCCGCGCGCCTCCCAGATGCCCTGGTCGGGCTCCTGCCAGACGGCCGTCGCGCACTTCGCCTGCGATTGGACGAGCGGCCACAGGCGTCGCGGCAGGCGCTGGCTGCGGCGGGTGTGCAGGAGGATCGAGTCGAGCGCCGCGCCGAAGACGTCGTTCTGGCGCTGGTCGAAGGCGCCGTTCCCGATCCGGACGGGCCGTGCGCCCGCGTACCCGGTCAGCTCGTCGCGCGTCGTCTCGCGCAGGTCGCGGCGGCCGTCGATGCCGTACATGATCTGGAGCGACTCGTCCTCGGTCGGCTCGACGTCCGCGACGAAGGCCATGAACTCGTCGGCCTCCCACGTCAGGTTCAGCATGTGCAGCGCCTGGAGCGTGAAGGTCGTGTCGCGGATCCAGGTGTAGCGGTAGTCCCAGTTGCGCTCGCCGCCAGGGGTCTCCGGCAGCGAGGTCGTGAGCGCGGCGACGGTCGCGCCGGTCGGCATGTAGGTGAGCCCTTTGATCGCGAGTGCGGAGCGCTGGATCGGGTCGCGGAAGCGGTGGTCGGGGATTCGCGCGCGGCCGAGCCAGGCCCGCCAGAACCGCGTGGTCGCGTCGATTCGCTCGACTGCGTCTTCCGCCGTCTCCGGCGCCGCCAGGTCCGTATCCCACGAGAGCGCGCAGAACGCCCGCTCGCCGGCGCTCAGGACGTGCCGCGCCCGGACGCGGTTCTCCTCGATCCCGAGCGCGAGGTCGGTGTGCAGGCGGAAGGTCTGGCCCGCGCCGGTCGCGTCGGCGGTGTGGCGGTCATCGCCCACGAGCTCCCACGTCGCCGGCTCGCGCCCGTAGTCGAACGCGGGCTCGCACACGAGCTCCACCTCGACGTTGCCCTCGAGGCACTCGACCGTGCGGACGAGCATGTGGTCGGCGTCGTCGTCGGCGGGCGGCCGCGTGTGCGGCGTGACCGAGTCCTCGTGGTCGCGGGGCCCCATCGTCAGCGCGTCGCGGACGACGATCCAGCCGTTCGGCGTCTTCCACGTCGTGTCGAGCACGTTCGTCCCCGGCTCGTAGGCCATCGCCGTCGGATGGTTGATCCCGAACGGCGCGAGGCGGAAGAACCCCGCCTCGCGGTCGAGCAGGCTGCCGAACACGCTCGGCGAGTCGAAGCGGGGGATGCACAACCAGTCGATCGCCCCGTCGGGTGCCACCAGCGCGCCCGTGTGGCAGTTCGAGAGGAACGCGTACGACGCGATCGGCGGGAACGGCGACGGCGCGGCTGCGCTTTGCGCGCGCGGTTCCGCGGCCGGCTCGACGGCGGTCACGGCGTCACCCACGGGCCGTGCCAGCGCCCGTGACCCGAGACGAGCTCGTCGCCCGCTTCCGGCCCCCACGAACCGGGGGCGTAGGGATGCACGGGCGGCGGGTTGTCGAGCAGCGGCTGCATGATCCGCCACTGCTCCTCGACCCCGTCCTGGCGCGTGAAGCGCATCCCGTCGCCGCGCATGGCGGCCTCGAGGAGCACCTCGTAGGGCGTCGCGCCCTCGCCTCCCTGCTCGGCGAACTCGGCATCGAGATCGATGCGGCCGGCGCCCATCTGGTCTCCGCGATGCGCATCGACGCTTACGCGGACCCCCGTCGTCGGGTCGAGCTTGACCACGATCTGGTTCGGCTCGGGCATCTTGCTCCCGTGCTTGAAGCCGAGCCGCGGCGGGCTCTTCAGCACGAGCCGCAGCTCCGTCTGCGTCGCCGTCAGCCGCTTGCCGGTGCGGATGAAGAACGGCACGCCGTCCCAGCGCCAGTTCGCGATGTCGAGGCGGAGCGCGGCGTACGTCTCGGTGGTCGAATCGGGGGCGACGCCGTCGATCTGGAGGTAGCCGTCGTACTGGCCCCGGATGTAGTGCGCCGGGTCGGCCGCCGCCACCGCCCGGAAGACGGCTACCTGGGCGTTCTTGAGCGTTTCCTCGTCATGGCCGACGGGCGACTCCATCGCGGCCGCCGCGACGACCTGCATCAGGTGGTTGACGACCACGTCCCGCAGCGCCCCGACCGGGTCGTAGAAGTGGCCGCGGTCCTCGACGCCGAAGTCCTCCGCCATCGTGATCTGCACCGACTCGACGTAGTTCCGGTTCCAGATCGGCTCGAGCATCGTGTTGGCGAACCGCAGGTAGAGGATCTCCTCGAGCCCCATCTTCCCGAGGAAGTGGTCGATCCGGTAGATCTGCGACTCGTCGAGGTACTGGTGCAGCTCGCCGGCGAGCTCGCGCGCGGAGGCGAGGTCGTGGCCGAACGGCTTCTCCACGACGACCCGCGCGTTCTCGGCGAGGCCCGCGTCCGCGAGGCCCTTGACCACCGTGCCGAACAGGAACGGCGGGATCTCGAGGTAGAAGACCGGGCTCTCGGCGCCGTCGATCGCCTCGGCGACGGCTTCGTAGGTCGCCGCGTCGGAGAAGTCGCCGGCGAGGTAGGAGAGCCGGTCGGCCAGCCGCTGGAAGACCTGCTCGTCGAGCTCTTCGCCGGTACCCACGATCGAGTCGCGGGCCCGCTGCTTCAGCTGGTCGAGCGACCAGTCGTCGACCGCGACCCCGAGGATCGGGCAGTCGAGCAGGCCGCGCTTCTCGAGCCGGTAGAGCGAACGAAACGTCATCACCTTCGCGAGGTCGCCGGTAATCCCGAACGCGACGAAGACGTCGGCCGGCTTCGGCCCGCCGCCTGCCGTGCCCCGGTCGGCCTTGGGGGACGCCTCGGTGGTCGTCATGCTGCTCTCCTCTCGTCGGTCAGGTCTCGACCGTGATCCGGGCCGCGCGCTGATGCGTCAGCCCGGCTCCCGCCCAGTCCACGACGGCCTTGGCCCGGTCCTCGTTCGTCGGCAGCAGCGCGAGATGCACCGTGCCCCAGGCCAGTGACGCCGTCTTGCCCTTCATCGTCTTCCCGCCCAGCATCTGCACGACGGCCGAGCCCCGGCCGATCGCCGCCATCGTGCCCTTGTCGTGGTACGTGAACGGTTTCGTCTCCTTGCCGGCGATCCGGCTCGCGATCGTCTTGCCCGCGTGCTCGCCGGACTGCAGCGCGACCGAGCCCAGCTGCGGCAGCACCTGCTGCGTCTTCCCGTCGGTGATCGCCGCGACCTCGCCGACCCCGTAGACCTCGGGATGCGACGGGATCCGCAGCTCACCGTCGACGCCGATCCGGTTGCCGCGCTCCAGCTCCAGCCCGAGCGACTGGACGAGCGCGTTTCCCTGCAGGCCGGCGCCCCAGACGAGCGTGTGCGCCTTGAGCTCCGTGCCGGACTTGAGCTTGACCCGCGTCGGCGCGATCGACTCGACCACGTCGCCGGTCTTGACCTCGACGCCGCGCTTCTCGAGCGCGTCGACCGTGTACTCCCGGATGTCCGGCTTGAACATCGGGAAGATCTCCGGGCCGGCCTCGACGAGCGTGATCGTCGCCGCCCCTTCGGGGACGTCGGGGTAGTCCTTGGTGAAGACGCCGTTGTAGAGCTCGGCGAGCGCGCCGGCTGTCTCGACACCCGTCGGCCCGCCGCCGACGACCACGACGTTCAGCGCGCCGTCGTCGACGAGCTCGCGCCTGCGGTCGGCTTTCTCCCACGTCTCGAGCACGTGGTCCTTGAGCCGCACCGCGTCGGGCAGCGTGTAGAGGGGGAACGCGTGCTCGGCCGCGCCCGCGACGCCGAAGAAGTTGACCTCCGCGCCTAGGCCGAGAACGAGGTAGTCGTAGGCAAGCGGGTCGAGCTCGGCGAACTCCACCCGGCGCGACTCCAGGTCGATCGCGGTCACCTCGTCCTGGTGGACGCGCACGTTGTCCTGCTTGTGGAAGAGGTCGCGGATCGGATGCCCCACGGCGGGCTGCTCGAGCAGGCCGGTCGCAACCTGGTAGAGCAGCGGCTGAAAGGTGTGGTAGTCGTGCTTGTCGACCACCACGACCTCGGCGTCGCTCTTCCTCAGTTTCTGCGCGGCTCCGATGCCGGCAAAGCCGCCACCGAGAACGAGGACGCGGGGGGTGTCGCCCATCGAGCAAACCAGGCTAGGCACGCCTCGCGGCCGCCGATCACCCCAGGAGGATGATCCGGCTCAAGCCACGGGATACGTGACCACGTAGGGGAGCGCGACGAGGAGAAGGCAGCCGGCCACCGCGAGCAGCGCGACCCGGACGCCGTGCGCCGCACGGAACGCTCGCAACGCGCGACGCCCCGCTGGATCACCCCAAGCGGACGATGCGACGGCGGCCTCGCGCCCGGACGCTCGTCGGGCCGAGTCGAGATGGCCGAAGCCGCCCAACCAGCAGTCAGCATCCCGCCCGACGCTGTGGAGGAGTCGGTCGTCCCGGAGCGCGCGCAGCTGGTCCTGCTCTCGCTGATCCTGGTCGCCGCGGTGGCGAACCTGAACCTGGCGGTCGCCAACGTCGCGCTGCCGGACATCGGCCTCCACTTCGGCGCCTCGCAGACCCAGCTCGACCTGGTGGCGGTCGGCTACTCGCTCGGGCTGGCGGCCTCCGTGCTCTACCTCGGGGCCCTGGGCGACCGCTACGGGCGGAAGATGCTGCTGGTGCTCGGGGTCACGCTCTCCGTTCCGGCGTGCCTGCTCGCTGCGTGGGCGCCGAGCGTGGAGGTGCTGGTGCTCGCCCGGATCTTCGGCGGGCTCGCGGCGGGCATGGCCTACCCGACGACGCTCGCGCTGATCACCGCGCTCTGGGCAGGCCCGCCGCGGACGAAGTCGATCGCGCTCTGGTCGGCGGGAGGCGGCGCGATCGCCGCGCTCGGGCCGCTGCTGTCCGGCCTCGCCCTCGAGCATTTCTGGTGGGGCTCGGTGTTCCTGATCACGCTCCCGCTCGCCGTGGTCGCGCTCGCGATGGCGGTCAAGCTGGTGCCGAGCCACGTCAACGAGACGACCGAGTCCGTCGACAACCTCGGCGGGGTCCTCTCCGTGCTGCTCGTCGGCGCCCTCGTGCTGGCGATCAACTTCGCGCCCGTCCCGAACAGGACGACGCTCGTGCTCGTCCTCGCGGGGATCACGCTGGCGGCGGCGCTCGGCTTCTACCTGCGCCAGAAACGCGCGGCCAACCCGCTCTACGACCTCCACGTCGCATCGCGCCGGATCTTCTGGGTCGCGGCGCTCGCCGGGATCATCGTCTTCGGCTCGCTGATGGCGGCCATGTTCGTCGGGCAGCAGTTCCTGCAGAACGTGCTCGGCTACTCGACGCTCGACGCGGGGCTCTCCATCCTCCCGGCGGCGCTGTTGATGGTCGTGGTCGCGCCGCGCTCGGCCAAGCTCGTCGAGTCGCACGGGGCGCGCTTCACCCTGCTTTCGGGCTACGTCTTCTGCCTGCTCGGCTTCCTCACGATGCTGCTCCTCTGGAAGGACGGGATCGCGTACTGGAAAGTCGCGCTCGGCTACGCGCTGATCGGGATCGGGGTCGGGCTGGCCGGGACGCCGGCCTCCCACTCGCTGACCGGCTCGGTGCCGGTGCGGCGCGCCGGCATGGCCTCGGGCACCGCCGACCTGCAGCGCGACCTGGGCGGCGCGATCATGCAGTCGATCCTCGGCGCCCTTCTGACCGCGGGCTACGCCGCCGCCGCCGGCGCCGCCATCGCCGCCTCGGGCAAGTCGATCTCCGACAGCGTCCAGAACCAGCTGACCAAGTCGTTCGCAGGCGCCGAGGAGATCGCGAAGCAGCATCCGCAGTACGCGGACCAGATCACGGCCGGCGCCAAGACCGCGTTCCTGCAGGGCGACCAGTGGGCCTACACGGCAGGGATCGTCGCGATCCTGCTCGGGGCCGCGATCGTCTTCTTCGGGTTCCCCCGGCGCGAGGAGGAAGAGCGGCTGCTTGCCGCCTACCGCGCCGAGGACAGCGCCTAGACCCGGGAGGGAAGGGCCGGCTCGAAGTGGTGCAGCTCGTCCTGGCCGGGCTGGATCACGCCGTACGAGGACTCCGGCACCTCGTTCCAGGCGCCCGGCAGGTCGCCGAGCGGCTCCGACACGACGAGCCTGGACTCGTCGTCGAGGTCGCGCAGCTGCTCGTTGTCCGGATAGAGCTCGCGCAGGGCACGCAGGTCGGTGCTGAAGAAGAGCGACCGCGACTTGCCCTCGCTCGAGTAGCGGAACGCCCAGATGCACTCGCCGTCGGTGGTGGCGATCGTGCCCTGGAACGGGAACTTCACCCCGTGCTCACGGCCCGTGGCCTCGACGAGCCCGACCATTCGCGCGACCGCCTCCGGCGGGTTGTCCATCAGGCCGAAGGTCAGCGCGAGGAAGAACATGAGCTCGGTGTCCGTCGTGCCCTCCATCTCCGCGTACAGCGACGGGTCGACGGCGAAAGCGAGGTCGCGCTTGATCTCGTGGAACCCGTCGACGAACCCGTTGTGCATGAAGAGCCAGCGGCCGTGGCGGAACGGGTGGCAGTTCGTCTGCTGCACCGGCGACCCCGTCGAGGCCCGGATGTGCGCGAAGACGAGCGGCGAGACGATGTGCCCCGCGAGCTCGCGGAGGTTGCGCTCGTTCCAGGCCGGCTCGATGCTGTGAAAGACGGCGGGCGTCTCCTGCTCGCCGTACCAGCCGACCCCGAACCCGTCGCCGTTCGTCTCCTCGGCGCCGAGCCGCGAGTGGAGGCTCTGGACGATCAGCGAGTTCTGCCGGTTGTAGAGCAGCTCCTCGAGCAGCACCGGCGACCCGGAATATGCGAGCCAGCGACAGATGCGGCCATCGTCGCCGTGCGGGAAAGCCGTGACCTCATCCTGTTCGGACGATGCCGCGAAACAGGTCGCGCGAGAGGTTGCACGCAGCAAATGACCCCGAGTCAGGAGTAGCTCAGTGCTCGCGATTCTCGCCAAGACCGACTACCCGTTCCTCGACATCATGTGGACGATGTTCATCTTCTTCGCCTGGGTCATCTGGATCTGGCTGCTGATCATGGTCCTGGCTGACAACTTCGCCCGTCGCGACCACTCCGGCTGGTCGAAGGCGGGCTGGACGCTGCTCGTCATCTTCCTGCCGCTGATCGGCGTGCTCGCCTACATGGTCGTGCGCCCGCCCGAAGACAAGTCGGTGATGACGCGCAGCCCCACCTGAGTCGCTGACGCCGGCGGATAACGCCTCGCACACGGCAGTCGCAGCAGAAGCGCCCAGCAGGCGCCCGAACCTTGGGCGCCTGCTGATCTGGGCGGTCGTGATCGTCGTGATCGCGGCCGCCGCAAACCTGCTCGGCTGGGACATGCGCAGCTGGTTCTCGAACCTCTGGGACACGATCACCGAGATCTCGGCGGCCTACCTCGTGGCGGCTGTCGCGCTCAAGACCGTCCAGACGACGCTGACGGCGTACGCCTGGTACGCGATCCTCCGCTACGCCTACCCGACGACGAGCTTCAGGGTCGTCCTCGCCTGCTACGCGACCTCGGTGGCGCTCAACGGGTTCCTGCCGGCGAACATCGGCACCTTCGTGATGCTGCTGATGTTCACGACGATCATCGCCGGCGCGACGTTCTCGGGCGTGCTCGGCGCCTACGTGGTCGAGAAGATCTTCTTCACGGTCATCGGCGCCTTCACGTACCTGTATCTCTTCCTGTCGGTCTCGGGGTCGTTCGACAGGAAGTTCGCGTTCGTCCACGAGCGCCCGTGGGCGACGGCGATCCTGGTGCTCGGCGGGATTCTCCTGATCTACCTGCTGATCCGCGCCTTCTGGCCGAAGATCTCCCAGTGGTGGGAGGACGCGAAGGAGGGCGGCGCGATCCTCGCGGAGCCGCGGAAGTACCTCATCCGGGTCTTCACCCCCTCGCTGCTCGGCTGGATCGCCAGCCTCGGCGTGATGGCGGTCTTCCTCGCCGCCTACGACATCCCGGTCAGCTTCGACACCCTGATGCGGATCGCCGGCGGCAACTCGATCGCCAACGTCACGTCCGTCACCCCGGGCGGCGCCGGGGTCAATCAGGCGTTCAACGTCGCCTCACTGAACGGGATCACCGACGCCACGACGGCCACGGCCTACTCGGTCGCGCAGCAGCTCGTGACGACCGCCTGGAACATCATCTTCGCGATCCTGCTGGTGGTCTGGGTCTTCGGCTGGAGCGGCGGCAAGCAGCTCGTTCGCACGTCTTACGATGACGCGAAGGACAAGGCAGCGGAGCAGAAGGCCTCGCGCGCAGAGCGGAAAGAGGCCAAGCGTGCTGCGAAGCAGGCCTAGCGCCTAGTGGGCTGGATCGACGCCGAGCTGGCGCTGACCGCGCTGGCCGCGATGCTGTCGCCGACGACGCTGACCTTCTCGGTGCTCGTGCTCGTTCTCGGCGACCGACCCTTGCGCACCGGGCTCTGGTTCTACGTCGGCGCGCTCGGCGCGACGCTCGGGATCGGCGTCGTGGCCGCCTTCGTGCTCGGGGACGCCGCGGCCTCGAGCACGCCGAGCACGCCCAAGACGTGGGTGGCGGTGCTGGACCTCGTGCTCGCGCTCGCACTGCTCGTGCTGGTCGTGGTGGTCCTGCGGCGACCCCCGAACACGAAGCGGACCGAGAGCATGCTCGCGCAGATGCAGAAGGTGGCCTCCTCGCCGGTGGTGGCGATCCTCGGCGCGGGCGCCGCTCTCGCCAACCCGGGCGCGTTCATCCCGATCGCGTTGAAGGACATCTCGGAGCTCGACCCAAGCGCGACCGAGTACGTGGTCGACTGGGTCTTCTTCTCGCTCGTCTCGCTCCTGCCGCTGGCGACGGCGCTCCTGCTCCTGGCGCTCGCACCCGGCTGGACGAAGCGAGCGCTCGGCAAGGTGCGCGCGTGGCTGGAGCGGAACGCCCGCAACGTCGCGGCCGCGCTGGTGGTGCTGCTGGCCCTCTCGTTGCTGCGCAACGGGATCGCGGGCCTCACCGGCTAGCTTCGTCCGCAGAGGGTGATGCAGCCCGCTGCGGAAGCTGCGAAGGTAGGTCGCGTGAAGCTGACGTTCGTCCCCGTTGTCGCGATCGCGGTCGTCATCGCCGCAGGCTGCGGTGGCGGCTCCTCGAGCAGCGACTCCTCGCCCTCGCCCAAGGACTGGGCCAACAACCTCTGCAGCGCGATCACCACCTGGTCGCAGTCGGTGCAGAAGTCGGGCCAGGCGCTGCAGAGCGGCAAGGTCTCCAAGGATTCGCTGAAGGAGACCACCGGCGACATCAAGAGCGCGACCCAGCAGCTGGCCGACGACATCAAGGGCCTGGGCAAGCCGGACACGGACGCCGGCCAGGACGCCAAGAATGCGATGGACAAGCTCTCCCAGGAGATCGACGGCGACGTCGAGGAGATGCAGAAGGCGGTCGACAACGCCGGCTCCGGCGCGGGCGGCGCCGTCGCAGCCGCCTCCACCATCGCCTCCACGCTCTCGAAGATGGGCACGCAGATCGGCACCGCCTCCTCGCAGCTCCAGTCGCTGGACGCCAAGGGCGAGCTCGAGAAGGGCTTCAAGGACGCGCCCGCCTGTAAGAGCCTGACCGGCTAGGGCCGCGCCGGCGCTCCCCCGCGCATCCGCGAGACGAGCACCGCCACCACCGTCACGAGGTACAGCTGGCCGAACAGCGCCTCGACGACTGAGAGCGTCCGTCCGAGCTCGTGGGCAGGCGTGTAGTCGCCATAGCCGAGCGTCGCGAGGGTGACGAAGCTGAAGTAGAGGCGCAGCGAGCGCGTGCCGTCCGTTCCCTGGGCGAAGAAGTCGCCCGACCCGATCACGGCGATCAGGCCGTAGACGTAGACGAACAGCAGGCCGATCAGGACGTAGACGCAGACCGCGCCGGTGACGGCCTTCACGTTCGCCTCACCCTGGTCGACGACGCCCAGCGCGACCGCGGCGATCGTGGCCATCGTGAGCAGGCCCGCCAGGGACAGCACGAGCGTCTCGAAGACCGTGCCCCCGAAGACCAGGAGGGCGACAGCTGAGGTGGTCGCGAGCAACACCAGGCTCATGCTGAGCTTCGAGTTGGTCTGCGCGAGGCCCGACGTCCAGAGGGCGACGACGAGCGTGAGGCTCTCGAGGAGGACGAGGGTGCTGTCGGCCCAGGGGCTGTTCGGCGCGACCGACGTGAAGACGAAGACGACGAGGATCAGCCCGAGGACGAGCCCGTAGCTGTGCGCGGCGCGATAGCGGTCGACGCGCCGTGTCCGGATCTCCGACGAGGCGATCACGAGGCGGCCGTCTCGAGCGGCCTCGCTTCCGGCGCTGCGGAGCCGTTCAGCCGCCGGCGCCAGACCGAGAGAACGCCGTGCACGGCCGCCGCGCCGACGATCGGCTCCTCGGGCAGCGGCAGCTCGACCGGCGCGAGCAGGAACGGCTGGGTCTGGGCGCCGCCGATCCCGCCGTGGAACGAGATCAGCTCCTCGAAGGCGCAGCCCTCGTCGAGCGCCGGGTCGTAGAAGCTGCCGACCATGATGTCGGCGACGTGCTCGAAGCCGTCCGTGCGCAGGAGGTGCTGCGGCGCGGTCGGCGAGAAGTGCGCGAGCGGGTCCTCGCCCTCGATGCGCCCGTCGGCGAGGTAGTGCGTGCCGCGCGGGCCGAGCGCGACCGGCCCGTCGCGCTCCGACCGCACGAGCAGCCAGCCCACGTGGGGGTGCTCACGCAACGCGGGCAGCAGGCGCGGGTGACGCTCGTCGATCTCCTCACGGGTGAGGCGGCGCCGCTCCTCCATCAGGTAGACGAGCCCGAGGTTGCCCGAGCCGAGCACGACCACGTCGCGGTCCGAGACGTCGTTCTTCGGCCGCTTGCGCTTCTGCGTGCTGCCCGTCGCCTCGCCGATCGCGTTCCCGACGCTCGCGTGGTTCTCGTCGCCGTCGGCGAGCGTCGCGACGTCGGCCTGGCGCTCGAGCGACCTCGCGACGAGCTCGTCGAGCCCGTAGCCGTTGCGCTGCTTGAAGGTCGCGCCCTGGGTCTGCCCGTGGTCCGAGAGCACGACCAGCTCGTACGGCCGCGCGGCGTAGGCCCTCGCCCGCTCGATGCGCCCGAACTGCATGTCGAGCTTGCGCAGCGCCTCGAGCGTGTCCGCTCGCTCGAGCCCGGAGTGGTGCGCCACCTCGTCGTAGCTCGAGAACGTCGCGTAGATCGCAGGCCGCCCCTTCATCATGTCCGTGAGGACGCTGTAGACGATCAGGTCGCAGACGACCACGCAG